>Ga0315293_10004890_pt1 | contig 12659 bp, 12 predicted proteins | sample YL17G13_20_MG_FD_203071 | JGI IMG/M metagenome (GOLD analysis project Ga0315293, IMG submission 203071) | Sediment microbial communities from Yellowstone Lake, YNP, Wyoming, USA - YL17G13_20 | ecosystem: Environmental > Aquatic > Freshwater > Lake > Sediment | place: USA: Wyoming | collected... | reverse complement strand
TAGAGGCATATGAGACGGGTCTCCGGATCGTGTTCGAGCAATTCCAGGAAGTCCTCGGTCTTGAGATCGGCCTCGTTCCCCGAGCTGATCAGCCTAGCCAGGCCGATCTCGCGCCTCTGGAAACGATAGGCGATGGATGAACCCAGGTTGCCGCTCTGGGCGATGACGCTCACATGGCCCTTTTGCAGGTTCAGGGACGCCATGAGGGCCAGCATGGGGATGGGCGAGGCGCTGAATATTCCCATGGTGTTTGGCCCGACCAGCCGCATGCCACCTGCACGGGCTATCTCGACGATCTCATGTTCGAGCCGTGCTCCTTCCGGTCCCGTCTCGGAGAAGCCGGCCGTGATGACGATCCCTGCCCGGATACCCTTCTGCACGCATTGCCTCACCGTCTCAGGTACCAGGCTCTCTTTGACGACAATGACGGCAAGGGAAATCGTGTCTTCGATTTCGGCTAGATCGGTATAGACCTTTCGTCCGAACCAACTCCCCCCCTGGGGGTTGACGGGGTATAATTTCCCGGTATAACCGCCGCGGATGATGTGGTGGAGGATATTGAATCCCCATTTGAATGCATTCGTCGAGGCGCCGATAAAGGCGATGGATTCAGGCTCGAACAGGCCGGCAAACAGGTTATCCATCCGGCCCTCATCTTCCCGGAAAGTTCGGCTTCCGTTTTTCTTTCTGCGCCCTCACACCCTCACGAGCGTCCTCGCTGGCAAAAATGGGAGCCCCTATCTCGACTTCTTTCATGAAGGCGGCATTCAGTTCCATATCCCGGATCGCGCGTGCACACCGGATAATCCCCTGGGTTGCAAGTGGTCCGTTGTTGGCGATCTTCTCTGCCAGACCCATGGCGGTGGGCATGAGCTCCTCCTTTGGTACGACCCTGTTGAGGAAGCCCCATGCATAGAGGGTCTTGGCGTCGTAATTATCGGCGGTCAAGAGGATCTCGAGCGCCCGGCAGGACGATATGATCCGCGGCAGGAAGACGTTGCCGCCGCCGAAGGGCATGATCCCGAGGCTCGCCTCCCGCATCTGAAAGACGGCATCGAGGGAAGCCACCCGCAGGTCGGCGCCCATGACCATTTCGAACCCGCCCGTAAGGCAGTATCCATGGATCGCCGCGATAACCGGTTTCTTGACGAAGCTGAGCTTGAGCATTGCCTGGCCCACGCCTGATCCAAACCCGTCGAAGAGCCACTTCTCCGCCTCGGTCTCCGGCTCCCTGATGCGCGTCAGGATCGGGACGGCAGACTTGAGGTCCATGCCGGCACAGAAGATGTCCGGCAGGGCGGAGTACAGTACCGCCACCCTGATAGTGCTGTCCTCATTAATGTCCTTCCATGCTCCGTGGAGCTCGAAGAGTATCCCAGGATCAAGCGCATTCTTCTGTTCGGGTCGGTAAAGACCGACTTTGGCGATATGCCCTTCCTTCTCGTATATCAGAGCCATAACCCCCCCCTTGATGCAAGAATGATGAAAGATCTAACGGATATATTCCATCCTTGTCAACCGAGTTCACGGCACTATCGGCTATCTTTGATTCCAAGCTGGTTCTCGTGCATGCACCCCTGCAATCAAGAAGCTATCGTTCGCGGTGCTTATCTATAGTGGGGTAGGCGACTGCCTGTTGCGCGTGCCTGTATGTTCTTCAAGCGCCCTTTCTGCGGGCGAAGAGGGCGGCGCCCAGGGCCCCGATGATTTGCGGGTCCACGGGCAGCGGGGCTACTTCCATATTGATGATCTTCGACAGAGCCTTGATGAGGCCCTGGTTCTTGGCGCAGCCGCCGGTGACGGTCACCAGGGGTCGCATGCCGATGCGTTTGAGCAAGGTGAAGCAGCGTTTGGCGACCGCCATCTGGATGCCGGCGGCGATGTCTTCGGGCGGGTTGCGCTTGGCCAGGAGGCTGATGACCTCGCTCTCGGCGAAGACGCTGCACTGGGCCGTGACCGGGATGATCTTCCTGGCCTTGAGGGACAGGGCGGAGAACTCGTCCAGGTCCATGCGGAAGATGCGGCTCATGGCCTCGAAGAAGCGGCCGGTGCCGGCGGCGCACTTGTCGTTCATGGCGAATTCCAACACCGAGCCGTCGCTGTCCAGGGAGATGGTCTTGACGTCCTGGCCGCCGATATCGACGATGGTCTTGATCTGGGGGGCGCAGGAAATGGTGCCCATGGCATGGCAGCTGATCTCTGAGATGTTCTCGTTGGCAAACGCGACTTCGTTGCGGCCGTAGCCGGTGCCCACCAGGTAGGCCAGGTCCTTGTAGCTGGCCAGGCCCTGGACTTGTGCGCAGGCCTTTTCCAGGGCCAGCACCGATGTCACTTCCGGATCGATCTCGCACGGGATAATGACGCCCGCGACCATGGTGCCGCTTTCATCCAGGATAACCGCCTTGCCGGTGGTGGAGCCTACGTCGCATCCGCCGTAATACTTTTTCGCCATAGCGTTCTCCCTTTCTTCCTATTGATAGAGGCGCGGGGCCTTCATGACATTGTCCATGAAGAACTCAACCTGCCGGAGCATGTTGTCATGGGACACGATCCGCGGATCAGAGAGGTCATAATCCAGGATGAGCAGGGGGATGCCCTTGGCGCGGCACTGTTCGCGCAGGATGCCGTTCATGGCCTGGCCCCCCTTGCAGCCCAAATGATTGGCGACCCACACCATGTCGAGATCGAACTGCTTAACCATGCGGAAGATATCGTCCAGGTAGTTCTCGGCCGGACCGCGGGTGTGGCGCACCATGGGGCCCTGCATGATGGTCTTGCCCCAACCCCGCAGCATGGTCTCGGGCGAGGTGGTGTCGATGGGTTCATGGTGATTATAGGTCATGCTGTCGTTGATGAGGGTCACGCCATAGGTACGCTCGGCCCAGTTGAATATGTCGATGAAGTGCAGGAAGGGCGGATTCCAGAGCACGGCCCGGTACTTCTCGTTCTTCGTGGCCGGGAGTTTTTTCTCAAAATTCGTGCGTGCCATTTTCAGGAGTTTTTCATAGTGCCGCACCGAGACCGGATGGCCGGCCGAGATATTGAAATGCCACAGATGGCTCAGCCACACGGCCTCGGCTGCCAGGGGAGCCGGCCTGGTACGGAGCATGTCCCACAGCTCGGTCTCCATCTCCAGCATGTAATTGCGCGCCTGGCAGATCTCGCGCATGCGGTCCCAATCCATGCGCCCGGGCGTGTGCTGTTCCAGCCAGGTGATCATGCCCATGACGTCCTGGGCAAAGAGTTTCTCGGCCCGTTCGTTGTAGAAATTGTACGGCGCATCCAGGCGGTAGATGGGGACATCGTATGCCCGTTGTATGAAGGCATAGGAGGCCGCGCCGGCATCACAGGGCATATTGGAGCTCACGATAGCGACCCCCTTGGGCATATGGCCCTTGAGAACCATGCCCACCGTAGCCTTGGGCAGGCTGCAGGCATCGGGATTCATACCCGCGTTCTCGGCCTCGTCGATGTATTTCAGGGAGGCCTCGGGGGTTATGATGGGCAAGATGATGCCCATGGCTTCGAGCAGATAGGATTTGAGACCCATGGCGCGCGCGATATCGTACGGTACCAGGTCCTCGAAGATGACCAGGCGCGCGGGATCGAACAGCATGTCTTTCAGTTGTTCCATACTGCCTAAAGCCACGGTGTGGACCGTCATGCAGATCGAATCGTGATACATGCCAGACCGGCCGCGCACCAGGCGTTTGGCAAGCCCGTTGACCCGCAGCAGGATTAGCATCCAGGGATTCTTGATCAGCGCACGGATGAGGCCAAGGAAGCCCAGCTTGGACAGCACCTGGACCAGGAACTTCAGGATCGCCAGCCAGGTCAAGCCCCAGTATTTGATGAAAACCAACGCATCCCGGGGATGGGGTGCACTGAAGAGATAGCCGGCCAGGGAGTTCTGCAACAGGCCTTTTATGGTATCGGACAGATGCATAAGCTGCGCTTTCATGCTGGTAATGATAGTTTTCACCGTCAAGGGAGCCTCCTCATGACACCATTATTTGCCCATGCTCTCGATAAAGGCCTGGACCCGCGTGCGCAGCTGGCCTTCACCGCCCAGACGATATTCCCGCTCCAGCTTGAGTACCGGTATGCCCTTCTCACGTAGCGCAGTTACCAGCGGCATGGCATCCACGCCCCAGAGGTCGCAGAATTTGATGATCTCGATCACCACGCCGTCCACCTTGTATTCCTGCATGGTGTTGATAATGGTGTTCAGCCGGCGGTCGAAGTCCTCCATCATACGCGGGCAGAGCGTCTTCTTGAAGGTATGTTCGGCCAGGGTTTTGTAAGGGTTGCCGCCATTGAGTTCTATGGATTTGAACCCGGGAATGGTCCCGGTACAGAAACGGTCCGCCACCACCAGGCCGCCCTGCGACTCGATGATCTTGATGAATTCCGGGTCGTGCAGATGCCCGCCCACGAGCATCAGGCGCGCCCGGTATTTCTGGATACCCTCGCGCTGTTCGAGCTCTTTTTTAAAATCGAGGATATGGGGCAGGATTAGGTCCTTGGGCGATGCCTGGGAGGCCATGACGACCTGGTGGAACTCGGTGCCGGTGATGGGCGGATGCGGTTTTTTGCGCAGCTCGCCGATTGCTTGGACCATGCTTGCAAAATCGTTCCAGTTCTCCATAGCCTTCTTGAGCGAGGCCTCGCTCATGTCCACCCCGAAATGCGCGGCGAGCTTGTCCGCAAGGGTCTTCAGTTCTTCGGCCATCCAGACAAGCGTATCCTGGTTCACCTTACGCGGCACATCCAGGATATGATTGAAGGCCGGCTTCTTGAGATACTCCAGGTTGTCGTACAGCCGCTGCATATGTGCGCAGGAGGGCACGAACACCCACCCCTGCAGCAGATCGAAACGATCATCCAGGGCGAATTCCAGGAGGCTGCGGGCATAGGTGCAGATGAAACTGGAAAGATAGTTGTCCGCGGTCTCGGTGCCGGCCACCCCGGGCGCCTGGAGACGCACCGGGAAAAGCCGGTCCGCCATGAGCAGGGCCTCGGGCACGAACGAACAGGAATACCCGATGGGTATGCGCCCCTCTTGCACCGCCTGCTCAACCAGACGGTTCTGCGGACTTTCCAAAAGCTCTTCAAATACCTTCATTGCCTTACGGCTTGCTTTCATAGGCAAATACTCCTCTACAGATAATCATTCAATGATATCCATCTTCTTCAGGATATCCGCGACAATACCCAGCGTGGGTGAGGTTTCGGGGATCTCGGTAAGCGGGGCCCCTCTGAAATCAAAGTCCCTGATCGCCTCGTCGTCGCCGAGCCATCCGTAGATCTCGAGCTCCGTTCTCGTACTAATTTCATGGGCTTCCGCCCCGTTCCTCACCCTGTTAAGCACGAGGCCGATGCTGTGGAAGTCAACAGCCTTTTTATCACCGGCCACAAGGGCTATGGTGTTGGCCACGCCGATACCTTTTGCCGAGGTGTCGGAGACCAGGACCAGGTGGTCCACGGTCTTCATCACGCGCCGGTTGATCTGTTCCACGCCGGCCTCGCCGTCGATCAGCACGATATCGAACTTGCCGGCCAGGTCGACGATGATGTCCTTGAGCAGGGAATTGACCCGGCAGAAACAGCCTTCATCTTCCGGCCGTCCGATGGCCAGAAGCGCATACCCGTCGCCGGATGCCAGGGCCTCGAAGATCTCGTAATCTAGCTGCCTGGCGGTTTCCTGTTTATCCTGCGGCCGGCCGTTCTGGATGCGTGCAATGAGATCCTTGCGGATGTCATCCACGGTCTTACGCACCGTGATCCCTAAGGCGGTGGCCAGACCCATGGCCGGGTCGGCATCGATGGCCAGGATCTTGCGGTTGTTCTTTTGTGAGAGCAGCTTGACCATCAGGGCCGCGATAGACGTCTTGCCCACGCCCCCCTTGCCGCACAGCGCCACAATTTTGGTCTTAAGCATGGGTGGCCTCCTTTTTCTTCTGCATGAGCTTGTCGCGCATGGCTTTGAGCTCGGCGGCATCATCGCACACGGCCTGGTAATCACAGGTTTCGCACTCGAAGTCCATTTCGCCGGCCATCTTGTTCATGGCCGCCACGATTCGTTCCGCCGGGGCGGTGATCTCCTTGAGCCGGCCGACATCGCCGGTACTGGAGGTGATGTAGATGATCTCCACCGCGCGCACAAAGGGCTGGCACCGGAACAGGGCCATGAGCGCCGAGCCCAGGATACGGGCCGAAAAGCCATCGCGCAGGGCGGCCGTGCTGATGCGGCACCATTCGCGCATGAACTGGGAGACCGCCCGCAGCATGAAGCCCTTCAGGTCGAGGTTGTAGCGCAGGAAGTCCATATCCTTGTGCCGGTCATAGGCATTGTCTTCGTTGAAGCCGTCAACCCCGACCAGGACCACCTTGCCGAAGGGCAGGCTCCGGCCTAGGGTTTCCGGAAAGTCCGGCCCCACCAAGGTTATGCGGCCATCGGTTACGCGGGCCAGATCCTCGGTCCACAGCAGGCAGGATATGGATTCCTTTTCCGGGCTGCCCAGTTCCAGGCCGAGGTCCTCTTTCAGGACGATGTTGCGGGGCCCGCCTTTGGGCCAGGCCGGGGTATGATCCGCGACCCAGGACCTCTGGGGAGCGGCCCGATCGATAAATCCCCGCACTGCCGTAATCGTATCCGTGAACAGTTCCATGAAGATGCTTTACACGGCGCGGTTGACGGCCTGGCGGGCCAGCAGGGCCGCGCCCAGGGCGCCGATGATCTGCGGGTCGGTCTTTTCCATGGGCGTGATCTTGAGACCAAGTGCGGCTTCCAGGGCTGTGAACATACCCTGGTTCTTGGCCACCCCGCCGGTCATGGTGACCTCCCTGTCCAGCTCCACGCCGTTGGCCAATGCCGCTACGCGGTGAGCCAGGGATTTGTGCAGGCCGCTCACGATATCGGCCAGATCCTTGCCGGCATTGATGAGCGAGATGATCTCGGTCTCGGCAAAGACCACGCACTGGTTGGAGATGGCCACCGGGTTCTTGGCCTGGAATGATATGTCGCCCATGTCCTGGATTTCAACCCCCAAGGCACCGGCCATGACCTCCAGGAACCGGCCTGTACCCGAGGCGCAGCGGTCGTTATAGGCAAAGCGCACCACGTTGCCGCTATCGTCCAGTCTTATGGCCTTGGCATCCTGGCCGCCGATGTCGATCACCATGTGTACCTGGGGCATGAGCCACTGCGCCCCTTTGCCGTGACAGGTGATCTCGGATTCCACGGCATTGGCAAAAGGAATCGAGTTCCGGCCGTACCCGGTACCTACACAATAGTCGATATCGGCTTGTGTCAGAACGGCCTGAGCCAGGACCTTGTCCATGATCTCCCGGGCCGACTCCGCCGGATCGGGTTTGGAAAAGATTACCTGTGAGGCGATAATATCACCGTCCTGCATGATGACGGCCTTGGTGCTCAATGAACCCACATCACAGCCAGCTACATACATCACTTTTCTCCCATCTTTTCTTTGGCGATTACGGCCGCGCCTAGGGCACCGATAATCTGGGGATCCACCCTGAGTCTACGAATTGGTACATTCAGTTGTTTTTCCATGGCCTGCACCACGCCGATGTTCTTGGCCACGCCGCCGGTCATGCATACATCCTTCTCCACCCCGACCGCCTTGGCCAGGATGGCGACTCTCGCCGCCATGGCCTCGTTGATGCCGGCCGCCAGGTCGGCCTTGGGTGTATTGGTATTGAGGTGCACGATGACCTCGGCCTGAGCCCAGGCCGTGCACGTGGCGGCCAGGTTGATGGGGTTGCGGGACTGGGCCGAGATCTCGCCCAACTCAGAGAGCTCCAGGCCCAAGAGTTTGGCCATGACTTCCAGAAAGCGGCCCGTGCCCGAGGCACATTTGTCGTTGGTAAAGAACTTGACGATATTGCCCTTGGCATCCAGGCGCGTGGCCTTGCAGTCCTGACCGCCGATGTCGATGATAGTGCGCACCGAGGGTAACAGATAACGCGCCCCCTTGGCATGGCAGGCAATCTCGGAAACAGACTTGTGCACGAACGGGATACGCGCGTGGCCGTAGCCCGTGCCCACGCAGAAGCCGATGTCCTGCATGGTGAGCTTGGCGGCATCCAGGGCCTTGTTCATCACCTCGGTGGCCGACTTGGCCGGATCGAACGAGGATCGGATGAGCGCATGGCTGATGATGCGCGTGTTATTGAAGATGACCGCCTTGGTGGTCAGCGATCCGACATCACATCCGGCTACGATCATGAACCGATCCCCCGCACCTGCATGAATTCGCTGATCTTGTCCACGCAAGCCTCCCATGAGGCGACCCGGTCATCGAAGGCATCGGCAAAGAGCAGCATGGTGGGCAATCCGGCGCGCTCGGCATCCCGCTGTAAGAGCTTGTTGATGCCCCAACTGTTGCGGCAGCCCATGCTGCCGATATAGACTGCCAGATCGGGTTTCATGAGCTTGGTCATGCAGAAGAGATCGTCGCGCCACATGCCGGGGGCGTCGTAAGGACCGCGCAGCTGCTTAGTCATGGGCATGCGGGAATTGATGCCCACGAGCGAATCGATCATGGTGTCCATGTTGGTGGTATCGATCTTGTAGGTCTCTTCTTCCCGGCCTGCGGCATACGCGATGCCCTGATTGAAGAAGGTGAAGATGAGCGTCGGCATGAGGCTGATGTCCTGGTCGTCCATCCATTCCCAGAAACGGCCATCCGTGGTGTAGTGGTCGATATAGCACATTAAGAGCCGGGCGCGTTCCTTTTTCGAGCGTGTACCGGCCCAGCCCTTGGATGCGTTTTCCCGTACGGTCTTGACCATGGATTCGAGTACGGCGGTGTACGATTTGCGGCCCGACATGCTCATACGGCCGCCGTAGGCCATGAGATCGAAGATGGGCGGCATAGGGCAGGGTACCAGGCGCGCCAGGTCATAGAGCTCGATGGTGAGCTCGTCCTGGCGCTGGGTCTCCTCGAGGACCTCCCGGAGCCGGTTTTCGTTCAGACGCGTGCCGGCCTGTTCTTCGACGAACGCGATCATGGCGCGGTAGTCCTGGCGTTGATAGTCGTCGACGCGTTTGCCCGTGAGCTTGCCCGGGAAGTTGCACTGGAAGAAGGGGAGATCGAGGTAGGAGGACATGAACTGGACGGCGTTGGCGTTGGTATCGCAAATGCCGGCCGCGGTACAGATGAGGAAATCGGGCTTTTCGGTCAGGCCCGCCAGATAGGCGCCGAATGATCCGCGCTGCGCCGAGCAGGAGGTCTCGGTGAACCCGATTTCGCAGCAGTAGTCCATGTATTCGGCTGTGCCCTTTTTGAGCGCGATGGTGGCGGCCACGGTCATGGGCTCGGCCCATACCGGCACCACATTGTCAAAGGCAAAGAAGAGCTCCTTGGCCGTCACGAAGGTGCCGATGCAGATTTTTTTCCCCTGTTCGTGCGCCGTCATGACCTCGTCGAAGTATTCCTTGAGCATCTTGAAGAACAGTATGCCCGGCTCGCCATGCCGCAGGAACGTATTGAGCACGACCCGGAAATTCGGCAGGACCCGCTTGAGGCCCTCGAACTCCTTGACCGTTCCATCGGCGGCCTTGCTGCCGGCATTAAAGATGCTCCAGAGCATCCAGTCGTAGTTATATTCGCGCGTTTCCTTTTTCATAGGGTTATTCCTCTCACACGCCGGACATGCTTAATACCGCCCCGGATTTGATGCGCCGGATGTAGAGCCGGGCGCGTTCCTTGAGGACGTCGAGGTCGGTCTTGCGGGCGATGTATTCCAGCGGCTCGAGCGCTGCGGCGTGAAAGAGGGTCAGCGCATCGATGGCCCGCTGCCGTTCCGCCAACATGCGGCTGTCGTCCAGGGCGATGTCGCGCATGACTTCCCGTGCTACCACTTCTCTATCGATTTCGCACATATGCGTTCTCCTTTAAGCAATGCGTTCCATGAATGCATCCACACGCATCCTGATTCGGCCGGTCTCCACCAGCGGGCCGTACTCGCGTTCGAGGCGCATGCAGGGTATGCCGGCGGCCTCGAGATCGCGTTCCAGCACCCCGTTCTCCGAGCCGTGCAGGTCGCAGAAACGCACGTTCTGGAGGATGATGCCGTCTACCTGGGCCTGCTTGATGACGCCCAGGATGTAGGCGCGCCGGTCCTTGTAGTACCCGAGCATGCGCGGACAGATGCTGTGATTGAGGTTATGCGATGCCAGGGCATGGACAGGGTCATCCTGCTCATCTACCAGGCTGTCATGCAGGCGCGAACCGAAGCAGACGGTATCGGCCACGACAACGGCGCCGGAGTCTTCCAGCACCTTGACGAACTCGCAATCATCGCTGGCGCTGCCGATCAGCATGAGGCGTTTCCTGTTGTCCGATACCGGGGCGGCCTTTTCCAGGTCGGCAATGATATCCTTGAGCAGCCGGTTATACTCCTCGCGCGGGATGGCATGACCGGCGATCAGAATGGCCAAGGCATCCTCGCCCGTGATGAGGACCTCTTTCCGATACCGCAGGGCATCGAGCTTCTGGAGGAGGATGCGGCCCTCATTGTAGAGTTTGATGGATTTTTTCAAGGTCTCACTCGATATATTCGCCTTGAAATGCTCTTCGAGTGTGGCGATCATCTCCTGGAGTTCCTCGGCGTAGAATTGGATGCTGTAGTCCACGGCCTTGTGGGGTACGGAGAAATACTTGTAGTAGGCCGGCACTGCGCCGGGATAGTCGTCACCGGCCTTTCTCCAGCACTCTTCGAGCCGGCGCATGGAGTCGCAGCCGTTCGAGATGATGGCGCCGTCCAGGAATTTGTACGCCCCCTCGCCGGCCAGCTGCAGCATGCACTTCGGGAAGCTGCAGTTCACCGGGCCGAAATAGGAATCGCCGATGGAGAGCGACGTGGTCCCGATGCCCCGAACGCGGTAGGGGAGGAGTCCCGCGGCATGCATGATCTCTTCGGGTATGAAGGTGCATGTGTACCCGAGAACTTTCTTGCCATCGATCTTCCACTGTGTGATGAATGCGTTCTCCAGGTGCGTGGCCACCGCTTTCAATTGGTCGATCATTTTTCACCCCCGGCCTGGGCCAGAGTGGCCCTCAGCGTCTGCATGGCCTCGGCCTGTGCAGCGCTCTCGTACCCGCCTTCCGGGCTCAACAACTCGCACATCCCCTTGATAAAGGCCGGCATGACGGCGGGGGCCAAGGGTTTGAAGGCCTGCACCAGGTCGGTCACCAGCCACTGGGCGGTCTCCGCGATTGCCTGTTGATCCAGGGAATCCGCGACCCCGCTCGCCAGGCTCAGGAGGAAGTTCGGTTTAAGCGCATGGATGCGGTTGAGGATCCTGCAGGCACTATTGATAAGATCGGCGATCTCGTAGGTATCCAGGTCGGAGAGGCTTTCGGATAGGGCGGCCTGGAACTCGTTCTGGCCGAGATCCTCGTACACGCGCAGCTTACGCGCCCTGGCCTTGACGGCCGAAGTCTTGACCGACCCCATGGATGCCAGGTAGGCCAGCGTGATGTCGGGATTATCGTGAAGCGCATCCGCGACGGCCTGGGCGATGGAGAGCTTGTCTTCGGCCAGGATGATGCGCGCCTTTTTGGTAAGCTCGGGGTTCATCTGCGGCAGGCAAGCCTTCAGGACATCGGTGAGGTAGATCTGCATCAGGGGCTTGCCCCCCTTGCCGAGCAGCAGGCTGCCGGTGTGGATTCTTCGCAGCACCTCCTGGAACGTCGTGATGAGCCTGGCGGTATCAACGCCGTTCACACCCTTGACCAGCGAAAGCACGATATCGGCCAATAGGTCCGGCCCGATGGCCTTTTCGATCGGCACCAGGACCTCCCGTGACGCCTTGATGAGGATATTGATGAGCGGGATCAGGGTCGCGACCATTGTTCCGACCTTGGCCGGATATTTCCACAGCTCTGCATTGAAGGCCTGAACGGCCTTGAGCACATACGGTTCCGAACCTTCGACCATCTCCATGATCTCGCCGAAATCGAGGTTCTCCAGGAAGGCCCGTATAGATGCTCCCCGTTCCTCGCCCTGACCTGAAATGCTCCCGGCATGCGCGGCATTGAACGAGGCGGCCAGCAATGTGACAAGCCTGGCTGCATCGGCCGGGATGGTCTCCGGCGTTGATCCGCTCTTGCCGTTTGCGCCTTCGATCCGCGCGAGCACCCACTGCACGGGGGACGATAGCTTTTGCTTGATCCTGCTCGTGCCGGACCATTCCTTCACGATATTGCCGGCCACGGCGGCCACCATGCGCGCCGTGCCCCTGGCCCGTATGCAATTGCCGCCGATACGGCCGATCACTGCGTAGATTTGGTTCTGATACATGCCGTCCATCATTCCTCCTTTGGCGTTTTCTATCTCCACTCGCCGTACGCTCATTTCGCCAGGCGACCAAGCCGCTTCATGAGCCGACGCTTGAGGAGTCTGCCGGACCAGGCGAGGAGACCCAGCTGCTGGTCCAGGACGGCATCCGCCAGGTTAAGCGTAGCCTCGCTCAGCGCGGGCTTGTCGATGTCGGCTATGATATCGGTCACGAAGGCACTCAAGAGGGCTGGATCTTCCCGACAGAGCGCGTTGACCCATGTTGTGCACGCATTTATGACTAGAGCAATTGCCCGCGGCCCCTTTTCGATCAGGGCCATTTTCAACTC
>Ga0315293_10004888_pt1 | contig 12661 bp, 12 predicted proteins | sample YL17G13_20_MG_FD_203071 | JGI IMG/M metagenome (GOLD analysis project Ga0315293, IMG submission 203071) | Sediment microbial communities from Yellowstone Lake, YNP, Wyoming, USA - YL17G13_20 | ecosystem: Environmental > Aquatic > Freshwater > Lake > Sediment | place: USA: Wyoming | collected... | reverse complement strand
AAAACACCGGAACGCCGGTCTTTTGCTATTGGTTTTTCCCATATTATATCCTCTTTAAATTTCCAACCTATACTTTCCATCCAATTAACAAAATGGTATGGCACTGCTACACGGTCACCATTCCATCCGACAGGTGCTATGTTCACTATGTTGTAGCCACCTGGCTTGGTAACTCTAAGTAATTCTTTAAATCTGTCAATCAAAAATTTTTGATATTCTCCATAAGAAATATCTTTTCTTTCCCATCTATCTTTTTGTCCATTTAACTTTTGAATGTGTTCTTCATAGTTTATTGCATTTAAATACGGTGGTGATGTAAATGCTAAGCTTATGCTATCAGTTTGCATTTCTTTCATTGCTTCTAAGCAATCGCCAAGAATAACTATGCCCCCTTTAAGTTCATTTTTTTCCATAGTATCAAGTTTTCCAAATACCTCATGATTTTTTAACTTTAGGGTTTTGTCCACTCTGTCCACTATTCCTCTAAAATAAACAGTTTTGTAACATCTTTTAGCCAATGTTCCATCTTTTTTAGAACGTGCAAGTAGCGTTCTATCCTGCCTATGCTTAGGCCTTCAGCAATGCAATGCTTGTAGAATTCTACGATGTATGCCTTGTTTGCTTTTAACATTCTAGATTTGTCTAAGCGGATTATTACTAAACTAAAACGCCTCTTGAGCCCGTGAATATCTTCTGCCATGTTCCCACCTTCTCTTTATCGGAACACAGCCCTAATAAGGGCTGCAAAAGGACTACGTATAGAAAATCAATAGCCCCGGGCGGATTCGAACCACCGTCAGTGGCTCCAAAGGCCACTATCCTTGACCGCTAGACGACGGGGCTATAAAAGACAAAAAAAGAAGTTTACTTATAATGTTTTCTAATATGGCTTTCCTTGGCGCTCTTTATACTTGCTCTCAAGCTGTTTGATTAGTTTTTCAAGAGCTTCTTTTAATGTAAACATTAAATTGAAGCCATACATAGTCCTGACCGTCTCATTTTTTCCAGCTGATTTAACCAATGAAACATTTAGCTCGTAATTCCATTTGTTAGGTGTAGCTGCATGCATTTTTCTTACATGTATATCCACGCTTACAAGTGCAGGTAAGAAGCTTTTCAATTTTTTAACGTCTGTTGTTATATAATCTTTTACAGCTTCTACAGTATCGTATGGTAAATGTTCGCCTGTGAAATTCACCCAAACACCATCATGGAACTTTTTCTCAACTAAACGGTCTAAGATGTCTAATCTGTTTATGATTCCTACAGTCTTACCATTTTCATCAAGAACCTGTAAACCACGAAGATTCTTTTCTAGCATCTTTTTGATTATTGACGGCACATTGTCATTTATACTTACATCTGGAATATCTGTGCGCATGAAATTTTTTACAGGTATAAGTAATGGATTATCAACATTTCCTGATCTATCCCCTATCCCTTTTCTTTCTGTTGGTCGCTTATAGAATGCACGTAAGATATCCATTGATAATACTAACCCAAGGCTTTTTCCTTCCTCATCAATTACAGGTAATCTATCTGTATTATAGAAACGCATCAGCCTTCTTGCTGTTGCAATGTGTTCATCACCGCGAAGGAATTTTGGAGGAATGCGCATTATTTCACTTGCTGTTAAGTTCTTTATACGTTCGTCATTAGACAGCTCTTTTAGTATGTCATAATCAGAAACTATGCCTACAACCTTATTATTCTTCAAAATTGGTATTGCTTCAATACCGCTGTCTACTATAAGTGTAGCAATTTCATTAAGAGTTGATTCTGGTGTTGCTGTTGGCGGTTTGACTATAAGCGTGTGAACTCCTGCATCAGAATCCAATCTTGGAGAATCTAATATATCATAATATGTTATTTCGCCAATAAAATTTTTATTATCATCCAGAACAGGCACTTCTTTTACATCATACTCATCCATTTTAGAAACAACTTTTGCTATTGTTTCTTCATGTGAAATCGAAACTATTTTAGAAGTCATTACATCTTTTGCATATTTCATAGCATCACCCGTTCTATTATAAGCATTCAGGGTTTTTATAACTTTTTTGATACATATGGGCCATCAGGTTTGTATCCAAATTTGTAATAATATGGTTTTACGCCAATCCCAGAAATTACTGAAATCTTCTTCTTACCAGCTTTTTTTGCAATTTTTTCAGCTTCTTTTAATAGATTTTTACCATAACCCTTATGTTGCACGTCTCCTTTCGCGCCAATTGGTATTTGTTCTCCGTAAACATGAAGCTCTCTGACAAATGCATTGTCTGTTTCATTTAATCTCAGACGCAAAAATCCCAAAAGTGTTTTGTTTTTGTCAATAAATTGTATAAAAATTTCTTTTCCATCAGAAGCGTCATATTCAATTTTATCCAAACAAATTGAGTCTTTTTCTAAACTAAGCCCTTTAAGCGTCCTATGGCCAACTTCACGACATCTTATACATTTACATTCTGTTTTACCAAGCATTTGGCGCAAATTTGTTGATTTTATACCAGCAACAATTTCTGTGCTTGGAATATCGCGTTCAATTCTCATTATGCGAACCCATTCTGGACAGAATTTTTTAAATTCTCTTATTATTTTTATTGCATCATTCTCAGTATATGGTTTGTATTTTCCTTCTTTCCACTCATTATACAGTTCACTTCCTTGTATTACTAGACATGGGTAAATCTTCAGCATATCTGGCCTGAAATAAGGATTTTTGAAAATTTCTTTGAATGCAGACAAATCTTTTTCCGGATTGCTTCCTGGAAGTCCAAGCATCATATGATAAAGAATCTTGAAACCTTTATTTTTCAACGTTCGTGTTGCTTTAATAACATCAGCAACTGTATGGCTTCTGTTTATTCTTTTGTAAATATCATCGTAAACTGTTTGAACTCCAAGTTCAACTCTTGTTCCGCCAAGATTAAGCATAAAGTTCACATGTTTTTCTGTTGCAAAATCTGGCCTCGTCTCAAAAGTCATTCCTACACATCGAATTTTTGCTTTTTCATTTGCTTTTTGGACTTTTACCAGGCTTGTGCTCTTTGGTGTTTTCTTTTTTGATGTAAAATCATTCATTGCACTTAAACAGTCTTTAATGAATTCTTTCTGATATTTTCTATCATAACTCGGGAATGTTCCACCCATTATTATTAATTCAACTTTCTCCGGTAGATGGCCTGAAGCATATAATTGTTCTAATCTGTTGGTTACTTGTTTGTATGGATCAAATTTGTTCGCAATTCCTCTTCTTGCAGCTGGTTCTTTGCCTGTGTAAGATTCAGGAACATTGTCTATATGGGGGCAATATGTGCATTTTCCATGGGGGCATGGTCCAGGTTTGCTCATAACTGCAACAACAGCTACTCCGGAAATTGTTCTCGTTGGTTTCATCTGCAGAATTTTTCTGAATTTTTCTTTTTGTTTTTTATCTAGTGTTGCAAATAATTCGGTATTCTGTGGCCACTTGCTAAGTTTTTGAATTCTAGCTAATTCTATCTTTCTTTTTTGTAATTGTTTTCTGTCTTTTATTTTTCCTTGCTCTAATTCAGAAACAAGTTGTTTTACTATATCCATATAGAAGTTTTAACAATTGGTTCTTTTTTTAAGTTTATGCAAACACAAGTAATAAAAACTTCAAAATTTTCTATTTTGATGGGTGATTAATATCGCAGAAGACATAAAATTTGCTGGACCAATAAAGTGCAAAGAATGTGGATGTGTTGTCGATAGGATAATGGCTTCAAAGTTTGAGAGCTGTTGTAGAGAATGCTTTATGAAGAAAATCCACAAAAAAGTGCATCCTTTTTAAAAATAATATTAAAAAGAAAAAATAATCAGGGGATTATAAAGAGAAAATTATTTCTTGTACTTATCCCACATATTTTCAAACATTGTGTTCAATGCTGAAGCAATTGGTTGCGAGTTAAGCCAAATACCTATATCATAGTTTGGATGCAATTCTTTGTCATTTAAAACCATCATTATTGCATGCTTGCCATCTATAAGTATGAATCTTCCTTCAAGGTCTTTTATTGGTCTTATATCTCCAAGTGATTTGAATTTCTTTACAACATCTGAATTTTCATCTGCCACGGGAGCTGCTATCTTTATTGAAACACCACGTTTCTTTGCTGCTTCAAGTGCGCCTTTCAAAGAATCCATCTTTCTGCTCAAGCCATCTTCTGAAGTTACAATTGTTACGCTTTGTTTTGCTCCTTTAATTAAGGATTCAACATGTGAGTATATATTTGATCTTCCCTTAAGTGCTCCTGAAAGTTCTGTTGGCTCAATGAAGTTAACACCTTTCTTGTAAAGTCCTTCAAGTGTCTTTACCATGTCAGTGCTCTTCATTCTTTCAATTTCTTTTATTTTCTCTTCAGTTTCTTCCTTAAGATTTTTCTTGGAACGTTCAACTACATCTTCGGGAGCGACTGCGATATACTGAATTGGTTTACCAAGTTTCATTACAACAAAACCTTTTCTTTCAAGTGATTCGAGAATATCATAAGTTCTGCTTCTTGGAACTCCTGCCATGTTAGAAAGTTCTCCAGCAGTGGAAACCCCTCTAGAAAGTAATGCTACCCAGATCTTAACTTCATAAAGATTAAGATCAAATGTGCGTCTTAATTTTGCAAGCATTTCGTCTTTTAATACCATTCTAATCCAGCCCCCATCATTTTAAAATTACAAACACTTTAGTGCTTTTATACCTTTTTCTTGGCAATAAACATGATTAATTCTGTTTATTTCACCATTTAATAGTAACAAATAATAGCCCTTTACTATATATAAACTTTATGGTAGTAACAAATATATAATATAGACTATATTTTGTGATGTATATACTACAATTACATGCCTTTTTTCTTGAACTCAGTTTCTCTTTGCAACGAATCTAATGCAGGTTTTATGTCTTTAAACACTTTTTTCAAGACCGAATCAGTAGCAACCGCAACTTGTAATGTATTTGTTATCTTCATATTTGTCTTCTGAAAAATATCATCGTAGATATTAAATCCTAACCTGTGCTCACAGCGTTTGCACAACATCTCAGAAATTGTATACTCTGCTGAACAATTTTCGCAACCAAGCCGTCCATGGTTCTTTAAGCGATTTACTATAATATTAGTCTGCTCTTTTGGTTCAATTGCAAGTGAAATATGTCCTTTGCTTACTAACAAAAGTCCAATTCCATACTTTCTTAAAAGCTCCTGGATAGTGTCAGAAACAATATCTGCTTCTATAGCAATATACATATAGAGATTATCAACCCAACATCTGCTTCTTTGCATCATAAGCCTGAATAACAAAAGTTGGGAAAGGCCAGTAATTACCTCTTCTTCAGACTTTTTGAACTGAACTATGTGGAGTTCTGCCTCAACAAGATAGCCAAACTCAGTCTGGGCTTCTTTCCCACTAATAAAACGTCCGCCAGCTACATCTACTCGCTTTTCATCTATTGTAATATCTTGGACAACATTTGTACATTTCTTATCTGATGCCAAGAAGTTCTTTACCAAGTCTATTACTTTTGAAGAAAGCTTGCTTGCCAATAAGCTATCCAAGATGTCAGCATAGGATCCAGCCTTAGGATTTTCCCTTAATAATTGGTCAAGAAGTTCTTTTGTTTCCTTGTTTATACGAACTAATGCTGATTTAGACATATTGTATACAAGTTGTTAACATTTTAAATAATTTTTGTTTACAGTATGTATACAATTTAGACATAAAAAGAATTAAATATATGCATTGTATTGAAAAAGCATGGATATCCTTGAATGTATGGAGAACAGACGTAGCATAAGAAGATATATTTCTAAACCTGTTGAAGAAGACAAAGTACTTCAGGTAATTGATGCTGGTCACTGGGCACCGTCTGCTGGAAATTTGCAAGAATGGCAGTTCATTGTTATGCGTGATCAAAATAAAAAATCGCAAATTGCAGAAGCAGCATTGGGACAATATTGGATTGCACAATCCTCTGTTGTAATTATAATCTGCACAAAGGATGACAGAGTAACAAGAATATATGGAGACATTGGTAAAAATCGCTTTGTTTATTATGATGCAGCCTGTGCCATCCAAAACATGCTTTTAATGGCAAATAACATAGGTTTGGGCGCATGTTTCATTGGAACATTTGATGATGCAGCTATAAAAAGAATTGCGAATATTCCTGAAGATATAACAGTGCATGCATTAATCACATTAGGATATCCAGCAGAAAAACCAAGTCCACCACACAGATTAGGAATAGAAGACTTGACTTTCTTCGATGAATATGGAAGAAAATGGGTAAAGGGAATCCCAAAATCAATTCGCAGCGATTATCTAAAAAAAATATAAATAATTTCTAAAATTTTTCAAAAAAATTTTTTAAAAGTATTCAGAGTGTATACTACAAAATATAATTTACACTATGATATTTGTTTATAACTTAAGAATTAGTATTAGATGATACTTGTTTAACATAATCTCGTTCTCGTCAGTGTTAACTTTTACATTAACAAAGCATACATCATTAATCAGCATGCTTTTCTTAATCCCCATATATACAGATGATAAATATAAACGTTTCGGATGACGGGGAAACGCGGAGAACCTAAAAGAAGAGGGAAGAACATGGAATTTATCGTACAGAATGCCTTGAAAGCGGCACAAGAAGTTAACTGGAACGAAAGCCTTGTAGGTCACGCCAACATAAAAGTCATTGGTGTGGGTGGAGCCGGTAATAACATGGGCGACTGGCTATATCACAAGGGAGTAAAGGGTGCAGAAATCATCCTTACAAACACAGATAAGGCCCACTTGGATGCAAGAGAAGCAGACAAAAAAATTCTAATCGGAAGAGAATCGACAAGAGGACTCGGAGCAGGAGGCTACTTAGAAGTCGGTGAACAGGCAGCAAAAGAATCACTACCAGAGATCAAAGATTCGTTGAAATCAGCAGATATGATATTCATATGCGCTGGTATGGGTGGTGGAACTGGTACAGGAGCATCTCCAATCGTTGCACAAATTGCAAAGGAACAGGGTGCGATCGTAATAGGAACAGTTACAATGCCATTCAAAATAGAAAAAGCTCGCATCGAAAAGGCTGAAGAAGGCCTTCAAAAGTTGAGAAAGAATTGCGACACTGTAATAGTGATCGATAACAACAGGTTAATCGAAATTGCTGGACAGTTGCCAATATCACAAGCTTTCGGTGTAGCAAATGAACTTGTGGCGACCATGATAAAAGGAATTGTAGAAATGATAACAGTTCCATCGTTGGTCAACAGAGACTTCGCAGACATTAAAGCAGTAATGAAGGGCGGCGGCGTAGCAGTAATCGGTGTTGGAGAATCTGACACAGAAAACAGAGTAGAAGAATCAGTAAAGAGAGCACTGCTTAACCCATTATTGGATGTAAGCTATGAAGGCGCACAAGGAACACTTATTCACATAACAGGAGGACCAGACATGACCTTAGATGAAGTCAACAAAGTAGGTGAGATGGTGACTGCATCACTTGACCCAGATGCAATGGTAACTTGGGGAGCAAGAGTCATGGATAATATGTCAGGTAAGATGAGAGTTATGACAATCATAACTGGCGTCAAATCTCCATATATACTTGGACCAAGTGTTGGTGGGAAGAAAGCAATTGATCGAGCAGCAGCAATCCACAGCGACCTAGGGATAGAAATATTGAGGTGAGGGGACTAAACGTCTCTTTTCACTTTTTATTTTCCAGCGAGCGCATTCGGGTCTGCAAAATAGGCTCACGCCACTTGCAGGCCCTCCCATTTATTTTGCTGGACACTGAGGAAGAAAATGCTGTCTGACAAAGGTCAAGGTTTAAGTTATCTAGAGCGAGAACTAGCCATAAAACCAGGAGACGAACTAACTCAAGAACAAAAGAGAGTACTGGGTAGTTTTCAGCCGATAGAATACAATGGAATTAAAATGATTTTAGATGAGAGGAACGGTAGGCTACACAATGTAAATGGTGCATACATCGATCTAAATGAATCTGAACATAAGCTACTTTCCAATAATGGAGATACAACATTTGGAAGGATAGTGATTCGTACTATGGTCGAAGCAAACCACCCGACAATAAAGGAGTGGTATAAAAAATAAATCATACTCATCCTTCGATGAGCACCCCTAAGCCCGATGATATGAGGGCCCTCTTCTTTTTTTCTTTTTTTATTAAAAGCTTGGGTGGAAAGGTTTATATATGTGTAACCACTACATGATAGTAACTTTATGGCGATGAGACTGGGGTGAACGAGCCACAAAGTTTTAATTCCAAAAAAGTGTTGGTAAGGTGAGAAAAATGAGTTATAAAACTGAAAATGAACGCAAAATTCAAGGTTATATAGCTAAAGAACTCAGCAAGAAAGCATGCAACATGTGTCATTCTGGAAATTGTACTTCATGTGGATATGGAAATCCTCTTGTACAAGCACGCGCAATTGTAGACCCAACATCAGTAGTTGTAAATGCTTACAATGAACAGGAAGATTTCAAAGTATTAGATGATATTGATTCAGCAGTAAATGAAGCTTACTTAAGTACACTAGATGATGCAAAGTCAATAAGAGTTAGAAAGGATGGTAGTATATTAGTTTCAAACGACAAGTTGCAAAATGCAGGTATACCACTAGAATGCCAGTTTGGTGATAAAGACGAAATTGATGTTCTTGAAGGTAATGATTGGGAAGGCACATATAAACGAATGCGTGTTGACCCAAGTTATTCATAAGTGACATTAAAATGGACCCACAAAAATATCCCGGACACTTAAAAGATGAACAAAAACACGGTAGACATGATAGTCGAAGTGAAATAGAACGAAGAATGGGTAAGAGCGGTTATAATGACTTGTCTACAAAAGAAATAAATCTACTGATTGGCCAAGAGTTTAGCGCTGCATATACTGATCCTTCTTATGTATCTGAACATAAAACTTTAGATAACATCTTTGGCACATCTGAAAGACCTAACACATTATATAATATCCCAGGAGCAAAAACTCAAGATAACCCAGTAAACGGTTATATGGTACTCGATAGTATGCCTACAATGAATAGTAAAATCAGAGATAACGATGTAATCAATGTTGCAGATGATTTAGAACAAGCTGTCTTAGATAAAGGAATCCACCCAAAAGGGTACGCTGGACGATATATAATGCTTGGCCTGGTGCGCCAGGATGTATTTAGCGAATATAATGAAACAGATATATATGAAAATTGACCCTTAAAAGCTAATTTTTTCTTTTTACTGCAATTTAATAAATATTGACTTATTCTAATTTATCATGATTAGACCTGGAGATAAGATATTAATTAAGACAGATGATGGTGAATTTGAAGGCATACTAATGCAAAGACCTGAGATTGTGCCTGGCAATGCTTTAATCATAAAACTTGATTCTGGATATAATATCGGAATTGCAAAAAATAAAGTCAGATCAATAAAATTGATTAAGGCTGGAAAACCAGAAGAACTCAAAAGACCAAGAGTTATTGAACGCAAAAATCTGCCGAAAATTACAATTCTTTCAACAGGCGGAACAATTTCTTCAAGAGTTGATTATAAAACAGGTGGAGTCTATCCAGCACTGACTGCAGAAGACTTTGTACAAAGCAATCCAGAAGTTCTTGATTATGCAAATATAGACGCACGAAGGATTTCTCAGGTATTTAGTGAAGATCTTACTCCAAAAAATTGGATAAATATAGCAAAAGAGATCCATAAAGAAATAAAAAAAGGTGTAGACGGAATTGTAGTTACGCATGGAACTGATACCATGCATTATACTGCGGCTGCAATATCTTTTATGCTGCAGAATTTACCTGTTCCAGTGGTATTTGTTGGAAGCCAGCGATCAGTTGACCGCGGAAGCTCAGATGCTTACCCGAATCTTTTAACTGCTGTTATAACTGCAGCGAGATGGGATGGCGCAGAATGCGTAATCTGCATGCACCAAAGCACAAATGATGACATAAATATAGTTATGCGCGGAACTAAATCAAGAAAAATGCATACTGAACGAAGAGATGCTTTCAGGCCAATAAACGAATTACCATTGGCTAAAGTTGATTATCGTGGAAATATTGTGGGAAGTGCGGATTACAAAAAAAGAACAAATGTAAAACCTGTTTTAAATACAAAATTAGATGAGAAGGTTGCAATTGTTTTTTTCCATCCAGGAATGTCCCCACAAATAATTGAAAATTTGATAAAACAAAAGTATCATGGCATTGTACTTGCTGGAACTGGTTTGGGTCATGTTGGACATTATTTATTACCTGTTTTGAAAAAAGCAGCTAAGGCAAAAATACCTGTAGTGATGACTTCCCAATGCTTTTACGGCAGAGTAAATGGAAACGTTTATGCAACAGGTAGAAGACTAACAAAAGAAGCCAATGTAATTTATGGGGAAGATTTGACCCCCGAAACAGCTTATGTTAAGCTAATGTATGTTCTTGGCCAGACAAAAAATATTGAAAAAGTAAAAGAAATGATGACAACAAATTTAGTGGGTGAAATTTCAAGCAGGACAAATCCGCTTTCATTTTTGGTGTAATTATGCCACACATAGAAAAGATAAAGAAAATTCTTGATGCTCTTGGATACAAAGATGGTGATGTTTTATTATTCACAATAAGAAGATTTGAAAAGCTTAAACGCGAAAGCGTTAATATCACAGCTAAGAACAATGAGGAATTATCAGAAAAATTTGGACTCTTTGCTGAAAGAAACAAATTGAGGATAGTTGATGACAAATTCTTTTCCTTGAATGGTAATATGAAATTAAGCAATTTTATTGATTTCTTGAGAGAATATGACGATAAATTTAATCTGAACTGGTGTGAAATAGAATTCAAGGAATTAACAATCAAACCTGTTTATCTTTGAAGCGCTTCTTGTTTGTCTTTATCAAAAATTTGTGGTAAATAACAAGATGGGATATGGCGTATCTTCATATCTTCTGTTCCTTCTTTTACAATAATTGGGACATTGTAATAAACTACTGCTCCATATCTTGCACTAATAGATTTCTCTTTTTGTTGTTTAAATCTTTCGTATTCTTCTTTTAATAATTCTAAAAGTTTGGGGGGCAATTGATTTTCATCAATCTGCCTAATAATGCCTTCTCTTACAGAATAATAAAATCCTTCTTTTCTAATAAAATCCCTTGTTTTTTTGGATAAATTTCTGATTTTAAAGTCTTGTTTACTTGCTATATACCTTCTTAGACCATCATCATCCTTAATTTGTATGTTGTAAAGTTGTTTTTCTCTGTCTGCTATAAATGCTTTAAACATGTCATCAAAGCCATTTTCTTTAAACAGCTCCATCCTTTCTCTCAACCATCCTTTTCCTTTTGCAGTTATAACATAGATATTTGGGTCACGAATATCTTTTGCATTAAAATTAAGTCTACGTTCTTTAAGAAGATCTATATGCGGTGCAGACATCCATCTCAATGCTTCAGAAACAGAAGATTCTGCGCTGCAAATTGCTTGTAAGTATTCTGTGGAACTTCTTATTTCTTCATCTGCAGCAGCCAAACATGTTATTGTGAGCAATTCAGTTTGTTCATTGCCAGTCAAAAAATAACTTAAATTATTATTCGGGTGTTTGTCACAAGTTGCTACACGTTCGGATGGAAGATAATAACTTTTTCTACATGATCCACAATTTATTCTTACGCGTCCAGCAAGTTTATCATCAACTAATTTATGTTCAATCCTCAAACTTTTTTCCGAGCCGCAGTCATTACATACAATATCTTCCAAACTGTAGGGCATGTTACATTTATCACATTTCAATTGCATTTTTTGCAGTGAATCATCAAGAAATTTATCTAAAGTCCTAAAAACATCTTCGTAATAGTTTTGCCTAAGAAGATAAGTTTTCCATAGTATACGAGGCCCTACGCTGTTAGACCAGTAGGCTGGATTTTCAACCCATTCTATATCCTGCATAAGCAACACCCTTATTCACTACAAAGTTGCATTATATTTACTTAACACAAACTTATAAATTTCTGCCTTCTTTAGAATTTAAAATGGACTACGAATCATTAGGGCTGAAAATTGGATTAGAAGTACATCAGCAATTGGATACTCACAAGCTTTTCTGTAAATGCCCCTCTATATTAAGAGAAAGAGAACCGGATTTTGAAGTACGACGAAAACTGAAGGCAGTAGCTGGAGAACTTGGAATTAAAGACATAGCTGCCTCGGTAGAGGAATTGAAAGATAAAACATTCATTTACCAGGGTTACAAAGATACTAATTGTTTAGTAGAGTTAGATGAAGAACCGCCACACATGATAAATATGAACGCGGTTAAGACTGCTTTACAGGCTGCATTACTTCTACATATGAAACCTATTGATGAAATTGAAGTTATGAGAAAAACAGTTATTGATGGAAGCAACACAGCTGGATTCCAAAGAACAGCACTTGTTGCTCTTGATGGTTTTATTGAAACAAATAATGGAAAAATAAGAATTCCGACACTGGCTATCGAAGAAGATGCTGCAAGAAAAATGCGCGAAGTTGACAATCATGTCTACTATAGGCTTGACCGTTTAGGAATCCCATTAGTTGAAATAATGACCAAACCCGATATCAAAACACCTGAACAA
>Ga0315293_10004886_pt1 | contig 12663 bp, 8 predicted proteins | sample YL17G13_20_MG_FD_203071 | JGI IMG/M metagenome (GOLD analysis project Ga0315293, IMG submission 203071) | Sediment microbial communities from Yellowstone Lake, YNP, Wyoming, USA - YL17G13_20 | ecosystem: Environmental > Aquatic > Freshwater > Lake > Sediment | place: USA: Wyoming | collected... | reverse complement strand
CCGAACATATTCTCTGCAACAGCCGCATCGGATCGATCGAGGGCCCCATCGAAGGGGAGATGGAGGAGACGCTCCAGTATCTGGGCATTGAGCCGGGGTTGAGTCAGACACTGCTGGTCGCCGCCGAGGAGCGCATCGCGCGGCACAGCGCCACCGTGGCGCACGTGGCCGTCAACCGCAGGGGAACCTGAAGTCCGCATTCGGACCCAGGACCGGCGCACGCCTCGCCGATCCGCCGGCTGGCCATCCCGCTGGGAGTACTCGTGCGGTGCTGGATCAGGCTTCAGTGCTTCAGGGATAGGCGCGGTGGCTTTGCGGGAAACGGACACGGGCACGTAAGAGCGAGGAGGGGCCACGGAAAACGCGGAAGGAGCACGGATTTTCACGGATCGCTCAGGGGAAGAGCGCGGCCTCGATACATCGCTCGTCGCGCAGAACTCGTGAACTCATCGAGACGAGCGGCACACTTCGACGAGCTCAGTGCGGCGCCCGGCGCAGCTATCCAGATGCATCTGCATTCCCAGCACAGACGTGCACTGAAATCACGACTGTCCGCCCACGTGTTCGCGGTCGGACGAAAACAAATCCCTTGACGCAACCCGGCGATATTGCTACAATTGCCAGTGTTGGGACACAGTGTCCCCAACCGTGCGGTTGAGAGGTCCACTGACCGCGCAGCGATCGGATCCGCTCCATTTCACCGGAGGCGCGCACACACCATGAAGATCCGAACCTTCGGCCGCAATGAGCAAACCGTTGTCCATGTGAGTGGCGATCTGGTAGGCGCCGCTGTTGACGAGTTCTCCCGCGAACTTGACACCGCCGGTCAGTCGCAATGCCGCGGGTTACTCGTTGACTTGACAGAAGTTGGGTTCATCGAGAGCACTGCGATTGGCGCCCTGGCCTACGCAAGCGTTCTACTCAAGAAGGCGCAGAAGGGACTCGTGATTTTGGCTCAAGCAGGCGTCAAAGAGCTTTTTGTGACCTGCAATCTCGACAAGACAATCAAGATCGTATGCACCGAAGAACTAGTCTCACCCACTCACCTACTCACACCGGAAGGAGCAGTCAAATGAAGATGCGTGATGTGACCGCGAAGGCGAAGGCGCTCAGTGTCGAACCCAGCAACCTGTCCAAGGAAGAACTGATTCGCGCCATCCAGACAAAAGAGGGCAATTTCCCCTGCTTCGGCACTGCCGACGGCAAGTGCGACCAGACTGGCTGCCTGTGGATGACCGATTGCGCCGGCAAGGCGTAGCTCCCGGTTCTGCACAATCAGCAGGTCCGCTCGCTGACTCCGGGCTGACTGACACAGGTAGTGTTCAGCATCAGCCCGGCATAAATGCCGCGCCCACACAACGAAGAGGACCGTGCCTGTGGCTGTCAAGAAGGTTGAGACCGACCATTTCGTCTATTTCGGGTTCCATCGAAACCGGCATAGCGACATCCAGTTGCTGCGGGCAGACATTGCCACGTGTATCGAGATGCTGGAGGAGCCCAAGGATGTGATCCTCGATATCTCAAGCCTCAGCGATGTGTCGTCGCTTGAGATCACCATCTTCATGCAACTGGCACAGGCACTGGCGCATATCCACAGGCACCTGCGCATCATCGCGGCTTCGCATGTCGAGGACGTGATCAAACACCGCATCAGAAGCGGGTTCAAGAACGTGCTGATCTACGGGAGTGTGCAGTTGGTGATTGAGGACATGAAGAAAGTCGTTGCCGAGGAAGCGAATCCGGAGAATCCGCCCGACCAGCCGCAAGAAGCTCCGAGCGTTGCCTGATGGATGCGGCGGCACGGCGGGACAGACGCCAGCCACTCGGCAACCAAGGCCAGCCGAAATCCGGACTCTGCACGAACCAACATCTGCGCAGGAAGCGCAGCAATCACCGGCAGAGATCCTAACTCACTGCATATCATGGGATTGCCTGCCTGACCCATCTGCAAATTAATCGATTAATCCTGACTTGACTTCCTGTAATTGTACAGGTACAATTATAAAGGGCCTGAAGTCCCCCCTTCCACCGACGAGCGAGGACCTGATATGTCATCATCGATTCGTCTATGTCAATTTGCAGCACCATTGCTCTTTGCATTGCCCCTTTCCGCCGCGTGGATGGGTATCACGTCGCAGTCCATGGGCGCCGATCCGTGGGGCATCACCTCTGCTGCGTTCCAGTACGACACGCTGGTATGGGGCGCGACAAACGGCGGGGGCGTGGTGTACTTCGACGGCAGCGAGTGGGATGTGCTCAACCACGGGTCCACCCCCTTGGCCAATGACAATGTGCATGTGGTGTGCGTTGCGGCGGATCTCTCAGGCTCCGTCTGGTTCGGCACACAAATGGGAGCCACGGTTCTTCGCAGCGACGGATCGTGGGCAAGCTACTCCACGATGGATGGACTCCCCTCCAATCGGATTGACGCAGTGGTAGTGGACAGCACCGGTCTGAAGTGGTTCGGCACACCGGGAGGCATTGCCCGCTTCAACGATGTCTCCTTCACCGTGTACACTGCCGATTCGGGCGTGAGCAGCGATGTCATCAATGCCCTGGCCGTAGGACCGGGAAACACCATCTGGGCCGCAACCGTGACCGGACTCCTCAAGTACGATGGGTCAACCTGGACAACCTACGACTCCTCCGACGGCCTGCCATCGGGCGTGGTGCACGACGTCATCGTGGATCGCGCGGGCGTGGTGTGGCTGGCTACGGCCGACGGACTGGCGCGATTCGTGGGATCCGCTGTCACCGACACCATCGACAATCCCGATGCAAACGGCTCCAACGTGTTCAACTGCGTGCGCGAAGATGGCGCCGGCATTTTGTGGCTCGGAACGCAGACCTCCGGCGTGCTGCGCTACGTCGGCTCAACGCTCGCGGCGCTGGATGTCGCGGACGGACTGCTTGACAACACGGTCACCACCATCGCGATCAGCCGCGGTCAGGTGCGTTGCTTCGGCGGGCCGCTGGGATTCACCATGTACTCAAACGACACACCGGTCATTGCCGCACTCACCGACACGAACGCCCAGACATCAACGCCGTGGACCCGCGCCGTCACCGCGGTTGACGCGAACACCGAGGACAGGCCGACGTTCGCACTCACGTCGGCGCCAAGCGGCATGACCGTGGATACGGGGACCGGCGTGATTTCGTGGACCCCGTCCCTTGCTCAGGTGGGACAGCAAACCGTCGCACTCTCGGTGACCGACCCGTACGGCTCCGTTGACCGCGATACCTTCGACGTCACAGTGCAGCCGCCCGTTCTGGCGCGATCGACGGTGTCATCGCCCTGCGCGTTCGGCCTCAGCGTATCGCGCGGCTCCGGCAGAGGGGCGACAATCCGATGCGCCATCGCACAGCCCCGGTTCGTGCGGGTCGAAGTACTTGACGCTGCAGGAAGAACCGTGGCCGTGCCCGTCTCGGGTATGCAGCACGCGGGCGTCGTGACCGCAACCTGGGCCGGCACGCACGGGGCGTTTGTGTGCCGGATGGTAGCCGGATCGTTCGTCCAGACAAAGACGGTGTGCGTGGCAGACTGATGTTTCATCCGACAGCTCACTGTCCAGCGAGAGTCACAGCGAGAGTCCGACCGACCGGCAGCGAGGCAATTCTGGAGGCGATCATGCAGCACACATCGAAAGCACACGCGGGAGTCTCACCCATGGCAGCAACATCTCGTCTGGTCGGCGTGCGCATCGCAGCGATCATCGCGCTGTGCACGCTGTCGCCGCAAGCAGTCACGGTGACCGGCGTCTCCAACACGCCCGATCCGTTTGACAATGCCTCGCAAACCACGTCCATCACCGTCACCACCTCTGCAGCCGATGACATGATCTTCGCCATCTACAACCTGAACGGCGATTCACTTATCGACCGTATCTACTCCAACACCGCACAAAACAATGTGACCCAGAGCTGGGACGGCAAGGGCACGGCTGTCCCCGCATACGCAACACCCGTCAATGTGTCAGCCGGCACCTACCGAATCCGCGCATACACGCACATGGACATGCAGTACAGCACGGCCATTGCGGGCACGGGCCTTATCATCGACGACTCCTACGACATGGCGCGCGATGACCAGGGTAACCTGTACATCACCGAGTCGAGCAAAGGGCTCGTCTTCAAAGTCGACACCACAGGCAAAGTGATCGTGCGCATTGTGCTGCATGACGTGAACTGCGGCACCGACAGTCTCACAGGCATGGACATGCAGGGCATTGCAGTTGACGGAAGCTATAACGTCTATCTGTCGGACGGAGGCGCCCGCCCCCGCATTGCCAAGATAAACGCGACCGGCGACTACACGACCGGGACTGCGGTGTGGAACACGACCACGGTCACCACGCCACGCGGAATGTTCTGGTACGGCAGCAGCTTGTGGCTGGCCGATCCGGCAACGGGCGCCCAACGCATCAAGGAGTTCAACTCGTCGGGAGCCGGAACCACCCGTGCCTCGGTGAACGGGTGTCGTGACGTGTGCACCGACGGTACGTACTACTATGTTTCCGAGATCAACACCACAGACGAGATACGCTCGTATCGGCTCTCCGACAACAGCCTGGTGGCAAACTGGCAAGCCGGAGTCAACAAAAACAGCGACCCGCTAGGCGTCGACATCGCAGGCGGGTACCTCATGGTGACGTGTCGCGCCGACAACCAGGTGTGGCGCTACCCTGTTGTCAATGGCGTGTCTACAGCCGCCGGCCGCGTGCAGATCGGCAACAACTACGGCAGCGACAGCGGCTACGTCGATAACCCGCGTGGAGCGGCTATTATCGGCGCCAAGTACGCATTCATCGATCGCGGCAACAAGCGCATCCAGTTCTTCAGCACAGCCACCACGCTTCCGAGCAAGATCTTCTGGACCGATGCGAACACCCCGCTCGACCCATCCGACATTGCCGTTGACCGATGGGGCAACATCTACGTGGCATCGCGCGTTCTGGACTGTGTGAAGAAGTACAACTCATCGGGTGTTCGCCTCTGCGACATCGGCTCTTCGGGCGCCGCACTGGGTGAACTCAACCAACCCATGGGCGTGGCTGTGGACACGTCGGGCAATGTGTACATCTCCGACTATCTCAACAACCGCGTGCAGAAGTTTATCCGTGTCGACGACACGACGTACCAGTACAATGCCGGTTCGGGCTCGTGGTCGGCAACGCTCACCGAGCCCATTGACATGGCCTATGGCCCGGACAATCGCGTTTACGTGTTGAGCCAGGCCAACAACAACAACAGCGTGCAGGTGTATGGCGTGGGCAGCGCTACTCCGCAGACATCGATCTCCGAGGGCACCATGCTGTGCAACAACAAGGACGCTGGTGCGATCGCCCTCGACTATCAGAACAATGTGTATGTGGCAAACATCGAGGATTTCCAGATCCAAAAAGGCACCATGACCGGCGCCAACGCCTGGAGTTTCGCGACCCTCACCAACACCGGCGACCAGTACCTGGGCTTGGCCAGCGATCCGTTCGGCAACATCCTCGCCTCCGATATCAACGGTACCGCCTACGTGCGCCTGTACGCGCCCGGTGGGTCGGAGATGTGGACATCCGCTGCATCGGGCACGGGCAACGGCCAGTTCCGCGAGCCCACCGGCATTGCCTATACCAACGACGGCCAGTATGCGTGGATCGTGGACCGGCTCAATGACCGCGTGCAGAAGCTCAATGTCGTCTTCGACAACTACCGCGACGAACTCGTGACCGTGGGAAGCAGCACCGGCCGCAGCCGTGTGATGAGTGTATCTCTGCGCCGCACGTCAAACGACTCCACGCTTCTCAGTCCGGTGAGCACGCTGTACAACAGCGCTGGAGCGGGCGTCACGGTGTCGGTATCCTTCAACGAGATCATGGATACGTCGTATACGCCCATCATGCGACTGGTAGATGTCAACAGCAACCAGTACACAATCACCCCACGCAGCGGCGCCACCTGGAACACCAGCGGATGGATCAAAGCCCAACGCAACATCTGGGAAGGGTCGCTTGACATCCCCACGGGCAACGATGGTGTGGCGCGCGTATACGTCAAGGATGCGCGATCGAGCGCAGGCGCCACCGATACCATGCTGCCCAACCCCAATGATTCATTCACTGTTACCATCGATGCGGCAACGCAGATGCCAACTATCTCCGACCCGTCAAGCGCTGGAACCACCATTGAGCAGTACATCTCGGTGTCTGGGCTCTCCGAGGCAAATGCGGTGCTTTCGGTGTACAACTACGATGCTGCATCCGGGGGCACGGTACTCAGCAGCCAGTCCAACGTAACTGCCAACGGCTCCGGCTCATGGACTGCCAACAGCATCGCACTGTCCATGGGCGACAACTACCTGTGCGCGCAGGCGGTCGACCGTGCAGGCAATACGTCGACACTCACAACACCCCGGGTCCCGATGACGCGTGTCAATGTGCTGCCCGGCGCCATGACGCTGAGCCCTGCCGGCGAACTGGAGATCGGCTCCGCGTCGCAATGGACCCTGCGCTATACCGCCGCTTCGACACTCAACGACGCATGCTTCCTGACACTGCTGCCGCCACCGGGGTGGACCTCGCCGCAGCGTACCAGCACGTCTGCGCCTGGCTACGTGCGCGCAGTGGGCGGTCCGGGCACCGTGTTGCACAGCCCCGACACCGTGGACATCATCAGCGGAAATACCCTCCGCGTCAACATTGTAAGCATGTCGAACAACCAGTACTTCGACATTGTCTACGGGCTCAATCCCAGCGGCAACGCCCAGATCACCTCGACTGCCGATTGCGGCTTGAACTCGTTCTATACCGGCATTCACACGGCCTCGGGCACGGCGTACATGGATCCGCGGCCCTGCCTTCATGTGCGCGGCAACCCGCTCAAAGTGTACCCCACCAACAAAGTTGCAGCCCAGACGTTCTACGGTCAGCCCGATCTCAATGTGATGGATCTGAGCTTCAACAACGCGGCGGGTCTGAAGAGCGCCGAGGTCAACCGCATCACGCTGCGTACCGAGCGACAGGGCGCGGCTGCAGTGGCGGCCAACACGCGCATTACCAGCATTGTCGTACGGGATGCCAATGAAGTGTACGGGCAGGCCGTGCCCACAGGATCGTCAGATGTCACCATCGACCTTTCGACGCCTATAGCGATTCTGGCGGGCGACACCGTGACCGTGCAGGTGTACGTCGACTGCAAGGCTGATGTTGCTCTTGTCAACGACAGCCTTCGCCTGAAGCTGGTTGACTCCACCTTGATCCGAGCGGTTGAGGCATCCTCGCAAGACAGCATTCCGGTGAAGGTATCGGGTGCGGCGACGTTCCCGATGGTCAGCAACTACACCAAGTTCAAGTCGGCGAGTCACCCCGACTCCATCACCGTGCGCGCTATTGACATCCTGCCCGACACGCTGGGCAACCAGGAGTCGGAGGTGAGTGCGCTTCGACTGGTGTTTGGGGTGCCCACGCCCGCCGCGGCCAACAATGCCGAGATCCGCCGCATTGCGCTATCGCTCAGCGGAAACCCCAACACCATTGCCTCACGCAAGATCCTTCGACGCAAAGGGCAGACGACCAACCTGTATGCGTCAACCAGCATTGAGACGGCGAACCCCATGGTCTTCGATCTGACCTTCTCGCCCATCTACGTGGCGCAGGGCGTGAGCGATACCATTGATGTTCTCTTCGATATGGTGAGTTCCCCACCTGCTACCGTGTCATTCACCATCACGCACCCCGACTCGGTGCAGACCTGGGATGCGGTGGTCACCACGTCTACGGTTACGTCAAAGGGCGCCGGCGCCACCTACCCGTTCACCACGAAGGTGGCGAAGATTATGGCTGCAGGCACCACGCCCTCGGGAAAGACCATTGACGGCAGCCTGGCCGATTGGACGCCGGCCACCGAGATGCTCGACCAGTGCAGCGTGGGAGGCGACAGCTTGCTTGTCACATGGGACAACGCCAACCTCTACGTCGTCTGGCGAGGGACCACATTGTCAACCATGGGTGACCTCTTCGTATACCTGAGCACCGGCGTTGCGGGCGGCGCAAATGTCACGTGGAACCATGGCGGCAACGGGTACCACAACATCACTACGGACTTTGGCGGAGCCGACTATCTCTACTACTACGCCGATGCGGGCGACAAGGGACTGCTCAGCGGCGCCTCGGGCTACGCGCTTACCGGCTTTGGCGGAAGCGTAGTCGTCAACGGCTCGGTGACCGAGATCCGCATCCCCCGAGCAAACATCGGGAATCCGACCAGCCTCAAGCTCTTTGCCTGCATCCAGAATGAGGGATCTGCCACAATATCGTCGGTCATCCCCTACAACGGCCTGAGCGCTTTCCAGCGCAACCCCATTGGCAACCCAACACAGACGTTCATCGGTTGGATCACCATCGCCAATTTCAACCGCGGGGTAACGCCGCTCTCTCAATCCAGTATTGCTGCGTCAACGGCAAAGACGCCTGTGTGGACATACGACGCGGGAGCGGGAAATGCCATCACCGGGTTGACAGCCGGGTACGACGTGGTCTACGTATCGATGAGCGGCGCATCGCCGGGTGTGGCGGCCGTACGCTACAGCGACAAGGTGCAGCTCTGGAAGTGCGCGACCCCGGCGGCAGTTCCCACACCGGTCACCTACTTCTGGAACGGTACACAGGACATTGTTGCGTGGGGCGCGGGCGCCAGCCTGTTCGTTGTGCGCGACAGCCTGATATTCGGCATGAACAACTATTCGCACATGTCCTACTCCCCCAAGGCCATGACCTTCACAGTTGGCGCACCTGCCATGAGCATGCCCGCCGATGTCGACGCGTTCTACTGCGTCACCTCCGACGGCAAGCTGAACAAGGTCAACTACGCGACTGGCGCGACGACATTCTCGGTACCCGCCGCGGGGGCAAATGCCAACTACCTGGCAGACATCTACACCAAACCCACGGTCGTGTACGTGGGCTGCACCGATGGACGCGTGCGTGGGTACGCCACTGCCGATGGGTCGCTTGCGGCCACCAGCGCCAACTACACCAGCTCGATCAACAAGGGCATCACCGTCAACGAGACCGACGGCACGCTGTACATGGCGCCGAACGACAACTACCTTCGCGCGGAACGAACAGCGTCGATCGGCACCACCAAGTGGAGCATTGACCTGGGCAGCACCACAGGCACTGCGCCATTCTGCGATTTCAACAATCCGGCAGGCCCCATCTACGTGGGCGCAGGGCAGTACATGTACCGCGTTCTTGACAACACCACGGTTGCCAGCATCGCTTCGCCAGGGTGGACATATTCGTCAACCGACGTCATCACATCCAACCCGATTGCGTTGGATAGCGTGGTGTACTTCGGCTGCGATGACAAGCGACTCTTCGCGGTAAGCGCAATCACCGGTACGGCGAAGACGGGGTGGCCGTCCACACCTCTGGGCGACAAGACGAATGTGCGCGTTGCCGTTGACAATACGTATGGAATCGTCTACTTCGGCACTGCCGACGGCAAGGTGTACTGCTTCACCAAAGAGGCCCCGTAGCAAAACGCGCGGCGTCCCGGCGCCTCTGGACGCGAGAGAGTGGTCACGAAAATGGACCGTTGACCGACAATCAAGGAGCATCGCATGAACACGACCACCCGAAGTCTCGCAGCACTCCTGCTGTGTACGCTCGCCTGCCTCGCGCAGGACAACGCCTGCATTCCCGACTGGCCCATGTTCATGGGCAATGCGCAGCGCACGGGCGTGTATCCGGGCCAACTCAAACTCCCGGTGCAGCGCGCATGGTCCACGGCTCTGGGCTCGGCAGCGGTGGGCTCGCCGATTGTGGGCAACGGCATAGTCTACGTCGGTACTGCCGATGGCCGTTTGGTGGCGCTGGGTGCGGAAGATGGGGTGGTGCTGTGGACAGCGGCGCTGGGAGCCCCCCTGGCCGGCTCGGCCCTTCTGGCCGGCGATCGCGTTGTGGCAGCAACACAGGGCGCGGGTGTGCTCTGCGTTGAGAGCGCAACCGGCAAAACAATCTGGCGCGCGGGCGTCGGTACCACGTGCAGCACATCGCCTCTTGCCGATGCCGACCTGATTATGTGCGCAACATTCGCGCCCAAAGCTGCGGTAGTGGCGTTCAAAGACGATGGTACCGTTGCGTGGGAGGTGCCGGTGAGTGCGGCAGTCACCTCCGAGCCCTCAATCGAAGACTCGCGGCTCTTCGTGGCCGTTCCGGGCACGGCCCTTGCCATTGACACGCGCAAGGGCGCCATTGAGTGGGACCACGCATTTCTTGACGGTGCGTTCTCCAGAGTAGGATTGACGGTACGCAACGGCGAGGCGATGGTAGCGCCGGGCAACTACGATCGCGGGATCCACGGAGTCTCCAGTCGTTCGGGTCGCAGCATAAACGCGCACCAGTGGGTGTTGCCGCGTCCGGTGGCAGCACCGGTGTCACTGATTCGCGAGGCTCTGCGGCAACGTCCCGAGCGGCAACGCACTCTGATCGCCAAAGCATTGAGTGCCAACGCGACACTATCCAAAACCCTGAGCAGCGACGGATTCATCGCCTATGGTGAAATATTCACGTCGACCCCCGCGGTGGCAGGCCAGGAGGTGTTCGTGACGCAGATGGAGGCGGGATACCCCCTGCCGCGCTACACCATGCTGGCAGTATCGTGGCCCCGGGGCAAGCAACTCTGGCGCATCCAGCAAATTGACACGGGAAACACGCAGGGATACTGCTCCTCGCCGGTGGTGTGGGGCGACAACGTGATTGGCGTGCTTGGCGAGCAGACGCTCAGCATTCTCAACAGGTCCAGCGGCAAGACCCTTTGGCAACAGGCGGTCGACGCGCCGGTGCTGGGATCCCCGGCACTCTACGACAACAAGATCGTACTCGCCGACCAGGGGGGAACCGTCTCCGCATTTGCCGGCACGGGAAGCTTCTTCCGGCCTTCGGCGTTCGGTCTGGCGCCCGGCTACCCCAACCCATTCCGACGCACGACCACCATCAAGTACATGATACCGCGACCCTGTCGTCTTGCCATCGACCTGTTCAGCGCCAAGGGGCGGCTTGTTGCGCAGCTTGTCAACGATCGGAAAGCGCCCGGCTACTACTCGGTGCAGTGGGACGGCCGCGACGGCAACCACCAACGCGCCGCCAGCGGCATGTATCTGGTACGCATGACAACGCATGGGTACGCCAAGTCGGTGAAAGTGTTCCTGGTGCGGTGAGCGCCGGACATGGGGCCCCAAGGCCCCGTCTTTCCGCCATCGGAGCGGTGCACCTCCTATTTTGTGGGCACGGCTTTCGGGGACTCGCACTCCGCCACAACGACTGTGTGGCCCGAACTTCGGCGATCGCCGACAATTTCCGAAAGGTACTGACTTTGGGGGCATGTCGATGAAAACACCAAAGAAACCGCGTTCAGAAAGCAAGCCGAAGTACACGCCACCCACAGTGACATCGGAGCCCATCTTCGAGGCGCGGGCATTGGCATGCGGCAAGTGCCGCCGCACCAACGAGCGGCGCGTGCAGTGCAATACCTTCAACTCGGTCTCGTAGCGCACGGGCACGATCGCCGACATGACTCGCCACTCCCGCCAACCCCCGATTCTCTCGCTGTCCATCGGCGGGGTCACTCTCAGCTTCTCCATCTCCCATCGCGGATTCTACACGCGGCTGTGTCGTCGATACCACGGGTTCGTCGTGCCGGGCGTGCGCACGAAGGGCCGCATTGCCGTGACGATTGTTGCGCGGAGAGGCCAGTCCGACCCCGGCGCAGTCCGGATACGCCGCGAGAAGGGAGTCGTACGCATCGAGCGCCGGGACTTCGGATTTGTCGGTGACATGGAGTCCGGAACTCTCTCCACGTGGCCGTCGGTGTACTCGTTTGACACGTTTCTGCGGATCCTGCTCTCCTCGGAACTGCTGCACAAAGACCGGGGAGTGCTCCTGCATGCAGCGGCGACCAGGCGGGGTGGCTGCGGATACCTCTTTGTCGGCGAGAGTGGGGCGGGAAAGAGCACCATGGCGCGCATGCATCCTGCGTTCTCGGTCCTGACAGACGAACTGGCATTGGTTACGCGCAGTGGACGCACGGGCTTTGCAGTGTGGGGCACCCCGTTCTGGGGCGACTTTGCGGGCGGGAACAACCCCCGGTCGGCGCCCGTGCACACGGTGGCGGTTCTACGCAAGGGAACCCGATGGTCGGTGGACCCGATCTCTCCGGGCCACGCAGTGGGCGCGCTGCTCAAATCGGTGATGCTGCACGAGCGGTCTGCGCAGTGCGTGGAGCATGCGTTTACGTGGTGCGCACGCATGGTGCGGGAGGTGCCGCTGTGCACGCTGACGACGCGCAGGGAGCGCAGAGTCCCGTCCTCTGTGTATGCAGCGCTGCGTCGAGCGTCTCGCTGCGAATCGGGGGCCACAGCATGAGGGCAGCATCGATGATCGTGCAGAGAAACCCCCGTCTTGCATGGCGGCTGGTGCACGATCGCCCGATCGTCATCACCACCGATGACGCGACACTCCACGAACTCAACGCGTCGGGCGCATTCCTCTTCGAGCAACTGGCCGGTGGTCCGCGATCCGTCTCGGTGCTGGCATCTGGACTCTCTGCGGCATTTGGCGTCTCCCGGGAGCATGCACTCGCCGACACGCACGCCTTCGTCGCCGACAT
>Ga0315293_10004883_pt1 | contig 12664 bp, 11 predicted proteins | sample YL17G13_20_MG_FD_203071 | JGI IMG/M metagenome (GOLD analysis project Ga0315293, IMG submission 203071) | Sediment microbial communities from Yellowstone Lake, YNP, Wyoming, USA - YL17G13_20 | ecosystem: Environmental > Aquatic > Freshwater > Lake > Sediment | place: USA: Wyoming | collected... | reverse complement strand
CGCCAGCCCCACCTTCGCCAGGGTGTGCGTGATCGCCGAGGTCAGCGTGGTCTTGCCGTGATCTACGTGGCCAATCGTGCCCACGTTTACATGCGGCTTGGTGCGCTCGAATTTTGCCTTGCCCATCGTTCCTAACCCCCTGTGGGTCGTTCTCTGTCAGGCTGCCCGTCCCGGCGCGCGGTGTGCCGCCGGGGGTGGTTCTCGGTCAGGCCGCCCTGACGGTTTCGCCCGGGATAACCGTCCGGGCCACGTTCTCCGGTACCTCCGCGTAGTGGGAGGGCTCCATCGTGTACGTGCCGCGCCCCTGGGTGAGGCTGCGCAGCGCGGTCGCATATCCAAATGTCGTTGCCAGCGGGATGAGCGCGTCGATGGTCTCGGTCCCGCCGGGAGTGGCCGCAATGCCCGTGACGTGCGCGCGCCGCGAGTTCAGATCGCTCAGCACGTCCCCCATCCGGTCCTCCGGGCAGACCACCTCCATCTTCATCACCGGCTCCAGCAGCACCGGGTGGGCCATCATCAGCGCCTCCCGCAGCGCCTCCGACCCGGCTATCTTGAATGCCATGTCCGAGGAGTCCACCTCGTGCGCCTGTCCGCCCGTCAGGTAGACGCCGATGTCCACCACCGGATACCCGCCCAGCACGCCGCTGGAGCAGGCCTCCCGCGCCCCCAACTCGACCGCGTGGACGAACTGCTTAGGGACGACGCCCCCCTTGGTCCGGTCCTCGAAGACGATGCCCGACCCCCGCTCCCTCGGCTCGATATCCAGGGTCACCTTGGCGAACTGGCCGTGTCCGCCGGTCTGGCGGACACGGCTGCCCTCCGATGTGGCCTTCGCGCTGATCGTCTCACGGTAGGCTACCTGGGGCCGGCCCACGTGCGCCTTCACCTGGAACTCCCGCCGCAGGCGGTCCGTGACCACCTCCAGGTGCAGCTCCCCCATCCCGGACACGATGATCTGGCCGCTGTCCGGATCGGTGGCGAATCGGAAGGTGGGATCTTCCCTCGAGAGCGCCCCCAGCGCCTCGCTGAGCTTGATCTCCTCCGCCCGGGTCTCGGGCTCCAGCGCCACCGAGATCACCGGGTCGGGGAACTGGATGTTCTCCAGCAGGATCTTGGCGTGATCGTCGCAGAGCGTGTCGCCCGTGGTGCTCTTATCCAGGCCCACCGCGGCGACGATGTCTCCGGAGAGCGCCTCCTGTAGATGCTCGCGCCGGTTTGCGTGCATCCGCAGCAGACGCGCGACCCGCTGCGTGGTTCGCTTCGTCGAATTGTAGACAGTGGCCCCTCGCATCAGCCGCCCCGAGTAGACCCGCAGGTAGAGCAGTTGCCCCACATTGCGGTCCACCTGCACCTTGAACGCCAGCGCCGAGAGTGGCTCGGCGTCGTCCGCGCGGCGGGACACCATCTCGTTGGTGTCCGGGTCCACGCCCTGCACCGACGGCACCTCCAGGGGGGAAGGGAGGTAGTCCACCACCGCGTCGAGCAGCGGCTGTACGCCCTTATTCCGGTAGGAGGCGCCGCACAGCACCGGCACCATGCGGTAGCGAATCGTGCCTCGCCGCAGCCCCGCCCGAATCTCCTCCTCGGTCAGCTCTTCGCCCGTCACGTACTTCTGCATCAGCTCTTCGTCGGTCTCCGCGGCCGCCTCGACCATCGCCTCCCGGAAGCGGCGCGTCAGCGCCATCATGGACTCCGGTATGGGCTCCTCGACGATCTCCCGCCCCTGGTCGTCCTGCCACACCAACGCCTTCATCTTGACCAGGTCGATGACGCCCCGGAACTCCGACTCCTGGCCCAGCGGCAACTGCAGGGCCACCGCTCGGCATCCCAGCCGCTCCCGCATGGCGTGCACCACCCGATGGAAGTCCGCCCCGGTGCGGTCCATCTTGTTCACATACGCGATGCGCGGCACGCCGTACTTATTGGCCTGCCGCCACACCGTTTCCGACTGTGGTTGAATCCCGGCGACCCCGCAGAAGATGGCAATGACACCATCGAGCACTCTCAGGGATCGCTCGACCTCGACCGTGAAGTCCACGTGGCCGGGGGTATCGATGATATCGATCCGATGCTCCCTCCAGAAACACGTGGTCGCGGCCGCGGTGATGGTAATGCCGCGCTCCTGCTCCTGGGCCATCCAGTCCATGGTGGCCGCGCCCTCATCCACCTCCCCCATGCGGTGGACCCGGCCCGTGTAGAACAGGACCCGTTCCGTGGTGGTGGTCTTGCCTGCATCGATGTGCGCGGCAATGCCGATATTACGCATCTTGTCGAGCGAAAACTCGCGCGCCATTGGTCATCAACTGTGTGTGGCCGCTTAGAAGCCGGCAGAGACTGTGCGGCTGCCCACCCGGGGCGCCCTCTTTCCGACCTGCGCAGGGCAACCCCGGCCGTTGATGGCCTGTGGCTCCCTGCCCGTCCGCCATAGCACCGTTGTCTGGGGCGACGGCGGACGCCTCTAAGCTACCATTTGTAGTGAGCGAAGGCCCGGTTGGCTTCCGCCATCCTATGGGTATCCTCTCGCTTTTTCGCCGAAGCTCCCTGGCCGGCGGCGGCGTCCAACAGCTCCGTCGCCAGCTTCTCCTGGAACGTCCGGGCGTTTCGCGCCCGGGCGCTCGCAACCAACCACCGCAGCGCCAGCGCCAGCTGGCGCGTCGGCCGCACTTCCATCGGCACCTGAATGGTGGCGCCGCCCATACGCCGGGGCTTCGCCTCCAGTTGGGGCATCACGTTCCGCAGAGCCTGCTCGTAGATCTCCAGAGGGTCCTTGCCGCTCCGCCGGTTCATCTCCACGAGCGCGCCATAGACCAACTGCTCGGCCGTGCTCTTCTTGCCCCTGGTCATCACCTTGTTGATCAGCCTGGTCACCAATCGGCTTCCGTACACCACGTCCGGCGTCGGAATCCGCTGCACCACCGGCCCTTTTCTCGGCATAGCTCCCTGACTCTCCTGCTGCGCTGCCTACCGCCTCGAACCCGGGGAGTCCCGGTGTTCCGGGATTTCCAATCCCGAAACCAATCCGCCGCAGGCAGCTTCCCTGCAAAACCGTCCAGCCGTCACAGAGAGACCGACGCCAGACCTGCGGCGCCGGCCCCGTGCCATCCGGGTACCTATCTCTTCTTCTCGGCCTTCGTCCCATAGCGAGAGCGGGCCTGCTTGCGGCTCTCGACGCCCGCGGTGTCCAGCACGCCTCGCACGATATGGTAGCGCACACCCGGCAGGTCCCTCACCCGGCCGCCGCGAACCAGCACCACAGAGTGCTCCTGCAGGTTGTGTCCCTCACCCGGGATATAGGCCCACACCTCGATCCGGTTGCTCAACCGGACGCGAGCCACCTTGCGAAGCGCCGAGTTCGGCTTCCTCGGGGGCGCGGTCCGCACTTGCGTGCAGACGCCCCGCTTGAACGGCCCCGGCGAGCGGCGGTACCGGCGCTCGGCCGCGTTGAACTGCCAGCCCAACGCCCATCGCACCGTCGGCGTCGCCTCCGACCTCTTCCGCTTCCGTCGCGTCCGCACCAGTTGACTGATTGTCGGCATTCTCTACCTCGAGGCAGACTCGAAACGGGCGAGCAGGTCATTCCCCCCTGCTCACCACGCGCTCACTACCTGACTGCAATTCGCCGAACGAAGCAGCGGCCAGATACGGACAGACTGCGTCACGTTCGGGCGTACCACCCTTGCGGCCGTTACTTCGACAATACGCGGCGTCACCGAAATCAAACGCGCCTCGTGGGTGCCGTGGCACTGCGTTGGGGCGGCGACACGAGATGGGATCTCTGACCGTCGGAGCCGCCGGCGGCTCCACATCCATGCAACATTGCCGACGCCGGCTCGCCACACCATCGCTGTGTCATGAGACAGCCGCGAGAGGCGCAAAGGTCAAGGTTAGCAGAATCCCTGGTGCTTGTCAACCAAGAACGCGGGGCATTCGGCTGAGTCGTCACACTACGCCTTCAGCCGCAACGCGGGAGCGAAGAGTGCTGCGGTCTCGACTGCTATTCGTAGCGCCAGACAGTACCAGGCCAACGGGGTTCTGGCAAGCGCGAATGGCGCAGCCGGACGCGAATGTGCCCCGGCGCGGCGCCAGAGCCACGCCCGTCGCCAACCTGCGCCGCTCTGCGCGAGCGATCCGCGGACTGCCCTTCTCTCCCCGCCATTTGACGCCGCCCTCCCGCCGCACTAGAATCACCCCATGCCCGGCACAGCTATCATCATCCCCGCCCGCTACGGCTCGACTCGCTTCCCCGGCAAGCCCCTCGCCGACCTGTGGGGCAAGCCGATCATCCAGCACGTCTGGGAGCGCGCCCGGCAGTCGCGCCTCGCCGGCCGCGTGATCATCGCCACCGACGACGAGCGCATCGCCGCCGTCGCCCGGGGCTTCGGCGCGGAGGTGGCGATGACACGCGCCGATCACCCCAGCGGCACTGACCGTGTCGCCGAGGTCGCCCGCGCGCTCGACGCCGACATCGTCGTCAACGTCCAGGGGGACGAGCCCCTCATTGATCCCGCGCACATTGACGCCACCGTCGCCCCGCTCACCGGCGATCCCACTATCCCCATGGGCACGCTCTGCTGCCCCATCGAGGAGATCGCGGAGCTCGCCAACCCGAACGTGGTGAAGGTGGTGCTCGACCGGCGCGGCTTCGCCCTCTACTTCTCTCGCCTGCCCATCCCGTTCGTGCGGGAGGAGCGCGCCAGAGCCTGCCCTGAGCGAAGTCGAAGGGTGGCCCGTTACCGCCATCTCGGCCTCTACGTCTACCGCCGCGACTTCCTGCTCTCCCTCGCCGGCCTCGCCCCCACCCCTCTCGAGCAGGCCGAGCGCCTCGAGCAGCTCCGCGTCCTGGAGCACGGCCACCGCATCCGCGTCGTCATTGTGGACCGCGCCTCTCCCGGCGTGGACACGCCGGAGGATCTGGAGCGGCTGCGAGCGGCCGGGCCGCCATCCCCATAGTCATTCTGAGCGAGTCCGCCCTCGGCGGACGACGCGAAGAATCCCGCCGTTGATCGTGGCGCAGGCTGCCCTGCCTGTGGAGCGAGCAGGCACCGGCACCCCGGACAGGGAAGGACAATGCCGAGGGCTGACCTGGGGGAACCTCGTGTTCAACGCACTGCGCCGCTTCCTGATGACTTCGCCAACGGACACTGCCGGCCTCGCCGACGTTCAGCCCCTCCCCGGCCCCTGGCCCGCCGGCATCGCGCTCTCCAGACACTCACTCGACGGCGACCAGGGCCGCACCGCGGTGGGCGATCTGCTCGACCGCTTCAAGTACGCGGGCGAGCGGAGGCTGGCGCGCACGCTCGTATCGGCGCTGGCGCGGGCCTTGCGGGAGACGCCGGGGTTCGGACACATTGACGTCATCCTCCACGTCCCAGCCACGACTCAGCGTCTCCGCGTCCCGCCCACATGCGATCTGGCGCGCGCACTGGGGAAAGAGATGCGCATCCGCTGCCTCCCCGACCTAATCGCCTGCACTCGCCTGGTCACACACCAGAAAGACATCGCTCGAGTAGAGGAGAAAGCTGTGAATGTGCGAGGCGCGTTCCGCGTGCGCCGCGCCGAGTTCGTCGAGGGGAAGAAGCTCCTTCTCGTTGACGACGTCTTCGACAGCGGCGCGACGCTCCAGGAGGTGTGGCGGATGCTGATGCGGGCCGGTGCGAGAGAGGTCGTGGTGGCGACGATCACCAGGACGCGCTATTGGAGGGACCGATGACCGAGCGCGCCGCACGGGCGGCCATCAGCGCGATCGGCGGCCTCGGCCCCGCCCGCTTCCGCAAGCTCCTGGAGGCGTTCGGCTCCGCGTCCGCCACCCTCGACGCGGCCCCCGATGACATCGAGGCCGCGGGCGTTTCCGTCGAGCTGGCGGAGCAGATCGCGCAGGTCGGGCCGCACCTCGAGCAGGTCGAGGCCGAGCTGCTTGCCCTAGAGGACCAGGGTGTCCGCTGCCTCACCTGGGACGACTCGGACTACCCCGCTCGGCTCCTCCGGATCGCATCCGCGCCGCCCGTTCTCTGGTGGTCGGGCGCGGTCGAGCCGAACGCGGCTCGCGCGGTAGCGATCATCGGCAGCCGGGAGGCGGCCGACAAGGCCATCGCATACGCCCGCCAGGGGGGAGGGGAACTGTCGCGGGCCGGCATCGCGGTGATCAGCGGCCTAGCTGCCGGCGTCGACGCGGCCGCGCACGAAGGCGCGCTCGCAGGCAATGGACTGACGGTCGGCGTGTGCGGCTGCGGCATCGCCACCGCTCTCAGCAAAGGCCGCGGCGGCCTCGCCGGTCGCGTCGCTGAGGCCGGCGCGCTCTGCTCGGAGCTGTCCCCAACCGCGTCCCTGCTGCCCCAATCGCTCTTTGCACGCGACCGCATCATCGCCGGCCTCGCCGATGCCGTGATCGTGGTCGAGGCCCGCGCCGACGGAGGCGCAGTGCACACCGCGAGGTTCGCTCTGCAGGAGAGCAGGCCCGTCTTCGTCGTGAGCTGGCCGGACATGCCCGCCGGCAACCGCCAGCTCGCCGGCGAAGGCGCGACGCCGCTGGATCCGGCGCAGGACGCTCTCTCCGCGCTGACAGCGTAACGCAGCGCCCCCCCCCGTCGCGATTCGCGCCCCAGGTGCGGCATCTTGGCCTGGTTGGTGCTGGCACTCTTGCTCACGGAGCGGCGCCATGCGGTGGGGTCGTCTCAGCAGCGGGTTGATTCTGGCCGCCACTTCCGGGATCACCTTCGGCCACGCCTGGTCGGTGGAGGACGCCAAGTGGTGGTGGATCGGCAGCATGACCCTGCTCGCCGCCGTCCTGTTCATCCTCTCCGCTCTCTATCACCCACAGGAAGTCAGCGGGCCGCCCCCTGCGCCCGTTCCACCCGCTCGAACGCCTCGGAAGGCCGGGGCGTCAGCCCCCATGCTGGGCGAGATGCTGCTCCGTCGCGCCATGATCTCGCAGGAGAACCTGGACCGAGCCCTGGCCGAGCAGAAGGGGAGTAAGCGCCGCCTGGGCGAGATCCTGGTGGAGATGAACCTGATCACGCACGCCGAGCTGGCGCAACTGCTCGAGGAACAGCTGGCGGAGCGGGAAGGCCGCTTCGCCTGGATGTAGCTCCGGGGCGCGACTCAGCAGGCCTAGTGACTGTCTCACAATCCACTTCGAGTAAGCAAGACGGCCTCGAGAGCGCTCCAGAGGATGTCTCACAACCGCTGGAGCCGGTTGTGAGACATCCTCTATATCGCCATCGGCGCCCGGCAGGCCAATTGGCAGAGTGGCGATCGGGCCCGAGGCTCGAGTGACCGGAGCGCCTGAGCCGCGGTCAGGAAAGCCACTCCTTGGCTCTGTTGCGCACTTCATCCAGCGCGAACGGCTTCCGCACGCACTCGACTGCGCCCGCCGACAGGCACGCGTCCAGTATCGGCTCGGAGGTGCTGCCGGTCACGATCACTACCCTGGTGCGCGAGTCCTTGCACAGCTCCTGGCAGACCAGCACGCCTGAAGCGCCGGAGCCAGGGAGGACGATATCCAGCAGCACGAGGTCAATGTGTGTGGCGCGGGCGATCTGCAGCGCCATCTCGCTGTTCTCGGCCTCATGCACGCGGCACGGCACGGACATGCCCTCGAGGATTGTCCGCAGCAGCGTGCGAATGGCTGCGTCGTCGTCCACGATCAGCACGGTCGGTTCGGCCGATCGGGACTCTTCCTCCGTTCGAGCGGTCTCCAATCCGGTCCCCTTCGGCGACCTTGCTGTCGCCTGGAAGAGTCAGGTCCGGGTTCGCCTCGACTCCCCACCGAAGCGCCCGGCATCCCACAGTTCTGTTTCCACATTCAGAGCAGGAGTAGCGACGGGGCGACGCAGACCGCCTGGCGGGAAGGCGTGCGCGCCCGCGCGGCGAACCGCGGCCCCGGCGGCCAGGCGCCGCCCCCACTGCCGCTCTCGCGCGGAGACCCAGACCATGTCGTCCTGGACCATCTACATCACCAACGACAACTGTCCCGATTACACCTGGGGCTATACCGAAGAGCAGACGCGTCAGGCGTTCGCCGATATCGTCGCCGCGCACCTCGACGAGATGAGCCGCACCGACGGAGAGGCGCCCGAGAACCGCAGCCAGTACAACGCAGTCATCACCCAGGAGGCGCTCTGTTTCGTCGAGCGCTACCCCGAGCGCACCGATGAGTTGGTCCGCCGCATCAGGGAAGGCCGCCTCTTCGTCAGCCCCTATCTCTGCAACTCGCTCTGGGCGTTCCAGAGCGTCGAGGGCGCTCTGCGCACCTTCTACCCCGCCCGGCGGCTGGAGCGCGAGTGGGGCATCCCGCTCACTGTCGCCCAGCACATCGAGGAGCCATCCCTCCCCTGGGGCGTCGCCACCATCCTCGCTGGCTGTGGCATCCGCTGGCTCTCCAATCCCTTCTACGCCTACGACTCGACGTTCCGCGAGCTCGAGAACCCACCGCTTTTCACCTACCAGGGCCCCGACGGCGGTCAGGTTCGCGTGGTCATGGACCCGTGGGCCTGCCTTCAGGCGGCATACACCCAGGGCAGCAAACTGCTCGGGGACCCGTCACTCATCACCGAGACGTGGCTGCCGCACTACCAGCAGCTCTCTGACAGCTATCCCGTCCGCGTCATCCTCGCCAGCGGCACTCACGGCGACATCGCGCCGAACAGCGGCGAGCAGGCGCGCGGGTTCTCCGAGGCGATCGCGCGCTACAACAGCGCCCCCGGCGACCACCCGAAGCTCGTGAACGCGGCACTGCCGCAGTTCTGCGCCGCGGTGGACGAGATGGAGGCGAAGCAGCCCTTCCTGACCACCGTTCGCGGTTCGTTCGGCGACTCGTGGGACCTGTGGCCGGTCTCGCTCGCCAAGTATGTCGCGCAGTTGCGCGAGAACGAGCGCCAGTACCTCGCGACTGAGACGCTCCTCGCCCTCGCATCGCCCGGCCATCCGGCGCTTCGCGAGGCGACTCGCGCCGATCGCGAGCGCGCCGAGTGGCTCTGGGCGATGCTCAGCGATCATGCCTGGAACGGCACCGGCGAAGACAGCAAGCGCCTCAACGCCGAGCTGCGTCGCGGCTGGAACGCCGAGCTCAGTGAGATCAGCGCCCGCCTGCGCGCGGAGGTACGGGGCGGGGCCACAGCGAAGCCGAGCGGCGACAGCATCACCCTCGTCAATACCCTCAGCGTCCCCCGCGCCGAGCTCGTGCGCGCGGAGCTTCCCTATGAAGTCACCGCCGTGGCCGACGGCGATCGCGACCTCGCGACCCAGATCGTCGTCGAGGAGGGCCGGCGCCCCTGCTACTTCGTGTCTCCCGAAGTGCCGGGGTTTGGCGCGAGCGCTCTCAAGCTCTCGAAGGGCGCACCAGGGCCTGCTCCGGCGGGTGGACTGCGCGCCGCGCCGACTGGCCTCGAGAGCCCGTTCTACCGCCTGGTCGTTGATGTGAACACCGGCGGCGTCCGCAGCCTGGTGCACACACCCACGGGCGCGGAGCTGGTCGCCGCCGGCGCCGGCCGCTCGCTCGGCCAGACCATCTACTTCGATGGCGAGGAGCATCTGCTGCGCGATGTGACCACAGAGGTCGTCGCCGAGGGTCCCGTGCTCGCCCGACTGCGCATCGCCGGCGCCGTGAGCGACATCCGGGTCGCGACCGACGTCACCCTTTACCTCGACCTCGACCGCGTTGACTTCGGCCTCTCCATCACTAAGCCCGTCGCCACTCGCGAGGAGCGCCTCTGTCACGTCTTCCCGGTGGCGCGCACCCTCAAGGACCTGCGCGTCGAGAGCCCCGCCGCAGTCATCACCCCGCTCCGCCAGCCGGAGGGCGATCTGCTCCCGGGCGCCGACACGAGACGCATGGCGGTGCAGGGCTTCGTGGACGCCTCGCCCGCGCCCGGCGTGAGAGTGACCATCGCGCCCCTCGACTCCTTCGCCCTTCGTCTCGACCTCGACCCAATCACATTCGAGGCCCTGGGCAACGACCAGAACCACCGCGAGGTCATTCACAATCAGAACGGCGAGACCGAGTTCCGATTCCGCTACTCGCTCGCCGCCTACGCTGGCGACTACGACAACGCCCGCGCGGTCCGATGGAGCCGGAGCGTGGCGACGCTTCCTCTCGCCCTCCCTGGTTGCTGCTTCGGCAGCGTGCTGCCGAAGCCGTTGATCCGCTTCGACCCCGCCCGCGCCATCGCCACCTGCCTCAAGCCGGCCGACGGCGATCCGTCAGGTGGGCTGATCCTTCGCCTGTGGGAGATCGCGGGCCAGTCGGGCCCGCTCGAGGTCGCGCTCTCCGGCTTCTCGCGAGCGGTCCAGACCGACCTCCTCGAGCGCGACCTCAAGGAACTGAAGACCGAGCGGGGAACAGTGACCGTGGACCTGCGCGCGCGGGGCTTCGCTGCCCTGCGCCTGTTGCCGTGAGCGACAGCGAACGGCGGCCTGCGCCGGCATGCCCCCTGTAGGAGCCCCGTCCAACTCCGGGTTGGGCAGGAGCTTGTCTCCTGCCCCATAACTGGTCTGCCATGACCAAACACATACCAACCAAGTCCGTGCTCGTCGGCCGCGCTCACGTCGGCGGCAGCGGCCCGCTCGTGCTCATCGCCGGCCCCTGCGTGATAGATGATAGCAGGACCGCGCTCCAGATCGCCCGCGCGGTCGCCAAGGTGGCCGACGAGTTCGGCATCCCTGCCATCTTCAAGGCCTCCTTCGACAAGGCCAACCGCATGAGCCTCGACTCATTCCGCGGCCCCGGCCTGGAGGAAGGTCTGAGGGTACTGGAGGCGGTGAAGAGCGAGACCGGCCTCCCCGTGAACACCGACATCCACGAGGCCTACCAGGCCGAGCTGGTCGCGCCCACGGCCGACCTGCTCCAGATCCCGGCCATGCTCAGCCGCCAGACCGACCTGGTCGTCGCCGCCGCACGAACCGGCAGGCCTATCCTTATAAAGAAGGGCCAGTTCATGGCCCCCCAGGACATGGCGCCCATCGTCGCCAAAGCGGTCGCCTCGGGGCACGGCGGGGTGATCCTCGCGGAGCGCGCCACCGCGTTCGGCTACGGCCGGCTGGTCGTTGACATGAGGAGCTTCCCCATCATGCGAGAGACCGGGTGGCCGGTGGCCTTCGACGCCACGCACAGCGTCCAGCTTCCCGGCGCGGCAGGAGGCGCGTCGGGCGGCGAGCGCCAGTTCATTCCCACCCTCGCGCGCGCCGCGGCCGCGGCGGGGATAGAGGCGCTCTTCCTCGAGGTCCATCCCAGGCCCGAGGAGGCGGGATCAGACAGGGAGACCCAGTTGCCCCTCGCCGACCTGCCCGCGCTCCTCGCCCAGGTCCTCGCGGTGGACGCGGCACGGCGAGCCGTGATGGAAGGAGCACCGAAGTGAACATCTCCCTCGAGCTTCGCGCTCGTCTCTCGAAGATACAGTGCCTCGTGCTCGACGTTGACGGCGTCCTCACCCGGGGCGACATCATCTACACCGACAGCGGCGAGGAGGCGAAGGCCTTCGACGTCAAGGACGGCCTGGGGATCAGGATCGCGGTGGCGGCGGGGTTTCGGGTCGCGCTCATGACCGGCCGCGCTTCATCCGTGGTTCAACGCCGGGCGCGCGACCTGCGCATTGACGACATCCTCCAGCGGGTGGGCGACAAGGCCGGCGCCCTCCGCACCTTCGCCGCTCACGCCGGGCTCGAGGTCGAGCAGATCGCATTCATGGGCGACGACCTGAACGACCGCGAGGCGATGCACGCCGCCGGCGTCTCCTTCGCGCCAGCCGACGCCGTGCCCGAGATCAGGGAGATCGCCGACCTGGTCACCGACGCCCCCGGCGGCTGCGGCGCCGCCCGCCAGGCCCTCGAGGCGATCTTCCGCACCCAGGGCCGGTGGGATGAAGCCGTCGAGCAATACCTCGGCGGCCTCGTCGAGCGCGACCGGTCCAGGAGGACGGAGACGTAGTGCCCTCACCGACGGGCGCAGGCCGCGGGCGTCCTGGTGCCGTCCGTCAGTAGCTTGCTCCTGACGAACGGTCATTGCGCGCGCGTCTTCTCGCGTGCCGGACAATCGGAGCAAGGACCGGCCGAAGGCATCTCTCCGCGTCCCCTCACCCCTTCGGCACGAACACGAAGTACGGGTCCGCCTCCTCCGCCAGCCGGTACCGCTGCACCATCGCCTCCACAAACCCATCCGGCCAGCGCCCCGCCTTCCAGTCCTCGCCGGGGTGATGCAGCTCGATCTCGTGCGGGTCGAGCGGGTTGAACCGCGTGACGATCAGGGAGTACTTCCCCTCTTTGACCTTCTCGAACACCGGCGTCGGATCGAGCGCCTTGCGCCGCGCCATCTGCGTGAACTCGAACGGCATCAGCGAATCCGGCTTGCCCGCCAGCACCGTCAGGCCCGTGTCCTCGCACACCACCTCGCCCGGAGCGCGGCGCATCAGGTTGACCACATACGCGCTCGACATGCCGTTCGCCTTTGGCTGCACCAGGCTGATGCTGTAGCTCAGGTTGCGGTCGGTCCATACCATCTGGATGGCGATCGCGCCCCCGATCGCCATCAGCGCGGCCGCGGGGATTCCCGGCCCGCGGCGCGAGAGGTCGGCCCACATCACTCCGACCAGCATCATCCCGATCGCCATGGGCTCGATCAGGTAGTTGTGCGCCGACCCGATTCGCCCGCCGGTGAGGAAGATCACGCACGCGA
>Ga0315293_10004881_pt1 | contig 12664 bp, 10 predicted proteins | sample YL17G13_20_MG_FD_203071 | JGI IMG/M metagenome (GOLD analysis project Ga0315293, IMG submission 203071) | Sediment microbial communities from Yellowstone Lake, YNP, Wyoming, USA - YL17G13_20 | ecosystem: Environmental > Aquatic > Freshwater > Lake > Sediment | place: USA: Wyoming | collected... | reverse complement strand
ATCAGATTTCAATGGATTTCAATTATTAGCGAAATCAAATAACACCAATACTGTATTGCAGTCATATATTGACAGGTATGAAAAGTTAACTATTTATCAATTATTGGGTGTTGATTTGGGTAAATTATTCATTGCGGATTTGATACCATCAACAATAACATTGGATGATCGCGGTAATTATGATGCATCAGTTGGAACATTTCCTGCAACAGGAGGATCAGGAACAGCAGGTGCAATAATGGAGGGTGACTATTGGACAATATCTGTTGCAGGTACATTGGGCACCACAGATTATGTGGTTGGTGATCTGGTGTATGCATTGGATGATGCACCGGCACAAACATCAACTAATTGGGCAAAAAAGGAATTAAGATTCACAACCATTTATGATGCATTCACATTGCAATCAGATGGTGATACATATTATGGTAATGATTGGGCAAATTTTTGGGGGTATTGGTGTGGATCAGATTCTGGTGGGATTTATAATTCCTATGGAATAAAGGATATCCTGGTGTCAATCATATATTACTATTATGTTGCAGGAACACAGGTAAAACAATCACAATCTGGTGCAGTATTAAATCAAACAGAAACAGGTGATATTATGTCCCCATTAAATGCATTCAGAACAGCAGAAATAAAATGGAATGAAATACTGAACAGCATTGGCGCGGTGCAATGGTATTGTGCAATTTATGATCCGGACACATATCCGGAATATAGGGGTGTTATTTTCAAACCACAGTATTCTGCATTGTTATGATCAGGATACTGATAATGATGATGGTATTATTTGTTGCCTGTAAAAAGGAATCACCATTACCTGATCCTGTAAAGGAAAAGGTGTACAATGTTACATTCACATCCTATTCAATCAGCAACAGATATTGCATGGTGGTTAATGATACCATCAATCCATCCGGCCATTACATTTATATTGATGCAAATACATTTTCAATCACATTACCATTGTATGAAAAACAATTGGATCATAATGCTGTACTGTTTAATATTTTGATGTTACCACATGATTCATTATTTTTAAAAGCGGAAAGCAATGGAACATCAACAGAAAAAGGATTTGGATGGAATTGCAATTGCACCACACAATTATTACTACCATTACAAACATTAAAATAAATGGCATATCTGGAATCATTGGTTGATATTATTGATGGCATTGTTAGTGGGTTAACATTTCCCGTTACAATTAAGTCAGTTGTTTCAACAACTATTGTTGTTGATGATGTAACTATTGATGTCTATGCAATAACATCATGTGATATTTATCATGCACAACCATCATTTAATATAAACATTGATGGCAATACATATCTGATCAGGCAGATTGATGCATCAACCAATGTGTTGTATGTTAGTGGATCGGTATCCATAACTGCAACATCATTTAATTTATACACACCTTACTTTTTTTATGGTGTTCCAATTGAGGTTGGTAATGAGTTGATGAACATTCCTGATGCTGTTGATAAAACACCAATGATCTGGTTGCATGAAAATTATTTGGAGGAAATTGATAGGAATCCGGAAAGCATTATTGAAAGGGTGTCATCATTCAGATTGTTTTTTTTGACACAGGCAAACAATGAATTATGGTTGGTTGATACAGCATATGAAAATGCTATCATGCCAATGCGAAGGTTGTCTGAAATATTTATATCAGCATTAGAGGAGGCAACCGGAAGATTTGAAACGGATGATTTCAAATATGATGTTACCAATTATGCAAAGTTTGGTGTGTACATATCCAACAAAGGTGTGTTGAAAAATATGTTCGTTGACAAGTTAGGGGGGTGTGAATTAGCAATGGATTTGCCAATCATAAAGGATTTAAGTTGTTGCGATGATTTGTGTTAAAAAATAAAATTAGGAATTAAAAAAAACATTTACATTTACATTATTAATCAAAACAAAAATTTAAAACTATGTCATGCGTTGGTTGTAGTTGCGATGCCGGTTTAAGTAACACAGGCACAGGGTGTACACCCATAATGCAGGTTGCCAGAAAAGTTATTTTGGTACCTGTTTATGATGTATTGGGAAATAAAAATCGTGTTCTGTATGATGCAACATTGAATCAGGCATATTTTGATACAAGGTTGGATAATGATACTGCTGATGGTGATAAATGGACACCATTGCCAGATATGAAAAATGTGGAGGATGTGCGCGGTGATAATATCATGGAAACATTTGATGATCAATCCACAGTATTCATACAGGAAGCATCACGAAAATTCACAGGAATAATTGTTGGTGCATCAGGATCAGGATCAGCATCACCACAATTAAAGGGATACATTGAACAGGCAAGATGCGTAAATGTTGGTGTTTACTTTGTTGACAAAAATGGAAATCTGATTGGCAAAAATTCATCTGATGGATTAGCATTGGAACCAATTGTGATTGATGAACAGTCATTATCAGTAATGTTGGTTAAAACAACAGATAAAACTATCCAAAAATTACAGGTATCATTCAATTTTGACATCAATGAAAAGGATGAGGATTTGCGAATGATTGTTTGTGATGAATTAGGAGGTGCAGATTTACTTGCAATTCAAGGTGAATTGGAGGTGAATTGGGTATTTTCAGCAATCACATCAACAACAATTACTGTTCGTTTATATACAAACTATGGCACACCAATTAATCCATTGGTTGTTACAGGAATGGCTGTTGATAATTTTTATTCATGGCAAACAAGTACAACAGCGAGGATCAGAAATACAACTGATTCTGCTGATGTGACAATCACCGGATTAACAGAATCGCCAAATGGCACCTATGCATTAACCTATGCATCACAAACAGTTGGTGATGTGTTGCAATTTGCAATGTCAGCATCTGGATTTGATTTCAATGGAATGGAGGATGATCTTGTAACAATACCAATTTCGTAAAGTTTGTTTTTTTATTGATAATTGCCATGATGATGGCCATCTGAAAAGGTGGCCATTTTTATTTTATCTTTGCCAGATGATAATGTTTGGTGCAATAAAAAATGTATTAAAGAATGTGCGGAAATTGGATGGCAAAAAAATCCTGCATGATTCATTGGATAACAGCCAAATCCAATCAGATATAATTGGGTTAAATACTGATGAACAATTATTCAAACAGGGTGTGTTTGCTGATGGCAAACCAACAGGTGATTATGCAATCAATACAATTTATGGCACACCATTTTACAAAGGCAAGATTGAAAAAAACCAACCATATGATCACCTTACATTCAAAGATACAGGTGCATTTTATGGATCATTTAAATTTATAAATGGTCAGGATGGATTTGTGATTACAGCAAATACAAAAATACATGGTAAGGATTTGCAGGAAAGCAATGGAAAAATTGTAGGTTTAACCGATGAAAGCATTTCAACAGTTAGGGAATGGGTTGCGCCAATATGTATTGCAAAAACTAAAGAAATATTATTTAAATAAATGCTATATATCCATTGATGAATTGCCAATATATTATTGGGATAAAATAATTGAAACACATAATGTTGCATTCTTGTTAAAAAAAAATTATAAACAGATGAATGTAAAAAGGGTGAATGCATTATCAGAATATGTGTTGATCCAATATTGGAATGGCATCCAGAATGATTACATAAACAGATTTGGATTTTCAGAATCCTTTTTGGAAATATTCAGAAAGGAAAAACAGATTGCAAAGTTAACTGCAAAGTTGATAATAAGTGGTGATGCAACTGTGCAAACATTCATCAACATTGCTAAATTTGAAGCGGATCAATTAAGGAATAAGAATCTGCGCAAAATGGATATCTATGAAACCAAAACACAGTTGGAAAAATTAATGGGTTTTAAAATCAATTTGTTTGAAACAACTGTTGCAGAATTTTTTGGATACATAAACAGCGCGGAAAAAATAAACCAACAACATACCAATGGCTGAAAATATAATTAAAAGTGAGGATATTATTGCGCCAAATGTATTTCAGCCAACCATTGATCAGGCCAAAGAATTGCAGTTATGGTTGACAAAGTTGGAACAAGGATTCAAATCCATTGCACAAACAACTGCAGGTGGCATATCCAAAAATGATCCAACATCCATTGATGATCTGAAAAAGCAACAGGAATTAAATGAAAAGTTGGCCAAAACATTGGAAGGTTTAACCGATGTGCAAAAACAAAATCTGATCATACAGGAAAAAATAAAACAGTTAACCACAGAAAGGAATAACAAGATAAAACAGGAAGTGATCCTAAGCACACAACTAAAGGGATCATTAGCATCATTAAAAGCGGAATTAAATTTAATCAGTAATGCATGGAATAAGGCATCAGCATCAGAGAGGGGAAACGAAAATGTAACCGGATCATTAGCACAAAAAAAACGGATACTAACTGAACAGATTAAAAAGTTAGAATTTGCCACAGGAAGTTACAGCCGGAATGTAGGAAATTACACCAAATCATTTGTCACACTTGCCAAAGGATTGGGAGGCATCACAGGTATTGTTGGTGCATTAGGTAATGCCATTGGATTTAATACTGATGCCATTCAGAATGCATCAGCCATTGCACATGAATTTGTTGCATTTTCAAAGAATGTAAAACATGCAAAGGAATTGGAAACTGTTGCAACAGAAACAAATACTGTTGCACAGGAAACCAATACTGTTGTAACCAATACATCAACAAAGGCCACAGGTGTTTATGGTGTGGCATTATCAGTTGTGTCTGGAATTGCGAGGGCAACAGGATTATCAATGGCAGTATCTTGGGCATTAGCAACAGCAGGGATATCAGTATTGATTGCCGGCATTGTTGCATTAACAGTTTATTTGAAACATCAGAGAGAGGAAACGGAATCATTGGCAGAAAAGGAAAAAGCATTGCAACAAGGCAGGGATTCCAGAGAAGTAAAAAGGGATGCACAGGATCAGATGGAGTTGGATAATATGCAATTCAAATTGGATCGAAGAAAAAAAGAGGGCGCAACATTGGAGGAAATCAATCAATTGGAAAACCAATTGTTGGATATAAAAATCAGGCAGAATGCGGAGGATGAAATAAAGTTCAGACATCCAACTGATGTTGATGGATTGAAAAAATATCAGGATATTTTGGTTGAGCGCAACAAACTACAAAATGAACAAATCCTGCTTAATGTAAAAGAGGCCGAAACAATAAAAGAGAAAAACAAAGAAAAAGAAAAGGAAGTTGATTTGGAGTTGCAGGAATTGGAGTTGAATTATAAACTGATAAAACAGGGAGAGGAGGAAAATAAATTGTGGAAATCATCACACACAGGTATGGCTGAAGTCATTAACGACACAAAAATGTTAACCACAGAATATGACAGGTTAAACAAAACAAGGGCAGAATTTGTTGGTGATAGATCAAATTCAGCAAAGGCATTATCTGAAAAGGATTTAGAGGAGGAACAGAAAAAGAATTTGAAAAGAATTGAGGATGCAAAAAAAATGGAGGAAACAATATTCAAAGCATATGCTGATCGTATAATTAAACAAAGGGAAGTTAATGCACAGGAATTATCTGAAATTGAAAGGGGTATTGATGCACAGATGCAATTGGCTGTTAATGGCCAGAAAAACACATTGGATTTCATGTTGCGCCAAAGGGCAGAGGCATTGGAAAAACAAAAGGCATTAGAAAAAAAGGCCAACCGGCAAAAGGAAGCACAGCAGATTGCAGAATTATTTTTGGAGTTTATGAAAGTATATGCAGGAAAGGATGGTGGATTTGGTGCATCAGCAAAGGCATTAGCACAAACAGTTATTGCAAAAGGTATTGCATCAGCAATATCAGGAACATATCATGATGGAACAGATGACACAGGTGATGGTGGCAATATGGATAACAGAGGTGGTATGTTGGCGGTATTGCACCCACATGAAGGTGTTGTAACCAGATCAGCCAATGAGAAATATAAAGGTGTGGTAAATGCATTGAACACCGGCACATTGGATGAATATTTCCGAATGAATTATAATTTATCAGACAAATCAAAATCACAGATTGTTAATGATGCGCAAAATATTATGCTATCAAATAAAATTGATCAGTTGATTGGTGTGGTTAAAAACAAAACTGAATGGCAGATATCAGAAAATTTGTTTGGAGAATTAATAAAGGTGAAAAAGCAAAACGGAATTGTGCAACATACAACAGTAAAAAGTTCACCAATAATTAAAAGGAACATCAACTGATGGATTATCAATTCAGTATTGATTTTGGATCAGGATATGTTGTGGTGGCACAACCATTAAATCATTCAGCAATAAAAATTGATGTTGATTTCACATCCGGATCACCATCAGCATCAGTATCATCCATTTCCTTTGAATGGGTTGGTGATACAGCAGAAAAAATAAACACCTATGTGCAACAGGGTTTGTCTGGTGGGCGCGGAATTTATGAAGGATTAGGATTGCGCATTGATGCCTGTAATCAATCCATTGGGTTTGATCTGGTGTTGGATTTGGCACATTCAGAAACGCGAATTGAATGTGACAGGGTTAGTTGCCCAATCATTGAAGCAGGTAGAATTGATTGGATGAATGATATTGCAGGATCATTTACATTTTGGTATTTGGCCACACCGATAACAGATGGTGGTGCAGGAATCATAAACTCATCTGATTACAAAGCCACACCATATGTCATAACAGAATTACCACAGTACACACAGGTGATATCATTATCAATCAGCATATTTTTAATAACAATTGAAACAGCAAAGCAAATAAAAGTTTTAACATCATTATTAACAAGGGTTGTAAATGAGATGGCCAATTTGCCACCACAGATTGGTGAAATAATTTGGTTGGTAATTGAGGTGATTGCCGAAATCACATACATATACCTGCTGATAAACACATTAATAAAATTGGTGAATGAATTGGTGTCAAATATCATACAGCGCAAAAAATACAAATTGTGTATGCGAATTGATGATTTATTCAGAAAGGGATGCCAATACTTAAATTTAAATTTTTCATCATCAATATTTTCACCATCATCAATATATTATGATGCCACATGGATGCCCAATAAAATTGTGCAACCAAATTTAAATTATCAGGCATTTTCATTATCATTTGACAGGCCAGAAGATGAATTGTCTGGAATAGGAAATCCTTATGGATATTATGATGGAACATTTAAGGATTTCATTGAGGACATGAAAACATTATTCAATGCAGATATCCGGATTGATAATGGCACCATGTATTTTGAGGAAAAACATTTCTGGAATAATTACAATCCATACATTGTTGACAATACAGATGAAATTGGATACACCTATAATGCCAATGATCCACATGGAACCAATGCAACAGAATGCCCATCAGTTTATAATTTACAATTTCAGTTGGATGATTCAGAAATGAATACAATCCACAGGTATCAGGGTACAACAGCATCAGTACAGGTATTGCCAAATGTTATTGGTAATAAAAAACATTTGACATCACAAACAGGTGTGGTGATCACATTTCCATGTGCATTGGGAAAACGAAAAGAGTATTTAAATGGTGTGGAAAAATACCTGCAAACAAATTTGGGGTTAATTAATTTTTTTATGGCTGTGGTGCCACCGGCAGTTGATCTGTTGGCATTTTCCACAGCAACATCATTGGCAGGAATAGTTGGTACAGCAATTTTTGCAGGGTTAGGTGGGTTTGATTCATCAAAGGTTGATCCTATCCCACAAGATACATTTTCACAAAGGATTGGATGGTTGGAATTATCAAATGATTCCTTTTCAATACCAAAAATATTTGTAGGCACACAGGTTGGAAATGATTGGGAGGTGCATCCAAACAGTTATGAAAGGATGTCAGCACAGGGATTGTTGTATTGGTTTCATGGAAAAAATTTGGCAACCAGAGGCAACCAATATCTGACATATTTTGATAAAGTGTTTAAATTTTGTTGTGCGGATTTTGTGCAGGTGTTACAGTCTAATGTGATGATGGTGCCAACAACATCAGGTGGGCATGTGTTTGGAAAGTTCACCAGAATTGTTTGGGATTTGGAATCAGAAATGGCCACAGCAGATTACAGGATCAATCAATTATTCACCACCAATTTAACAGAAAGGTTAATTGTTGATGGATTAAATGCCGGTGTTATTGGACAGGGGGGATCATCAGGTGGCAATGGATCAGGTGGTGGTGGTGGTGGTACACAATGGCCACAGTAAAAACAAAACTATGGATACGGATAAAATAAAACAGTTACAGGAAATGGGTGAAACCCTGCAAAAGGCAACCAATGAATTGGCACCACAGATGAAATCATTGCAGGCAAAAATGGAGGAAATGAAGGTGATGGCTGAACAGTACAAGCAAAAGGATTTAACAGATATTGTTATTGATGGTAATAAATGTTCAGTAAGTCATTCAGATAATGGTGTTGTGATAATTACATTTGATGCACCTAACAATGCAAACATTTTTCATCATAAATTAATAACTAACCAATGAGTGTTGTAATTACATCCAGAACATTTTATGATGAATTCACAGATACAGGTGGTGGTGGTGTCACATATTTAAATGGTGGTATTGGCAACAGGATGAAATGTGTGATTGAATTTTACACATTTTTAGGAAAGGAAAACAGCAGGATGGTATTTGATTCAGCCACCAAAACCATTACCAATGGCAACAGGTTGGATACAACCAATTTTATATCAGATGGATGGTTGGTTGGAATGACTATTGATGTAATTGGTACTGTATCAAACAATGGCACATACACCATTACAGCAGTTGAATCAACAGTAATAACAGTTGCAGAAGCATTGGTAAATGAAACAGATGAATCATGTTCATTTTATGACACCACACCAATTACTTCCTGTGACTTTTTATATAATATAATTCCAAATGGTGCATCAGAATCATATGCATCATTAACAGATCGCGGAAACATTCAAAAATATGTTGTTGATGGAATTGCATCAGGAACAGCCACACCTGTTTATTTCCTTGTTGGATCAAATTCAATGGGTTGGGTGACTAATGAGATAATCGACACAACAACAGGTGAAACGAATGAAGTATTTATTGAGGGTGCAGGAATCACAGATTATAAACAGGCATTCACATTAACACAATGGTTTACAGTCACACCATTGTGGTTGAATAATCAGGACAGAAATTTTGCAAACAACATTGCACCGGATTACCTGATCCTGCCAAATGGATTAAAATACATTTTCAGAATCAATGCAAAGTTTGATTTTTATGATCCTATTGTGCCACACACAGGTGGCATCAGTAATGAAAATGGAATGACATGTTGGTATAATGCCAACAATACAAACACCAGATCATTGTATAATGTAACATCAATTAAATATACTAATTATGCAACATCAGAAATATTTGATTCAATTGATTTTTCAATACCAACAAAAATTGTGATTGAATTATATTCTGTTGCAGGATCATTTCTATATACGGCACCATCATCACCATCAACAGCAATAACATTGGATTTTATTTGGAATGATTTGAATCTGGTTGATTTCACTAATACACCGGATACAACATTGCGCCAAAATTTTATGAATGATAGGTTGATTGCGCAGATAACTGATCCATCAACTAATGGTGAATACTTTGGAACAGATTACCAAATCATCACAGATTTAACAATTTCATATATTGATGCAAACAATGTTACACTAACATTTCAAACAGATTTTGCAACATATCTGCAGGGCATATTGTCACAACAGCCAATCAGCAACAGGAATTATTCACTACTGATATCAACACAGGATGAAACCATAACAACAACAAAACAAAATGATCGCGTGGTGGTGTTGGTTGATTACAATCAGTTGGCATATGATCAAACTGATGCAACATTGATTGAGGCATTGGATGAATTCCATGTGTACCAATATCCAAACATTGATGCCAATGATGAAAATTATGTATTGGGGTGGGGTGGTGATCCTTTCTATGTTGATTTTCCATTTTTATTTTTAACTGATCCTGACGCAGATGGTGTTTATCCATCATTGCGAAGTTGTGGAATGCAGGTTGTTGCAGTAAAAACAGGTGAGGATGATTTTGTTATTGAATCAACAACATTTGATACAGGATTTGCAATTGTTAGGGGTGGTGTGCAGGATATTGATTTATCACAATCGCGCAGTTTTATTGGTTTGCCTGATGAATATAACACCTGTTCAATAACAAGGGATGACACCATTGACACCGGCACACAATCAGGATATAGATTCAAATATGCATTTGCATTAAGATATGAATATTGGTTGAATGTCATTCAAACATCACAGCAATGGCAATATCCAATTTATCAGGATATTACTGATGTATCCCAATTGTGGGAAACAATGGTTGCAAATGGATGGACATTACAACTAAAATTTGTTGCTGATGCCAAAGGATATGATGATCACATCACCAATTTTTGGGCATATACAGAAATGGATCAAAGGGTAATTGGATCGGCACCAGATGGTGGCATAACATTTACATGTGTTGTTGATTTTATTAATGAGGATGATGTAATTGTTGGAACATATGATACAAGTGATCCAACATTATATGGTGCAATATTGATTGGCACCACAACAAAAATCAGGTGTACATTTTATGGTGATTTCACAACAATGCCTATTGGATTCAATTCCTTTTATGGGTACCTGTTCATGGATTTATTAAATAGTGGTGGTATAAATAATCGCAGGTTTGCACAAACTGAATTTGATTCAGAAACAGGATCACCATTTACATTTGCTGTTGCTGATCCATTGGCTGATTTATCATGGAATTCCGCAAACATGACAATCAATCTGTTTTATTATTCAAAAGTTACATTGGAATGTTGGTATGATGATACAGTTTTGAATTGGGCAGTAAATAATGAGGGGGTGCAGATTTATCCAAAGTTGGGATTTTTAAATTTCATTAGTTAAAATAAAAGGGATGCCATTAATACCAACCAATCCACAGGCAGTAACTGATTTGTTAGGGATGACACCGGCACCACCAACATTTGGTAATCATGATGATGTGGTGGTTATCGGGACACAATCAAAAAAAATCAATGTTGGAATCATTGCAGGATTAATGCAATTTAACAATTGCACAGATGATGAATGTAGATCATTGAATGATCCATGTTGTTATCGCAATCCTGTATTTGGTGTTGATGATTCATCAATCACATATCCAACATATGAAAATGATTTTTCATCTTTTCTGTTGGCATATTATACATTGTTATCACCATCAATTACCATCACATTGCAAAAGTTATCCGGATCAACATGGGGCAATGTGGCTACATTAAATTCCGGTGCATTGGGTTTAAATTATGCCTATGGATCAATTTCCGGCCACAGTAATTATGTTGGTTATGCATTAAATTGGGGATTGGTATTTGTCAATTATGGTGCAGGAATATACAGGATCAAAATTATTACTGTTAATTCCGGTGTGCAATCATGTTTGGCATCAGAGGAATATAAACTGTTGGAATTTGATTGCGAAAGGGCACAGGGCACAGTAAAATTTGAAACCACCACCAATGGAAAAATTGGGGATAAAAGAATTGATTATCTGTTGCATGATTTCACAGAAATGGCGTGGTACGATTCCATAAGAGTAAATGGATTCTTTGGATATGAAAAAGTAAGTGAATACAGAACTGTTCAGTTAGAGTGGGGCAATCCCAATCATGGTAAGATACAAAAAATAAGAGACGAAGCAGTATCCATTTTTGAATTCATGATGAGGCAGGACACACCACAATATGTGCACACCAGGTTGATGGTTTATGGTATGATGGCTGATACATTACAAGTTTCTGATTATAACATCAACAATTCAGATTGGGATATCAAAAGGATGTTTGTTGTTAGGGATTCATCATATGAACCAACATATTATAATGATCGCAATCGCAGGATTGCCGGTGTGAAAATGACATTTAAAAAGGGTGTGCAATCATCCATTAAAACCAACTGTTGATGATACCATTGATTCATGCATCCACATATTGGACATCACAGAATATTGTGTTGGAACCATCGCAGATTGGATTGGAATCAGACACCAATCAATTTAAAATTGGTAATGGTACCACAGCATGGAATGATCTTTCTTATTATGCAACAGTTTTTGAATATGCTGTGGCATCAGGAACAGATACATATACATGCAATTTTGGAAAGGCATTAATTGTATCCAACAACATTCCTGATTATTATACAGGATTGCGCATATGGGTAAAATTTACCAATGCAAATACAGGTGCATGTACATTGAACATGAATGGGTATGGTGCAAAGGGAATAAAAAAGAATGTCAGTACAGCATTGGCATCTGGTGATATTTTGGCCGGTGGGATTTATGTGTTGGTTTATGATGGCACCAATTTTCAAATTGAAGGTGTTGGATCAGGTGGTGGCAGTACATACACAGTTGATAATGGATTAACTGAAAATGTTGCAACCAATTTTCAATTGGGTGGGCAGTTGGTTAAAATCACATCCATTGGAACAGTTGATGATGATTCATTTTATTTGGAAATATTGGGTGATGCCGGTAATTATTCACCATTATTATATGTTCATGGGGCGCAATATGGA
>Ga0315293_10004880_pt1 | contig 12665 bp, 15 predicted proteins | sample YL17G13_20_MG_FD_203071 | JGI IMG/M metagenome (GOLD analysis project Ga0315293, IMG submission 203071) | Sediment microbial communities from Yellowstone Lake, YNP, Wyoming, USA - YL17G13_20 | ecosystem: Environmental > Aquatic > Freshwater > Lake > Sediment | place: USA: Wyoming | collected... | reverse complement strand
GTGGCGTCGTGGAAGGATGGCAGCGATCCAACAAAATCACAGCCTCCCTTCTGATCGCACACACCTACCACAAATATTCAGCCTATAACGCCACAAATATTGATTATAGGCCACTTTCGTAGTATATTATAGCCTATAATAGTACGCTGATCCGTCTTGGGCCATTTATCATCATGGAAGCGCCGCAATGACAAACCCGAAAGCAGACTTCGTCGGCAGAGACGAGGAGATGTCTGTGTTGCGCCGAATGGCCGACTCGCCCATTCCGATGATTGCAGTTGTCTACGGACGTCGACGCATCGGCAAAAGCATGCTCCTGCGGACCGCGTTCACTGGCCGACCAACGTTGCTCTTTGAGGGACTTGAGAACCAGCCCAAGCGGGTGCAGATCGCCAACTTCCTCGAACAACTGTGCCTGCAAACACAGACATCCCGGGCAAAGTGCGACGGGGTTCATTCCTGGCGCGAGGCGTTCCGACTCCTGCACTCCTCCATCGGACCCAGCCCCGTGGTTATCTGCTTCGACGAGTTCCAGTGGATGGCGAACTACCGGCGGGAAATCGTGTCGGACCTTGCTCTGATCTGGAATCAGCACCTGAGCACCACACCGGGTCTCAAGCTCGTGCTGTGCGGCTCGATCGCGTCATTCATGATCCGCAAGGTAGTCAAAGGCACCGCGCTCTACGGTCGCGTTGACGAGCAGATACACCTTCGAGCATTTGAGCTGGGGGAAACACGCGCGCTGCTGAGGAGTCGCGGCATCGACGAGATCCTTGACGCACACTTGTTCACCGGGGGTGTCCCAAAGTACCTCTCACTGCTGGACGGACAGCCGTCGATTCGCACGGGTTTGGAGCGGCTGGCATTCGCACCGGGTGGCTACCTATTCAGAGAGTACGATAGAATCTTCACCAGCCACTTCGGCAACAATCCGGTCTTCGAGGGACTCATTGCCGCCCTGGCAACCCACCCCGAAGGAATGGACCGCACGGGACTGGCACAGGCCACGGCAACGTCTGCCGGTGGGATGCTGTCTCAACACCTGTCGGACCTGGAGGCGGCCGGGTTCGTTTCATCATGCCAGCCTCTTGACAAGGACGAAAACACGCGACTCACCAGGTATGTTCTCACCGACGCGTATCTGCGGTTCTACTTCGCCTTCATCAGACCGAACCGAAAGCAGATTGTGGAGAGAACCGCGCAGGGCTTGTTTGCCAGATTGCAGCAAAGCGGAGCATTCAACGCCTGGATGGGCAAGGCATTCGAACGGCTGTGTCTGCAGCATGCCGCGCGGATATCCGAGCTGTTGGGATTCGCCGGGATCGACTTTCGCCACGGACCCTTCTTCCGCAGAGCGAGCAGCCAGGTGCCGGGCACGCAGATCGACCTGCTCTTCGATCGGAAGGACAAGGTGATGACTCTGTGCGAAATGAAATACACCGCATCAGGGGTCGGCGTGGACGTGATACCCGAGGTAGAGAAGAAGGTCGAGGTGCTCTCCAGGATCTTTCCCCGCAGAACGATTCAGCGAGTACTCATCACCAACCTGCCGGCCTCACCGCAACTGCTGACGCGCGGCTACTTCTACCGGGTCATTCTCGCGGAAGAGCTCTGCCGAGAGGCGCCAGTGGAAACCATTTCGGCGGAAGTCGAGATCAATTTGGAGGAGTAGATCCGCAGGCAGGGCAACGCATCCGGTCAACTCTGTGCCTGTCCCCGAACAGTTTCGAGGATGTCGGCTGCCCAAGGGACCACTTCGGAGTACTGCTTCTCCAGCTTCCCATCAACAATCCGAAAGAGCAACCTCGGATCCGTGAACTCGGCAGAATTGTCGTAGACATACGCCCGGTCTACCATCCGCACCGCAGCACAGCAATTCGCTATAGACTTCGAATACCTGCTCACGATCTTCGCTGTGGGCACGTCATGCCCGCCCTCCATCACTCGGAGAGCGATCCGGCTTGCGTTGATCATCGGGCTGCTCGTGCCTACGAAGAAGAGGCGGACGAAGTAGCCGGCGTCCTTGGCCCTTCTGATGAAATCGACCTTGTCCGGGGCGGACAGAACTGTCTCGAAGCAAAGACTCCCTCGGTTGCCCAAACACTCCTCGCGCATGCGAGTTGCCGATTGCGCTGCCTTAAGGACAGCATCAGGTGAGTTCCAGTCACCGAAGGTATCCCGGGCGATGTTGTCGGGATTGACGTACAGACAGTCCCTGATCCATTCGTGTTCCAGGATCTTCCCTGTCACCGAGGTCTTCCCGGAACCGTTGGGCCCGGCTATGACTATGAGTTTTGGCTTCACTTGTAGGGAAGACCTTCCCTGACAAAAGCTTCCCGGATCTGAGTCTTGATCCTTCGAGTCATCTCCTGACTGGCAGCTACTGACTTGCGCTTGGCCTCGACCGCAACTTCGTGCATCAAGGCCGCGAGATCACGTTCGTCCGGTTCATCATCGCTCACGAATCGGTAGTTTCGTCCTCGATTCGTCATGGGTACCTCCATGATGCGTCGCTGCGTTGGCGACCGTCTGGGTGGACCGCAGTTCGAAGCACACTCTTCATCCTCAAAATACGTTGGCGGCGTGGATCTGGTCCCACCCAACATGGTCGAGACTGGGACAGCGGAAGAGATCTGCCAAGAGGCGCCGGTAAAGGTCATTTCGCCGGGTAGCGAGATCTCGTCGGACGAGTAGTTCCGCACAGGCAGGGCAACGGGCAGGAACCCTCAATACCTCTGGCTCAACGCACGAGCAAAGTCGTGGCTGAGGTCATCGAGCACCGTATCGGTATTGTAGAACCCTTTCTTCATGCGCAGCTTCACGGCACTGATGAGATCGCGCCGTACCGCAGACGCAGCAACCTCAGCCGGAGGTGCAGCCCGAGCCGGGGGCGTGGGCACATCCACGGACTTGGAGTCGTCGTCCGACTCCTCGTCGAAAATGCCATCATCCAATGGCCCGGATTTGAGGACATCATCAAGCATAAAACACCACTTAAGTAAAACACGGGCATGGCCGATACTAATGCTAAGAGAGATTTTGCCGTTTCTCTTCCAAACGGAAAGAGGCGAAGGTCTAAGCCACCTTTGCCTTTTTCTTCGCCCAGTCAGTGCCCCGTCAAGACAGACTTACCTATTAATCTATCGGTCTCCGGTATACGCCACTTTAGCTCCCAGCCGAAGAAATCCCGGAAAGTTCGTTAGAATGGTATAATGTGTGACATGAGAACAACTCATCAAGTCGTTGTTTAAGAAGATATTGCAATCATCGAATAGCATCGGAAGCCATGCCCGTAGGAGAGGCGGGGGATTCCTCGGTGGCGATTGCCAGAACGGACCGAATCGGTCGTTCGGCAGCCACATATCGCAGTCCGTAGCTCGATGTGACCGGCGTTCATGCCGTGCCCCGACTGTGAAGGAGGGGTGCAGGGATCCTTCCGGCATCGATGGTCCCCCAGCTCGACAACCCCTTCCTGACGGTCGCGGCACGGCACCGATCAGGCCGTGAATTCAGCCGGGTGATGACACAGGTGGTCGATGAGGCGCCGATGAACCGGCCGCGAAATGCCGAGTGTCCCGCGTGTCCCCCTCACCTGCTGCCGATTGGGTGCACCGCTGCTGCCCGGGGGTGACACGGCCTCGGGCCATCCGGAAGCGTCTTGCCTGGCATGCGAATCTCCGCGCAGACCCGACGAACGTTCCCGCCCGCACTATCTCGACGAGAGTGGTATTGGCGCTCCAGCGCCCTTCACCGCAAATACCTTGATTACCCGGTTCAGCTTGCGGAACTTTCGCTGCAGTTTGCGCGATTCGTCGTGGTAGAGCTCCAGCTCCTGCGGATACAGGTCAAACACCGTGGCCCAGACGTCCATGGCCTGGCGCACGTAGGCCTTGTTGACCTTGATGGCGTCATTGTCAATCAGCGGGCAGTCCTTGCCTGCGCGGTACATGTACGTGATGCCGACAAACTCCCCATCCTCGTCGATGTACGGCTCAAATGGAAAGAATCGGCACGTAAGCGACCGCAAGCCGCGTTGACACTCCTTGATGCCCGGGCACAAGCAGTACTTCAGGTAGTCGAGGATCTCATCGGCCTGTTTCTTGTCCAGCTTGCTGCGGACCGGCCGCTCGCGCCACATGCCGGTCTTGGCCCTGGTATGCCAGCGGAGTTCGTCGGTGAAGAGCACCGGCACATGCCTGGAATTGGCGCAGCACACGGGCACGCCCTTGTTCTTTGCCGCGCACAATGCACCGCAATCGATCCTGGTGACAGGCGCGGAGAAGCGGCGGTAGATCTGCGACCAGTCAATGGTGGTGGCCATGGGTTTCCGTGTCGGGGTGCGGGTTGAGGCAGGTGCTGTGCGCTGAAACGGGCACGTGCAAAATAGGCCATTGAGGGGCCTGACGCAAGGAGCAGCCTGGATCCCGACACGACCGCATCGAGCCTCCGACCCGCAGCGTATTTTTGGGGCTGGAGGCACTCGGACCATGTCAATGCAGACTGCACCGCACCTCGCCGCAAATTGCGTGGTCTCCATCGGAGCCTGCGGATCGTCGAGCCCGATGAAATGACCACCACACTCGACCGGGCGCTCACCGACCTCCAGGCCTTCTACACGGAACTTCCCGGCGTGGAGTGTCAGGCGTGCGGGTTCTGCTGTGTGTCGCCCGGATGCACGTTGGTGGAGTTCATCCACCTTGTCCGTTGGGCGCAGCAGCATCTCGACGCCGAGGCATTCCGCCAGTTTATCCACCGGCCACCGCAACTCCACCCCGACCATCCGGGCGACACGCGCTGCGCATTCATCGTCGATGCACGCTGCTCAGTACATAACGGCAGAACCGGAGCATGCCGTATCTTTGGCGTTCCCTCGCTGTCGGAACTGCACATCGAGGATCTGGAGGAATGCCGCAACAGCATCGCGGCAGTGGGCAGAGCGGATGCGGAGTTCATGCGTGGGTGGATCCAGCGGCTGGCATTGCTTGACCAGCGGCTCTTCGCAGTTGGGTCCGAGCCCTACTTTGTGCGGGGTTTCAACGTCGAGTGCTGGCTCGATATCTACTTTGACGAGTCACTCAGCTTCGATGTGTTCGCGGACATTCGCAAGGTCATGCTCGATGCCGTCGACCTCTCCGCGTACCGATCAGAGTACCGCGACAAGACCAACCTGCGCGAGAAGATCGACAAGATCAGCGTGCTGTCGACGATGATGGGCATGGTTGACGCGGAGACGATGCGCAACCTGCTCGAGTCAATCCGCGATGGGTACCCGTTCACCGGGACCCATTTTCTGCACGAGGCGCAGGAGTATCTGCGGGTACTTGACGAGGGGTGCGGGAGCCCCGCGTAGCTGGTCCCTGCCGGGCGGTAATCGGTGACGGTGGTAACTGATTAACTATTTGTCGCATTCCCAACCGAGCGTCCCCCGGCGCACAGGGGCTGCGAGACCATGTATCCTCGTGCAGACACCTGCCATTTGTCATTCCATTGCCGTCATTGTATATTTGCAGCATGACACTCCTTGCCTCCATGGTACCTGCAATGCCGGTCGGCACGTGCATGCAGACGCGCCGCAACAGCCGTTGTACGGCCAACTCACGCCCTACGACCAAGCGTCGTACCAGGTACCACGAAGCGGGTCTGTCATGATTCACTGAATCACACACACAGACGATCAGGCACACAGCCCGCTTCACTTCGAAGCGGGCTTTTTTTATGTCTTTGGCAACGTGAGTCGGTTCGGTTGAGCAACCAGATAAGCACCAGACAGACAGAGGAGACACCAATGATCAAAGCAGGCATTCTCGGCGGCTCAGGCTACATGGGCGGCGAACTGATCCGGGTTCTCGTGGATCATCCAGATGCAGAGGTCTGCTGGATCACCAGCCGAGGAGACAAACCAGTCGAGCACTATCATCGAAATCTCTACGGCATGGGCCTGCGTTTCACGAAGCCCGACCGGATCACCCCGTGCGATGTGGTTTTTGCCGCGCTGCCCACCGGAGAGATTCAGAAGCTCGCACCGTCTTTGCTCGCGTCCGGCACAAAGATCATCGACCTCGGCGCTGACTTCCGGCTGCACAGTCGAAGCGATTGGGAGGCGAAGTACCGGCGACAGCATGCGTGCTGGGACGTTGCGATGGAGGCAGTGTACGGCGTCACAGAGCTGCATCGGGAGGAGACCCGGCGGGCTCGGGTCGTGGCCAATCCCGGGTGCTACGCTTCGGCCACGATCCTGGCACTTGCTCCTCTCGTGAATGCCGGCGCAATCGAGCTGGACCGAATCGTAGTTGACGGACTCTCCGGCACCACTGGCGTTGGTTCTGAGCCGGACGTACCATCGCACCACCCGGAGATCGCCAACAACATCGTGCCGTACAACGTGGTCGATCACCGTCACACGTACGAGATCGAGCAGGAGCTTGGAGGCATTGCCGGGTCGAGCGTGACCGTGCACTTCACCACGTCGTACGTGCCGATTACCCGGGGCATCCTCGCGATCTGTCACTGCTTTCCAACGCGGGGAGTGTCGCGAAAGGAGCTGCTGGATATGCACCGGGCATTCTACGACGGACACCCGTTTGTGAAGGTATTTGACATGCCCAGGGACCATGGCGCCACATGGCAACACACGCCGTACCCGTGGGTTGCGGCGGTCTCGGGAACCAACTACTGCCACGTAGGGCTTGATGTTGATGAGAAGAGAGGACGGATCGTGGTCTTCAGTGTGCTTGACAGCGTTGGCAAGGGAGGCGCGCAGGTGGGAGTGCAGAACATGAATCTGATGTTCGGACTACCCGAGGAGACGGGATTGACGCGGGCGGGGATGCATCCGTATTGACGAGGCGAAGACACGAGCGAAGAGGGGGACGTCCACAGATTAACGCAGATTAACACAGATTTTCCAAGTACACGTCAGCACCCGTGGATGGAATCACCCAGCACGAAACACCAGGAGGCAGAGATGTTCGCAGAAATCCCCAAAGCCATGCTCGCAAGAATGCGGGAGCTTGAGAAGACTGACCAGAATGACCGAGCCGATGGCACAGAGCGAATGATGAGGCTTCGACAGATCCCGCCAGACACCGGCAGGTTCATTGCTTTACTTGCCGCGAACTGTCCGGATGGTGAGTTCGTTGAGATCGGAACGAGTGCAGGCTATTCGGCGATGTGGATTTCCCTGGCACTCGGGCGCAGACGCATCAAGCTCAAGACGTTCGAGGTGCTTCCGGAAAAGGCCGCACTCGCCCGGGACACGTTCACACTCTCCGGGATCCGGGAAAAGGCGGATCTGGTCGAGGGCGACTTTCTCCTGTGCGGTCGGGATCTCGGCCCGATTGCCTTCTGCTTCATCGACTGCGAGAAGCATCTCTACCAGGCGTGCTTCGACATGGTGTGCGACAAGGTGGTCAGTGGCGGGCTGATCGTCGCGGACAATGCAACCAACCACTTCGATTCGCTGAAAGGGATGATGGACGGCGCAGTGTCGGACGGCCGATTCGACTGCGTCACCGTGCCCATCGGGAAGGGGGAGTTCCTGTGCAGACGGAAGTAGTTCGACAACAAGTGACGATAGAGGGATTTGCGATACGACAAGCCGGCGTGGAGGATGCCAGCGTTCTGGCCGGTGTGATCCGCGAGGCGTTCGTTGGTGTGGCCAGGCAGTTTGGCCTCGACGCGCAGAACTGCCCGACACATCCCTCGAACTGCGATACCGACTGGGTGCGCTCGGACTTCCAGAAGGGCAAGATCTACTACATGGCTATGTCCGCGCAAGCGATGGGCTGTGTGAACTTCGAGTATAAAGACTCGGGATGCGGCTACCTTGGGAGGCTTGCAGTTCTGCCCTCATTCCGGCGGAGAGGAGTCGGGCGAAGTCTGATCGCGACCGTTGAGAAGCGGGCTCGATCTTTTGGAGTACGGACGCTCGAGATTGCCATCATTGCCGGCTACGAATCTCTGCGGAAGTGGTATCTTGGGCTTGGGTTCGCCCCGGTGCGGATCGATGAGTATGTGCATCTTCCTTTCAAGGTCGAAGTCATGACGAAGGAGGTCTCCTGATATGTCAACAAAAACCTGGCCAGTCAACAAGGCCGAGATTCTCTCGGAAATCCAGTCCCTCTTCGCCTCCGACACCTGGTGGATCTACACCGGTGAGAAAGTCAAGGAGCTCCAGCGACGCTTCGCCGAATTTCACGAATCGCGGTTCGGTATTGCCACGTGCAATGGCACGGTTCCGCTCGAGATCGCTCTCAAGGCACTGGGCATCGGTGCGGGCGACCGGGTGATACTTCCAGCGTATGACTTCTACTCGCTGCCAAGGTCAGTCGTGAGTGTCGGCGCCGTACCCGTCTTCGTGGACGTGGATCCTGCGAACTTGTCCATGGACTGCACGCTCGTCGAGTCGGCGCTCCAACAGGGCGTGCAGGCCGTCGTGGCGGTACACCTTTGCGGGGCGGTTGCGAAGATGGACGAGCTGCAGCGAATGTGCAGGGCGCAAAGCGTCACTCTCATCGAGGATTGCGCGCAGAGCACGGGCGCAGTGTACAAAGGGCGACACGTCGGATCGTGGGGTGATGTCGGGCTATTCAGTTTTGGCGGTGTCAAGCTCATGACATCCGGCCAGGGCGGGATGATCGTGACGTCGAACGAAGAGATCGCGGACAAATGCCATGCGCTGGTCGGCCGAGGATTCGGCCTTGATGGCACGCTCAACAAGCACGGCATCATCGGGGGCAACTACCAGATCTCGGAGCTCGCGGCAACCGTGCTCATCCCGCAGCTTCGGGTACTGGCTGAACTGTGTCGGGAGCGTGAAACGATGATGGTGCAGCTCGATGAGTGTATCGCGAAGATCCCCGGTTTGTCACCGCTGAAGCTCCACGAGGGCACCGAGATTCGGTCGCAATTCCGATACTCGTTCTTTGTGGACGGTGCCACGCAAGAAAACGGGTTGAGGGATCGCCTGTTGTCACTGGCAGCCGGCAGAGGGGTTCCGCTCAAGCCCGGATATCAGGCAGTTGGCATGGATGGGCGGCTCTTCGACACGTTCACTGGCGATGCGCGGTGTCCGGTTGCCGAGGCGATGCAGCCAAAGGTGGTGTCCATCTTCCACATGGATATCCTCCAGAAGGGCGTTGAGTACTGGGTGGAGTTTCTGGAGGGTGCGAGCAGGGAATGCATTCGGGGAGGGAGACCATGAGTTTCCTCGACAATAAGATCGCCCAGCGCCTCGGTGGCCCCGAATTCGGCGCCTCCACCGAAATTTACAAATTCGAACTCATCAAACGGGCCAAAGCGGTTGCGACCAGGGCGTTCTTCGCGAGTGTCGTTGAGTTTGCGCGTACCCATGGCATTGTCGTCATCCACGATGCGGCGTATGGGGCGCTGACTTTTGACGGCACGAAGCCGCTGAGTTTCTTGTCCGTCGACGGAGCGCTTGACGTAGGCGTCGAGGTGCACTCGCTGTCAAAGGCGTTTAACATGACGGGCTGGAGGATGGGCTTTCTTGCGGGCAACGCCAAGGCGGTCAAGGCTTTCGCAACTGTCAAAGACAACACCGACTCGGGGCAGTTCCGTGCAATCCAGAAGGCTGCGATCCACGCCCTGCGCCATCCGGAAATCACTGCGCGCACTGTGGAGAAGTACTCGCGCAGGATGGATTTGCTCGTCGATGCGCTCAGGGGCCTCGGCTTCTCTGCGTGTAAACCTGGAGGCTCGTTCTACTGCTACGTGCGAGCACCGAGAGCAGCCGGCGGACGCCAGTTCGCAACAGCCGCAGAGTTCTCGCAGTTTCTGATTGAACAGGCACTCGTGTCCACGGCGCCGTGGGATGATGCGGGAAGCTACGTCAGGTTCTCGGTGACGTTTGAGGCCGCAGATGTGGCCATGGAGGAGCGAATTGTTGAGGAGATGCGCGGGCGGATGGAGTCGCTTCGGTTGGAATTCTGAGGAGTGGAATCATGCATTGCCTGGCCAGTGCGCATGCATCAGTAAGCATCCTTCCTGAACTCAACGGTTGCGACAAACACGATTAGCTCCTTCTCGTCGATCAGGTAGAAAAGGCGGTACTTTCCGAGGCGATAGCGCCAAGTCTCAGGCGTGTACCCGACGAGTTTCTTCACATTTGTGCCGAAGTGCGGTTGCTCTCGGAGTTGAGGATAGATGTACGACTTTGCTTTCCGTTGGATGAACTCCGCGTCAACTGACGACATCTTGCCCAACCTCTTGAGATACTCGTCGGTCTCGAAAATGCGGTAGTTACTCAACGAACCGCCCCTTCCGGGCCTGGGCGTTGGCAGTGCCTCGCCGCAAACTGGCATTCAGATCCTGGTTGGCGCGGATTTCGGCCATCTCAAAACCCTCAACCGATTCGTGCTCTTCAAGGTACCTCATCGAGACGGTTTCGATGTAGTTGGACAAGGTGCGGTTCTCCTCTTCCGCCATCTTCTTCAGAAGGCGATACTTTGGTGCATCCAGGCGCACTGAGACCGTCTTGAACATATCCGGCCCTCCATGAGTAGAAATCATTCATTCTGATGATAATATAGGGTGATGACGGTTGCGGCGCAAGGAGAATTCTCGGCCGCGCCAACGTGCGACTCGTAACAGGGTCCGAGGAAGCCCAGGGTCCTCACGACGGCAACTGCTGCAACAAGACCCCTACCCTACCCCGCACACCGTCCCCGCCAGTTCAATCCCGCGCCTCAGGATGCCATCCATAGTCCGATTGTTCGTATGGTAACCAGAAGTCTTGGTCGTTGTCTGCCGCAGCACCAGCACCTCCACACCATCCTGCATCTTGGATTCGATGACGCATCCTGACCCGGCATTCTCATTTTTGAGCCGGTCGAGCCCGAACCCCTTCTTCGCCACCAGCACCGTGTAGAAGTATGGGTAGACGCTGCTGCTCACCGAGTTCAGCACAATCTGACCGTACAAGCCGAGAAATCCGTCCGGCTGGTTGGGCAGCTTCACGCGGATCTTCAGATCCTGCGGGATCTTCGCTTTGTCGCCTTTGAGCAGGGAGTAGTACTCGATCTCGCGACCGTCCAGCGCGGTCTTGTTTCTGTCAAGAAGCTGCGAGAAGAGCTTCGCCCGCAACACCGCATCCGGCGCTGTCATGGTTCGTTTGATACCGGTGAGCCAGTGCGGCAGAAGCAGAGCCAGTGCGTTGTAAACGAAAATCCGCAGAACCGGACTTTCGAATTCGCCACTTGCCTGCCACAGCGTCCAGAGGCAGAGCACCATTCCCCCAAAGGCGAAGCCGCCGGCCGGATTGGTTGGATCAAACAGCGACCGATCCCAGGTGCGCATGCGCTTGTGGATGGCAGGGATCTCGTCGAGCTTTGCCTTGTCAATGCGCTGCCAATTGGCCTCGGCATGGAACTTTCCGAGCTCGACACGGTTGTCCAGGCCCTTGACGAGGAGGAGGGCATTGCCCAGAAGCACGAGCAGGATCCCGGGCAGCACGTTCACCAGTGCCGCCTGCACAAAGAGCCCTGCGGCAATCAGGCCGATACCGGCGAGTACCACATGAACTCCACGTTGCGCGCTCGACTCGCGAGCATAATTCTGTCAAGGATCTCCCCAACCTCGCTGTATCGCACCATCACCCCGTCGTTGACCGCGCCGCTGCCGGTGGGGATGACCATGTTCATGCTGAACTGCGGCATTTGGAGCGTCTCGGCGACAAAGCGTGGCATGGCAATGCAGTCATCGATGTTCCGAGCGGTGATAGTGGTGTTGCTGTGGACGCGGATGCCCTGCGCATGCAGGTGCCCCACAGCCGCGACTGAGCGCTCAAACGCGCCTGCGGATCCCACGAGTGCATCGTGCGACTGCGCGGTCACGCCCTCGATGCTCACTTGCGCGGAGTCCAGCCCGCTGTGGGCCAACGCGCAGCTCAAGCGGTTGTCAATGAGCGTGCCATTGGTGATGAGATTCACGCGCATGCCCAGTTTCTTTGCGTAGGCAATCAGTTGCGTAAGTGCAGGCACAAGCGTTGGCTCGCCCCCGGTGAAGCTCACTGACGGCACCTGCGCCTCGTGGAAGAGCACGTCAAGCACCCTCTTGGCTTGCGGGGTGCTGAGTTCCGACGAATCGCGGTCATTGCGCGTGCAGTTGCAGCCTGCGTAGCAGAACGCGCAGCGCAGGTTGCAGCGATAGGTCAGCGCGATCTCCGACAGGACGGGAAGCGTGCTGAAGCGCATGTCAAAGAGCGACTTCTCGACCGCAGGATTGTCGGTGAAGGCGTTGAGAGAACCCTCCATGAATTGCTTGACTGCAACCATGAACCGCAGGATGTCGGCGCGTTTGGCGTCGTCGTCGCCGACCGATCGGAGGCGCTTGTGAAAGAGCACCATCAACCGATTATCGGGCCCCGCCCGGTAGTCGATGAGGAACTTCTTGTTGACAAAAGGTTCAGTGAGAATTGACTTGGACGAGTCCACGAACGCCCGCGCACTATCGCCGGAGGGGATCACGCCCGGGCTCACCACTCGCAGCGTGTAGTGGTCTTGACGGTCAGCCTCATCCCGCTGCACAGGCGACCAGTTGAACACCACGAGTGTGTCACCCGATGCTGCCACAGTTCGCTCCACGTATCCGGCCAGTGCAGTGGTGAGGGTGCAGAGAATTGCGAGGAGTGGGAGGATGAGTCTGGT
>Ga0315293_10004879_pt1 | contig 12665 bp, 13 predicted proteins | sample YL17G13_20_MG_FD_203071 | JGI IMG/M metagenome (GOLD analysis project Ga0315293, IMG submission 203071) | Sediment microbial communities from Yellowstone Lake, YNP, Wyoming, USA - YL17G13_20 | ecosystem: Environmental > Aquatic > Freshwater > Lake > Sediment | place: USA: Wyoming | collected... | reverse complement strand
GTACCGGGTGTTTTGGCGCAGTCTCGCTCCGGCAATCAGGATGTGCGGCTGACCATCCGGGGCTTCGGCGCGCGCGGGGCCGGCGAACGGTCCAACGCCGGCACCACCCGCGGTATTCGGGTGCTGCTCGATGGTTTTCCGGAAACGGAACCGGATGGTCGGACTTCCTTTGATCTAATTGATATTTCTTCAGCGGCCTCGGTTGAAGTAGTCAGATCCAATTCCTCTTCAGTATGGGGAAATGCGGCGGGCGGCGTAATCAATGTTATTTCGACTCCAATCTATTCCAGTCCTTATACCGGTTTCCAGACAACTTTCGGCAGCTACGGTTACCGCAAAGCCGTGCTTTCAGCGGGAGCAACTATCGGTTCGGGCAGACTGTATTTCTCGCTGAGCAACATCGAATCGGACGGCTGGCGTGAACACTCCGGCAGCACGCGATCGCTCTTCAACGGTGGTCTCATATCTCAGATAAGTACAAGAACCAATTTGGGTGTATTCCTGTCAGCCGCCAGCAACTTATTTCACATTCCCGGGCCATTGAGCCAGTCGCAATTTGATGCCGACCCGCGGCAGGCACAGAGTGATACCGCGTATTACAATCCAACCTACGTTCAGCGAGACGAGCGCCGCTTCAACCGAGTTGGGCGTACGGGTGTCAGCCTTTCCCACGACATTGACGATCATCACGGCATATCAGCGTCGGTCTTCGTTAGCCCCAAGTACCTTCAGCGATCGGAACGCAATACCTTCCGCGATTTTAATCGCTATCATGTCGGCAGCAGTGCGACCTATCGGAACTCAACGCCGCTGAGCTCAAGGTTTACAAATACGTTTCTGATCGGCATGGATGAGGCTTATCAGGACGGCGCCATTCTGTTCTATGATCTGGTGAATGGGGAGCGAGGCACAACAACTAAGGCGAACAAACGTGAAGGTGCGAACAATTTTGGATTATTCGTTGAAGACCAGCTGTCCTTGAGCGACCGGATTTCGGTGATGCTTGGGGCTCGTTTCGACAATATCATGTATTATTATGACGATCATATCGATCCAAAACTTGACGACAAGAGGAAGTATACCGGTGTGACACCAAAGGTTGGAGTCACTTATCGCTTAAGCGGTGCGCACAGCGTTTACGCCAGTGTTGGCGGCGGCGTGGAAGTACCTGCGGGAAATGAAACCGATCCCCCCGGCACGTTTGGACAGGACACGGTCACAGCTCTTAACCCCCTGCTTGATCCGATCCGCTCGACGACATTCGAGGTTGGAACCAAAAGGATCGCAAATTGGGGCGAAGAGTCGTTTGTAAGGCGCCTGACTTACGACGCCGCTGTGTATTGGATCGACGTAAAAAATGACATTATTCCATATCGCGGCGGTCGTTTCTATTTCACGGCCGGCAAAACCCGACGCTTAGGTATTGAGACCGCAGTCTCCGCAGATCTCACCTGCGGTCTGAGATTACAGTCGGCTGTGACTTTATCTCGAAACCGGTACGTTGCGTATGTTGTCGATTCGGTGCATTATGGCAGGCCGGGAAGGAGCGCCGATTTCAACGGCAACAAAATGGCTGGAGCGCCCGATTGTTTCTATAGCGTAGGGTTGCGCTATCGTCCGGCGCCAGTGCATTACTTGTCCGCAGAATTGGTCGCACAGGGGGTGGGTGAGTACTTTGCCGATGACGCCAACAGTATCAGGGTACCGGCCTACACTGTCTTGAGCGCTACCATCGGAATTGAAGATTTCAGGCTATGCGGAAATGGGTTAACTCTGAATGGCTTCTTCAGTATGAACAATTTCTTCGACAAACGGTATGCCGCCTCCGCCTTCATCAATCCTGATCGGGGGCCAGATAACGACGAACCGATTTTTCTGGAACCGGGTCTACCCCGCAACTGGACCGGCTCGATATCGCTTCGATGGAATATGTGATCGACACCTTCGGTCCCGTAATCAGTGCCGGTGTGCCGCATACCAAGTGGTCGAAAAAACCGCTCCCGAAGGAGCTCCGGGTATTCTTTACCTACCGCCTTTTCCAACACCATCGCCAGCAACGAATAACCCCAATTGGAGTACTGGAACTGTGTGCCCGGCTCAAACAACAGCTCCTGCTCCGAGATCTGCGCCAGGTACTGATTTCTCGTCAACCCTTTGCACCGCTGTTCCTGGTACAGGTCGGGTCTGTCATACTGCGGTGGAACGCCGATTTGTATTCCGGCCGTATGCAGGAGGAGGTGACGGACGGTGATCCTATCCCCCTTCTCTTTCGGATAGTCCGGCAGGTACTTTGATATTTTGTCATCAAGTGACAACTCTCCCGCTTGGGCCGCGAGCACGGCCAGCGTTGCGGCGAACGGCTTACTGACCGAAGGCAAGGCTAAACGGGTATCGAGCGTATTTGGAATCTGCCATTCAAGACTTGCGTAACCAAAGCCCTTCTGGAATATGATGCGGCCTTGCTCGGCTACCAGAACCGTTCCCTGAAAACCACGCTTCGCGTGGTATTGCTCCATGAGCTCGTCGATCTTTTGGGATTTATCGGAGGCGGAACAATCTGATCCAATGAAAACATTGCCCCATGATCTTGTATGTTTTCAACCAGGAATGACATCAATAGATGCTTGTGGGAGTAGTGCGAAGTGGTTGCAACTGTTTGGGTGGTATGTGATTCCTCAGTTTGGAAGTTATGTCATTGCCCTGTACTGCACTTTACCGGTGGACGTGGGGGAATCTACTCTCCAACTAGCGATGTGGGACAAGCGCTTACGGGTTACCGTGGCGAAATCGTGACGCTTAGTTGGAATCGCTCCGGGAGATTACTGTCAAAAATAGATAGCGGCAGTCAAATATAATCGTAGGTTTCCGGCAAAGTGTCCGATATACTGGAGAGTTAATGTTAATTTGAGTTCGACCTTTTCCGTAGTCTTGTCCTAATCTACAACTCTTCGCTAAAGCCAAATCTCGAATTGATCGCGCAATTATGCGCAGTATATCAGCTGTCTTGATGTGACTGGCTTCTCCGTGAATACAGCAACTATCAAGATCAGCAAGAATGGAGTGTAGAATGAATATCTACATCGGAAACATGTCGTTCGAGACGACAGAAGATCAGTTGCGCCAAGCCTTTCAGGGTTATGGTGAAGTTTCAACCGTCAGGATGATTACCGATCGGGACAGCGGCCAACCAAAAGGGTTCGCGTTCATCGAGATGCCAGCAACGAACGAGGCGACTGCTGCCATCAGTGGGCTTAACGGCCGTGAGCTGAACGGACGCGCGTTGAATGTCAACCAGGCGAGACAGCGCGAAGATAGCGGCAATCGCGCCGGCGGCAATGGCTACCGCAAAGTGTACTAACTTCGACGCCATCAAATCCATGGCAGCTATGCCGCGGGATTGATTCTCAAGGAGACCGGCGAAAGACCGGTTTCCTTCTCTTGTATTACACCTGTCAATGTGATCTGGGCGCCAAGCAAGGACCCAGCCACGTCCCCGGCACCGGACTAAGTCGTCTCTTGGAGTGCGGCACGGGGAAGAGTCTTCTCTGTTGACAAGAAGAAGGCATTCGGATCGTGGTGAATTGCTCCCTCCGGCAACCATTCCCAGAACTGGCCAAGATCCCGGCGAATTCTATCAGTGAAGTATTGAGGGATCTCAACCGTCTCCTGCTCGAAAAATCGTCGGAACGGCCGGTCACTATCCAGCCGCCGCCGTATTTCGGTGAAGTAGGCGACTCGACCAAAACGTTCTGACGAGAGTCCGCGAACGACGTTCAGCCACCTCGGAATCGTCTCCCCGTTTGCCAGAAATCGCCGGACTATCAAACGAGGAGAATAAGAGTATTTTGTCACATCAATGAGATGATCGTAAAATTCCGGCCATGAATAATTTCTCGGTTTGATGTTCATCTGGATATTGCTGAGGAAGTGAAACGGAAACGGCAGAACTCGATTTGCTCGCTGGAATTCCAGATTCAGCGGCGCCGCCTGCCCGAATGCCGATAGCATCGAATACGCCGGAAAAGCTCCCGGCGTGAGATCCAGAAACCGCTTGGTGAGTTCGAACGGCGCCGATCCTTCATCACCGTCGAGTCCGAAAATGTGATTGGTTTGCACATACGGGATATGTTTAAGAATCATGCGGACATGGTCAGACACCTTTCTGACCTTCTCCATGCCGGAACTCTCCCCCGTGCTCGATTTTTTCCCCATCTCAAACCACGATTCAATTCCGGGCAGCAGGGCCTTGAAACCATTACGCGCAAGTCGTTTCACCCGAGGCTCGGAGAGCAGCGACAGGGTTGATTCGGCGATAAAGTCGATTCGGCCCGGCGGTACTACCTCCTCTATAGCGTCCATACACCGGTCGAACCGGACGCCAAAGTTGGGGTCGTGCCACGCCACCCGGGGGTGTTTCAACTTACCGAGAAGAAAACGCAGATCCCGCTTCATCTCATTTACATCCAACGGCTGGTAGGGCACCGACGAATCGATACAAAAATCACAAGAATACGGACAACCCAGGCTACTCAAGAGCGGGACTATCTTAATTAGTGGCGCCTTCCGTAGGGTCTGCTCTATGAATTTCCAGCGCTCACTTACTCCGGGCAGTCGGACCGGATGGTGGTCGGCCGAAAGGTGCCGACCGATAGGCCGGTGTCGGGCGCAATCCCGAAGCACCTCGTGAATCAGCGCTTGGTCAGTGAACCCCAGCACATAATCGAAATACTTCTGCGCATCCTGCGGATAACAGCGGGCATGGGGTCCTCCAAGGGCGGTGATCGCGCCTCGCGATCGGAACAAATTGCTTAGGGCGTAGGACAGCAGAGCCGCTTCGGTGAATGAGCTAATGAAGACGAGGTCAACTCCGGCCGGCAAATCCTCGAGGAGATTCTCGCGACCCGTATATGTGACTAACGTGACGTCATGCCCTTGTTCTTCGCACCACGTCGCCACGACTTGCGGCATAATGCTAACAAAGTTCGCACCCATGACACGCATCCACATCGTCCGTGTCGGAGCCTTGGCCACGAGATCGATAATGCCGACAGAGAGTTTTCTCATATCACTTGTATCCTGCGTTAGTTACCATACCAATAGCATGACATCCGGACTCAGAGCGCGCCGGACGTAAGTCAGTGCAGGCTGCGTAACGCGATCTCCACCCCAATCGCTTGCATACCGGTGTAACGGGCCGAATCATATCAACCATCTGCCGGAAATCATCCTTATCAGCACAGCCACAATGGCAATCACTATCAGAGTGTGAATGTCTTTTGCATACCCTATTTCCTGAAGGTCCAACCGACGGTAGCCTTGAAGTCGGGGGCGTCGGCGAGGCCAAGTTTTCCCTCTACAAAGAAATGCCCTGACTCACTGCGGGACGATCCTTTCCCAACGCCAAACTGCAGATAGACGCCGAGTTTGGACCAGCTGTCTCCGTGCTTGGCGGAGTAAAACACCGGACCAGCCCCACCACCCAGATACGGCGTCCAGACACCCCAGTCGGAGCGGAAGCGATAATCGAGTTCAAAAGAGGGGGCGATCGTGGTCCCGTTGTCGCCGAAACCGATTTCCAGATTCGGAAGCATCATCAGATTATCCGCAAGGTCTCCGAAATCGATGTGGCCGCCAAAATGGATCTGATCGGGGTTGATCGTCATCCCGACTCTCGGTCCTATGCCCCGAAACCCGGCAGGGCGTTTACTTCCAAAGGCCGTGAGGCTACATAACAAACCGATTATCAGTGATGTGATGATAACCCTTTTCATCTTTCCCTCCTTTCGAAATGTGTTTAGTCCTTTGGACAGCGGATTATGTGTCGACATGCAACTCCGCTATTTCAAAGCGACCCGTATCGACTGACTCGAATAGAACACGACCTCTGTACCGACGGCATGAAAGATGTCTTGCTTGCCGGTCGCGGCAGCTAAACCTGTGCCGGCGGCCGCACCAGCGACGGCGCCGATTTCGGTGCTCCCTTTTTTATCAATGACCTTGCCGATGATGCCACCGACTATTGCCCCGCCGCCGATCATGGCAACTTCTCTGGCCGTATGCGAAGCCTTTTTCTCCAGGATCATGTTGGTACCCACGTTGATCCAGTGCCCACTTCCGTCCTGGATAGCAGTCAAACTGAAGATCAATTCGGCGGGGGTCTTGAGTCGACCAGACTCGACAACTTTGTTTAGTATCCCTTTCGCCTCGGCGCCGTCGGCAAACAGGGGGTGTCCATTCACGACAATGGGTCGGGAGAGTCTAGCGCGAAATTCCGCGCCTGATAGCTGAACATCCGTATCGATTGAATCGACGAGAGTAACGGCGATGGCCGTACTCTCCGGCATGGTAACATAGGTGGTCGTTTTCACCACCTTTCCGGTTGACGCTTTGCCAGACTGCTGGTCGGTTGTGCTGTCAGTACCGCAATTCGCGATTAGAAGCACCAGCGAAGCCGACAGGAACAGACCAATTATCTTAAACATGTTGACACCTTGTGAGATCCGAATCTACTTTTCTATTTTTTACGTTGATCACCAACCCGTTCTTCTGCTCCTGACTCTGACTGCGGACATATCGTTCGTACCTTCGCACGCCACACGATCGATAAGCTCTCTCTGCATGAGGCTGCGACCCTAATGTAGCCTGGAAAGGGAGGACCTGCCAACTGGGCATAACTTACCATTATTCAACCAATATATCAAGAATAAATGGCCGATCAATCGGCCGATGGATTGAAAAGAGAATTAGTCCCTAGGATTGAGATACAATCGCTGCATTTCGGAGTCTTAGCCGCGTGACTTCCGAACCATTCGGTCGGTGAGCGCAAAGCTGGCCAGTTCCAGCCGCGTCTGAAGGGCCAGCTTCTCCAAGGTGTTGTGGACGTGGCTCTTGACGGTATGAACGGCAATGTTAAGTTCGCCGGCGATCTCTTTGTTGCTCATGCCCCTCGAAATGAGGTTCACTACTTCATGCTCCCGCTTGGTCAATTTGACCGCCTTCATAAGCCTATCCGCCTTCCCGGTCTGAACCGCGAACTCGACTATATGCGAAAACAGCGATTCGGCCAAAGGTGGCGGGAGTACCTTCTTTCCATCGGCAACCGTCCGGATAGTCTGAAGAAAATCGTCAATAGTGGCGTCCTTAAGGATAAAACCGGAGACTCCGGCTTTGACGAACTCGATGACTTCGGCCTGTACCGGAATGAGGTCCATGACTACTATCTGGGCTTGCGGAAACCGTTTCTTGATGGTCTCTGCTATTCTGAGACTGCTCTGGCTCCGTAAACCAAGATCAAGAAGAACTACCTGGGGCTTGACACTCTTTGCCTTTTCAAGAGCATCACCATTGCCCGATGCCGCTACAGCTCTGATATCCGGCTGATCATTAAGCATCGCACTAATACCCTCGCGTAGAATGCGATTATCTTCAATCAACAGCACTCGGATTTTCGACACGCGTGATTTCTCCGCTCTCGAATTGTTTGTCTTCCGATACAATAAATATGAGAAGTCAACGAAGCGGCGTCAAGCAGAAAAATGGACTCGACCCACCCGGAAGCGTCTGTGCAGCAGACACTTCCACGCTATTGGGAGCGCCCCCGATTGGCCCATTTCATTGATGGTGAATATAAACCTGGGCGTTTGCAGGATTTCGACGTATATACTCATAGAGTTAGCGTCTCCGAGTTGATTGTTTTTCAAGCCTTGCTCCGACAGATCAATCCTTGTCAAATCGTCGATCAGGTGATAACGGCGCTATGACGCGCCCGCAAAGTCCCATGAGAATCCGTATCAAAGCAATCTGCGAACGGCTATGAAGAGAATAGGTGTGGAAACATATTGACGGTACGTGAGGAGTAATGCAGTCAGGGCTTGGCCAATACCTAAATCCTATTATAAGTGAAGACAAAACGCCGATATCGGCGGCATTTCAGTAGCAAAGGACAACCGATGTCAATGGTAGAATGGATCATATTCGGGCTTATTCCCGGTTTTCTCTCCTGCATCTTAGCCACCGTTACCGGCCGGCTTGTGCTTCGGAGGGTTCTGCCGCGCCGTGAACCGTGCCCGACAGACAATGACGACCGATCCCACACCGGCTTCGGTCAGTAGTCAACGGGGATATCACTCACGCTTCAGCCTCAGGGATTAGTTCTCTTTTCAATCCTTGGAGCGATTGTATGTCCTGATGTTCCCCCTATACAATAATAGGGAATTGTTGTCTCTTTTGGTGGCGAAGAATGTCGCAGCCGGTCTCCATCGCTGTCCGTTCCGCCAATGGAGACGGCCATGTTGGTGCAGCGCTTGCCGGAAAGGAAATACTCGTTTTGCAGAACGGCTCAGCCAGCCCGATTATCAAGCGAATTGCATTCGTCGGCAATTATCTGCCGCGCCGGTGCGGTATCGCAACGTTCACCACCGATTTGTGTGAAGCAGTCGCCGCCGAATTTGAGGGGACGACATGTATCGCCCTTCCGGTCAATGACATTGCTGATGGTTACGAGTATCCCAGTCGCGTTCGCTTTGAACTAACGGAAAAGGATATTGAATCGTATCGTCGTGCGGCTGATTTTCTGAATATCAATAGTGTCAATGTTGTCTGTCTGCAGCATGAATACGGCATCTTCGGCGGCCGGGCCGGCAGCCACATCCTGGCTCTCCTGCGCGAGCTGCGTATGCCGATTGTTACGACTTTGCACACCATTTTGGTCGAGCCGGATGCAGATCAGCGGTCGGTGCTGAAGGAAATTGCGGGCCTTTCAGATCGGCTCGTGGTCATGAGTCAGCGCGGCAAAGATTTTCTTACCGACATCTATCATGTGCCTTCCGACAAGATTGATCTCATACCCCACGGCATCCCGGATGTGCCTTTTGTTGACCCGAGTTTCCACAAAGACCTGTTCGGAGTCGAAGGGAAAATGGTCTTGCTTAGTTTCGGGCTGCTTTCGTCAAGCAAGGGGATCGAGAATGTCATCGAAGCCCTGCCCGCGATTGTGGCTGCTCATCCCAATGTGGTCTATATAATCCTGGGCGAGACCCATCCTCACGTTAAAGAGATCGACGGAGAGGCATACCGACTTTCGCTGCAATGGCTGGCTCGTGAGAAAGGCGTGGAGAGCAATGTTATCTTCTACAATCGATTTGTCAGTCTGGAAGAACTGATTGAGTTTATCGGTGCAGCGGATATATACATCACTCCCTACCTCAACCAAGCGCAGATCACCTCAGGCACACTCGCCTACGCGCTGGGCGCCGGGAAAGCCGTAATCTCGACACCGTACTGGTACGCTGAAGAGATGCTGGCTGAAGAGCGAGGAGTCCTGGTGCCGTTTCGAGACCCGTCGACGCTTGCTCAGAAAGTCATTGAACTATTGAATGACGACGCCAGGCGTCATGCGATGCGCAAACGCGCCTATATGTTCGGAAGGGAGATGATCTGGTCACAGGTCGCGCGGCGCTACCGCGAGACTTTCGAACGCGCTCGGGCCGAACGTCGCCACTTCAGCAGCCCGGGCTTTGCGGTCAAAGCTCTCGATAAACATCCTGGTGAACTGCCGCCTCTAAAGCTTGATCACTTGGGCAACATGACGGACGAAACCGGCATTCTGCAGCATGCCATCTTTACGATCCCCAACTATCACGAGGGGTACACCACGGATGACAATGCCCGTGCTCTTATCGTGAGCGCTCTTCTGGAGGACCTGGGTAATCAAGAGGCCTTCGAATTGGCCTCACGGTATCTCGCTTTCATCTGGTACGCATATAATGCTGAGACCGGACGCTTTCGCAACTTCATGACTTATCAGCGTACGTGGCTGGAAGCGAATGGTTCAGACGACAGCCATGGCCGCGCTTTGTGGGCTCTCGGCACGGTGTTAGGTCGCTCTCATACGCCGGCGCTCCATAGTATGGCCGGCTGGTTATTCGAGCGGGCCCTGCCCGCCATTCTCGGGACGACTAGTCCTCGGGCTTGGGCCTTTGCGCTCATCGGTATCCATGAGTACCTCCGACGCTTCGCCGGCGATCGTCGCGCCGGCCAGGTCCAGGAGGACTTGTCCCAGCGCCTTCTGGCCTTATATCAACATTGTCGCTCCGACGACTGGCGATGGTACGAAGAGGGACTTACATACTGCAATGCCGTTCTGCCACACGCGTCGCTTATCTGCGGACAATCTGTTCAGAGTGCGGTAATGATTGAAGCCGGACTGGAGTCGCTTGCCTGGCTGACCAATATGCAGCGAGCCAGCAAGGGCGGGCATTTTGTCCCCATCGGATCCAATGGCTTCTACCGGAAAGGTGGCGAACGCGCTCGCTTTGATCAACAGCCCGTAGAGGGCCAGGCCATGGTGTCCGCCTGTCTCGAAGCTTATCGAATTACGAAGGATGACCGCTGGCGTAAAGAAGCCCAACGCGCTTTTGAGTGGTTCCTCGGACGCAATGATCTGAATCTATCGATCTACGACCCAACTACGGGGGGATGTCGCGATGGTCTGCATCCCGACCGCCCTAACGAGAATCTGGGCGCGGAGTCTACCCTCGCCTTCCTCCAGTCCTTGCTGGAACTGCGCTTGGCAGAGAACACCTTTTGACTTGTGGAGATCCGATCCAGATGAGCAACTCGCATCCCGAACTTCTTCAGCGTCACAAACTCAATCCGATCTTAACGGCTGCCAATTGGCCATATCCCGTCAACAGCGTGTTCAATCCCGGTGCCACCTTGTTGGCTGATGGCACAACACTGCTCTTATGTCGCGTAGAGGATCGGCGCGGGCAGTCTCACCTTAGTGCAGCCCGTTCAGCCAATGGCGTGGACGGCTGGCGGATTGATCCGCAACCGACTTTGATGCCGGACCCGGAACATTTTCCCGAGGAGATTTCGGGCGTTGAAGATCCGCGCATTACCTATGTCCCGGAACTGAGTCAGTACGTCGTAGTCTATACTGCCTTCACACGCGACGGACCGGGAGTGGCACTGGCGACAACCGAGGACTTCCACGAATTCAAACGCTATGGGGTTATCATGCCCCCGGAAGATAAGGATGCGACTCTGTTGCCGCACCGCATCGACGGTCGGTGGGCGCTGATTCACCGGCCAGTCAGTTCCCCCCGAGTGCACATGTGGCTCTCGTACTCACCCGATCTAATACACTGGGGCGGTCACAGATTGATGCTGGAGGCTCGGCGCGGAAGCTGGTGGGATGCCAACAAGATAGGTCTCTCGCCCCCTGCTATAGAAACTCCGAAGGGCTGGCTGCTGATGTACCATGGCGTGCGGCAGACCGCCGCCGGTGCAATCTATCGGCTCGGGCTGGCACTGTTCGACCTGAAAGCCCCTGAAGTGTGCCTCAAACGCAGTAGTCAGTGGATCTTTGGTCCCGAAGAATCCTACGAGCTGCAGGGTGACGTCGGAAATGTAGTCTTTCCCTGTGGCTACACTATTCTTTCCGATGGCGACACCATCCATCTGTATTACGGAGCAGCCGACACGAGCATCGCCTTGGCCACCGGAAGTATTGTCGCTATGTTGGATTGGCTGGAAAGAGACAGCTAAGATCCAGAGGATTGGCCTCGGGGCGAGGTTTATGATGATCGTATATAACGCTGATCGCCAGGCAAAAGCCGATCTTGGCGATGGTCCGGGTGCCGCGCTATCGATAGCTACTTCTTTCCTCATTTGCCCGGTTCCAACGCCACCCCATGATGTCTCCACCCATTGCCCTTATAAGTGTACGGTGGCGACCGGTCCGGCAGCCGTATCAAGGTGAGTGTGATCGCTGAATCGAAGTCGAAGACGGGCCGGGCTAATGCACGGATGCCGGCTGTGCTGTTATGAACCAACTTCCTGCCCGAGTCCTGGGTGCTGCCGGCGGGCATCCGGCGGTTGCGAGGCACCTAAAGGACGGCGGTCCTGCTTCGGTGAAGTCTCGGCCTTTCGCCTTCGGTGGTCAACGCCGACGCCGGAACTCTGTATTACTTATTCCTGGAATCAGAAACCATTGGTCGCTGTCGCCGCGTGAGTGGATGAAGTATTGTGGCAATTCTGCTTCTTCCACCTGCACCCCATTCAGCAATTCCAACACATATCTATTGAAGGCGGGAGTGAAACGTGAAGACACATGCACGACATGCCAGTCTGCCTGGCGCGCGCAAAAGAGCGGATAACTGAACCGTATTCGGGGGCGCCTCGGCGTCGTATAAAAGAACGCATCACCGGCAGGATAGAATTCCACTACGGCGGTGTTTCTCTGCTGCGCAAGCCGATTGATCACGCTGCGTAGTTTACTGACGTCTGAATCGGTAATGTAGGGGTCGGCGCCTGCCGTCATTTTGAACCGGGGTCTTGTGTCAGGGCGAACCAACGGCTCTCCGAAGGACGATGTCCTGACATTCCAACCAATAACGGTACAGGCGGCAATGCCTCGACTCGCTGGTTAATCTCGATGCGGCGATGGCGTGCCAGCTCTGCCGGAGGGACGACGAAGTCGACAAACTTAACCGTGAGACATTCGACCTCGTTAAGGACGCTATTCGCTGTCAGCCGGAACAGGTCGATATTCTCATAGCTTATCTGTCGGTGTCGCGTTATCTGGTGCGGATTGCCGATCGCGCCACCAATGTCGCCGAAGACGTGATTTATATCATTGAGGATGTGATCACGCGTCATAG
>Ga0315293_10004878_pt1 | contig 12665 bp, 14 predicted proteins | sample YL17G13_20_MG_FD_203071 | JGI IMG/M metagenome (GOLD analysis project Ga0315293, IMG submission 203071) | Sediment microbial communities from Yellowstone Lake, YNP, Wyoming, USA - YL17G13_20 | ecosystem: Environmental > Aquatic > Freshwater > Lake > Sediment | place: USA: Wyoming | collected... | reverse complement strand
TAGAAGCTATCAGCCCCTGCAGCCATTGAAGCATGGGCAGTTAAAGGCGAGCCTCATCGCCTATGTTTTCAAGAAGGCGAAGCAAGTACATAAGCATTTAGCGCGCGCAGCGGCACTTCTTGTCCAGTGAGAAGCTGACGATCGATCGCCGTCCTGCTGTTTGTGTACTCAGTATTCATTGCGACCAGTTTCGCAAGCTGAGTGGTGTCGTTTTTAAATCATGTGAGATATGAGCATTTCCATTTTCTTTTTTGATCTCAAAGCCGTCGGCCCAGCATACAGCAACATTGCGCCTATGGGAATGGCTATGAAGAGAAGCCCGTGCGCGCCAATACTAAAAGTAAATCCAGAATTATGCATTTATTAATGCGTTCAAAAGTAGCTTATATGTCCAATCTGGAAGATCTGTTTCCTCAGAGCAGGTTCTCGTTTAACTTTGCTTTTCTTCCGGACGGCAGGTTCCTTCTGTTCGCATACTCTTGGAGTACTCTGGTAGTGCTTTAGGGATACGCTTATATTTAAAAGTATTCATAGAGTACTCTGTGAATCGGTTATGACAATGCCAGTCAAATTTGAAGTAAGCGTCATGCAGGTGGGCAACTCGCTGCGGATAACGATTCCAAAGGAAGTGGCCCAGCATTTGAAGATCAAGAAAGGCGACAAGCTAACCATGTACTCAGACAACAGCCACGTGATCCTAGAAAAGAAGGAAGAGCCATAATGAAGAGCAGCTATTTCTGGAGCGTTAACGAAGAAAGACAATTGGGGAAGCTGTGGAGGGAAGGCATGACGGATCCGGAGATCTTGGCCGTGAGGTTGAAACGCAAGCCCGAGGCCATACGGAAGAAGCTGCAGCGTTTGGGTCTTGTCGTCGGACGTGACAAGACAGCAGCGACGACGACAAATGGCGTGAGAATAACGGATGAGCGGGAAATGCTGGACATACCTGAGGAGCTGCCGACTATCGCAGGCTTTGAGCTGAACGTTACTGCGTACATCATAGAATGTACGCGAGAGGAAAAACCATGTCTGAGGGTCAAGCCTTTCTGAATATCGAAAATGTTCTCATATCTAGAACGAATCTCTATAAGACAGATAGAGTCTGGAAAGGTTTTATTTGTTCAAGTCACGATATGCTGAAGATGGTGAGTCGTTTTGCTGATTGGATTGATTTCGGATACACATGATTGTTTGCCCTTGGTTGACAAAGCCGTGAAACGGTTGAACGATGAGAATGTTGATATCGTGCTTCATGCTGGCGACTACGTCTCGCCTTTCGTCATCCCCAAGTTCAAAGACCTTAGAATGAAGCTGATCGGCGTTTTCGGCAACAATGACGGTGATCACGAGCTTCTGAAGCAAAGATTCGGCGAAAACGACAAGCTGGAAATACGCGGCAACTATTCAGAACTGAACTTTGACGATCTGAAGGTTGTTTTGTTGCACGGTAGCGACAAAGAGCTTCTGAAATCCCTTATTGACAGCGACAGCTTTGACATAATCGTTCATGGACATACGCACAACGCTGAAACATATAAAAGAGAACAGACATTGGTAGTGAATCCAGGCGAGGTATGCGGTTACCTCAGTGGAAAACCGACGATCGCTGTGCTTGATACAAAAAATATTGAAGCCAGAATAGTAGACTTGTAGGAATAGGTTTCAGAAGAAGTCTAGGCCTGTCATGTAGAATCTGTCGCCATATGCTTTTCCAAAATCTTCATTTGCAGCTAGTGGTTTTACCATCATTACGCCGTGGCTTCTTTCCTGCACCATGTAGCCACGCGACCTATAGACTCGAAGCAGGTTTTCATCCATTACGGCTCGATCATAGACCATTTCCTTCGCCTTCACTTCCACCTTATCGAGCAGTTTGTTCATTTGCTTCGTGTTTAGTGCAACGAGTTCTCTGATCCATATCCCGTTCACCCACATTCCCTTAACTTCCTTGAACAGAATGTATCCTTCCTTGTCCACTATGCACTCTTTTTGGGTGAATCCTTCGTTTTTCTTTAACAGTTTGAAATATGCTGCATCGCGAACAACAAAGCCCGTCTTGCCTGTCACTCGTTCATTATATATTTTGAGCATTTTGTCAAAATCCGGTTTGACTGTTTTCTTTTCCGGTAGCTTGGTTTGCTTTGTTTTTATCAGCTTGTAGGCACTTGGGCTTTCAAACAGATCTGTATATCCAAGCTTCCGATAGAGTCCATATGCTACTATCGTGTGACTTGTGCCAAGAACAGAGAAGCGGTAGCTTTTCTCTCTGAAGTACTCATGTGTTCTCTTAAAAAGGGCAGTGCAGACTCCCTTTCGGGTCTGTCCAGGTAGAGTGGCAACGCCATACACTCCTCCAACGCATTCTACATTTCCCTTCAGGGTTCTTGTGGGTATATCCATCACGCCTACGAAACCGATTATGTGTCCGTTCTCTAAGCTGCAGAAGCCAATCGGGCTGTTTCTTAGTCTTGGATCCATTTTGGCGACTTGTTCAAAGCTTCTCCTGTTGAATGTCCAGCGGAAGGCGTGATCAAGCAATGGAAGAAGTCCATCAGTCGATTCAAGTTCTCTATAGGTTCGTATTTCCATTTTTGTCCCCTCTCTCACGCCAAACTAAGAATGTGAAAAGTAGTTTTTACGTTGTCGTTATTTAATGGTTGTTGTATGGCTGTCTTTTTTGGTTCGCCAGCTTGAAAAGCTCTGTCAACTGCTGATCGCTAGCTCCATTTCTCATGGGTGTCAAAATGTCGATGAGGCCGTTATTCCTCATTAGACACGGCTTAAGTTTTCCGTCGCTTGTCACTCGTAGACGTGTGCAGTGCATGCAGAACTCGGTGTTTTCCGTTGGGTGTATGACTTCAACTTTCACGTCTGGCAGGTGGTAGATGCGTCGGTTTTGCATGTGTTGGCGTGTTTCGACCTTCACTGCTTTTTGGTTCAGCATTTCTTCATACTCGTCTAACGTTTTGTGGTTGGCAACGTAGTATTCTTTGTTGATGTTTATGGGTTCAAGCTCAATCAGTTGAAGAATCGCGCCGGTTTCTCGGCTAAAATCCAGAAGCTGTGCAAAATCGTAATCGTTGATGCATTTCAGAATAAGCACGTTGAGTTTGACGGGATCGAATCCTACTTCGACAGCGGTTTTTACGCCTTTCAGAACGTCCTGGACTCGGCCGTCAGTTAGCTTATTGTAGGTTTCTGCGTTCAGCGTTGGAAGACTAATGTTCACGCGTTTCAAACCACTAGCATGAAGTTCCTTCGCTAAAGGAGCAAGCAATGAGCCGTTAGTTGTCATTGAAAGATCAGTTAAGCCTTGAATCTCGGAGAGACCTTTCACGATTTGCAGAATATCTTTACGAACAAGAGGTTCTCCGCCTGTAAGCTTGACTTTCGAAATACCAATATTGACGGCGATTCTCGCGATGTGAACTATTTCGTCAACTGTCATCTCTGTTTTCGTGTTTCCACGTGGCTTTTCTTCGCCTTCCATGTGGCAAAATTGGCAACGAAGGTTGCAGCGCTTGGTTAGTGCCAAGCGAAGGTTGAGTAGTGGGCGTCCCCAGTGGTCTTCAAGAATCATCGTTATTCCCGAGCATGCCTAACGACGTGACCTGCTTCGGGCAATATAAGCTTTTCAAGACAGAGTCTGACTGCGTCAGGTGAGCCGGGGATGCAGAATACTGCTTTGCCTTTTGTTATTCCTGCTGATGCGCGGGACAAAATTGCTGCTGATCCTGTCTGATCGAAGCTTAAACGTCTGAAGATCTCGCCGAAACCTGGAAGGGTTTTATCCATAAAGGGTGTTACTGTTTCGATGGTAACGTCCGTGTGGGTTACACCTGTGCCACCGCAGAATATTATGACATCCAAATCGGAAAGAGCCAAAGCTTCTTTTAGGCTTCTTTCAATAATCGTCTTGTCGTCCGATATTATTCTGCGAAAAACTGCAACATGGCCAGTCTTTGCTAACAATGATTCAATGAGGTCTCCAGAGGTATCATCTGTAGGCTCGTTGTTTTTTTGTTGCATGTAACGGGAGGTGCTACATATGAAGATGCCGAACTTGAGCTTCTGTGGAGCTGTTGACTTGTGTTTTCTTGTGCTTTTGCTCATTCGCTCAGCGCCTTTTCTTGATCTTCTCCACGACAATTATTTTTTCGATCATGGTTGACGGATATTGTCCTTTCTTGTCTTTTTCATATTGCTTGGTCATATCCCACACTGTGAGGAGGCCTGTGGTTGTTGCTACTAGCGCTTCCATCTCGACGCCAGTTTGAGCTTTTGTCTTGACGGTGGCCGTGACCGTTATCGTGGATTTGTCTGTGATTTTCACGTTCACATCGACGTTTGTTAGTGGAAGAAAGTGACACAGCGGAATAAGTGTGCTTGTTTTTTTGGCGGCCAGGATTCCGGCGATTTTTGCCGTGTACAAAGGATTGCCCTTTTCGATTTTGTCTTTCTTGATGAGCTGAATGGTTCGGGGTTTAAGCTTGATCGTGCCTTGTGCAGTGGCTTCTCGAAATACTTCTGGCTTGTCTGAAATATCCACCATGTTCATTATTTTTTCTCCTAAACTGTAGTCGATATTCAGTTCGAAAGATGCGTTGCTTCTTATTTTTCTGTTTTGTCTTTCGCGTTGTTTTCGGCTTGTTCCCATGTTTCGATCAGTCTTTGTATAGCTTGTGCCTTAGGTGACTGCTCATTTATTTTATATAATCGTATTCTGCCGTAATTTTTGTGCTTTAGGATACCTTCGTTTTCCAAGGTTTCCAAGTGTTTTTTCATGGTTTCGTAGTTTATTCCGAGTCTCCTGCTCAGTTCTGAAACGTTCAGTTCGCCAATGTCGCTCAGGATTTTTATTGCTTTTATGCGAAGTTTGGATGCAAAAACTTCTTCAATATTCGTGAGTTTTGCACCTTCTCATTTTTCGAGTATCGTGGTAAGTTCTCTTTCAAGTTCAGCGGCGGATGTGGTTGGGAGACAGATGTGTGTTGATCTTCCACGGTTGCCAGATGACAAGACTTCTGTTCTGATTATACCGTTGGCTGTGAGGGTTTGCAGGTATTTCCAAAGCTGGGTGTGACTGTTTGGTTTTGTCTCGTACTCTTCGCAAACTATTTTGTATGTTTGTTCAGCTTCTGCTAAGGAAATATGTGCTTTTGCTGCTTGCTTGAAGGTTCTGGCTAGTCCAAGCAGAAATATTTTCTCGTGCAGGTTAAGCGTGGCTAGGTCACTTTTCCTGACCTGTGGAATAATGCTTGAGACCGCTTTTCTTACGTGTTCTGGCGTGACGATTCCCAAGTCTTCGGTATTGGCGTATTTTCCGGCACGCCAGAGAAGTTCGATGGCGAAGCGTGCGTTTCCGTTCTCCTGATGTGCAAGTTCAGCGATGCAGTCTGCTGTGTCTTCTGGTACTGTTTGGGGCTTGAAGACTGTTTGAATGCGGTCGCCGAGTATGTCAATGAGTTGTTGCTTCGAGTATTTTTCGAGATTTATTATGTTTGATTGAAGCGTGCTTCGGGCGCTGGCATCTAGACGCTGTAATGGTGCGACGTTTCGCTGAATGCAAATCAGTGATAGTCTTTGAGGTTTGTTTTGTCTTCCTTCCTGTATGCGTGTCATTTTGTAGACAGCATCTGAGCCTTCCTGTTCAATTAGGCTGTCGAACTCGTCCAAGGTTAGGATGACATAGGCGTTTTCCTCGTCAAGTATCTGTGTTAAACTTTCAAGAAGCTCTTCAGCTGAGTATCCTCTCTTCGGAAAGTTTGGGTGAAAAACAGAGACGGCTTGTTGAAGTATGAGAAAAAGACTTCCGCGTTTTTGTCGACAATTAACGTGAATGTATCGAAGATTGATGTTGTGTTTGCTAGCCTCGTTGGTTATGTCTGCTCCGAATCGCTGTGAGAGCGCGGTTTTGCCTGTGCCGACGTCGCCGACTATAAGGACTCGTTGAGACATTTTTCCAGGGGTTTGGAGGGCGAAGTTGAAGAATTCCGCGAGTAGACGTAGCTCCTTGTCTCTGTGCGGGAGCCTGTGAGGTACGTAGTTGATGTCTAGCTTTGTTTCGTCTCGGAACACGTTGAAGTAACGCGACACTGGCTGAACCCAAAGAAGTGATATGCACAATGGATTGTTATCTTTTTCTGCCAAATCAAAGACAAGAAGATTGTAGATAAATGTGGTGAAACAGAAGGATAGGATTAGCCATGATTTTAATCATTCACAACCATCGTGTCTACCTTCGCATTCAGTAGGAAAAACAAAAGTATTGCTGAAAACCAATTTGTCAGGTGTAGACTTTCGCGTAGCAGCGGCATTGTTCCCGGGTTCTGCGCAAACTCGAAGAAAAAAGCGAAACTTGCCTCGGGATTAGAGCAGCAAACGAAACAAGCTTCTGATTAAGAAACAAAACACATATAAGCGTAGCATTCGCAAAATATTGCGAAATGATTCCCAAATATTTCTTCCTAACGAAAGGCGTCGGAAAACACAAAGAACAGCTTCAATCTTTCGAGCTTGCGCTCAGAGACGCGAAAATCCAGCACCTCAACCTTGTTAACGTATCAAGTATAATACCGCCTGGTTGCGAACTTGTCTCTTTGGAACGCGGCGTCAAAATGCTCAAACCGGGGCAGATCACCTTCCTTGTCATGGCCCGAAATGCCACAAACGAACCCCACAGACTCATAGCCTCATCTATAGGTGTGGCCTTGCCTTCAATAAAAAACAACTACGGCTACCTATCTGAGCATCACTCATATGGACAGCCGGATGACAAAGCCGGAGACTACGCTGAGGATCTCGCAGCCTCAATGCTTGCCACGACAATGGGCATCCAATTTGATCCAGAGAGCGCTTGGCGCGAAAAAGAGCAGCTCTTCAAAGCAAGCGGTATGATAATCCAGACAAGAAACGTTACACAATCGGCAACAGGCGACAAGGATGGACTTTGGACAACAACCGTCGCAGCCGCAGTCTTTGTGCCAGCACAGCCAAACGCCTAAATACCACAAGAAGCAGACAAGCCGACGCAAATAACTGCACTCTTTTTTCCTCCGAGTTGCTGTACATATTACAGGATGAAGTGGTTTCAAAGAAATTGCTGTTTTAAGCCTCCTTATTGTCAACGATTTCTAACACAAATCACTCGACCTTCTTTGCACATATCAAAAAGTCGTGATCAACAAAAACGATTACGCAGGAGAAATCTCCTCTTTTTGGGGTTTATTACTCTAAAGCAATATTAACACATACTGTAACACCATACTTAATGGGGAAATAGCTGATGCGAAAACTTGTAGCTCCAATGGTGATAGTTAACTTTAAAACCTACACCGAGAGCACAGGACAGAAAGCGCTTGAACTAGCCAAACAAGCCCAAAAAGTGAACGATGAAACAGGCATCCTTGTCGGAGTAGCTCCCCAGTTCACGGACATAAAAACAATCGCGGGCACTGTTCATATTCCAGTATTTGCACAGCACTTGGATTCGATCAAACCAGGTGGCTATACGGGGCACGTTCTCGTTGACTCTGTTAAACAAGCAGGAGCAGCTGGAACACTAATTAATCACTCTGAGCGGAGACTCAAGCTCTCAGAAATTGATGAAACCATAAGAATTACAAAAGAGCATGATTTAATCTCAATTGTCTGCGCTAACAATCCTACTACAAGTGCAGCAGTGGCAACCCTCAAACCAGACATAATCGCCATAGAGCCCCCGGAGCTTATAGGCACAGGGATCCCTGTGTCCAAAGCTAAACCAGAAATAGTCACCGACACCGTCAAACTTGTCAGACAAGTCAATCCTACCGTAACGATTCTTTGCGGGGCAGGAATAAGCCACGGCGAAGATGTTGCCGCCGCTTTAAAACTTGGAACCGAGGGCGTGCTCGTCGCAAGCGGTATCGTGAAAGCAAAAAACCCTTATATGATTATGCGCGAGTTTGCCGACTCAATAAAACGCTAGTTGAGACTGATAAATTTTGAAAGTCGAACCAGAATGCGCCGCCTGCATCCTCAGTCGAGCAGCAGCCGAAGCAGCAGAAGCCACCACGAACCTTGCGTTTCGCTTCAGATCCATGAACGAAGTTCTCCGGCTACTGTACAAGGAGTTCTCGCACACGGCTGTTCCTGCTGATTTGGGAACAAAACGCGACCGCATAATCAAACGCGTAACAGGCAACAATGATCCCTATAAACGTAGCAAGAGAATCAGCAACGAGAAAGCGCTCAAACTTCTGCCTTATGCGCGAAAACTTGTTGAGGAGGGATATGCTCAGCATGATCGATTCAAACGCGCCTGCCTGTGTGCAATAGTCGGCAACACTATGGAGTTCGACATACCTGGCCACCGGTTCACTTTCAGCAACCTGAGAAGAAACTTCAGGGAAGCAGCAAAAGACTTGGTGATCGATGACACAAACAGGATTTGCGAATTTGCAAAAAAAGCCAACACCATTCTGTACTTGACTGATAACGCCGGAGAAATAGTGCTTGACACTCTGCTTGTGGAGCAGCTAAAAGACATGGGAGCGAAAGTGACTGTTGCAGTGAAGGGCGGGCCAATAATTAACGACGCCACAATTGAGGACGCCGAAGCCTCAGGCATGAGCAAAATAGCTGACAAGATAATAACCACAGGAACAGACACCGTGGGATTTGCTGCAAAAGAGGTTTCCGCCGAGTTCAGAGACGCATACACTTCAGCTGATCTGATTTTTGCGAAGGGTATGGGTTATGCTGAGACATTGACCGAATACAAGCTTGTCAAGCCGCATGCATTGCTGCTTAGAACAAAATGCAATCCCGTAGCAAACTATTTTGCTGCCCCCAGAGAAAAAAACATTGCAAAGCTGATGCCGTAAAATGAAGCTTCCAGCATCAACTTTCACACATGAAGCGCTTGCACGTTTTGACGAAGCAATACGCAAAGAATGGATAATAACCAACGGACTAGGAGGCTATGCTTCCTCAACCATCTTGGACATAAACACGCGAAAATACCACGGACTGCTTGTCGCAGCCTTCCATCCGCCAAGCGATCGTCGAGTTTGCTTGGAGAAGCTGGATGAAGAGGTAAATGTAGGCAACAGCGTCTACCCGCTTGGCGCCAGCGAATTTCAGAACGGAATTTTCCCTCAGGGCTATGGTTTTCTCAGAGAGTTTACGATGTCACCTTTTCCGAAACATTTCTGTACGGTGCAAAACGTTGATGTTGAGAAATCAGTTTTCATGCCGTTTGAGAGAAACGCCGTTATCGTGCTGTACAGGATTCTGAACAGAAGCAGCGACGAAGTCAAGATTCGAGTCTTCCCATACGTCAACTTTAGACATTTTCACTCAGTCACTGACAAATGGAAGGGCCCAGCTGAGCCACTCCAAAAAACTGACAGTTCAAAGAACAGCATAAGCCTGAGCATGCCGAAGACCACGCTGATAATGAACGCGATCGGTGGACCATATTCAATCAGAGGAAAATGGGTCGAAGACATATACTATCGTGAAGAGGCCGCGCGCGGAGAAAGCTGTCTAGATGACTGGTATCAGAGCGGCTTCTTTGAGTTCAAGATTGAAGCTGGCAGAACTGAAAACTTCGCTGTAACTGCGGTTGCTGACAAGGATGAGGAAACCGCACAGAAGCTCATGACAGAAATGCCAATCACCATCTATGATCTTATGGGTATGTATGAACGAGAGAGAGCCAGACGTGAGGCTTTTCTCGCCAGGTTTTATGGAATGCGCGTCGGTTTGCTGCCGACTGATTGGTTGAGCCAAATAGTGCTCGCCAGCGACGCATTTGTTGTGAAGAGCGCGGTTGCAGGTGAGAAATCAGTTATTGCGGGTTACCACTGGTTTGAATGCTGGGGTAGAGATGCTTTTGTCTCTCTGCCTGGACTGCTGCTTGTTACAGGCAGGTTTGAGGATGCTCGGAAGGTTTTTCTTGTTTTCACTAAGCACTGCAAACACGGTTTGATACCTAATTTTGTTCCAGATCGCGCAGGAGAACCCGTCTACAATTCCGTTGATGCCAGTCTGTGGTTTCTGAACGCAGTTCTGCAGTATTTGAAGTACACTGGTGATTTTGAATTTGTCAAGAAGCAACTTTGGAATGTCATGAAGAGCATTGTCGACAGTCATGTTACTGGAACTATTTTTGGCATTCACGTAGACAAGGATGGCTTGCTCTGTCATGGTCCACAGTTGACATGGATGGATGCAACTGTTGACGGTGTCCCTGTCACTCCGAGAGTGGGAAAAGCTGTTGAGATTCAAGCATTGTGGTACAACGGCTTGAGAATCATAGAACTGGTTGCAAGGAAGCTCGAGGAAAGTAGCGAAGCAGATAAGTACAGCCAAGCAGCTGAAAAGGCTCGCGCGAGTTTTGCAAAGTTTTGGAATGCTGAGAGAGGCTGCTTGTTTGATGTTGTCGATAATAGTAAAATAGATAGTTCCATGAGACCCAATCAAATCTTTGCTGCTGCATTGGACTTCTGCATGATTGACAGAGAAATGGCTGAAAAAGTTGTTGATATCGTTCAACGCGACTTGCTGACACCTTGCGGGTTGAGAACACTTGCCAAAAGTGATTCGAAATACGCTGGCGTTTACGCTGGCGACAGGAGAAACCGAGACAGAGCCTATCACAACGGCACAGTTTGGCCTTGGTTGCTTGGACCATTTGTCAAAGCTTTTCTAAAGACTAAGGGTTACAGTGATTTCAGACTGGATTTTGCCTTGAAGAATTTCCTTCTGCCTCTGTTTACAAGGAGTGTTTCTGGAGTTGGATTAGGAACAGTCAACGAGATTTTTGACGGCGACGCTCCTTATGCGTCGAGAGGATGTGTAGCACAGGCGTGGAGCGTAGCTGAGCCTCTGAGGGCCTATGTTGAAGATGTCAGGCAGATTAAGCCAAAATTTGAGAAGGAAGTTTTAACGGTCTAGAGTGAAATTGTTTTTCGCATGGTTTCTGCGGCTGTTTCGGGTGTGATAGTGTTTATGTACATGCCTGTGCTTAGCTCGAAGCCTGCCCAAATTGAGAGTTTCGGGTAGACTTCCAGATGCCAGTGATAATAGGATTTGGCATCTTTGTTTGGGGCTATGTGGAAGCCGTAATTGTAGGGTGGGTCGTTCACAAGCTGTTTCAGTGCACCAAGCGATGTTTTGAGCGTGTCTGCCAAAGTTTCTGTTTCCGCCTGTGATAGTTCCAACAGCGTGGTTTGATGCTTGTTCGGTATTATCCAGAACTCCATGGGGTGTATGCTTGCGTATGGAGCGAGCACTGTGTAATTCTTGTTCTGATGGATCAAGCGAGGGCTTTTCTGTTCTTGTTTGATTATTGTGCAAAATGGGCATTTGCCTGTCTCTTTGTGTTGCTGTTTGCTTGCAGAAAGTTCTTCTTGTATGGCTCGAGGGACAGTGGGTGTGGCTATTATTTGGCTGTGGGCGTGTGAAAGCGAGGCTCCTGCTTCAGGTTTGTGGTTGCGGAAGATGGAGACGTACTTGACGTAGGGTTTTGCTGAGAGTTCTCTCAGTCGGTCTTTGTAGGCGTTTATGACATGTGTCAGTTGCTTTGTTGAGGTATCTGCCGGATGGTCGTTGTGGTTTGGGGATTCGATTATAACTTCATGATGTCCGATTGCGGGGGCGACGTTGTCTGTTTTCCTTTGTGATTTTTGTCTTTTTTCCTGTTGTTTTGGAGGTGTGAAGGCGGGGTAGAGGTTTGGAACCACGCGGAGAAGCCAGTTCTTATGTCTCTGGTCGTTTTGGTCTTTGGTTTTGGTTATAGTTTTGCTTTTTTTCAGGTAGACTAGCATGGCTGGAGGTGTCATGTGCTCGTTGCCTGGACACATTGGGCAGATGCTTGTTTGAGTAGGTTGCTGTAGTGGTTTCTGTTGTTTTGCGAAATCTGTCGGTCTTCTTCCTCGTTCGGTGGCGATTACGACCCATCGGTCAAGAAGATAGTCTTTGCGTAGCTGATTATAGCTCATAAAGTATCGTTAGAGTGTGTATGAAGCATTTAGCGTTTTCCAAACGAGACTTGTGCTTCCGTTCCATAATGCGGCGTGCGTTTCTAGTGGTTTGTCACATTCCCAGCGTCACATAAAACTTTGTCCTAGAACATTTCTGCAAAGTTCTATGTGTGTGGCTTTTGTTCACGAAAGACATTAACTGATCGCGGTAATCCAAAAAACTGGAAAGAAGTGGATCTGGTTGAAGAAACAGTGTCATTGATGTAGTTTGGAAGCTTGCTCTCCGCGCGTGCCCCAGTTGGATTTTGGGACGTCATGAATAATTATAGAAAGCTCTTCAGGTTTGACTCCGATGTCTTCGAAAGCCTTTGTTATGCCTTTGATCAGCTTTGCTTTCTGCTCGCTGGTTTTTCCTTCCCATGTTTCAACAATCACTACAGGCATTATGTCACCTCTTCAGTAACTTTTTGAGAGAGTGACTGATTAGAGTTTCTTAGAACATTGCGTATTTTGCTGATGACACACGCGACCATAACTTGTAGCACACGCTTAACCTATGGATGGAGCTAATCAGAAGAGCAAGAAAGGCGATGGGCCACGGTGGTTCGACGCCCAGAATCTGTCGAACCCTCAAAGCCCTACACTCGTACCCGCACCCCCTTGAGCGCTGAACGCCCAGACTTAGGTTGCTCC
>Ga0315293_10004873_pt1 | contig 12670 bp, 10 predicted proteins | sample YL17G13_20_MG_FD_203071 | JGI IMG/M metagenome (GOLD analysis project Ga0315293, IMG submission 203071) | Sediment microbial communities from Yellowstone Lake, YNP, Wyoming, USA - YL17G13_20 | ecosystem: Environmental > Aquatic > Freshwater > Lake > Sediment | place: USA: Wyoming | collected... | reverse complement strand
TCTTCCGGTCCCCTCGCCTCCGCCAGCCACTGTCGCAGCAGCGCATAGGCGCGCGACAGCCGTTTGGTGACCGTTCCCAGAGGCACTCGAAGTTCGTCGCTCATCTGCACGCACGAGCGGCCGATGTAGAACCGCAGGAGGACGACCTGCCGATACGGCTCCGGCAGCCTCGCAACGGCGCGGCTTAGGGTCTCATCGGGGATGCCGCCCGCAGCAGCGGCCGCTTCCGACTTCGCCTCGATGACGACATCGTCCAAGGACGCCGCCTGCCGACGGCGCCTGGCTCGCTGAGCCTCCTTCGCCACCCGCTGGGCGATGCCCAGAAGCCACGCGAAGAACGCCTCGGGCCTCTTCAGCTTCGGCAGGGCGAAATAGGCCCGCACCAGGGCCTCCTGGGCGGCCTCATAGGCCTGTTCGCGGTCGCCGAGCCAACCCGTCAGGTATCGCAATAGGGATTGCTCGTAACCCACTACGAGGCGACGATAGGCTTCCGGATGGCCGTTCAGACACTGACGGACATCATCTGCATCCGATCGGCACACGGGGCCCTCGCTCGCTCCTCGACATCCGGATTCCACATTGTATAGTGCGTCCAGAACGTCTGTTGCGACAAGAATCTGAGGAGCGGAACACGGGTCCCATGTGAAGGGGGCCGCACCAGCCGGCCTGAGGCAGGTCTTATACCCCCTTTAGAGAGGCTGTGGAGACCCGCCGGAATCCTGCTTGACAAGATTCCTCTCTGTCGCGGACAGTCCCCCGCACGCGCCTCACTGGAACGGGTTGAGAATCTGTACGCCGTCCAGGTCGGCACGCGTGCCGAAATCCTCCGAGTACAGGGTGGTGACTCCGCCGTGCAGACACCCCGCCACGATTAGGGCGTCCCAGAAATGGAGGCCCCAACGGCGTTGAAGGTCGCGAGCAACGGTCCACATCTCCCCGTCAGGTAGCAGGACAGTACATCCAGATGTTCGTGTCAATTGCGTTCATGCAACTGGTCGCGGGTGGGATAGCCCCCAGGTGAACAAAGCCCGGATGACTGAGCGCGCTCGATGAACCGGGCCTTTGCAGTCTGTGGATCGCCCCTTGTGGGCGAGTCCGGGAGGATCACAATTGTCTCGACCCAATCCCCCTTGCGACAGGGGAGGTTCCTGATGCACACCTCACCGTCCGTCTCAACGACGACCCTCAGTCGGATGTCACTCACGAGAGAGCCCTCCACCACCGAAACGAGAAGACCACGTTCCCATCATAGCAGCGGGGCCAGGGACTGGCAAACTAGGTGGGATCGGGATCGTCATGGATGCCCCAGGTGTGTTAACTCTATAGAGGGGAATTCGGAATTCGCTAGGCCTCCCCTTGACAGGGTTCAACGAAGCGAATAAGCTTATGAAACAAAGCTTAGATGACTCTTCCTTCAACGGAGGCAAACGATGTCTGGTGAAGCCACCACTGCGCCCACCGAAAGGGAACTCGAGATCCTCAAAATCCTCTGGGACCGCGGCGAGGCCACGGTCCGCGAGGTCTATGAGCAGATGAGTCGCAGCTTGCCGGTGGTGCAAAACACCGTCCAGTCGTTTCTCCGGACCATGGAGGACAAAGGGCTCGTGCGGCATCGCGTGGAAGGACGGACCTTCATCTATGAGCCCACGGTCCGGCGCGATCAGACCGCGCAGGGATTGGTCTCGCGCCTCCTGCACCGGGTATTCGATGGGGCCGTGGACCAACTAGTCCTCAGTGTCCTGTCGCTGCGCCAGCCCACCGCCGAGGAACTTGCCAAGCTGGAGGCCCTTCTGGCCCAGACCAAGGCGGCCAAGCCAGAGGAGCGGATCATGCCGACCCCGCACGAGAAGGAACCCCCGCGATGAGCGAGCTTTGCAGGTTCCTGGCAGGTCAAGGCCCCGCGTTCCTCCTGGCCGCCACCTGCCTCCTGGCTTTGGGTTGGCTCGGGATGGCAGTGCAACGTGCGACTGTCCATCGCCAGCGGGCCGGCGAGCTGGCGATCTTCGGCGTCCTGGTGTGGTTGGCTCTGGCGGTTGTGCCGCTCCCGAGGATATCGCTTTCCGATTACCTGCCCGTCGCCGCCCCCGGCCAGGCTCATGCACCGGCGACAAGCGTCGATCCCGGTTTGCACGAGCACGCGGACGTTGACGCGGTGGACCCGGTCCCGCCGCTGACGGCGGAGAAGTCCAAAGCGGACGACCCCGATCCCAAGACTCCCGAAGTCCTTGGGGCTTCGGGAGTCGGCGCCGGGACCCAGCTTGCGGCCCCGAGTCGCGTCTTAGGGGCCGCGAAGGCCCGCGGGCTGGGATCGCCAGACGTGCCGCGCCGGTCGGCGGGCTCCCTCCCAGCGCCGGCGTCCCAGGCGACCGTTGTACTGTCGGCGGGTCCCTCCCCCCGCGGAGGGTCGGCCCCGCGGGCCGGCACGGATGGGGGTCCGGTTTTCGCTGTCCGCGTTCCGCTTCCGGCCGCTTCGCCTGGAAATGCCGATGCCCGGGAGCCCGGTGCCCCGGAGTCGGTCGGGCGGAGCCCGCCGATCGACTGGGCCTGTGTGGTGGCGGCCGCCTACGCGGCAGGCTCGCTCGGGTGCGTCGTGTGGTTGGCGTTGGGCCGAGTGGTCCTTTGGCGCGTGTGTCGGACGGCTTCGCGGCCGGCGGCCTGGCTCGAGCGGCTCTACGCGGAGGTGGCGTCGGGCCGGCGGCACAAGCCCCGGCTGTTGGTCTCGCCCGGCAGCGGTCTCGCATTCACCGTCGGGGTCTGGCGGCCGGCGATTGTCTTGCCGGAAGCCGTCTGCCGGCCGGAGCGCGAGACCACGCTTCGTCACCTCGTGCTTCACGAGTTGGCGCACGTGCGGCAGAGGGACAGTCTGGGGCGGCTGTTGTTCAACCTCGCGTTTCCCTTCTTGTACTTTCACCCGCTTTACTGGCTCCTGCGCAGCGGCGTCGCGTTGGCCGCGGAGATGATCGCCGACGACGAGGCGGCCGGACGGACGGCGTGCGCGTCGTACGTCGGCGCGCTGGTCGCGCTGGCCAGGGAGCGGCAGCCGCGCCGGCTGGTCGCGTTGAGTTCCCACGGTTTGTTCGGTTCGTCCTCCCAGTTCTATAGGAGAATGAGAATGTTGCTCGTGCGAAAGACCCGGTTGGCGTCTCGTTGTTCGTGGCGATGGCGGCTGGTCTCCATCGCCGTTGGCGTTGTCGTCGTGGCGGTGCTTGCGGCCACGGTGGGAGTCGCGCCGGCCGCTGCGCAGAAGCCGGAATCAAGCCAAAGCGAGACCGCTGGTCAAGCGTCGCTTCCGACGGCGCAGGACGCGCAGGCTCTGGATGCGCTGCGACAAGAGCGCGACGAGCTGAAGAGGCAGATTGACCGCTTGCAGGCCGAGCTGAAGGCCATGCAGTTGAGGGAAGCGGAGCTGCAGAAGGCTCGCAGCAGGCTGTCGCAGGCGCAGAAGGGCCATGACGAGGTATTGGAGAGCAAAGGGTTCTTGGCGCCATCGGGGGCGGCCACCCCCGGGGCGACGTCGCCGGCGGCGCCAGGGCCCTATCCCTTACTGACGCTGCCGCCGCCCGTTGAGGCCGCGGCCGCGCCCCCTACGACGCTGAAGCTGCCTGAGGAGGCCGCTCTGTCGCCGCGCGATCTAACTGCGCCGCCCACAACGCCGGCGCCGGTTCCACCGACTCCTGCACGGCCGGTGCCTCCCGAATCGGGTGACGTGATTCGGCGCGGCGTCAGCCCCCTGCGCGTCGCCCCTCCTCATGAAGGGTCGGTCCTGGCACAGATGCCGATGCCGGTGGTTGAGATGGAAGTCGCCGCGGGGCGCGCGACCGGCGACGGCTCGCAGCTCGACCTGATCAGTCTGGCCAACTCGTACACGGACGCGGTGACAAACGTGAAGATCGCGTCGGTCGAGCATGCTCGCTTACAGCAGTTGCGCAAGTCTGCAGCCGTCTCCGAGCAAGAGGCGGAAATCGCCGCGATCAAGCTCGAGGCGGCGCATCGCAAGGTCGATCTCTTGCGGAGCATCGCCCAAACCGCCTTGAAAACGACTGAGGCCGAACTCCGAGTCCTGCGTGAGTGGCACAAAACGGGGCGACAGGTTGCCGGCGCGGGTCCGATCGAGCTTCAAGTCCGGCGCGCCGAGGGCCGGCTGGAGATCCTCGTGCGAATCGTTCAGCAGTAGCGCAGGACAGAGGTTCCTTGACGCGGGGCAGCGATGCGCCCAGAGGTGCCGCTTGCGCTCTCGGCCCGTAATCTCGGGATTGTCCGGCGGGCCGGATCGCAGGTTGCTGCGGCCCTTCCGGCGCGGGGCGAATTGTCGGAAACACTGGCTGCGGCGTGAGTTCCGGCGAAACCGGCCCAAGGGCCTCACCCCCCGTCGGAAGCAATACCCCACAACCGGTTCGACAGGGCACGGAACGGCCCCGATGGCGGGGTGACCCCCCCGGGGCGGAAAGTGCTTGACAGGGCCGCATTTACTGGTCACAATCGCAGTGCCGGATTGTGGGGTTCCAGGGCAGGGCCTGGAGAGCTTGTCGCGACACGGTTTCCGGCGCATCGGTGGGTGGTGACTTCCTGCGTTGCCAAAGAGCTGTCCTCGAGTATTGGCCCGATTCTTATACGGTTATCCAAGAGGGAGGATACGGTATGTGCCGACGTCGAAGACCCGCATTTACGCTCGTGGAACTGTTGGTGGTGATTGCCATTATCGGCATCCTCATTATGTTGCTGTTGCCGGCCATTAACATGGCGCGGGAGGCCGCCCGAAAGAGCAACTGCATGAGCAACCTGAGACAGCTTGGGACGGCCACCCACACGTTCGCAGACACCTTCAAGCGCTATCCTCCCGGCATGGCCGGCCCCTTGCCTCCCGGGACTCAGGTTCCGCCGTACAACGGGCAGTTTTCCGGCCACTTGGCGTTTCTGCTGCAATACATGGAGCAAGCCGGGCTGGCCAAGGTGCTCGATCAGGACAAGGACTCGATCGACGGCATCTCCATATACGACGTGGACCGGGTGGGGGCGAACTTCTGGCGACGGCCTTCGGCTTGGCAGTTTGCTCAAACGAAGATGAAGGCGTTACTCTGCCCGTCGGCCAAGGGCGCCGAATCGATCCCAGATCCGATCTTTCTCATTTTGACTTCCGACTACGGCGGTTGCACTGGCTGTAAGGTTGATCCAAAATCATGGGCCGGGGGCGTCGGGGACGCGATGGGGAGGACGAACTACCTCGGCAACGCCGGCTACTGTGCAAATCTCGGCTGCCAGTACACGGTGACCGTGGGAAACCGTCCATGCTCCGGGACGACTCTGATGGGGCCCTTTACGAACCGCTCCAAGAACGAGACGCGGAGCTTCGTCGACGGCGCCTCCTACACACTCCTGTTCGGAGAGGTGATGGGCGGCGACCTCGAGTCGGACGTTCGGCACAGCTTCGCGTGGTTTAGCTGCGGCGGGATGCCCACCGTATGGGGACTCGCGCCGGACGTCCTGGACGAGTTTGCCTGGGACCAGTTCAACAGCTACCATCCGGGAGTCGTCCACTTTTGCATGGGCGACGCTTCCAGCAAGCCGGTCAGCGTGAACGTCGATTACAACGCGTTTATCTTTGCAGGCGGGATGGCCGAGGGGGGCGTTGCCACTCTCGGCAACTAACGGAGCGGAACGCCCCGATTCCAGCCTTCGAGGAATCTGGGGTGGTGAAAACCGTGCGTCCGCCGGTTCTGGTTGCGTTGGATTTTGGCAGGATGAAGGAGGGAGGTGCCTCGGATGCGGACACTGCTTAGGGCGTTTTTGTGCGCAGTGGTCATCGGCGCGATGGGCGGTTGCGGGGGAGGCAGCGACGTAAAGATCCCCGAGACATTCGCGCCGCCGCCGCCAAAAGAGGAGAAGCCGAACGTTGGGGCGGGCACTCGAACCAAGATGTTTTCCAACGCGCCGGCGAAGCCGGGCCCCAAGAATCCCGGCTAGAGGTCTGCTCGAAGCAGCAAGGCCCCATGTCTAGTCGTGCGCGCCGTCTCCATCGCGCGTCTGCGAGGAAGGGGGCCCTTCGCACTGCGTCCGCTCCCCAAGCGATCCTCTTGGCGGGCGCTCTGTCGCTGGCCGGGCTCTGCGCCGCGCTTAGCCGGCAACAAGGAGCCTCCGTGGACGATGCCGCCGCGGCCGCCGACCGGAAACAGTCGCAGAGGATGCTCTGCGACTACTTCGAGCAGATGTCCGTGCCCAAACCGCTCGCGGTCCGCAAGGACGTCGCTTGGGAGGCCCGCCGGCGTGAACTCCGCCAGGGGCTCCTCGAGGCGACCGGACTGGAGCCGCTCCCCGACCGCATCCCCCTGGACGTCCATGCCTCGGCCCCGCTGGATCATCCTTGGTGTACCGTCCGCCGAATCTCCTACCAGCTTTGGCCGGGGGTCTATTCGTCCGGCCTCCTCTTCGTGCCCAAGCAGCTCCCCCAGCGCCCGGCCCCGGCCATGCTCTCCCCCCACGGCCACTGGGAAAACGGAAACGCCCATCCCGAGGTCCAGAAGCGGTGCCTCAACTTCGCCCGGCTGGGCTACGTGACCTTCTCCCCCACGCAAAACCACTATGAGGATTTGGCGATCGGCGTCTCCCACCAGACGCTGATGATCTGGGGCAACATGAGGGCGATCGACTATCTGGAGTCGCTCCCCGAGGTGGACAAGAAGCGGATCGGCGTGGCGGGAGCGTCGGGCGGCGGCCTGCAAACCGAGATGCTCGTGGCCCTGGACGGCCGCGTCCGGGCGGCCACCATCGTCGGCATGACCTGCGACTTCCGCGAGATCATGTTTCCCCACACCAGCCACTGCGTGTGCAACCATTTCCCCGGCGTGATGCGGCTGACCGACCATCCCGAGATCAGCGCCCTCGGCCTTCCCTCGCCCGTGCAGTATCTCACGATGGACGACTGGACCAGGAAGTTCGAGAAGAACAACTTCCCCGCGGTCCGGCAGCTCTACGCGGCCAACGGATTGGGCGACCGCGTCTGGTGCAAGTACTTCGACACGCCGCACACCTACGACAAGGAGAAACGCGAGTACACCTACTGGTGGATGGACATGTGGGTCCGCGGCCGCAAGGACGCCCAGCGCGAAAGCGAGCCCGAGACCACGACCTTCCCCCCGGAGACCCTCGTGAAGCTCTCGGCCGCGGTGCCCGGCGACAAGGGATTCGCCGAAATCAGCCGGATCTACGAGAGCCACCGACGGTACAAAGCCCCGACGGTGGCCACGGCGGCCGAGTGGGAAGCGTTCTGCAAGAAGATGCTCCCGACGCTCCATCGCCTGCTCGGCGACGACACCGCCTTGCCGCGCAAGGCCCCGGCGATTGCCCGGCCGGCGCGGGCGCAAGGGGACCTGGTGGTCCAGCGAGTGGGCTATCCGAGCGAGGGCCCGATCGTCGTCCCGGCGATCACCGTGCGCAACCGGGACGCGGCGGGCAGGCTGCCCGTGGTGCTTGTGCTCGGTCCCGGCGCAAAGGAATCCCGCCTGGCGGAGACCGGGCCGGCCAGCGCCCGCGCATTGGCCCAAAAGGGATTCCTCGTGGTCTTGCCCGACGTGCGCTGTTTCGGCGAGCTGTTTGCGACCGGCCCGGACGATACGAACCAACGCCAGGGCTGGGAGCGGAACGGCATTGTCTGGGGCCGGCCGGTCCTGGGCATGGCCGCCACCGACCTTCGGGCCCTGCTGGACAGGCTCGCCTCCCGGTCCGATGCCGACTTAGGCCGCGTGGAGATCGTTGCGCGGGGCTCGGGCGACCTGGCAATGGCAGCGCTGTTTGCCGCGGCCCTGGACCCGCGGATTACCGCGCTGGACGTGGACCTCTGCGGCTGCTCTTTTGCGAAGCGGAACCTGGCGCTGGTGCCGTTTGTGCTACAGCACGGCGACGTGCTCCAATGGGCGGCCCTCTCGGCCGGGCGCAGGGTCACCCTCCGCAACGTCCCGGCCGAGGCGGGCGACCGGGCGTGGCTGGCCGGGGTCTTCCGGGCCGTGGGCAATGCCACAGGCTTGCGGATCGAGCCGAGATGATGGAAGGGGGAGGTTTCACGCAAAGGCGCCAAGGCGCGAAGGATGCGATGGGAGAGCGCGCTGCGGGGCGATGGTTGCCGGCGTCCGCTTTGCCTCTTCGCGTCCGACCTATCTTCTCTTTACTCGCGGCGAGGCCGGAAGCGGACGGTGTAGAACGCGCCGATCCCCAGAAGCAAGGCGCCCCACCAGAGGCTCAGGTGCAGTTCCTTCATCTCGACGTCCGGCGGAACGAACAGGCCGTAGATGCCCGCCCCAAGGATCAGAACGCCGTATGCCACGAACAGCACGCCGACGAAGAACCAGATCGTGATCGTATGCTGCGGTTTGTCGCTCATCGGTTGTGCCATCCTACCAGAAGATGATGTTCAGCACGACGCAGACAGCCAGTAGAACGAAGCCCCAGAACACGGGCCTCTTCAAGAGCGGCAAATGAGCCGTGGAGGGGATCTGCGTCTCGCCGAAGACCAGGTTCTTGAGCTCCGAGGCGGGTTTGGGGCGTGTCACAAAGCTGACCCCCACGGTGACCACCACGGTGGTCAGGAAGGTCCACACGGCCATCCAGACGTTGGTGGGTATGTCCTTGGTGTCCGGCGAGAACGTGATGAACTTCACGTGCTGCCGGTTGAAGTGATCCACGTCGAAGGCGCCGGGAAGGCCGAGGAAGGACTCGCCGGGCGTCCAGTGTACGAAGACGAACATGCCCAGGCAGACCAAAATCCCGATCAAGAGGCCCAGAAACGCGGCCGCCGGCGTCGTCCGCTTCCAGAGCATCCCGAGAACGATGGGCACGAACAGCGGAACGATGAACATGACGAAAAGCAGTTGCGAGAGCGCCATGATCGTCTGGAAGCGGAGGCACGCATAGGCGGCCCCGATGCTGATGACGATGCCCAGCATGGCACAGGCGCGGCCCATGGTCACGTAGTGCTTGTCGCTGGCGTTGCGGTTCAAGAGCGGCTTGTAGACGTCGTAGGTCCACACCGTCGCAAAGGCGGAGATGTTGCCGGCCATGCCCGACATGAACCCGGCAATCAGCGAAGTGATCCCGAGCCCCAAGAGCCCCGGGCCGCAGTACCTTTTCAGCAACAGCGGCAGCACGCAGTTGTAGCTATACGCCCCTTGCGCTACGGCCGGGTCGTTCTCCGGCACCAGGCGCATCGGCGAGCCGTCGGGGTTGGTCAGCACCGCCAGCGCGAGCAGTCCGGGGAGGATGACGATCAGGGGGACGGCCATCTTGAAGAAGCCGCCGATGATGGTGCCGTTCTGAGCGCTGGGAAGATCCTTGGCCGACAAGACGCGCTGGACCACGAGGAAGTCGGTCGTCCAGTAGCCGAAGGAGATCGCCAGGCCCCACCCGAACACGATCGCCGCCCAGTGCATGCCGGCCGGATTCGTGCCGGCATCGCCCATCGATCCCCACATGGAGATGAAGTCGGCGGCCTTGGCGGAAACGTCCGGGTGGATCTGGGGGATGTTCGCCTGGATCCGTTCCACCATCCCGTGCCATCCCTTCGTCTCGATGAGCCCGACAATGGGGATCATCAGGAACCCGAACCAGATGAGGAAGAACTGGAGCACCTCGTTGAAGATGGCCGAGAGCAGCCCGCCCAGCATGACGTAGACGCCCACCGTGAGCGAGGCCACCCAGATGCTGAAGTTCAGGTCCCAGCCGAGAATGAGCTCCATGATCTTGGCCATGGCGAACATGTTGATGCCGCTCATGAAGACCGTCAGGAAGAGGAAGGAGATTCCCGACAGCCCCCGAGCGGCTTCGCCGTAGCGGAGCTTCAGATAACCGGGCACCGAGTGGGTGCGGCAGATGTGATAAAACGGCATCATCACCAGTGCGAGGAAAACGATCGCCGGAATGGCCCCGATCCAGTAGGCGTGGTTCATCAGCATTCCGTGCTGGTACGTGCTGCTGGAGTAGCCGATCGTCTCCTGCGAGCCGAGGTTGGTCGAGATGAAGGCCAGGCCCGCCACCCAGGCCGTCATGCCGCGCCCGGCTAGAAAAAAGTCCTCGCCGGTCTTGGTAAACCGCTTCAAGTAGACGCCGATTCCCAGAACCAGAACGAAGTAGAGCACGATGATCGCCATGTCGACCCAGCTTACGGCGATCATCGACTTCCCGGCCGCTTCGGCAAACAAGAGGGGTGCGTTCATGTTCGTGACCTAAAAACCGGTGGGTGTTCGCGGAAAGCAGTAGCAGGTAGGTGGCAGGTGGCAGGTGGCATGTGGGGAAGTGCTCATCCCCATATTCCACCTACCACCTACCACCTACCACCTACCACCTGCCCTCCCCTACTTCATCACCGACTGTACCTTGGGCAGCACCGCCGCGTCGATGCTGGCATCGGTGTCCTTGGCCTCCACGCCGTCGAACAAGAACCAGTCCTCCCGGTGCGTCACCGAGCCGCCCGGCGGCAATTTGACCATGGGGCCCACGCTCTCCAACTCCAGCATCGCCGCGTTGGTGAACGTCTCAAACGAGCAGCCGTGGTCCGGATACGTCGCCCCCTCCTGATACACGACCTTCTTGACGAACAAGTGCCTGGCCCGCAAGTACGCAGCCCAGTCCTGCCGGTTGCTCATCCCGATCTTCAAGGGCTTGGTGGCCTTCGGGTCTTGCTTCAGAATGAGGTACTTGCTGGTGAACACCCACCGCGGGTCCTGCAAGTTGGTGTAGGACCAGAGCACCAGGGTCCGCGTCGGCAGATAGAACTTCTTGTCGATCACCTGGCCCGGGAAGTCCGGGATGTCCGGATGCGGCGAATAGGGCTCCGCCGGGAAGATGGCCTTGCCTTTGGGGGCCATCACGGTCAGGGTCCACGGGGCAAGCTCCACGTCCCACTGGTTGTGATTGGTCAGCTTGTGGACCGCCGTCACGTGCGATCCCTTGGGCTCCAGCGTAATCTCGATCTCCTTCTCGATGCCGTTGGTGGTCTCGACCGGCTGGATCAGACGCAGGGTGTTGCCCTTCCGGACCGACTTGACCGGCTGGCTGTCGGGGAAGTAGGACCGCGGCTTGGCCTCCGGGGCCAGCCAGAGGCGATGCCCGCCAAAGGCCAGCCACTCGGGGGAATTGGTCTTTCCCATTTGCTCCGGGTCTTCAAACAGCTCGTTTTCCTTTCCGACGAAGCCGAACCGGATGATCCGCGGGCCGACGTCGGTCGTGGCGATCAGCTCCACGGCGTCGTTCGCCATGCGGATGCAGTTCGGCCAGCCCCCGTAAGCGACCTTTTCCATTTTCGTCCCCCGTTCTGCTGCAAAGAGACAAGCCCCTGACGCCGCCAGAAGAAACGCCAGCCAAGAGGCCACCCATCTCGGAACTGCCATACGCATTTTCAGTATCCTCCTACAGCACGAGTAGTGGTAGGGTGGGACAAGCGCAGCGCAGTCCCACCGTCAATGACTAGGCCGGTTTCTGGTGGGACTGCGCTGCGCTTGTCCCACCCTACAACTACAACCACCGCCGCAAAGGAAACTAACCAGGTTATGCCTCAGGACGCCAGAAGCCACCAGAATACTTGCCACGCCTCGGGATGTCCACTGCCTCGGACGCCCTAGCCCGGCTCATCCAGCGATGTCGCAGGGCAGGCTTCCAGCCTGCTTTCACGCAACACAGGCAAGATGCCTGTGCTACTCTCGGTCTTGCGAAAGCGAGGCGAACAGATCCGCGACGGAAACGGTTAGTCCGGGAAGGACCGCCGACGATGCCGTGTCGCCCGGACCGAAGTCGCCGTGCTCCCGGTATGTGCCCTCTTCCAGGATCAGCACCCTGACCCGAAGGGCCTCGGGATCGACAATCCAGTATTCCGGGATGCCGGCCTGGGCGTACTCCTGACGCTTGGTCTCGAAGTCGCGGCGATGGTTTTCCTCCCCTTCGCTGAGAACTTCCATGACGAGGTCCGCTCCTTCGGGCTGGCCGCGGTACTCGCCTCGCCCCTGGCGGAGGTACACAAGGTCCGGCTCGCGGAACTTGCCGGGCCACAAGCGGATGGGAAGCGGTGCGAAGAGGACCTCGCCGAGCCCGCGGGCCGAGACGAACTGCTGTACCAAGAGGAAAAGGAACCGCACGATCTGCTGATGAAGCTTCGTCGGCATCGGCAGCACCTCGATGCAACCGTCGGAGAACTCGACCAGACGATTGGTGCCAAGTTCCAGGTAATCGGACTCGCTCCAACTGCCTTGCAGGGGATAAAGCAGGGCAATATCCCAGGGTGGTTCCCCGGGCTGAGACAGCCGGCTTGTGGGAGAATGGTGAGCCGAGGCGGAACTCATGACGCTACTTCGCTTCCTCAAAGATCAGGTAATCCAGCCCGAACATGTACGCCTTGACCGCCTTTTCGTTAGCGCCGACGATCTCCACCGCGAGCTTGTGCTCCCCCTCGGTCAGCTCGTGGACGCCCAGCGAGACCGGCGGGTCGGTGCGGATCACGCCATTGTTGAACAGGTCGATCGGCTCGCCCGCCTTCTTGCCGTCAAGGTAGCACTGGACGATGCCGTAGTCGATGGCCTTGGTCATCACGGCCTTGAGTTGGTACTTGCCGGCCTTCTTGACCGGCACGGCCAGCACGAGCCTGCTCTTCGGCCTGGCGCCGGTCCACCAGAGCTGGTCGTCGTCGCGCCACTTG
>Ga0315293_10004871_pt1 | contig 12674 bp, 22 predicted proteins | sample YL17G13_20_MG_FD_203071 | JGI IMG/M metagenome (GOLD analysis project Ga0315293, IMG submission 203071) | Sediment microbial communities from Yellowstone Lake, YNP, Wyoming, USA - YL17G13_20 | ecosystem: Environmental > Aquatic > Freshwater > Lake > Sediment | place: USA: Wyoming | collected... | reverse complement strand
GCTCACCCCCGGGGTCCCCTCTGGGAACACGACAGCCGTTTCCCCCGCACGGCCGTGAACTCGGCCGGATAGTGTTACCGGGGCTGATATGGAAGAAAAAAGGTTATATTGCAGCGTTCCTATAACATATTTAAACAGCCCCCCGCTTTTTTCTAATTGCGGGGCTTTTTTTTGGGCATGAAAAAGCCCCCTGCACATGGCCGGGGGCATTATTAAAAACCATCCGTATAAATCAATTTGGAACATTTTAAACAGTTACCAGCTTTTTATATCCGTTCCTTTTAGCTGGTATTGGGCAATTTTACAGAATTCTGTCAAATACTGTAAATCTCTTTTCGCGTCTGCTGTGGATAAATAACCCGGAGGGCAGGGGAATATTGCATCGGGAACGTTAAATTGTTCTAAACATTTATCCGCTAATATCCCTAAAACCTTGATAGCCTGTTCTTTAAAATCCATTCCGCCCATTACCATGTTAATGGTAAAATGTGCAAAAGTTGTTAAATCATTGTAATCAGTATATGCAGGATAAACAAGCGCAAGGCGATCCCCGCGATTTTCGCAGTTAACCCCGTAAAATATCGCATAAAGAATAGAAACCGGAAGGGTTGCCAATACATAACCCGTCCGGGCATGGGTTATAATAACGCGCTGCAATTCCCCACCATCCGGGCTTAACTGTTCCCGTTCATCCTGTAATAAGCGCCATCCGTTTGCCGCGTGCAATAAACAATCCTGAAAATTTTCCAGTTCCTTTTCTTCCGTTGTTTCATCCGTTTCAAAAACGTATGTAAAAAAATATTTGCTTGTCATAATAAATCAAATTGAATATTAAGAATTGAAATTTCTGCTTTTATTTTTGTTATTGCGTAATCCTTTAAAATAGTAAAATCAATGAAATAAATATCGGCAAAGGCAGCCCCCCGATTTTCGGTTTGTATTTTTATACTGTCATAAAACCCGGTTGATTTTTCCCATTTTAAAAGTTCAACGGTTAAGAAATTAATTTTATTAGAAATATCATTTGCAATTTTTAATGTTTGCGCTGTCATAGTTTAAAGTTTTGCGTCAATGTAATGTATAATGTAAGCACCGTAATTGGTAACCCCGTAATTTCCTGCCATTGTTATGGCTTCGCGCAATACGGTCATAAAATAATTGCGATCATATAAACTATCCTGTAAATTAATATTGGATGTTTCCGGGAAAGATATTTCACCCAGTTTTTTAACCTTTACCTTTTTTTCTTTTTCCTTCAAATCGTAAGAGGCAAATAAAATACTATGTCGTTTCCAGCACAATGAAACAATGCCCGGTAATTCGGTATCATCGTAACCTTTAAGCCAACGGTAAACGTTTTTTTTATCCCCGTCAACCGCTTCAATGATACCATGCTTTACTAAAATTTTCAACGCTGATCCGGTATTATATTCCCGCAGTAAATAACTTTCCGTTATGGGGGTTTTTGTTAAACAGTTAACCCGGACGGCTTTTAAAAGTTCTTCCCGTTCTTCCTTTGTTGCATAACGGTGATGCTGTTCCTTTTTCATAATGTTTAATTTTTAGTGTTTAAAATAATTGGTTACTGATTTTCTGAAATTCTTTTTTCAATTGCGGTAATTGCGGTTTGTATTTTTTGCAAATCAAATCCGGCAATAATTTTTCCTGTTTCCTTAATCTTTCCTTTGATAAAATTTAAGGTTTTTAAATTGTCCTCTAAATGTGCTAAAAGTGCCTCCCGCGTTCCATCAGGAAAGAGGAATTTAAGATTGTGCATTTTGATAATTTTTAATGTTTGAAAGTGTGAAAGGTACAACGGTTACCCATGCTGCGCAATCGGAAAACTACTTAGTAGAATTACGATAGTAAACCAGTAACAAAACGAAACAAAACGAAACGAAACAAAAGAAAGCCCCCGAAATAATCCGGGGGCTGGCCACTAAAAACACCTGTCAAGAAAGCTATTTTTTACGCTTGTATAACCAGTAAAACGCTAATCCCAACGCCACCAGGGTAAATAATTTAACGGGGGGCTTTTCAAGTTCCTGCACAACGTTTGCAAAAAATTTCCGTAATCCTGCCGCGTAATTACTTACTGTATCGCCATAATACCCCGCGTTCTTTAAAAGTTCTGCATATTGGTTAGGGTTTGTAATTGTCGTTAAATCTTTGGGGAATTTCCCATCTGCCACCCGCCTATAAATCCAGTCTATCACTTCCTTTGTGCTGTCCTCAATGCTGTTATATTTTGCAATGGGCTGTCCGTTGTCGGCAAGTGATCCCGCGCCTACCTGATAAAGCGCACCGGGTACATACATATAACCGAAAGCATTATTGAAGGAACGGAATAAATTGGAAGTAAAATTTCCCGTTTCATGCGCTGCCTGGGCTACCAATAAAGATGCCAGCACCGGGGGTAATCCCTTTGGATTTTTTGCCGTTCCAGCTGTGGCCTGGAAAAATATTCTATCCTGGAAGCTCATATTTTGAAAGTGTGAAAGGTTACGGGGTTACCCATGCCCCAACAACTGCGATTGCCTGCCATTCTGTTGCATTTAATTGCTGAAGTCGGACAGACGATCCAACCGCAGCCCCGGTAATTGTTCCACCCGCAGGACTTACCACTGCACCGACGCGTATTGTAACACCCGCAGGGGCTTGTATGGTAACCGCAAATCCCGCCACCACAGTAAAAGTATATTCAGGCCAAAGAATTGTAGTTGCGGAAGGAAGTGTAAAGGTTATAACTCCAGGTGCGCCCCTATTTGTTAGCACAGCGCGCGGACGAATTGCCGTTACAACAATGCCAGTATTAACAGTAAAGTCAAGTACATTTTGGAACATGAACATTGGAGAACTAAAGGACCCTAAAAGCCTACTTAATCTCATTATTGATCCGGTAGTATCTGAAATTCCGAACTCCCCACCGTTGGTAGTTGAAATATCAATTCTCCATTCTTTCCAGGTTGCTGCGTTTAAGTTTTGCAATTGTATAACTGGCAATTTAGTATTGCCAATAATTTTTAAACCCCACCATGTAGTAAATTGAGCATTTGACAAAGTAACAATATTGCCAAGGCCGTCAATCATTTGCAACGTATTGGTATTATTGATTACGTTTATTTCCCTGGTAGAAGAAAACGCAGCAGGATTACCCGCCTCTCCAATATTGTTACCCAGGACAACAAAACCCGCTGCGTTAATGGAATTACCATTTTGCGCGCCTGCAATCGGTCTACCGTTGCCACTATTTCCAACAAAACTTATACTACCTTGTTTCATCTACATAAAATTTTTGTATTATTTCGCATGAAGGATTAACACCTATTGGGGCTAAAAAAATAAGGGTTAATCTTCCCCGGTATATTTCCCCCAAATTTCCCCCCCAGGTTGTTTGCTCACCAATTTGCCCAGCAACAAGTGAAGGGTTTAGCCGTATCCCGTTAATCGTTAACGGGGTATCGCCCAAATTGCGGATAGAAACCCCGTTGCAAAAATCCTGCACCGCAATTTCTTCCTGTGCTGTGTAGGTCTGCACCAATACATTATAGGCAACCGCTGGAATATATTTTGTTAATGCTTGATTATTCATTTTAAAGGAAGTTTTGAAAGGTATTTTGTGATTTCAGAAATATCCGCGTCTGAAAAACGATCCTGCGGCCATATCCCCCCGCGCAGCCAGTTCAACAAGTCCGCACCGTACAACTGATTAAAAACATCGGCCAAAAAACTAACCTGCGTTTGGAAATTAAGGCTTTTAAAAATCGCTTTTATTTTATCTTCATCATCATTCCAATATCCCGCAGCATTATAAATTTCCCTGGCCAACGCTTCCGCGCTTGCCCTGGTTAATAGCATTGGGTTTGTGGTATTTTTCCAAAATGAAGGCTGCCAAAAACTTCCGGGATTGCTGGCCTGCTGATCCAGGGTTACCGTATCTGCGCCCGTTTTAACGCCCAGGAAGTGTAACAAAGGATTGAGCAGCCCAAAGTATAAAACCCCGATCCCCAACGCACCCAGGATAATAACTTTTTCGTTTTTGTCCAATTTTGGTAGCTGTGCCATTATTCAACGTTTTTTCATCAGTAAGAAAAGCGCACCAATCCCCAGGGCTGCAAAAATTGCGTAATTGTTATTACTGGCCGCTTGCTTTTTTGCCGTTACCACAACGCCCGGAAGTTCGACATAATCCGGTATTAATATAAAATCGTTCACATTGCTGTAAGTAGAAAAGGGAATTGAAACGGGTTTATATCCGCTGGAAGTGATCCGTAAAAAACTGCCTTCCCGCATTATTAAACTATCCAGGGCAAAACTTCCAGTAACCCCGGAAGATGTTCCGACCCCTGCAAAAGTTCCCTTATCATCCGTTACTTCGATATTAGCGTATGGAATCCCAACCCCTGTGTTTGCGTTTAAAACCCTGCCAAAGAGTATCATAACAATATTTTGAAAGTGTGAAAGGTTACAATAATTTTATATAACCCAATAACTTTTTATAGTGCGCGGGATTTTCCGCAGCAATTTCCCCTAACTGTATCAATGCGCCTTCCGTTTCTTTACTGGCCTGTAACATAAAGGTAACTGCCTGCAATACGTTTGCGCTGATTAAAGTATCCACCGCACCGTTAACGCCTGCCATCGCTGCCGGGGCTTGTAATTGTTGTTGCGTCCGTAAAAGTTCATCCGGGCTGATCTTAAAGGCTGAAAGGATTACGGGAATAAAACGTTCAACAAGGGGATGACCTAATATTTCCCCGATCCTATCCATCCCGGACAATAATTTACTTTGCGGATCATCTTCCCCTTCCAATTCTTCCGCTATCTGTTTTGCGCTCAACGCGTCTAACCTGGAAGAAAGCCCGGAAAGTTTATCATTCACCGATTGCAGCATAAAATTACCCTGCTGCGCGCCTTCCGTAATTTGATTAAAACGGAAATTCCAGGAGCCATGATAAGCGGATTTATTGCTAATTTTTCCGGTAAATTCCTCATATACACAAAGGCTGTAAATTGCCGCGCTGTTTTGCAGCATCTGTAAAAACTGTTCAAGCAACGCGCTGCCTTCGTCTATATCTTTTCCTTCATATTTTACCATCAATTGCGTACCCTGGTAAATTGCGAAGGCTGGAACATCCCGTAATTGATAAGCGTTTAAAACATTTTCCAATGTATGAAACTGGACGCTTTTTCCTGTGCTCATAGAATTTCCGTTTTTCAAAAATTAATTAATCCGCGTTAAGTCTGTGGCATACCGTACACCGAATAAATACGCGATTGCACCGGAAGGGGCTGCGTTTAATTGCACATAACTTTTAGTCCAATCCACCCGGATCAGATTATTCAATAAAAATTGTTCATCTGCGAAGGGAACAAAGTTTGCCCCGGCTTCAGCAAAAATTCGGTTAAGTGCTGCCAACGGAATACCCTGCAAATCTTCAAAACCTGCCACATTAATCACCAATATTGCGTTCCTTATGTCTGCCGCTGTGGGGGCAACGTTAACGCTAAAGGGGCTGCGGGTAATTGCCTGATTAGAAAATGTTTCTATTCCCTGTATGGTAACTTGCTGGCCGCTTTGGCTTCTTAGCTGTGGCTGATCGCCTATGTATATGCGCTGCCCTGCTGCGGCTGTCGCGGGAACAGGTACTTCAAATAACTGATACTTTGTTGTTTTTATAAAACTGTCCATTGTAAAAATGTTTAACGGGTAACCTTACGGGGTTAACCGTATTTATTAAAATTGGGGACATCCGCCCCCAGGTTTTTAACTTACTACTGTACTGTTTTGCGCCAGTATACCCCTAAAGTTTAGGATAATACGGCTAAGTGCGGAAACCGTTGCAACACCCGCAGGTAATTGTATTTGTATTTGATAGTTTTTACTTCCCACTAACGCAATGTTAGGTTCGCAGGGATAATAACCATCATCTGCACCGTTATATTTATCCTGGAATACAGCAACCGCCACCGCAGCATTTTGCTGCACGTCCTGGGTACACCAATGACGCTGCAAATCCCATGCGGGCAATACCGTATTATTATTTACGGCAATATTCAATTTACCATTGTAAAGGGCTTGCATAGGCGCAGCATTTGCCGCAAAGAAAAAGAAGTTCGGATATGCAAAAACTTTATAGGCTGCATCTGTCGCGGACGTTGGAAGGCCAACACCCATAAAAATGCTGCTGATTATAAAAGTATCCTGCAAATTTAAACGCTGTTCCGTATTGTTGCTGTTACCCTGGTTTGTTAACAGCGGGAAAGTATACAACGTCTGCCCAGCAACTAAAGGCTGTTCTAAACGGATATACGATTGCGTTAACTTGAAAGTATCCAAATTCAAATCTTTAATACCGGAGAACGCGCGGTAAAGCGATTTTTTGGAATTGTCGAAAATTAATCTGCCATTAAAATTGTCCATTTTGTAGTTTTTTTTTGGCCTGATAACTACACCCGGCCAAAGGTTTGAAAAATTGAAAGTGTGAAAGGTTGCTTTTTTAGCTTAACAAATCACAGCCGTTAATTACGGACATTGACGGGTAACCCTGTGGCGCACCATCCCCGGCCAAATAATTGCTATCGTATGATTTACCAAGTCCGGAAATTACTTGCATATCTGCGCTTCCCTGCGGATTGCCCAAAAAGTTCAATCCCATATCCCCGATTACAGGCATTTCGTTATCCCTGGTTTGCATGAAGGAAGATTGAGGGTTACCAATACCGGAAAGCAAGTTCATTGAAGTACCCAGGGATAAAACCCCGTTGGCAAACATACCAACGCCAACGCCTTTGATAAGGGGTTGCCGCTGCATCGCCAAAAATATCCCCGCACCGGATTGTATTGCTGCGGAAATCTTTGCGTCCATGTTTGCCAGTAACTTACTTGCCACCAAACGCCCTGCAATAATACCCAGGGCTGCACCGCCCAGGGTAGGGGCTAATCCTGCTGCTGATACACCGGACATACGCCTGCGCCTGCGCGGTGCTGTTTTTTTTCTTTTTGCCATTTTGATTTTGATTTTTGAATTAAGGAAAGTTTTATAAATGTTTTTTTAATGTTTTTATCATGATTTTCGTTTGCTTTAAACCATCCGCGTAAAATTTTGTATCTGCCATCCGATCCCGTAAAGCCAAATAATTTTTTTCTGCTCGTAATTGCTTTTCCTTTTCTTTGGAAACCTTTAGCCCACTACTAAAAGCGTCTAAATCTGCCGCTAATTCCCTTAGCTTATCAAGAACAACACTTTTCGACATTACTCCGCTGATAACTCTCACATTTACATTGTGGCTTTTTGTATCAATATGTTTTGCCCTGGGTGCTGATTTTTTACGCGCTTTAATCTTTTTTCCTTTTTTGGCTGAGGATCTGGACAATGCGGATTTTTTTGCAATGGAAGGTTTTTTTCCAACACTTTTTTTCTTAGCTGCTTTTTTCTTTGCAGCTGGTTTATTATTTGCCCGGTACATTGCAGACGCTTTTTTTATCGCATCTTTCCATGAAAGATTTTTATTTTTCCGCTGTAATGTTTTGGCTGTGGTAATTATTTTCTGCAATGCGTTTGCCATACAATTTTATTTTGAAGGTGTGAAAGGTGCTTACCGTCTTTTTTTAATTAAAAAATATCCCCCAACGACAACCGCGCCAATGATTAACGCTGTGGATAATGGGAATGATCCCGCTGCGCCTGCGGCCTGCCCTGCGATTACAATCCCGTTTTTTACTTCGCCCTGGGGTATCTTCCCGGAATAGGTATTTTTCCACATTTCCGGGTATGGCTTAGTAAAATCGGGTATGGGGGCTGCATAGGCGATTTTATTAAAATTATTTAAATCCCATTTTTGCGGGGCTACACCTTTTGCACTCCAATTACCCTCCGCTTCCGTTGGGAAATACATTTGTTTCAACCTTACCGCCCTGGCCACCGCTTCCGGGTTAACGTCTGCCCTGTTAACGCCCAGTAATTCATAACGCTGTAAATATGTATCTGCGCCTTTCTGTAAATTCAAAATATCCTGGTAATCATCAATTGGTACACCAAAACCAACGGAAAAAGTAGTTATTGCCGTTCCCACTGCTTCATTCGTTACCACGTCCGCGTCTCTTGTATGTATGTCAATCCCCAGGACATAATATTTAAACTTTTCCCCTAACCAATACTGCCCTCCCCGGTACATTCGCCCGAATAAAGCCCCCTGCAATTCGTTCAATATCCCGGAAGGGGTTAACCAATCTGATATTCCACCCTGGCCAAAAAATTTGGTAACCAATCCCTGCGCCAACGCTACAAAAGGAATGTTTGCCGTAATGACGTTTAACTGTGTGCCTACCTGTTCAGCCACCTTTGAATAAAGGTTAACGGGCTGCGTTCCCTGGATCGCCCTGCGGTTTATTTTCTGCGGTATAAAATTTGGGGGGAAATCCTGCGGCTGGGTTAATCCTGATAATCTTACTAATGCCATTGGTATTTTTTTATCTGTGAAAAATGTAGGGTAAGGGGTGCGGGTATTAAAGTGTTTTAATACGGGATCAATCCAATATTCTTTTCCATCAACTTTAAGGATCACAAAAACGTGCGCGGGCATATCATCCAACAAATCGTATGAGGCAAAACGGTAGTACAGCTGGAATTTTTGTTTATACATCCTGCGCGCGGCATCTAAAATTCCCGCTACAAATCCGCTAAAATGCTTGCAGTCTCCATTTCGTAAATACAATATTCCGGCTGGGCTGCGCGTACTTTGCAAATTCTCCGTTTCAATTTTGTATTTTATATTATCCTTACAAAATGTAAAAACTTGTTGGGCAAGTTTAACGGGATCAACCGCGCTAAAATAATCTAATAGTAAATCATAATCCTTTTTAAAAACAAAATGCGCCCGGAATACTTCATTCATTATGTCCTGGGTGCTTTGATCTTTCGTTATTACTTGTTTGATCCCCCGGAAGGCTGGAAGGTTATTAAAGTTTTTCATCCCAGGGAATATTTAAGTGTTACCGGGAAATCAAAATTTTCAACGCGCGCAATTCCTTTAAATTCAAAATTTGCGTTTCCTTTTAATTTGCCGCTGATTAAATCCGTAATAACATTTACGGAAGGAAGGAAGAAAAGGTTAACAGATAAAGGAATAATTTTTGATCCGCTGGCCGGGATCGTTATCTGCAAATCATTGTTAACCGTTCCCAACAATTCACCGTTGAAATATATTTCCCCTTCCAGGCTGTTTAACAAAATTGTTTCCGCTACTGTATTGGAAACATTGAGCATAAAGGTTAGGATTAACCCGCTGGGGGCATAGGCAAAATTTATTTTGCTTATGGAAATATTTAATTTGGATACTGCTGATCCTTTGGCAAAAACTTTATACAGCAAAAAAGCTGAAAGCCCAATGATCCCGGCCTTTGCTAAATTTTTCGTTTTTGCTGTACTCATTGTGGGGAATTGCGCGCTAAATGTAGGGGATAAGGACGCGCATAAAAAAACCGGGGGAATGATCCCCCGGCCTGCTTTGAGTCTAACCCATTAAACCCCGTACTATGTACGATCCGCTAAGATACCCGTTTTAAGGGGCAAAACTGCACTTCCATTGGTGCGAAAACCGCTTACTATCCTTGAAATAAAAGTTTATGTGCATAAGTACCCCGGCACGATCCCCCAAAGTATAGGCAAAACGCTGAAAGCGCGCAATTCTCCGGGGATCGCTGGGTATGTTTCGGTATTTGTGGAAAACTATTTCACCGCCTTCGCCCCGCATAACCACTATCGCGGTTAAATATCGTTCTGAATTTGGATAATTGCCCATAATGGTATTACTTTGAAAGTGTGAAAGGTTAACGCTTAAAACGCTCAAAACCTTTGCCCCTGGTTTGATTACTGGGGGCTTTTTTTTTAGTTCCTTCCGTCCGCTTTTACCTGGATAATTGCGCATACAACGTGTACCATGACCGGACGGTTATTAAATTGGCTTTGTTTCAGTTCATGGGTTACAATCATCTGCTTTAAATCTGCCCCGTTAAACTGCGCACCATTTAAACCCGTTTGTGCTGCATTTAAAGCATCATCTAAATTTTCAGACTTCGCCACCACAAAATAAATACCGGGCTTTAATGGGTCTGCCTGTTCCAAAGGGATAACGTTTTGAACTTCCATCGTTTTTAGTTTTTAGTGTTTAAAATTTTTGCCTTTCCCGCTTCCTTCGCTGCCGTTGGTTAAGCAATTTTTCCGGGATAACGGAAGGGCGTTTGAATAAAATTATTTCATCCTGATGATGTACCGGGGCTGTTAATTTAAATACGTTTCCCTGGTTTGGTTTTTCGGTTTGTACGTTGGTAATTTCCGGTCTACTGTTTTTTTTTTCCTGGGCTTGCGGAATAAATGATACATGAAAAGGAAAAGGATTGTAACGGAAAGCATGGCAATGATAGTGCCTGAAATTGATTGCAAATTGTTCATATACTTTGGTTTTGGTTTAAATATTTCATCCCCATTGCTGCGCCATTGCTTCCGCAATACCGGGGAAAGTTTTGGAACGGATATTTTGTTGCCTTCCGCTTAATGATTCTGTAAAAGTTCTTTTTTTTCCGCTTTTATCAGTGTAAATAGGTAGAGGTTTTTCACAATGGGTAAGTGTAGAAAATAAATCATTGCTTTTAGTATGTACCAATTTAGGTAAATTTTTAAGCCATAAACAGGTGCGTTTTTGGTGCGGATCGCCAAAAAAATAAGGATTTATGATCTGGTCATGCTTTCTAACTATAATATCCGCACATCCTAAAGGATTTTCGATTGCAATTTTATCTATACAATCACATTCCAGTAAAGTAGCGAAAAAATGTAATGCCTGTAATCGGTCAAAAACCCGTCCTTTTCTTTTCCAATAACCATTTGCTGCATAACTTAAATATGTGCATGGGGGGAATGCGATCATCATATCCCAACCGTCCGTTAAATGTTTTAAAACATCATCTTTGATATGCCATTTTGGAAATCCCCCGGTACAATCCACAATATCACAACTATATGCCTCATGTCCTTTATCCCTGAAGGCTTTTGTTACCCGTTGGCTTTCTTCGCAGGCCAGTAATATTTTCATATTTGAAGGTGTGAAAGGTATTAATTTAATTTGGCCAGTTCTCCCGATCCCCCGAATATTAATAAATCCCTGTGGCATCTTATCAATGCCTTAAATTTTTGGCTTATTAAGTGATCCGGGGGCTTTTTTTCTGTGGTGCGGATTAACATACAAAAATCAAAATACACAAAATCATTTACATTTTTTTTGGAATATTCCAGTAATCGCATATACGTTGCAAAATCAATTTCCTGGGTAGGGTAACCCTCTTTCAGCGCGTCCGAACATCCCCAAACGGATCCGTCAATCTGTGAAATATCCCCCTTCACAATCGCTTCCCTTACTTCCTGATCCGCTTTTTTCCTTAAATAACGCTTAAGGATGTACGCGCGCATCTGTCCGGGCGTATCTTTTTTTACGCTCTCCGTTTTTGTCGCTGCCCTGGGGTTGTGATTTCCGAACTTAATATAAAAATCCGCGTTCAATCCGGTATCGGTTAATAGGTATACCCAAAACTTTTGCACCACTTCCCAGGGAATGAAGTAATTTAAAATGATATGGTAATGCAGCTGGCCGCGTTTTTGCAGTTCACATTTCCAAACGTAAAAAAGTTTCTTTCTGCGCTTTGCCGCATGACGTTCAATGAATTGCAAAAATCTTTTCAGTAACCTTTTATTCATTTCCTTACTGCTTAATTTCCGATCCGTTGGTATGGTGAGCGTAATCATTCCCAGCTGAAAGGGAACATTTTTACGCAAATATTTATTGTAAGTAATTTTCCTGCTGCTGGCAGTCATTAGATTGTCAAACGCCCGGATAAGGTTTTTTTGCGCTGATCCTGATAATTCCCCGGAATAGCGTTTTTTAGTTGCTGCCAGCAATTGAATTTTGTCCGCGTTTGGATCCCGTTCCGTTCTTCCCCCGGCATTGTACAAAAAAAGCGCATCAGGTCTGTATTGCATCCGGGTGCGCCTTTCTTCCACGTTCAACATGGTATACTTTTTTTCCAGGTCCGAAAGTTCCGGGCGCATGGGTATTGGATCGGGCTTTTTTGTCCGGGGAATTGGTAACCCCTGAGCTGTTATTGCGGGTTGCCAATTCATAAGTAATTGATTTTCAGTGTCGCGTGCTCAGACTGTACGTTAAATAAACCTATATAGTATGCCGGGGGTTTATTAGGGGGAATCCCCTGGGGGTGCTGTGGGATCAATACAGCCATTTTAAGGGTATGGGGGTGAAATTGGGGGGATAGTGTTGCCGGGGCTGATATGGCTGAAAAAAGGTTATATTGCAGCGTTCCTATAACATATTTACACAGCCCCCCGCTTGTTTCTACTTGCGGGGCTTTTTTTTGGGCATGAAAATGCCCCCTGCACATGGCCGGGGGCATTATTAAAAACCATCCGTATAATCTTTTTTGGAACATTTTGCACAGCTACCAATTTTTAACGTCCGTTCCTTTTAATTGGTATTGGGCAATTTTACAAAATTCCGTCAAATACTGTAAATCTCTTTTCGCGTCTGCTGTGGATAAATAACCCGGAGGACAGGGGAATATTGCATCGGGAACGTTAAATTGTTCTAAACATTTATCCGCTAAT
>Ga0315293_10004870_pt1 | contig 12677 bp, 22 predicted proteins | sample YL17G13_20_MG_FD_203071 | JGI IMG/M metagenome (GOLD analysis project Ga0315293, IMG submission 203071) | Sediment microbial communities from Yellowstone Lake, YNP, Wyoming, USA - YL17G13_20 | ecosystem: Environmental > Aquatic > Freshwater > Lake > Sediment | place: USA: Wyoming | collected... | reverse complement strand
TCTCACTATCTGACCAGCTGGGCTTGGACACACACACCTTCTCGTATTCAATGATCCTGTCATTGTTCCTGGGCCCTGGGACCTCAGACTGTCCTAGTTCACCACGCGCAACAGTAAACCACAAAGGCTCACCCCCCGTTATCACGTGAGGCGCTGAATCCGTGGGCACATTATCCGCAGGATCTGCAGACTTCACGGGCTCTGGCTCTGGAGCCGGCGGTACAGCTGCAACGGGCGGAGTCGGTGGCACAACCACCACCGGCTTGGGCTGAGGCGCAGGTGGGGTAACCACAGGGGCTGGGATCGCTATGGGGATCGGCACTGGTTTCGGCTCCGGTATCACCGGAATTTGAATAGGCTTAGGAGACGAGAGACGATGTAACCATGCTAAGAATTTTTGCCACATAAAGATGAGTATACAGTTGCCCTATATGTATTGCCATAGCTGTGACGCTACACGTTGCCGACTTTGTTCCCTGCCATCCTTAGCTTGATCTTGCCAATAAGTTGTGACACACGCGCAGGAGTTATCTTCAAGAGATACGCAACGTCTTCCTTCTTTAAGCCAAATCTAGCTATGAGAAGAACAACAACTCGCTCGATCTTCGTGATCGGCCACGACTCAATAGCTCGCCACTGCTGAAGTGCCTCAAGGTCCGTGCAGTCGTAAATCTTAGAATAGTTCTGAATCGAATCCACGTAACCACCACCACGCACTCGCCACATCCTGGCGTGATCCGCGAAGTGATACTTCAGCGGCTGTACGCGACCCTTGTGCCGCTCTAAACATACATCCTGCGCAAAGTCCTCAGCTTGCTCGGGCGCAAAACCGCGCTTCAGGGCATACGCATAGGCCGATCGTCTTACTCTCTCGAAATCCATGTCTTAAATGGTATCATCAAGAAGTGAAAGTTCGTACTTACACCGACCTAACTGGCGCAAAAAGACGACTTGCTTTTATCGAACCAGGGCCCTTCGTGCACTGGAGCAAAGTACACAGCGCGTGCTGGAGTAGTCGGTGGCGCGATCTTGATGATGGCTCGATTATTCAGGTCCCGAACGATGCGTGGCGGCTGTTAAAAATGCCATTCACAGACTCACAAGAACCCACTGATGACTCCGTGTGATGAGAATGTGTCTACGACCCTCAACTCACCAGTGGGCTCATGTCAGTCTGTAAGCTCGTAGAAGTCGGTCTCGTTTTTAAGGAACTCAACAAACTCATCGAAGGTCATATCGGGGCCGTACTTCTTCACGCTTCTAATCTTGTCCCGAATGTCGTGAATAAGTGCAAGATACCGCCCTCCATTCATAGCTTCTTTATACTCATGCTGCTCTTCTGGGAGAGTGAACTCAAGTATCGCTTTCAATTTTCTCCTAACAGCTCCGCAATCCGTTTGAGTGCGTCGTGTGCCCAAAAACTATTGGATGCGGCTTCGATATTCTTCAAAGCGTCCCTTGCCTCCCGCAGCGCAAGGACGAGGCTTTTTATGGTCTGGGGATTGGCGGCACACATGAAGATTTGATCTCGCGGAAAGTTCACGTAGCCAATGTTGCATCCGTCGTTTGCGTCAATATCAGCACCGCCGAATTGGCAGTTTTCATCGACATGTCCGATGTGCCACGGACCTTCTGATGCACGAGATGCAGCTTCGAGGAGCTTTTCAAGGTCGATCATTTCTTCTCCACGCCCAAATCTTTTTCAGCTTGTTGATAGCCATCGAAGAATCCATCTTGCCGACCTTCGACATAATGTTCGTTTAAAATAAATTCTTCATCAATCTCTGCTCTATATTTCATCGCCTTATCCAGCACTTCATTATCACTCTTCCTGGCGGCGACGAGCTTCTCATCCTTGCACGCGACTGGAACACTCGCTCCCGAATGCTCGCAGTCACGGTAGTTCGGATCGAGCTCCATAATCACAGCCAAAGGGACATCGATATCCTTCTCAATAGCTTGTTTATTAAGTCTCTCTGTTTTTGTCATTCGTCATCCTTTCAAAAATATCGGAAAATACTTGCGCACCAATTTCCAGTGATCCAGCTCCTCGCTGAGCATCGTTACACATTTCCCTACGGTTGATTTAATTTGTTTCTGTCGTTTGTATAGATCGCCATTCTCGCGCGCGACACTAAACAACGATCTATCGGATTTTTTATTTATCCAATCATTGTAGGGTGCTACGAGTGACTTCACAGAATCAATTCCACTTGTGATGTATAGCGCATCAAACAAGAAGGCTCTGTTCACGGGCAGCATTCCAGTTCCACCATTTAAGATACTGCGCACGCACCTACCTCCTGCACTATGGCCACTCACTGTTACTTGTAAATAAGTTTCCTTTGTGATCTTCGTTATCTCATTGAGCACTGGGATAATCTGCGAGACGTGCCCGAAGGTGTTCTCAAGGCTGTACGTTGTTGAGCGGCCGATAGGGCAAATCATCAGCGTGTCGCGTGGTAGATAGTCCTCAAATTTGAAATACGAAATAGTGCCCATGCCTGGGAGCATCTCACCTGGTGGATTGTCCCATGAGGCGATGCGAAGCCCGTGAAAATGTAAAAGGCATTTCCCCGATGGAATGTATCCAACGGGTTCTATAATCACAAATGGTTTATAGATGAGTTTTGGGAAGTGATAGTATGCAGCGCCTACTTGTTTAAAGCTGTATCCGAAGTTAAAAGGCATTCACATCATCCCTGCAAATCTCAGAAATATCATCGCCATTATCGCGACTAGAATTCCCGCTAGTATCATTTGTATCGACTCGCTCGACCAGTTTTTCATTCTCTTCCCCCTCGAAGATTACGATTACCTCACTTGATCCACACTCAGCGCAACACTGAATTATGTCGCTCGTTGCGATCCACCATGAGCATTTATTGCAACTAAATTTCGTCATCCCCATTCCCCTTTTGAATTTTCTCTAACAATTCTGGATGAATTTTTCCCTCAATCCATTCAGAATAGTAGGACCACAAGTCCGCGTCGCTTACTCCGTGAACTTTTTTCGCATAATTAAAAGCCTTTGTGTCGTATTGGTTCGATTTAATTGCCTCGAACATTGTCTCGTAACCAACCGGCGTGCCCGGAGCGACCATGCTTACCCATTTTTGTTTAGACAGAGCCCCATCTTTGAAAACTGCGTACTGTTGACGTGGCTCGGCGGGCGCGTCTTTAGGTCTGCGAATCGTGCCAGACCTAACCCATGGATGATCGTCGTCAGGCATATGCCTCAGCCTCCGCGATTAGTTTTTGAAAGGCCTCTACGATTATCGAGTCAACGGCTGCAATGACGGCGGGGCCGTTGTCGGTCACGGCCGAGCTAACAGGTGAGTTGAATTTCTCAGAGTACTCGTAATTTTCAACCGTCATGGATATTTTTCCATTCATGAGTTCTTCTATTTCAAACCTACACCCGGCATGAATGAGCTGTGTGGCCATCATCTCAATGACGTGATCTCTTTTAATGTAGATCTCTTGTCTGGTGCCGTGTGGTCGAAGATACTGAATAAAAGCAATACTCATTTCTGAGATTCCAACATCTTCTTTTCTAAATAGCCAACAATCCTATCGTAATCCTTGATGAGAATATTCTTGGCCGATGCCACGCCCGCGTTGTGGTAAATAAATTGTTTAACTTCTTCGTGGTCCCAAACTCCTAGGCGCGTGCCCTCGCTTGCGATTGTGTAGAGGCGTTTGACCTGGCCTTCTGTAATCACATTGTCATTGCTCAACGGTGTATTTTTTTGTTCCATCACTGGTGATTGAGTTTGGGTTGTAATGGGAGTTTTTTTTTCATACTTTGGCGCTTGATGATTTCTTCCATGTGCTGATTCTGAGTCATCGTCGCACTGATAAACTCCTGCAATGGCGGCGAGTGCATACCGTCTAGCATACGAGATAGCTGAGCCCGTTCCTTGAGGGTCTTGTTTAATTGCCATGATGGGAAGTGCGCCGCGAATCCATTGGCCCGATGAGTGCATAAGTGTTGTGATTATGCAGATTCCACATTCCTTATCGAAGTCGGTTGTTTGAGTTACGGCTAAATTGTTTTCAGCGAATGGTGCCCTAATTGCGTCAACGACCGATTGAAGGTCCGCGTACTTGCTTTTGAAAAAAGGATTTGTTGAATCTTTAACAGCTCCCTCGATTTTAGCCTGCGCCTTGGAAAGGGCTGCGGCTAGTTCATTTATTGCTGTTGATTGTAAATCGTTCATTTCAATTGTCCTTTCGATGCGTAGCTTCTCAAAGTTTTAGTCTCGACGAGCTGACAGCCCGGTACGTCCTCGAAGCTTTGTATGGCTGTGGCTATTTCTTCAATATCTATCATGCGAGTTGTAACAGTCTTCCAGAACTTATCCGGCACGATCGTCTCATCAAAAATAACTACTTTAGGCTTTCCACGACTCATCTTAAAGCGCACAGAATCGCCTGCAAGCTCATCGGTGCCTATGATGTCCATCGCAAGCTTAAGATTATCTTTGAGGCGCTTGGTGAGCTTTGTAGCGCTTTCAGCGACAGCATATAACATGTTGGCTTTTGTTTTATACTCCGTGATGAGGGAGGCGCAGCGTTCGAGGATGCTTGAATATCCGTCAACTTTACGCTCGATTGCAATTGTTTCAGCCGATGTGGCTTTTTCTAGGTCCGGCGTTAGTTCCCCACCGCCTTCGATAAGCGCAAGTTCGAGTTGATGCAGCGCTTTTGCGATTGAGTACAGAGAAGGTGCCGCGCTACCCTGGCCAGGACTCAGGGGCGCGTGGCAAACATCGGACTCGGGTGCAACAAGCCCTTCACCTGGAATAGAGCTTGAGGATGAATCACTCCGAGTTGGAGGATGTCGTTCACTTTCATTAGGCAGGTCACCAAAATCATGCAATGGTTTCTTCAAAAACAATCCTCCACACGCATAGACAAAGGTTCATTCCCTTGTGCTTAACAAGCTGCGTTAGGATGGAATATAGCCCTATATTTGGCCGGGAATAAAGCCTTTTTTTCGATTTATTTTGAGTATGGCGCGGCGTTTAACGCTTATTTTAGCCCTAAAGTTTAAAAAACCGCAAAAATAGGGTTTAACTATTCGCGGTCCTGAAAGGGGCTAAAGAGCCAAGGGAGGGATGTCCTCCCAAGTTCTTTTCCTTCACGCACTTGCGAATGCTGAAGGAGTGATCAACGAAGAACAAATTCGTCGATAGGCAATACCCTATCACGTTTAAGATTCTTGTGAATAGGGGGAAATTTTGAAACAATTAATAAATTGGGTGGCTGTAGAGCGAAGGTGGATTTTTGACTTACCACCCATCGCAAGGCTTGTGTTTTTAGAGGCCCTTTGTCGGGCTCGATATGACGAAAAAAGAATCAATCCAAACGACGGAATGGAACTAAAATTAGGGCAGTTTTGTTTTGGTTTTGATGAACTTTCTAAGCGTTGTGGCTGCTCAAAAAAGCAGGTAAAAACAGCCTTAAAAAAGGTCCTACGAAGGGGTCTACTGAGGGACCACAAAGGCACCACAAAGGGGTCTACTGCTTTCATAGCAGAAATGCTGTGGATAGGTTCTACTGAGGGACCATCAGAGGTACCACAAAGGGACTACGAAGGGACCCCTAACAACAAAAACAAAAACAAAAACATTAATATTAAATGTTCAACTAAGAGCTTTAAAAATCACAATCCACAAGTTGCTGAGGTCATCGAGTATCTCAACAAGCGGGTAGGGGTTGAATTCAGAACTGGCACTAAAAACTCCGAACTCGTTGCCACCCTGCTTGTTGATGGATTTACCGTTCAGGACATGAAAGCCGTAATAGACCACAGGCACCGAGAATGGGCTGACAAGCCCGAAATGGCGGCCTATCTTCGACCCAGTACGTTATTTAGAAAATCAAAATTTGAGGAGTATCTGCCACAAGCACAAGCGTTCATCAGAGATTTTGAAGCTTTATTTGGTCCGATTGCGGAGGCTTCGGATGGAGAAGCTAGATCTTAAAAAAACAAAAACGGTTAATCCGCTTGAGTTTGAAAATAGAAAGAATATAAATGAAACATATTTATTTCAAAAAAGTAAGTTCAAATTTGTTAACGATCATTTTGGGTTTAGAAATTCTAAAATGCACATAATTCTTGGAACAACAGGCTCAGGCAAAACAACGCTGCTCATGTCCCTCATTGATGAAATGCTTGTAGAAAAAAAGAAAATCCTTTTTTATTCATGCGAGGAAACGGTAGAGGATTTTGAAACTAAGTTTGGTTATTCCAATGCGCAATTTGATGAAAAACTTTTAATGATTTTTCATGAAAATAAAATGCTCTCCTTGTTGAACAATGACACATTAAACATCAATGAATTTGAAAAACAATTAGGACTTGCTATACTTCAAAATAAACCCGACGTTTTTATTTTTGATAACATCACAACATCGGCATTTTACGATCAAAACAAACTAGCTTCAGAGACCGCTAAGAGGATTAAAAAACTTTGTGATAATTCTGGAATCCCATTCATTGTAATCGCACATACGGCTTCAAGTGTGAAAGAAGGGCAATTCTTTGATTCCAGCTGCATTCGCGGTTTTAGATCAATAACAAATACGGCGCAGTATGTTTATTGTTACATGAGGCTTCGCGAAGAATTTATGGGCAGAACAACTATAGTAAATTGCATTTACACCGATAAAAGTCGTGGGCACTCCGACGCATCAAGAGCCTGCTATAAACTTAGTTTTGATGCGCAAAAGAAAATATTCACGAGCGACCAACAAATAGAATACGCAAGTTTTAAGAAGTACTTTAAGGCATCTCAAAAATGAGAGCTATAAACGCATACGCTTTAATGTTATTTGAAGGTAAGGCTAACGGGGCAATTCCTATTTCTTGGGATGAAGCTAGAAAAAGAAATGAAGAAAAGTGGGATATTTATTGGACCTTTAATGAGTTTTCTGAGTTTGGTAAAAGAACAAAACAAGATTTAAAAAAAATATGGGCTTTGCATTGTGAGATTGATAGCGATAACGAAAAATTAGTTCTTAAGAAACTTGAATTAAATTTAAGCCCGTCACTAGTTGTTAAGACTAAAAATGGATTCCATTTATACTGGTACTTAGAACACCCTATTGATTGTTCCTTAGACCCAGTTAAATGGGCTGATTGGTTTTACTCATTTGTTAAAGAAAGAATCTTGCCCGTCTATGGTGCTGACCCGCAGGCCTGTGATGTTACTAGATTGCTTCGTGCGCCTTTTTACAAATACTGGAAGCAGCAAAGGGATGGAACAAAGTCTGACGGGAATTTTTTTATAGACATTGTTTTTGATAACGAAGAAACAAAATACACGCTTGAACAGCTTGAGGAGTATTTTCCACTTAAAACCCAAATTGATATTGCTAAGACGGAAATAAAAACAAACAATAATTCAAATGATTTTTGGTCACGCGCAAACAATCTCCCCGCGAAGGAATCTTTAGAAAAGTTATCAGGAACCGAGTTTGTAAACTTTGAAAAGATTTCTTTTAAAAAACAAAAAGACATTACAAGAATCGTTATTGGCTTAAACCCATCCAATGCCTGGATTGATAAAGGCGGAAAAATAGGTTCTACGGCTGGAGCGGGCCCTGCAATTCCTAACTGGATAAATTTCTACCATCGTGACTGGAAGAAGGTAGCAAGTATTTTAAAAACAGTTTTCCCAGAATTGGAGTCAAAATGAAATTTGAAGAAATCATGTCAGAAGAACACATGGAAAAAGTCAGAGAACAATTTGCAGGCGCTGATTGCATTCTCTGCGACTTCGTTGCTGACCGCATTGGTATGTTTGTTCCAAAGCCTGATGCGGTTGAGGCTTTTGGTGGAATTAAAAATAAAGGCAGAGTTTGCTTCTTCCCCGTGTGTCATGAGTGTCACGGCAAGGTTGATCAAATCGAAGACTACATCAAAAGCAAAGTAAATCTTTTGAATTGAGGTAAAGATGTTTACAGATGCAAAGATAGTTTGTGATAAATGCAACTCAGATACTTTTCACATTGTCCCAAAGAAGTTTGCTAACGGGACAATTCACAAAGAGGCGCGCTGTGCTAAGTGCCAAACATATTTACAATACGTGAAATCTGTTGAGCCTATTGGTCAAACAAAAAATGACGAGGAGCTAGGATTTAAGTTCGGTAAGCATGCGGGTAAAACCCTCGGGCAGGTGTTTGACCAGGACAAGGATTACCTAACTTGGGCGGCTCAGAACTGGAAAAACGAATGGTTTAAAAAGCAAATCATCACCTTTCTTGAAAACAATTCAAAGTAAGATATTGTTGAAAATATATGAAGGCTAATGAACTGCAAAAATGGGTGAAAAATCCACGTAAGATTACAGCCTCTAAGGCACGCATCTTATCCAAGACCCTACGCCAATTCGGCGACCTCTCGGGCATCGTTATGAACAAGGCCAATGGCCAGCTTGTAGGCGGCCATATGCGTGCAGACGCTCTAGGATCAGCCCAGATCGAAATTACCGAGAAGTACGATAAACCCACAGCCCAGGGTACTATCGCACGCGGCTGGGCCATCCTGGACGGCGAAAAGCACGCCTACCGTGAAGTCCTCTTCGATGAGCAGACTCATGCTGCGGCGGCTATTGCGGCTAACAAGGGCGCAGGTGAGTGGGACTACATTGCGCTTAAAGACCTGGCATTAGAGCTTGATACAGGGGCCTTTGATCTTGAGCTTACAGGATTTGACCTTACTGAAATGGAAAACCTTCTTGGATCTTTTGGAGAATCAAAAGAAGAACAACTTAAAAAACAGGTCATAGGTTCAACTGAATATAGCGAAGACGAATTTCAAAACTTTGCTCATGAATGTCCAAAATGTGGATTTTCGTTTAACTCTAAAAAATGAATTTAGTAACAGGCCCCTGGTATTTAAAAGATCTAAACAAAGTTGTTAAAAATAACTTAAATGTTTTCTCCTGTTTCCATTGCGGGGGGGGGTCTACAATGGGGTATAAACTTGCAGGGTTTAATGTCTTAGGTGGCGTTGAAATCGACCCTGAAATGATGAAAATTTATAGAAGGAATCATAATCCACAATTTTCTTACCTTATGGGCGTTCAAGAATTTAAAAACATTTCAAACGATATTTTGCCAAAGGAACTTTTTGAACTTGATGTTTTAGATGGAAGTCCACCATGCTCTTCTTTTTCAATGGCAGGAAGTCGTGAAGGTGCTTGGGGTGAAAAGAAGAAATTCAGAGAAGGGCAAGTACATCAAGTTCTAGATGAGTTGTTTTTTGACTTCATTGATATTGCAAAAAAACTTCAACCTAAGGTTGTTGTTGCTGAAAACGTTAAGGGACTTATCCTTGGTCAAGCTAAAGGCTATGTAAAAGAAATATTTCAAAAATTCCGTGACGCTGGTTATTCAACACAACTTTTTCTACTTAATGCCTCTAAAATGGGTGTTCCTCAGGCACGAGAAAGAACCTTTTTTATTGGCAATAAACTTGGTAAAAAAATCGAACTCAACTTTAATGAAAAACAAATCTCAATAAATGAAGCTATTCAAGACATTATTCATTTGGTGGGTAAGGATCAGAGAAACTCAATCAATTATAAATATTATTTGAAATGTCGGCCAGGGGAGCAATTTTCAAAATATCACCCTAAAGGAAACCTCTTCAATTCGAAGAGGCTTCAGTTCGACAGACCGAGTCCAACAATTACGAGTACTTTTAAATCTCTTAATTATCGACCCGACGACATGTTCAATCTTCATGATAAACAAATCACCCGCCTTCAAAGCTTTCCAGAGGATTATGATTTTTGCGAATTAGATCCTGGATATGTATGTGGCATGTCCGTACCCCCATTAATGATGCAAAGGGTGGCTAATGCCATATATATGCAGCTTCTGTGCCATAAATAACGCCAATTTAATCAATCACTTGCGCTAAAGCATTTTGCTTTACACGCCGCAGCAATCTATGTATAATTAAGGAATGAAAAACGAAATAAAATTAACAAAAGAACAAAAGCAGTTGATCATATGGTCGATGCAAAAAACGATTGCAGAACTTGAATCTGAAATGTGTAAATTAACTATCCTGCACGAAACATGGCTTTTTAACGCAAAACAAATCGACGATCTTAAAAAACTTGTTAAAGGTCTAAAGGCGGCCAAATGAACGCGCCGGAGTTTTCAATATTGGCACTACCTGATGGCAGGTTTAAGTGGTTTGTGGCTGGCGCGTCCGGCATCGAACTTACAAAAGAGCTTGCATATAAAAAAGTACTTTTGGCCATTAACGATCTCTTGGAGGTAATATGAAATACTTTTTCGCAATCTTCATGCCCCCTGTAGCAGTCTTCATGTGCGGTAAAACAGGACAGGCGTTTTTAAACATAGGGCTTTGCCTTTTCGGTTATATACCAGGTTTGCTTCACGCATTATTTACAGTCAGCTCACACGAGAAGACAAAAGAAACGGATAGACTCATCAAGGAGCTTAGAAAAATTCAATGAAAAAGAAAAAATGGAAGCACACAGCTCAAGCCATGGAAGGCTACATTGCCTGGAATAACATTTCTAAAGATGAGGCGTGCAGACTATTTAAAATCAGCCGCACATTCCTAGACTCAATCCTGCGCGGCGACAGAAGCCTTCCGATCAAGTTACTCAAAAGAACAATGAAATTTAACTTCTCCGAAAGCGAATATGACTTCATCGAATCTTACCTCTTCGATATTGAGGCGCAAATCAGATCATGAATTGCTGTATCATTAGCGGCGACCCAGTGTTTGACGTGCATCACCTCGTGCATAGAGGCGCATTCGGAAGCGATCATGAGAATAATCTACTTAAGCTAAGACGAGGGCTGCACCAGCGTTTGCATTCCATTGGGCTTGCCAGATTCGCTATCGAATATCCCGTGGTGGCCTACTGGCTAACTGCGCATGGGTGGCTGCTCGAAGGCGGTCGATGGATTGCGCCGTCCGAGTGTCGAAAAATCTCAAAGAAAACCGTCACAAGCTTCCCAAGGCGATACGGCAAAAATTCTACCTAAGACTGTCAGCAGATAAAAACTCAAACGTGACCTTTGTCGCAATGACAGGCCCAACGCACTTCTTGGCGGTCACCTCAACACAGCAGCTATCGTCCCACCCCCATGCCTTACAGATTGAGTCCTGGACACTTTTAATTCGGTTGTCGATGTCGGTGCGCTTTGGCTTTCCGTTCTTAAATAGCCACGTCCTGTCGAATATTTCGATGGTCAGCTTGTAGGGCCGGCCCTTCATGGATTTCAGCAACGGCTTGTTTGGGGTCATCAGGCAAATCGCGTGAATAAGCTTCTCAAACTCCACGTACTCACGGCTTTTTACCCTGCGCTTTGTTTTCCAGATTGTCGCAAAGAGCGCGTTTGAGCTTGGAGGGTGCCCTGTAATCGAAAATATAAACTCCATCTATGAATCCTCAACGGACTACTTTAGACTGAGATGAGTGGAACAGGAAACACTGGAGAATCGATTTAAACAGGCATACAAAGCGTGGGAGGCAACTAACCTTAACGACGCACCCTTTTCCGTAAAGGAAAGCTTCTGGGCGGTCTACACAGAGGCACGCGACGCCTTTGAGATGAGCTTGTGTCGTTCAATGGTGCACCCTTGCGCCGTGGCTTAAGGTCCTTCGCTTCCTCGAAGGTATTCAAGATGATCGTGATCGCACTTCTCGACTTCATACTTGTCCTCAAAGGGCATTTTTAAAGCAGACCACGCCAAGTCGGGGACCTGCAAAATGTCCAGAGTTTCAGTATCTCTCCATAATGATGACATGCACGCCGGATGGCATTGGGACCAGTGCACAAACATTGAAGGTCGAATGAAAGTTAGTTTACGCTTTCGCCCAGTTAGGTCGGTATAGCTGCGAGTCAAAATATATTTCATGGGTCTACCGTAATCACCCTTGGTCCATGCTCGTCTATCACCCCAAAACTATTCGTCCACTTGCTCCAAAGCTGCGGGCGATACTGCATTGGCTTTGAGTTAAAATCCGCGGCGCAACCAACGTCCAACTCCCAGCACATGCGATTTCTTATAGGCCGGTAGAGCACCCCGCCGCGGTGGGTATGCCCATGAACGGAATCCATAAGGTTAAATTCAACGTGCTTGCCCATTTGAGTGTGGCCATGCTGATAACACACGCCGTCTAAAATAAGTTCCTGCGAGGTGTCGTGAATCGTCTCCACTTGCGGAAACTCAAACATGTATTTAATATCAAATGCCCACGCAAGATCCGGCATCTGTTCCATAATTCTTTTATTAACGCGATTATCATGATTACCTAAAATCTGAATCTTTTTAGAAGCAGGAGATAGTTTGTGGATCGCAGACCACATCTCCTCCGCACCTTGTCTTGCGAAGACGCGCTCCTGGTCAGGCGTCATCAGATCGTGCGACCTGGGGAAACGACTTGCTGAATAAAAGTCGTATAGGTCGCCGATCTGAATGACGAAGTACGGTTTGAAGGAAACTATGAACTCTAAGATTTTCTTAATGACTTTATTCGACTGAAACGGAAAATGGGTGTCCGATATAATTGCCACCCGCTTATAGGGGCCATTGCGAAGAGCCAGGTGCTTATATCCTACAGCGTTTATGCCCTCTTTGAGATATCGAAGACACTCGGCTTCCTCCA
>Ga0315293_10004869_pt1 | contig 12678 bp, 11 predicted proteins | sample YL17G13_20_MG_FD_203071 | JGI IMG/M metagenome (GOLD analysis project Ga0315293, IMG submission 203071) | Sediment microbial communities from Yellowstone Lake, YNP, Wyoming, USA - YL17G13_20 | ecosystem: Environmental > Aquatic > Freshwater > Lake > Sediment | place: USA: Wyoming | collected... | reverse complement strand
CGTCCATGCTGGGGGACCCATATCTCCCGGAGGTTTTCCGCCATGGGTGATGGTCGTCATCTCATCGTCAACAGGAAAAATCACCGTATGGGGTTGGGCGTTCCGGGCTGGAATATCGGTAAACCACTTAACATACCCTCCCAACCATTCATTATCATTTTGCATGACCAGAAAGTCGATGCCTTCTTCTTTCATCCTTATCCTTACTTCTTTCCATCGCCTCTCCAGTTCCTGGGTAGAAATGGATTCTGTCAGAATTTGCTTCTCATCGTCCATTATTCTTCTCTCCCTCTATCAGTCTTGAATTAGTTCACCTTTTATATATAGGCTGAATATGGAGATAGAGCATCTTATACTCGGTCCTAAGATCGCTATTATTCCTTAAATTCTTCATACGTCTTACGTTGCTTTTTAAAGTATGGGAAGAGGTTAGAAAGGAGGAGGAGAAAAGCAATACCTAAAGCAATGCCGGAAATGGGACGGGTAATAAAGATCATAAAACTTCCTTGTGAAATCAAGAGGGATTGACGAAGGGCGTTTTCCAGCATGGGACCCAACACATAGGCCAGGATGAGGGGAGCACCCTCATAACCAAATTTTCTCATAATCCAACCCACCACGCCGAAGAAAATCATCACGTAGAGATCGAAGGTGACGTTGTTTAGACTATAGGCCCCGATCAGGCAAAAAAGGAGGATTAACGGAAAAAGGAGCTTGTATGGAATCTCAAGTACCTTAACCCACATGCCAATTAAAGGAAGATTAAGAATGAGAAGAAGCGCATTTCCCAAATATAAACTGGCTATCAAGCCCCAGAAAAGATCAGGATTCTGTTTGATAAGGAGAGGGCCGGGTTGGACTCCATGAATGATTAACGCTGAGAAGAATATCGCCATGATGGGATTGGGAGGAATTCCGAGCGAAAGCAGAGGAATCAATGATCCCCCTGCAGCCGCATTGTTCGCAGACTCTGGACCTGCCACCCCTTCAATCGCACCTTTTCCGAATCTCTCCGGATTCTTGGCAATTTTCTTTTCAACCGCATAGGCGACGAAGGTTGAAATAACAGCCCCCCCTCCGGGAAGAATCCCAAGGAGAAACCCGATGATCGACCCCCTCACAATGGCCCATTTCGCCTGAGCCCAATCCTTTAGCGAGGGCCATAGATTCTTAATACGGGCTTTAAAAATTTCTCTCTCAAGGCTTTGTTCGAGATTGAAAAAGATTTCGGATACTCCAAAGAGACCCATAACCAGTGGGATGATGCCCACCCCATCGGTCAGTTCATTGATACCAAGGGTGAACCGGGGAAGGCCAGTGATGACATCGAGTCCGATGCTTCCGAGGATAGTGCCCACGAGGGCCATCATCAAGGCCTTCAAAATGGAACCCTGGGCAAGGTACGTAACAATGATCAGTCCCGTGCACATCAGGGCAAAGTATTCGGGGGGGCCAAAACTCAGGGCAGCCCTGGCAAGAGGAACGGCAACGAACATCAACCCGATGTTGGCTATCGTTCCTGCAATAAAAGAGCCCCAGGCTGCAATTCCCAGTGCAGGACCTGCGCGACCCTGGCGGGCCATCTGGTAACCATCGATGCAGGTGATGACAGAGGAGGCTTCACCAGGGATATTGACCAGTATGGAAGTGGTTGAACCTCCGTACTGGACTCCATAATAGATCCCTGCCAGAAGAATGAGGGTTGAAGTGGGTGAAAATTTGAAGGTGGCCGGAAGAAGGAGGGCCATGGCGCCAGCAGGACCGATGCCAGGGAGTACGCCTACCAGCGTTCCAACTAATACGCCAATGGCACAGAAGAGAATATTGATGGGTTGAAAAGTGACCTGAAAACCATAAAGGATGTTATCGAAAAGTCCCACTTTTTCCCCTTAGAACCCAAACAGGCCGTCCGGGAACTGGCAATTGAGCCATTTGGAGAAAACAAGATAGGTGAAAATGGTAGTCAGTATGGAAGAAACGAAAACAAACACAATCTTCTTTCGCTCGAGAATCAAGAAAAGGGTGGTCATCAAAAGAAAGGTGCTGATCAGGTAACCCAAAACCGGCATCAATCGAGAATAAAGAATAAGGACAATCAGAACCAGAAGGATTCTTTTCCACAAGGGTCCCGCGAAGAAAGGAGCGGCCTTAACCTCTCCCTTTCGGAGAGAGGCTTGAAAAAATAGAATGAGCGACAGGATTCCCAATATTCCTGAAGCACCGAAGGTCAAAAAACCCCTACCTGGATTGTGGAGTGTTCCGATTCCTAAACGGAGAGATTCAATAAAGACAGAAACAGAGACAAGCAGCCAGAAGAGGCTGCTTGTCTGATCCAAGGTTTTCATTATTTTTCTTTGGTGATATTGAGCTTCTTGATCATCACTGTAAAACGGTTATACGCGTCTTCCAAATATTTCTTCGTATCTTCGGAATTGCGATAAGCAACGTCGAACTCCAAATTGGTTATCGTCTTGATGAATTCCGGATCATCCATTGCCTTATGGAGGGCCTCGTCCAACTTTTTTACGATCGCTGGAGGCGTCCCGTTCGGAGCAGCAATCATGAAAACGGTTTCGTTGATGAAATCGTATCCCAGGTCCCTGAGAGTAGGCACATTGGGAAAGCTTTTTATCCGCCTTTCACCATGGGTGACCAGGAGACGAAGCGATCCCTCCTTCACATGGGGAAGCCATTCCGTACTATCTGACATGGCGGTGACATGGCCTCCCAGCACGGCAGCAAGGCCAGGTGCACCTCCCGCGTATGGAACGTGTGTCCATTGAATCCCTTCCTTATCAGCAACATATTCCATCGCCATGTGCATGGGTGAACCAGCCCCCGATGTGGCGTAGTTCACCTTTCCGGGATTCTTTCTTGCATATTCAATCAGGTCCTTGAAGGTTTTGTAGGGAGAATCTGACTTCACCACCACTCCCGATTGCACGGCCGTAAAGTGCATAATCGGGACAAAATCTTCGTGGCTATAAGGGACGGCGCGTAACTGCGGAATCCTGATCAAACCCGTGCTCGTGCAACTCGTAATGTCATAGCCATCTGCTCTCTTCTTGGCAACCTGGCCAAGGGCAACCGATCCCGCTCCTCCGCCAACATTTGAAACAACCAAAGGTTGGCCGAGAAATTTTTCAGCCTTGCTTGCAAGTATCCGCGTACTTGTGTCCAACGTTCCGCCTGGGGCGAAAGTCACAATGAGATTGATCGGTTTTGTAGGATACTGCTGGGCAAAAGAGAGCATGGGGATCAAAATAAGAAAAAAACCACATAAAAAAACCATCTTACTCATCTTGGATCCTAATCGTTTCATAAGTAGCCTCCTTTCTAAATTTTTAAGAATTTATACACCATAAGCCTTCTGCCTGTCAAATGATACAACACGGGAATGAAGTTGCAGTCAAGCGATCAGTGTAATCAAGTTTGTTCGTTGACTTTATAATGAAAGATGAGTTACAAGCAAATGTATCTTAAGTAAAGGGAGGCCTGTATGAAGATCGATTTCCACAATCATTTCTACCCAACAGAGTATCTGAAAAAAATGGAGCAATGGGGCCGTCGTTACGAATTTACGCATGATGCCACAGGGCTGAAAATCGTCAAAGAGAAGGGGGCCCGTTTTCTTGGGATCACTTCTCAGATGGAGAACCCTGAAGAACGGATTTCTGACATGGACCGACTCGGACTCGACATACAGGTCCTCACCCTTTCCACTCCGAACGTCTATTTCTCGACGAGAAAGAGGAATCTCTATCTGGCCCAGCTAACCAATGACTATTATGCCAACCTCTGTCAAAAATATCCCAAGCGTTTCTTTGCCTTTTCCAGCGTTCCCCTGGGACATCCGGATGATGCCATCCCTGAGCTCCATCGGTGCGTGAAAGATCTCGGAATGAAAGGCGTCGTCCTTGGAACGAATATTGACGGGAAACATCTCCATGTTAAAGAGTTCTGGCCCTTCTATGAAGAAGTCCATCGTCTGGACCTTCCCATCTTCCTGCATCCCATGGTGCCAGCCCATCCAGAAACGATGGCCGAGTGGCCGCTGGTTCCCCTCGTCGGTTTTGTCATGGATACGACCTTGACGGTTTCGAAGATGATTTACAGTGGACTCTTTGAAAAGTATCCGAATCTCACCCTCATCCTTCCCCATACGGGGGGGACCATCCCGTTTCTCTACGAGCGGATCAACAACGGATACCGCGCCTTCCCGGACTGCCGTGAGCACATCTCAAAGCTTCCTGAGGAGTACTTGAAAAAGTTCTATTACGACACCGTCTCGTTTCACAAACCGGCTCTGATGTGCGCTTATCAGACTTTTGGTGCGGACCACATGGTTCTGGGAAGCGATTATCCTCATGTCATTGGAGACATGGCCAAAGCCATCTCAACGGTCGAAGGGATGGACATCCCTGCCGAGGACAAGGCAAAGATCCTGGGTGAGAATGGGAAGAAGATTCTAAAATTGGCCTGAGTACGGAACGAGATGGCCGAGGAAAAGATCCCATTCGGAGAAAAGTGGAAACAACGCAAAAAGTATCTTCATCCCTCAAGGATCGTTTGTTTAACCCATTTATAGACCCTGAGTTTTCAGCCATGTGCCAAGATGTTTTGAAGCTCCCTTATGAAACGCTTGTTATTTTCAGGAAGTGAAATCGTGACCCGGATATGATCAGGCAACTTCCAAGGGGCCATGTCACGGACAATGATTCCCTTCTTTAACAACTGTTCGTATACTCTGGTTCCCTTGCCAACACGGACGAGAATGAAATTTGCTTCTGTTGGAAGAAATTCTAAACCAAGATCTCCCAATGCCTTGTAGAAATATTTCTTCCCTTCTTGATTGATTCTTCTTACCTCATTCAAAAAATCTTTTTCCTCAAGAAATGCCAATGCAGCAGCCTGGGCGAGGGTTTCCACATTAAAAGGAAGATACAATTTCATCAGGGATTGGATGATGGGAGCGTGACCAATCCCATACCCAATCCGAAGGCCGGCAAGGCCATATATTTTGGAAAAGGTTCTGAGGACGATCAGATTTTGATGATCTTTCAGGAGGTCAAGCCCTGATCTCGCATCAGGGGAGTCGACATAATCGAAATAAGCTTCGTCAAGAACGACTAAAACATTCCTATCCAAACGATCCATGAAAACTCTTAGTTTGGCGAACGGAATGATTTTACCGGTCGGGTTATTGGGTGATCCGAGAAAAATGAGACGAGTTCGATCAGAGAGACTATTCAAAAGATCTTCGACATCGACCTCAAAGTTTCTTAAAGGAACAGATTTGTGACTTCCGATAGCCCCTTTAATCGCCCGTCGATAAAAGGGAAAAGACGGATCACAGGCCATTCCTTCGTCTCCCGGATTTAAAAAACTTCTTGAGATCAGTTCAATGAGATAGTTACTTCCATGCCCAACAATTACCTGGTTGGGTTCAACTCCAAATTTCTTTGCGAGTCTCTCCCTTAAAAGAAAACAACCCGAATCGGGATAAAAATTCAATTCTTTGATCTTATCAGAAATAGCTTGCCTCACTTTTGGTGGCGGCCCCCAAAAATTCTCATTAGAGGCCATTTTGATGATGGCTTCTCTAATTCCCAGCTCTCTTTCCAGCTCTTCCACTGGCTTACCGGGAATATAATCTGGGATATCTTTTAGATGATCTGCAAATTGGATGGCCATGATATGCTCTCCTTAGACATGCGTCATCCCCAAAGGGAAATAATACTCAATCGCATCCACGGGGCACTCCAAGCGGCAAGCTCCGCAGTGCCAACATTCGATCGGGTAAAAAACGATCGGTTTTTTCTTTTGATCTGGCCAGGCAAAAACATCGCCAGGACAAATCTCATAACAGTCACCACATTTAATACATTTTTTATTGATAAGGGGCGGCATGGATGATCTCCTTAAATCAATGCCTGTAAAGTATAGGTTTGAATTCAATCTCAATCTTCCCGTCCATCTGTTTGATCAGCACCTGTCCGCACCAGTTCGTATTATCTGTTTCAGGATAATCTTCCCGATAATGGTAGGGAATGAAGCGGCTCTCCTTTCGAAAAAGTGCGGCATGGGTCATGATTTCACCCACCCTGATGAGACTCGCTGTTTCAACACTTCTCATCAGTTCATGGAAGTTATTTACTTTAATCTCTTCTAAGTAAGGAAGAAGGGCCTCTATTTTTTCCCGCGCTGTCTCCAGGGAAGCTCTTGTTCGGTTCGGCCCCACATTTTCCACCATGATTCGACGCAACACATCTTCGACTTCCTGGTAGTGCAACCCCTTTCCCCGTTTCAGGGGTGCCATCATTCGGGTTTCTTCCTCCCGCAGGACGGTTCGATTGTAACCCGTGAATCTGTTTTTGTGTGCGTACTCAGCTGCAAATTTACCTGAGGAATAACCACCGGCCACTGCCATGTGAACCACCTTCATCTGATCCGCACAGTCACCCCCTGCGAACAAACCTTCAACCGTTGACATACAATTTTCGTCGATGTGGATACCGCTCCCGACGACCTCTACGGGTCCAGTCTGCATGGCTTCCGAGACCATGACCTCCAGAGGCTCTTTCTCGATGTCGATACCCCGTGCCTTCAAAAAGTCATCCATGGTTTCTTTATCAAGTCCCAACGTCCCTTTAAGGTGCGTTATCTTTTCTGGCGGAAGATGTCTGGAATCGATGAAAACAGGACCTCTCCCTTCTCTCAGCTCATTGAGTGTTCCCCAGACCAACCAGTTGCGGGGTGCTTTCTCCGCCATTTCATGGTATTTGGACATATATCTTTCGCCCAGACCATTAATGAAATAGGAACCCATCCCTGTGAAGGCATTCAAACCCGGTGCGCTAAACCCCTTGGGCACGATGGTCATTCTCAGAAATTCCATATTGGCCAGCGTTGCTCCGGCCTCCAGAGCTAATCTTTGAGCCTCGCCGGTGTTATAAGGGCAAAGCCATGTGTTAAAGGGCATCCGTGTCGGAGTTTCATAAAGTCGGTTTGTATTGCCTGTGGCGGCAACGAGAGCCTTGCATTCGATGAAGTAGACCTCTCCGGTTCGGATGTGGAATCCGAAGACACCTACCAGTTTATGGCCAGAGACGAGAAACCATGTAGCCATGACGCGATCTAAGACCGTACACCCCAGACGCCGTACCTCTTTTGCGAGATTAGGCTTGAGATACTTCCCATTAAAATTAATCCAATAGGGTCCAGGCTGGCCCATGGAGGCTGTTCGATAATAATGCCCTGTCTTGGGGTCCGAAAGGGGCGATCCAATTCGCTCCAGCCGAACGATTGCATTTTTCAGTTCATCACAGAAGACCCGATTATGGATTTCTATATTGGCAATGCCGTAACCTTCCTTTTGAACAAATTCGAGGTAGGCCTCCCGGGTGTCCCAAGCTTCTCCAGTTTCAAGATAAGCCATAAAGTGGTCCACACCGCCTGCAATGTTGCCACTCCTTTCGATTTTGCCCTTATCCAGAATCACCACTTTGACTCCCCGTTCAGCCGCAGCAATAGCAGCATTGAGCCCGGCAAGCCCACCTCCCATGACCACAACATCTGCCTTTAAATGCTGTCTTTTCATTTATTCTCTCTTCCTTCAGATTTTCTAAGATTAACCGTTTTTATGATTTTGATCAATAAGAAGAGACTGACTTCGTTGGGCAAAATGGAGGATAATCTTTTTGGGCCGCACTGGTCGCGTCAAACGCCACGAGCAGTAAGCATGAATCCCTATTCCACTTCCCTATCTTGGTACATAGAGACGTTTCAGTTTGGATATCTCGCGGATTCGTGATTCAGCATAGCGGTTAGCGGCCTCCAGGGGAAGGATCCCTTCTTTCTTGGCCATTTCAAAGATGTGGAGGAGGCGGCCATGGATCCGTTCTGTTTTCATCTTCACCCGCTCGGGGTTGTAGCCTTGAATCTCATCGATGACTTGGATCACCCCTCCGGCATTGATAATGTAATCCGGAGCATAGAGGATACTTCTCCCTTGAAGCATCCGGCTGTGACGCTCTTCGTCTTCCAATTGGTTATTTGCAGAACCGGCCACGATTTTGCATTTCAATTTGGGAATGGTTTTGTCATTTAAGATGCTGCCAATTGCGCAAGGGCAGAGGATATCACATTCCACATCATAGATCTCATCAGGGTTAACTTTCTTGAACCCATATTGGGGCTGAAGGCGTTGAAGGGTCTCTTCGTTCATGTCGGTAGCAATCACCTCTAATCCCCCTTCTTTTAAATATCCTAAAAGGGGTTCTCCTACTGCACCCAGTCCTTGGACAGCAATCTTCTTACCTTGAAGATTTTCATTTCCCCAAATGAATTTGGCACAAGCTTTTAATCCCACATAGATCCCAAAGGCCGTTATGGGTCCTGTGCTTCCAGAACTTCCCTCTTCTCGTGGCTTAGCAAGAATATATCTACTTTCCCTTCCCATGATCGAGCCATCCATCGCATTCAGGTTAAGATCTGCGCCGGTGACAAAGCGACCCTTTAACATCTCAACGAATCTCCCAAAAGCTCTGAGAAAGGCTTCGTTTTTATCTTTCTTGGGATCACCCCAGATGACTGCCTTCGCACCTCCCTTGTCCTCATCGGCCGCGGCACATTTATACGTCATTGCTTTAGATAATCTCATGGCATCCTTTAGAGCGTCCTCCATCGAGGCATAGTTGACCATCCTCACCCCACCGAAGGTCTGTCCAAGCGTTGAGTCGTAGATGGCGATGATCGATTTCATACCCGTCTCTTTATCAAAGTTGAAGATGATCTGTTCGTGTCCGTTCTTTTTCATCAATTCGAAGATATCCATGGCTCATCCCCTCCTTCAAATTGCCCCAATCCCAGAGGGATTTAATAAATTTATTATTCGGTGATGATCTTGTCCGATTTTTTCAAAAGGTCGGGTGGAAGGATCACTCCTTGTGCTCTTGCTGCCTTTTCGCTTACCACCAAACTGAACTGTTCGATTCGCCCCCAGGGGATATTTCCAGGGTCTTCGCCCTTCAAGACGCGAACAGCCCTCTTTCCGGCAGAATACCCGATCGAGAAGAAATTTACTCCATACGCAGCCATGGCACCTCTGGGCACGCTCTCCACATCGCTGGCGAACAATGGAATCTTTTTCTCATTGCATACTTTCACAATCGCATCGAAGCCAGCAACAACGGTCGGGTCGTAAAGAATATGAATGGCCTGAACCTTTCCGGCAAAAAATTGAGCAGCCCCCAGGGTCTCAGCACTGGTAGAGATCACGGCTTCGATCAATTCAATGCCCAGCTTCTTCGTAGCCTCCCTCATTTCTTTGATAAGGACAACGGAACCTGCATCCCCTGCATGATAGATCGTTCCCCATTTCTTCGCCTTGGGAACGAATCTGGCGTACATCTCTACTTGAAGATAAACCGGCCAGCGGTGAGTGATACCGGTCACATTCGTTCCCGACCTTGTTCCCGGAAGACTCTTCTTGGGAACGAGCCCTGCATCCACCGGATCCGTGACGGAAGAGAAAACGACTGGAGTATCTTTGATGATCTTCACCACTGCCTGAGAAGTAGGTGTCGTGATGGTGTGAATGAGATCCAATTTATCACTGAGGAATTTCTGAGCGATCGTCTGTGCATTGGCCAAATCCCCTTGAGCATTCTGACGATCGTAGAGGACATTCACCTTTTCTCTAAACCCCGCCTCAGCGAGTGCCTTTTCAAATCCCCTCTGGTCTTTATCGAAAGCCTGGCTGGGGAGGAACTGGGTGACGCCGATCCTGATAATCTTTCTGACTTTTTTCTCTTGGGCAAAGGATGAGCAAATAGATAGAAGAAGGATTAACATTAAAGGAAGAGATATTCTTTTCCACATATTCACCCTTCTCTCTCCACTTAGAGATGATAAATCTTTAGCTTTCTATTCCTCCTTTCAGATTTTTTAAAAACCATACCCCGAATCGGGGTTGACTAAAAAATACCACTTTTTCAATACCCTGTCAAACCATTCGCCCCACCTTTGTCCTTCCCCACCTCGAGGCTGTGTCGTAATAGGGTCGAAGAATCGAAGATGGAACAGCCAGCCGGATTTCGAAAGTTTTAGAATGCGGCCGTTAGTGCGTTTGGGCAATCATCCTCGTTGCTGGAAATGCAATCTTTTCTATGTATTGGAGCGTCTGAATCTGATCGCTCAAAGGTTCCGCCCTGCCTTCGTCCCGCAAGGCGGGGCTACGCGCAGGCAGGTCTGAAACTCTCTCGTCCGCCTGTCTGTTCCATTACGATGTTGGATACCATCGAATAGGGGTTATTGCCGGTCATCCAGGAATTGTGACACAGTCTCCTCTTTGGGGAAGGAGAGGAGGGAGGATTTGACTTGAAGAGAAATTTCAATTGATATAAGTTTAACCTATGGCCTCACTCCTTCTGATGCTTCCTATTGGGATCATCGCGGTCTCCACAGCTTCGATTTTCATCAAGCTCTGTGATGCGCCAGCATTGATCATTGCCACCTACAGAATGGTCTTCGCCTCCCTGATGCTCATGCCCTATGCTTTTTATAAAAAGACAGGGAGGGGATGGGAAAGGAGTGACCTGGGATGGTTAATTCTCTCAGGCGTATTCCTGAGCCTCCATTTTACCTTCTGGATCACCTCACTCAAATATACCTCTGTGGCCAGTTCAGTCGTCTTGGTGACCACGCACCCGATTTTTGTTGGGTTAGGGGCCTCGTTCCTTTTAAAAGAAAGGCTCGGAATAAATTTAGTCCTGGGAATCACCCTGTCAGTTCTCGGAAGCGGGCTGATTAGTTATGGGGATATGACTCTATCAAAAGAGGCACTCATGGGAGATGGATTGGCCCTCCTGGGCGCCCTGGCTGCGTCGGGATACTTTCTGGTTGGGAGAAAGATGAGAAAGAGTCAGGATCTTCTTTCCTATATCTTCCCGGTTTATTCAACAGCCGCTTTGGTATTGATCCTCCTCTCCTTCCTCTTCCAAGAAAAATTTTTGGGATATTCAGCCACCACCTATCTCTACCTCTTTCTCTTGGCCCTTATTCCCCAATTGATCGGCCACACCACTTTTAATTGGGCCCTGAAATATCTTCCAGCATCCATGGTGACGATCACCATTTTAGGCGAACCCGTTGGGTCAACGATCCTGGCTTATTTTATCTTGAGCGAAGGATTGACTCCCTGGAAAGTGATAGGGGGAATACTGATCTTCGCTGGAATCTTGATTGCTCTAAGAAGGAAGCCTTAAAACATAAACAAAGGAGAAGGGTATGAAATTTGTTGTTCATGAACACCATGCAACCCGTCTCCATTACGATTTTCGACTGGAGATCGGTGGTGTCCTTAAATCATGGGCCATTCCAAGGGGACCTTCCATGAACCCTGCAGATAAGAGGCTTGCCGTCATGGTAGAAGATCATCCTCTCGATTATGGAAGCTTTGAGGGAATCATCCCAAAGGGGCATTATGGCGCTGGAGCTGTGCTCATTTGGGACTCCGGTGAGTTTCAACTCGAAGAAGACCCAGAAACTGCTCTGAAGAAAGGAAGGCTGAGTTTCTCCTTGGACGGGAAGAAATTAAAAGGGAGTTTTTCCCTTATGTTGATGAAGGGAAGAGGCACAGGAAAGGAATGGCTTCTGATCAAGAAACGGGATTCCTTTGCCAGGAATGAATGGGAGGTAAAAGAGGATCTCACACCAGCAAAGAAGAAAAAACTTATAGAAAAGATTTCACCGTGTGAAACCAGTTAATTTTAGATCGCAGATTGCAGATTGAAAATTCCCAAATCTAAATCTGAAATCAAAATCGTTTCGATCATTTGATATTGGAGCTTGGAATTTATTTGGGATTTGGATTTTGGAATTTGGGATTTGAAATCAGTTAGCATCTAACCAAAGGGAAATGTAGGTTTTAAAAACTCCGAACTCCGAACGTTACTTACGGAGCCAACCCTTCACCTTCTCTTTGAAAGATTCCATGAAGATATAAATAACAGGGGTGATATAGAGAGTGATGAGCTGAGAAAAGACCAAACCACCGACCACAGCAAGTCCAAGAGGACGGCGTGCTTCTGCACCCGCGCCAAAACCGAGCGCGATGGGCAGTGTACCCATGATGGCCGCCATGGTCGTCATCATGATGGGACGGAACCGGATGAGGCAACCTTCATAGATAGCATCGGAAGGGCTTTTCCCCTGGTTTCTCTGTGCCTCCAAGGCGAAGTCGATCATCATGATGGCATTCTTCTTAACAATTCCGATCAACATGACGATCCCTACCATGGAGTATATGTTTAAGTCCGTTTTGAAAATCATCAGTGTCACCAAAGCCCCAAACCCGGCTGAGGGAAGACCAGAAAGAATGGTCAGAGGGTGAACGAAACTTTCGTAGAGAATCCCTAAGACGATGTAAATCACGACGATCGCCATAATTAAGAGGAAACCCATCCCTTGCATGGAAGTCTCGAAAGCCTGTGCCGTTCCCTGAAAACTGGTGCTGATGGTGGCAGGCAGCGTACTACGTGCGAGTTTCTCAACGGCTGTTACAGCGTCCCCCAGGGAAACACCTGGCTTGATGTCGAAAGAGATAGTCACAGAGGGAAGTTGGCTCAGGTGATTTATAGAAAGAGGCCCAAGCCCACGACTTAGATTGGTAACCGT
>Ga0315293_10004867_pt1 | contig 12684 bp, 12 predicted proteins | sample YL17G13_20_MG_FD_203071 | JGI IMG/M metagenome (GOLD analysis project Ga0315293, IMG submission 203071) | Sediment microbial communities from Yellowstone Lake, YNP, Wyoming, USA - YL17G13_20 | ecosystem: Environmental > Aquatic > Freshwater > Lake > Sediment | place: USA: Wyoming | collected... | reverse complement strand
GTCACGGCTCTCTTCGGGGCTGGGACCGACTCAACGCTTACCGCATATCCGGTGCTGAGTCCCTATGGGTCTTCCGGCCTTTTCGTCTCTGGATACGGAGATGTCAGCGAGGGTACGAAGAACCGGACGACCGCGGCGGCTCAGAACCCTACCTGGAACCAAGCCAAAAATTCCGATGTATCCTGGGGTCAAGCTGGATGTTCTCTGACATCTCCTGGCTACGATGGGACGTTGATCTCTCACTACAACGCCGGGGTAGATGTCGGGACAACCGAGCTCGGGCACGTTTTTGTTGAGTCTTCTGGAGCATGGACGGTTCCATTCGACGCAACCGGAATCTCCGCAGTGCAGACCCAGGTCGCAAACGACGGATGCAGATTGGGATTCTTGCTGAAATGGGGCATAGAGTATTCATCGAGTCACTATGTGCGCATCGCATCTTCTGAGTATTCGTCACCCGAGTATCGGCCATATCTCGAAGTTGATTTTTACCAAGAAGCCGTTCCGGACGGTATCGCCTCTGGTGAGGCCATCGGTGCAGCCAAGGTCATCAAGGGATTCATGCTCTTTCCGGCAGGGATCTCCGGAACGGAGTCTTTTGGGGCTTCAGCGGTTGTAGCTGGCTCTGTTACCGTACAGCCGGCCGGGATTGCCACACAGCAGGCTCTTGGATCGATTACGGTTGCGAACGTCGTATCGGCTACGCAATGGGTTTCGATGGGGTTCATATCCATTACCCAGATCAGCATTGACAGCGAAGAGGCCCTCGGAACTGCCGTCCTATCGACTGGTCCCGCCACCATCACCGCAACCGGGATCGCCTCGGAGGAATCCTTTTGGAAGGTGGCGCTTGCTATTCTCCCGACGGGGATCGTATCGAGCGTGGCCCTCGGGGCAGTCGTTGTTGTTCGCAACGATGTTGTCCTGCAACCTGACGGAATTTTCAGCGAGTTGGCGTTTGGGTTTCTGGAGGTCGAAGCACTTTGATTCTATACCTTCAATCTTGGAGTATTCCGATGAAGTCATTCGTTCGAGTGGTTGCGGTATGTCTGCTCTTAATGGTAGCCGGAGTTGGACCTTCGTGGGCGGCTGAGCCGACAATAAACTTCCCGACTTCTGCTGACACAGACGCCTGGCTCACGAACCAGATCAACAGGTGGTACGGGGCCACGGTTGACCAGAAGATGGCTACTCTGAACGAGGAATTGACAGATTCTGAGACAGGAGTTGACCTGGTAGCGGTCCCGTCTCATTGGCCTTCCAGTGGATTCTACATCCAGATTCACTCCGAGTACATGTACGTCGAGGGAACATCCGGCGTCACCCTGACTGTCACACGAGGCGTCGGCGGGGTGAATGCCTCGACGCATGCGACGGGTGCGACTGTCTATTTCGTCACAACGGCAGAGACCTTCGAGCACATGAAAGACTCGATCCAGGCCATCCAGAACGCACTGCTCAACGGAACGCTCGCAGGCATCTTCACGACCCTGAGTGCTGGCGCTGCCGGGTTCTCCGTCGATGCGGACGGGGACAATACGGTCAAAAGCCTGACGGTTACGAAGGTCAACGGAGTGGCAGGATCGACTCTCTGGCCCGAAGCGAATAGCTCCGATACGGACGGCGTAGGGTTCAAGGGACCGGCTTCTGCTACCAGGAAGCTCTATTTTCAGTTCGAGGACGGAGATCCCGTTGCCAACGAAATCATGAAGCTCGGGACTCCAGCATCGGTTGGATCAGACTACGTGAGCCAGGTTACATACGCACCTCTCTCTTACGAGAAGGGGGCCTCGTTCAACCCGCAGGATGTTTACGACAACGACACTGCCAACAGAGCCCTGGTCCTAGATCCATACACCGAGGGAGCCGTCACGATCACCCGTCTTTATGTGGTCTGTGACGCAGACCCGACAACCGAGATCACGGTAACCTTTGCCTACAAAGCTGCCGGGATTGCGTACGGGACCCCCACGACCATCGAGGCGGTGACTACTACTGCTGGAGTTGCCAATATCACGAGCAGCATAGACGACTCCACCGTCCCTGCGGCAAGCAAGATTTACGTTACCCTGTCAGATCCAGATGACGCACTCGTTCAGGTCTCAATCAAGGTGAGGGGGACACTCGATTGAAAAGATTGACTGAGTTCATTCTCGTTCTGGGCCTTCTGGTGGGGCTATCCTCTTGTGTTCCGTCCACGGACGCAGAGTAGATCGTTACGTTCTTCACCGGAGGTTTATCTTGTGCAGGAATCTGGGAATGGACAGGGGACCATGCTTCAGGTGAGGGGTATTCTTGTGAAGGCGTAAATGCTTCTGCCACAGATGGAACTGACAGAGTTGATGCAGCATATGGTGAGACTGGAAATGGATTCATAAAGACAAATCCAAATGAGTATATGGAATGGCTTAACTCCGGTACTTCCAATTTTAACAGAGCCATTGGTACGCTATGGATGAGAGTAAACGCAGCAGCGACTACTGACGAAGACAATTTGTTTGGTTTATACATTAATGTGAACAATGCCGTTAGCGTGTACTTGCAAGACACAGGGCGGATTGTAGGATGGTGGACCGGAACCGCAACAGGAAACACACAGGCATCTGCTGCTGGTGATATTATAACTGACGGGAATTGGGCATGGGTAGGTTACTCTTGGTATTACAATGCAGACCTTGATAATAACCATTGTGGACAGGTGGATGATGGAAGTTCTTCCTGGGCCTGTGCAGATAATAATGAACTACGCCCACTGGCATCAGATCCTTCTGATTTTGGCCTAGGTGAAAATGACTGGAATCAGTCTGGTACTACGGACGCAGATCAAGTTTACATTGATAGGATAATAATTTATGACACATATCAAGCAGCCCATCCGTAAAATGAGAACATTGCTACTCCTATCTGCTGTATTGTTCCTGTTCCCATGTTCTGTTCAGGGTACAATGCCCACCGGGGTTTTCCTCCTTGGAGGGCTTGGCACCACAACGACGATTGGGAACCTGGCAAACGACCCTATTACGGGATATGCCGGACGGGTGAGCTGGACTCAGGTTGATACAGGAACGGTGTCGAAGAATATGGTTTGGACGTACATCGACGCTCTTGTAAATGGGGCAGAGACGTACCAGAAGCCGTTCACGCTCTGCGTGCATACGATCGTACCTCCTCCCTACATCGTTGCTGACGCAGATGAGACGTATACCCCGGTGATTGCCGGAGATGAGTACACGACTCCTGTTCCCTGGGATTCTCCGTCCCTTGCCAGCCAGGAAGCCTTCGCTCTTGAACTTGCCGCTCATGTGACGGGAGCCCACGGAGCTCTCAAGGATAACCCGCTTTTTGTTGGGATCAGGACCAGTTTGATCGGTCTGAAGGGGCTGGATGAGGATGAGGGGGACGAGATGGTGGAGTTGGCGTCTTACAACCGAGCCGACTTCTGGACCGGTGTGAAGAGGTCCATGCACGCATGGGCGGACGCCTTCCCAACGAAGGCGATCTATGTAGAAATGGCTCCGTTTGACGACAATACCCCAAGCCCAAGTCTGGATGCTTGGCTCATCGACCAGTACACAGCGGAGTTTGATGGAGACCCGTACCAGAGGATCGGTGTGTTCATGGAATCACAGAAAGGATATGTCCCTGCTCCGACAGGGGGAGCTGGAGTAAACCTGCTTCACGCTATTTCCCATGGGTCCTATGTTCTCTTCCAGGCTTGTGGGTCTTGGCTGGCCCGTAGTCCATGCGGAGACGTATGGCCCGCAGACGATTATTGGCCCGAGAACGGATTCAACCTTGGGTATGGGGCATACGGTTGCACATACTATGAGTACTACAATTCAGACCTTACGAATGCTCCGTGGCAGACGATGCTCCAGCAGTGGCATGACTTCTTTGCTGGAGCTGGAGCGATAGGCAGGCCAGGCCCTGCGAGTTTGTCGGCTGGGACCTCTGGAAGTTCATTGATGCAGTAGGTATTGGGTAGTAGATGGCTCTTCAGTCCTATTTCTTTCAGTTCAACGTCACGACTGGTGCGATAGGAACCACCTACGCACAGAGCGGTTTCGGGTTCCAGCCGAAGGCTTGCATCCTCTGGGCGACTAAGACAACTAGCACTACCAACGCTTTTGCGTCCGGCAGTGCCAGCATGAGCCTTGGGTTCGTTGGCGATGTTGCTACCGAACGTAGGTGCATCTCCTCGTACCACACCGATGCGTCTGGACGTGGTGGATTTGCCCAAAGAAACGATTGCTGCCTAGAGATCCAAGCCACTTACAACTCTATTGATGGTCTTCTGGATGTCGATTCGATAGGTGCAGATGGCATCACGTTCGTCGTCGATGATGTATTCGTTTCGACTTATACGGTCCAGGGAATTGCGTTTGGTGGGTCCGACATCACAGCAGTGGACCTCATCACGCTACAAGGTCCAACTGCTACTGGCAACTGGGACACGACCTCTCTTGGGTACACCCCATCAATCGTCTTCTTCGCAAACACGCTCTCCGACACAGCGAACCTGACGAGTCCAGGAACTGACGGGAACTTTGCCTTCGGTGCTGCAAATGACACTGGTCAGTTCTCAATCAATATCGCTAGGAACTCCGTAACGAGCGGCAGTATTCAGAGCATGCGCTACGGGTATAGCGGGGAGTGCTACTCCTTCCAGAATACTGGAGTCACGGCAACATCTTGCCGTGGAGCCTGGGTGACTTCTCTTTCAAATGGTTTTCGACTGAATCAACTTGAAGGAACGACTGCTTTAAAGATTTTTGCCCTGTGCATCAATGGCGGCAAATTCAAAGTAGGAAAGTTCTCTACCAGGACAGACGGAAACGACATCGCAGTCACCAGCCTTTATAGTCAGCCGACTGGTCTTGTGTTTGCCTCTCATTGCACAACTGAATCCTCTTCAGATACAGCCGCAGATCATGCAGTAATATCCATCGGCGCAGCATCCAGCACGTCCCGGCGCGGCGCGATGGCGATGTCAGACGAGGATGCTCTAGCCTACACTTCTGCGGAGGTTGCCAGTGGAATCTACATAGATGAGGTGTATCTGCATCCAAACCTAGCAGATTCCGTTGACGGGTACATGGATCTCAAGTCCATAGATGCCAACGGCTTCACCTGCGTGATGGACGATGCTGACGTCCAGGCCAATGTTGTTTTCTATGTAGCAGGATTCACGGATCTTACGATTACGATCTCTCCTGCCAGCATCACTACGGGCCAGGCTCTCGGGACGCCGGTCGTCGCTTGCGGGTCTGTCACAGTTCAGCCTACAGGAATTGGTACGGCACAGGCTCTTGGGACACCGATCATCACTTGTGGTTCCGTAACTGTGCAGCCCACGGGTATTGCAACGGCTCAGGATCTCGGTACGGCGGTTGTCTCCGGTGGTGGCCCTCATTTACTCGTGTCCGAGAACTTTGAAACTCCTGGTTACGAAGAGTCCTGGACAGAAACGCTCACCGGCGGGACCATCACAGACGACTCGACAGGTCCAGGAAGTTTGCCTGTCGGAGGCGGATCTCGCTGCTGCCGAATTAACCACACGGACGGCACGGGCGATCTTTTCACTGTCCGGGACCTCGGAACCAATCAGAACATCCTCTACACTCGGGTTTACGTGTACGTCGATGCTCATGCCCTGGCGAGCGGCGAAAGCGCACATGTTTTTTCACTCCGATACTTTCCAGGTACGATTTCGCACATAGTGCGCATCGGAAACGCTGCTGGCCAGCTCGGCTTGGATTTCAGATACTACTCTGGAGGCGCGTGGGTCGATTCTGCGTCCGTGAACATCTCTGCCGATACCTGGTACTGCGTCGAGACGAAGTACGACATCACCAACCTCGCGTGGTCTTTCTCTGTAGACGGTGCCGTTATCGATTCGGGCTCTTTGGCCTCGGCAACGCGGACGTCAAGATACCTGTATCTCGGGAACAATGCCTCGACCATTCCAGATACCCCTGCGCTCGACGTGTATTTCGACTATGTGAAGGTGGGCAACGCAGGTCCGATCGGCGCAGAGAAAGAAATCCTTCCCACTGCCGTTGCGACGTCCGAAGCCTTCGGGACGGCTGTTGTCACCAGGGGAGGCGTAACTGTCCAGCCTACCGGGATCGTGACAGGGCAGGCCCTCGGGGCGGCCGTGGTTACGCGTGGCTCTGTGACCATTCAGCCATCCTCAATCGCCAGCTCCGTTGCTATCGGGACGGCAACCGTCAGCACATCTTCGGCCACTCAAACCCTGCTTCCGTCTGGAATCGCCATGCCGACTGCCGGGTTTGCCCTGGGCGACGAGGGGATGCCTGGCGACGAGTGGATGCCAGGAGATGCTCAAGCCGGGCAGGCGATCGGAACTCCTGTGGTTACGCAAGGGTCTCCTGCGTTGCAGATCCTGCCTACCGGGATCAGTACAGGACTGGCCATCGGAACGGCGTCTATCACACGGGGGGCCGTGACCATCCAACCTACCGGGGTTGCCACTGCGGTAGCCCTAGGAACGGCCGTCATTACCAGGGGGGCGGTCACGATCCAGCCAACGGGCATTGCCACTACTCAGGCTGTTGGCACGCCTCTAATCACTACCGGGCAACTGGTCGTGCTTCCGAGTGCGATAACCAGCACGGGCGCCTTCGGAACGCCAGTTCTCACGAGAGGAGCGGTGACAGTCCAGCCCACGGGCATTGCCACTGCGGTAGCCCTAGGAACGGCCGTCATTACCAGGGGGGCGGTCACGATCCAGCCGTCCTCGATTGCAAGCTCTGTGGCTCTTGGGACGGCAACTCTTGCCCGAGGGTCCGTAACTATCCAACCTACTTCCATCGCATCGGCTCAGGCTATCGGAACGGCTGTTGTCACCAGAGGGTCGGTGACGATCCAGCCCACTGGCATCGCAACGGCCGTAGCCCTGGGCGCCCCTCTTGTTACTACCGGCCAACTGGTTCTTGCCCCGAGCGGTATTGCCACCTCCGCAGCCCTGGGAGCCCCTGTGGTTGCACGTGGGGCTGTAACCATCCAGCCTACCGGGGTCGTGTCGGCCGTGGCCCTGGGCGCAGCCACGCTCACCGTGGGATGGGTTTCCGTCCAACCCACCGGGATCGTGACCGGGCAGGGGCTCGGTGCCCCGCTTGTTACGACCGGTGGGCTTATGCTGTTGCCCCAGCCGATCCTGAGTGCTCAGGCGCTTGGAGTTCCTATTCTGGCGACCGGAGCTGTGACGCTCCTGCCAGCATCCATAGGCACGGCCGTAGCAATCGGAACTCCTGGGATATCGACACGTACATCGCTTCTACCTGCTGGTATCGGAACTTCACAGGCGCTCGGCGTTCCGGTTGTGTCGGCTGGGTCTGTTACGCTCCTGCCGGTCGGGATTGCAAGCTCTGTGGCGATTGGAACGGCGCTCTTGTCTTCCGGAGGGGTGTCGATCAGCCCGAGCGGGATTTCCACTGCTCAGGTTCTGGGGACTCCGGTGGTTACGCGGGGGGCCGTGACGCTGCTCCCGCTCTCCATCGCAGGCGCCGCAGCCTTGGGGACCCCTGTCCTCTCTGTTGGGCAAGTATCGGTTGTGCCAGCGGGGATTATGAGTGCGCAGGCCCTCGGGACGCCAAACGTAGCCAGAACATTGCACCCGGTCGCCATTTCGAGCTCGCAGGCGCTCGGGGTGCCAATGCTCTCCGTAGGGCAGGTATCGGTGTTGCCAACAGGAATAACGAGCGCGCAAGCTCTCGGAACGCCAAACGTTGCAAGGACCCTGCACCCGGTCGCCATTTCGAGCTCGCAGGCGCTCGGGGTGCCAATGCTCTCCGTAGGGCAGGTATCGGTACTTCCGACCGGGATTGCCAGCAGTGAGGCTTTCGGGGCTCTCCGCGCAGACCTTGGCATCCAGTTCATTTCTTTAAGCGGCATTTCCAGCTCCGAAGCTTTTGGGGCTCTCCGGGTGATCGACATGCTGATCGGCCTCCTGGTTTCCCTTGAAATCGAGGCGGCCTACGGTGTGGATTTCGAGGTAGAAGCGGATTATTCGGTGAGTGCGCAAACCGAAGACGATTATCGTGTCAGCATCAGTGCATAGGGGATCGGACCCGTTCCGCCCGGACGAGGAGGAATGCCATGTTTTGGTTTTCGTTCTCCATAGCCTGCGCCGTTTTGGCTTTCGTCTTCACGATATTCATCCTGGTAGACATTTCCATCGATTGCGTTGACGAGCGAAAACGGAGCCGCCGGAAGGGGAGGTGAGAGATGCCCGAAGAAACCCCAATCACTGTGATCAACGGGAAGCCGCCAAAAGACATCCACGACCGCTTATGCGACATGCTTCTGTTCAGTCTGGCCGGTGGCCTCGTGGCCGGACTTGCCTATATGGGGAGCCTCCAGCCGGAGCAATGCGCGACCCTGGCTTCTGTGCTCGTCGGGGCTGCTGCAATGTACCTCAAGGGGAAATGAGACGACTATGGGTAGCAGATATTCACAAAAAGAGGAAACGGTCATCCTGGCGATGGTAAAGGCTGGTTGTACCCTTGAGGAGATCAGAGAGGTCATACCAGATCGGGACGGAGAAGCATTGCGGCACAAAGTCAAATCAATGCACCTACAGTTTACACGGCATGGTACACAGATCAATGAGGCTGCATTGAACCGTATCCTGAAACTCAGGAAGGGCTGATCATCGCCATTCGCCGGATCGTCGCCATCGGCGACATCCATGTCGGTTCCCGCGTTGCACCCTGGCTCCCATACACCTATCAGGATGGTTCTACAGCTAACCCCTCTCCGATCCAGGAACGACTGAACGAGTACTGGGCATCCTTCTGGAAGTCGGTCGGGAAGTATGACACCGTCCTCCTGCTCGGGGATGTCTGCGACGGGAACAATCGGAAGGAGTTCGGAAGGAATCTGACTTCGGTGGAACTCGAAGCCCAGGTCGAAGTCTGCAAGAGACTCCTCCTACCCCATTGCAAGGGGAAGAGAGTCTACGGGGTCTCTGGCAGCCCCTACCACGAGAGCCTGGACGTTTCCCTAGACAAACTGGTGATCGAAGGCGTAGGGGGCAAATTCTTGGGCCTCCTGGCTCATTTGGATATCACGGGGACCGGGAAGGTCCTCCAGCTACGGCACGGGGACTCCTCGTCTCTCGTCTACCGGGAAACCGACATGGCTCGGGAGAGTATGTGGCTGGACATGGTCCAGGGGATCGAACTCCCTTTCAAGATCGACCTCGTGGTCCGCGGGCATTGGCATTGGTTCGCATTCAATGCAAACCGCCGACGGGCCTTCCTCCAGCTTCCGGGCTGGAAGCTCTGGTTCCCCTGGCGTTCCGGGAAGTACGCGAAGTACATCCCTGACATCGGCGGATGCGTTCTTGAGGTATCGAAGACCGGGATCACCTGCCAGGAGCACCTCTATCCGTACATCCCATGCTACGACGCGCTGAAGGTCGGCGCTTGAAGCCCTCCTCCCTGTGCTCCAAGTCGGTTCATTTGAGGCCGAAACAGCCCTCCATGTCAGAAATAAGTCAGAAATCCTGCCGGAGATCCCTTCCTATCATACCAATAACCCATTGATTTCTTTGGTGCCGATGGACGGAATCGAAACGCCGACACGTGGATTGCTCATCCGTTTTGTGGGACATTCCCCATGATTCCCCTTGATGTCAAAAGCCCTGTAAATATAGCATTTCCAGCCTTGCATCATTCCCCTAGATACCCTAGAATTCCGCACGACGTCTTCAGCCGGGTGAATAGCTTGCTCTGTTGAAATGGTCTGTCAGACCGGCTTGCAGGCCTCCTTGATTATGGGTCCTGTCTCACCAGGCCCCATAGTAGGATTATGAGCCCCGGCGCGATCCCGGGCGTTTTTATCTGCGTTATACGAAAAATATTCTCACTCGGTATTCTGCGTAGTTAAGTCTATTCCGGACCTATCTATTCCTGAACCCCTAAAGTTATGCTTGACAGAGCCGGTAAGGAATGGTAGAAGTACGCACAAATGGATACGGAGGGTTAAAGCATGTTCAGAAATGATCGCCTTTACGTCCGCATCAACAAGTCCTTGAAGCGTATGGCCGAGAAGCGGGCAAAGGCTCTCGGCTATGACCTCTCCGAGTACATTAGATATATCATCATCCTATCTGAGACGTTGGAGATCCCAAAGAGGAAGTCATGAAGGTAGACAAGATCCTGGCCGGGACTCTCGCCAACTGGCGCACCTACGGGAGAGGCCCCGCGTATGTGCGCCTCGGGCGGCTCGTGCGCTACCAGGTGGCTGAGCTGGAGGAGTGGATAGAGAGGAGAAGGGTCAGGACGGGGGAGCCCGTCGAGATGGAGGGCACCACCAATGTCTGAACATTCTCCGAACAGCGTGGGGGCTTCGTGGGTGACGAACGTCAAGCAGGAGCATTTCAGGGCAATCATCCGAACGCATCTTCGCATTGTCGGAGGGATCTTTCGAAAGCACGCGTGGGCCGAGAGAAAATACTACTTCTTCGACATGAATGCAGGAACCGGGAAGGACCCTCTGACGGGAAGTCCCGGAAGTGCCCTGGTCGCTCTGGACGAGATCGAGCGCTCTGGCATCCGTGGGGATGCGATCCTTATGGAGAAGAACGCAAAGACGTACCGAGAATTGATCGCCAGTATTGGAGAGCACGAATGGCCTCCTCGAATGCAGATCCTTCCATTTTCTGCTGATCACCACGAAATACTTCCCCGCTGGTACTCCGGAAATTCAAACCGCTTCGGACTTATCTATAACGACAATAACGGAATCCCATCCTTCGGTCTGCTTGCTGAGGCGAGTCTCAGTTTCCCCCGTGTTGATTTCCTCATCAACTGCCCAGCGAGTGCGATCAAGCGTGATCGGAATTGCTCCCTCACTCACGGCACGAAGACCCTCGATGAATACCGATCTGCAATCAGGAAAGAGTTTTGGATCGTGCGCGAGCCCTACTATAAATGGCAGTGGACCTTCCTGATCGGCACGAACTGGGACAGCTTTCCCGCATTCAAGAAGCTCGGATTCTATCGACTGGATTCTTTTGAAGGACGCGAAATCTACAAGGTGCTCAACCACACAAGAGAGGAACTGCAATGCTTATCTCAAAGCTGAAAATGGCCTCTCCGTTCCAGGATCTTTTCCCGGTGGATGCGAGGGTTCTATCTGCGGTCACCGAGGATATGCGTTCTTGTGGCTACGACCAGGCGCAGCCCGTTGTGATCTGGAATGGAAAGAATGTCGTGATCGACGGGCACACTAGGGTCATGGCTGCTCAACAGGCAGAAGTTTCCGAGATCCCGGTGGAGGAAAAAGAATTTGCAGACGAAGACGAAGCTCTCGCGTATGCCATCCACAACCAGCGTGACCGCAGGAACATGACGGATGGGGACATTCTCAGGTGCGTCGAGGTGTTGGATAGGAGGAAGCCTGAGGGAAGGCCGAAGAAAACTGCGTCAAGTGACGTAGTTTCTGGAAGAACATCGAAAGAGACTGCGGCAGTGGTCGGTACTTCAGAACGCAAGGTCGAGAAGGCTCGAACGGTCCTCGACCACGCAGACCCGGAAACCAAGAGGGAAGTCCTCTCTGGCGAAAAGACTATCAACCGGGCGTACAAGGAGACACAGGAGGCAAGACGGGAACAGAAAACTGCAGAATTCATCACCTTGGCTGAATGGGAGAAGCTTCCCTCATTGGATGCTTCTTTGTCAGAAATGGCAGCATCGGTTGAGGAAAAACATGCGCCTCCTACTTTTGCAAAAGGATTCAACTCAACAAATGAAAAAATAGAGTGGGCGAAGTGGAGCTGGAATCCAGTCACGGGATGCCATGGCGGATGCGAGTACTGCTACGCAAGGGACATCGCCAACAGATTCTATTCGTGTAATTTCGAACCGGCCATTTATCCGGTTAGGTTATGGGGTCCTGTTGTCCAGATGGTTCCCAAGGATGCCAGCAATGCCAATGGTCTGCAAAACGTCTTTGTCTGCTCGATGGCGGATCTTTTTGGAGACTGGGTTCCGAAAGATTGGATCGATCCAATACTCAGGGTTGTCCGCGCATCCCCTCAATGGAATTTCCTATTCCTCACAAAGAACCCTGCACGGCTCGTAGACATCGAGTGGCCTGATAACGCATGGGTCGGGACAACTGTTGATGTTCAGGACCGCGTACAGGCCGCAGAAGAGGCATTCTCTGAGATCGCGGCGAAGGTGAAATTCCTTTCCTGTGAGCCGATGAGGGAACGTCTTACCTTCAAGAAATTGAGTGTCTTCGATTGGATCATCATCGGTGGTCAAAGCCAGTCCAGCAAGATGCCTGCAGCACAGCCCGAGTGGAAGTGGGTTGAAAGTCTGGTGGTTCAGGCAAGGGAAGCAGACTGCAAGATCTATTTCAAGCCCAACCTGACCGTTCGCCCAAAGGAGTATCCAACATGACCCGCGCCGCGATCTCGATTCTCCTCACCGTGCTCGGCCTCTGTGCCGGGATCGTACTCGGTTCACACCTCGGGCTCCAGGAGGCCCGGACCTGTTACATGCAGCTCCTGGAGTGCGCGAGTACGAACCAAACCATACTTGATCCGAGGGATCACGAGATCAACACCCGCCTGCTCTCGTGGGCGGACGGGGAACGGGACTGAAAGGAGAACCCATGGGCATCCTCAAGTGTCTCGGAGCTTTCATA
>Ga0315293_10004866_pt1 | contig 12684 bp, 10 predicted proteins | sample YL17G13_20_MG_FD_203071 | JGI IMG/M metagenome (GOLD analysis project Ga0315293, IMG submission 203071) | Sediment microbial communities from Yellowstone Lake, YNP, Wyoming, USA - YL17G13_20 | ecosystem: Environmental > Aquatic > Freshwater > Lake > Sediment | place: USA: Wyoming | collected... | reverse complement strand
ATTTAAGCAGTATAAAACCAGAGCCTGCAAAACATGTCCGGCGAGACTGAAATGTACGAGGTCAAAAACCGGAAGACTAATTGAGCGAAGTATCTATGCTGAGTATTATGAGAGGAACCGGAAAAACTTCAGGTGAAAAAGGTTCTTAGACAAACTCCCCTTAGCAGCAATTGTAATAAAGACAACATATACATAAACTTAGAGACTAATGAAACCTAAATTGATTTTATTTATTTTGATTTTGTTTATTCTTCCTATCTGGAATAGTTGTAAGAACTATACAGCTAATTCTAAAACTGCGAATAAAAGTATACCAATAATTGATTATGTATGTATAAATTCCTATCCACACGATATGACTTCTTTTACGGAAGGATTTCTAATATATAATGGTAGTTTATTTGAAAGTACAGGTTCATTTAAAGAGTTTTCTCAGACAAAATCATTGTTTGGTATAGTTAACCTTAAAACTGGCATTATTGATACAAAAGTAGAGATTGACAAAGTAAAATATTGTGGAGAAGGTATCACCTTTCTTAATGGAAAAGTATTTCAGCTGACATATAAGACCAAAGTTGGATTTATTTACGATGCAATATCATTTAAAAAGATAAAAGAATTTACGTTCCCAAATGATGAAGGCTGGGGATTGACAACCGACGGAACAAGTTTAATTATGAGTGATGGAACAAATGTATTAACCTATTTAGATTCAAATACTTTTCAGGTAATTAAAACACTATCAGTTACAGCAAGCGGATATAGGATTAATAAACTAAAAATAAATGAGTTAGAATACATAAAAGGTTTTGTCTATGCCAATATTTGGCCGACAAGTACAATTGTTAAAATAGACCTGACGGATGGTAAAGTTATAGGGAAAATTGACTTGGATTCATTAGCATATGAGGCAAGAAAAATACATTCACGTTCATTTGAAATGAATGGAATTGCATATGATTCCATCGCTGATAGAATTTTCGTGACAGGTAAGTTTTGGCCAAAAATCTATGAAATAAAACTCGATCACTGATATAAAACACAATAGCTGCTAACACGGCAATAAAGGTCATTTGGTTGTCACAGTTTTTGCTGTTTCCCGTCCCCAAATCCCCATTTTCATCAACATATTGAATATCAGTGCATTGCAATTTTGTAATTATTCGATTTAAGGCTATGTACAGCCATTTTAAGACTCTTTGTTCACTCGATTAATTCAACCATTCACTAACAATGAAAGTGTCTTAAATCACTTAAAAACAGACAAATACAGCATTTATAATGATGACGATATGTTTTAACTAACTATATATCAATATAATAACATTATAATTGTAAAGCCTGGGACTTTGGTTCCGGGCTTTTTCATTTCCGTTTAATCATTAATCAAAATAATCATGAAAACACTACAAACTAATATATCTGAAGTAAGACTTGTTTACAGAACCAAAGTTAAGGCATCAGAGAGACTACAGGTTAAATGCTCAAAGGATGCATTTGACATATTTATGGAGAATTGGGACATGGATTCGATAGAACACATTAAGGAATTTAAGTTCATGCTATTGAACAGGTCAAATAAGGTCCTGGGGTTATCCTCACTGTCAAAGGGAGGTACAACAGGGACCGTAGTTGATGTTAAGTTGCTGTTGCAGTATACTATAAACAGTAATGCAAATGCAATTATTGTTTGTCATAACCACCCAAGTGGTAATCTGCAGCCAAGTGAAGCTGATATTAAACTATCTTTGAGAAAGAAGTATCTTTTAAGAGTACTAACTATGTACCGTCAAGCCCTAACTAAAAACATAGATAGTTTAGTCTATCAATGGTTTATATTCTTTGGTGCATCAGAATACTTAAATATTTATTGTTGCAACCACCTATAAATAAAAAAAGGGGTTAGAACAAACTAACTCCTTTAATATCAATTGTGATTCCGGCGCGACTCGAACGCGCGACCCACAGCTTAGAAGGCTGTTGCTCTATCCAACTGAGCTACGGAACCGGATACCGGCTGCAAAAATACATCTTTTTTCAATCTGGACAAGTAAAAACATCCCCCTCGCCCCACCACAAATCCTACCCTGCATACAGGCTCCTCCCTAAAATTGCCCACTGGGCAATTTTTTAACGGTCGACCCCCTTCAAAGGGGGAATTTAGCCAGGCGCAACGAGGAACCAGCAACAAGCAACCAGCACCCGATTTAAGCATCAGACCGATTTCATATAATTGACAAGACCCTTTTTATCAATTATTTCCCTGAGCTTACCGGGAAGAGGCTCAAAACTGAATTGTTTATTCCCGACAATGATTTCACCCCTCTCAAGGCTGATATTCACCTTATCCCCCTGTTTGTATGCCTCAACGGCTTCTTTGTGTACAATAAGTAGCAGACCCTGATTTATTGATGACCTGTAAAATATCCTGTTGACTGATTTAACAATAACCGCCCCGATCCCTGCATAGGCCAGTCCGACCGAAGGATGCTCCCTTGAGCTTCCGCATCCGAAATTATTGCCGGCTAAAATAATGTCACCCGGCCTGGCATCTGATCTGAAGGAGGGATCAAAATCCTCGAAAAGATAAGGTATTATTGAAGCAGGGTCAGAGCTTAATACATTATATGTGTGCTTTCCGGCGAACATTAGGTCTGTATTAAGATTATCAACATCAGAATAATTCCAGACGTTACCGGTTTTCCTGTTTTCACCTTCCTTAATGACTGATGTAATACTCTGGCCTGCAGAATGGGGATATTTTATATTTTCAGGATCTTCACGAGGATCTGTTAAAACACCTGTTAGAGCCGAAGCCGCTACTGTTGCAGGTGATGCAAGATAGATTCCTGCCTCCTTGTTCCCCATCCTTCCGGGAAAGTTCCGGTTAGCTGTCGAAATAACTGTATGTCCGCTGGCGGGAATACCGAGCCCTGTCCCAAGGCAGGGTCCGCATGAAGGGGTAAGAATGCTGGCGCCGGATTCCATGAGAATTGTTATTATCCCTTCGCTGACAGCCTGAAGAAATATCTTATCAGAGGCTGGAATTACATTCAGCTGAAATCCTTTCATTATCTTTTTGTCTTTTAGTATTTCTGCGGCAATCCGCAGATCCTCTATCCTTCCATTTGTGCAGGTGCCAATGAGACCTTCGTGGACTGGAACTCCTGCAGTTTCAGATACTGTTTTGACATTGTCAACATTATGGGGAGCGGCCACAACAGGTACAATCTCATTAAGGTCGATATCTATTTCACGAAAATATGAAGCACCTTCATCTGCCCAGACACCCTGCATGTTTTCGATACTGGTGCCAAGAAAATCCCCAAGCACTTTATCTGCGGGGGAAACTGCATTTTTTGCTCCCATTTCTGAAGCCAGGTTAGACATTGTCATCCTGTCGGATATTGTCAGATTCCTCACACCCTTGCCATGGAATTCGACTGACATATAGTTCGCCCCGTCAGATCCGATCATGCCAATGATCCAGAGGGCAAGATCCTTTGCATAAACATTTTTCCGAAGTTTTCCTTTCAGATTGATCCTGATCGATTCAGGCACCCTGAACCATGTCTCTCCCCTTTTCCAGATCCCGGCAGATTCGGTTCTGTCGATGCCTGCGGCAAATGCATTGAAGGCACCGGCAGTTGATGTGTGACTGTCACTGCCAACAATTAACATTCCCGGCCTGGCATGATACGACATTATCTGATGACAGATGCCCCTGCCTGCATCATAGAATTTGGTTATACCCTGACTGGCAACGATATCCCTGATCTCCTGGTATTGATTTGCAAGCTTTGCATCCGGAGGAGGAGCATTGTGATCAAGAACCACCAGCATCTGTCCAGGATCTGCCACTTTGGTTCCGCCCATTTTAAGGAATGTCCTATAAATGCTTGCGGTATTGTCGTGGGTAAGTATGATATCCGGACGGGCAAAGACAATTGCACCTGCGTTTGCACCAAGGATTTTCTCAGCGAATGTTAATGATTTCATATGATTATAATATAGAATTTAAATGGGAAACGCCGGTAATCTTAAAAAAGTCCGCCATTCCTGTAGATCTCAAACTGGACTTCTGAAAATGGTTCTGCAAGTATGCGTTTACCCGTACTGAGGTTTGTCAGTTCACCTGTAAGCAGGTTGATCCTGATCCTGTCACCATCAGCCATTTCCAGGTCAGAAATGTTTTTGCATGTTATTATTGGAAGTGCTGCATTTATGGCATTTCTTTCATAGATAGCCCCGAATGATTCTGAAACAATGGCCTGAATTCCAAGAGAAACAAAGCAATCTACTGCCTGCTGGCGCGAACTTCCTGATCCGAAGTTCTTCCCGGTGATAACAATATCGCCGGGAAGAGCATTCTTTGCAAAATCCTCAAAGCCATCCAGATTATCAAACGTGTATTGTCCCATTTCGTGTGTATCTGTAATTGACAGATACCTGTTATGAAATATCATGTCAGTATCGATATTGTCTCTCCTGATCACCCGGATATTGCCCTCAATTATCTCAGGTTTTTGCGTTCCTGTAACTGATTTAGCCTTTTTCTGTATTGTTTCTGACATCAAAGGTGCCGATATGAATTCTGCGGGTTTATCCGGGATCCTGTCAGGCGTAGTAATGAATCCTGCAACTGCTGACGCCGCAACAACTTCAGGTGAGGCGAGGAAAACGCTTCCTTTCCCCTGCTTCCCTGGGAAATTACGGTTTCCGGTGCTTACTGTTACCTCGCCCTGGCCGTTCTGGCCTACCTGTCCGGCTGCGCATCCTGCGCATCCGGCATTCGAAACAAGAGCTCCTGATTTTTTAAATATATCGATAAGGCCGCTCTCAAGGCAGATTTTCCAGATTGCGTCAGTTGCCGGCACAATTTTTAAAACAACCCCGGGAGCGACTTTCCTTCCCTTAAGGATATCAGCAGTTTTCTGCATATCCTCAATCCTGCCGTTAGTGCAACTGCCTATGAAACCGGAATCTATTTTCTGACCATAAACATCAGTGACATTCACAGTATCATGTGGCGCTCCGGGCCGCGAAACCATTTTTCTGAAGCCATTGACATCAATTTCGAATTTTTCAGCATAGACGGCATCGGGATCAGCAAAAACCGGTTCGATCTTCTTCTTTGAACGTGCTGAGCAGTAATCAATTATTTTGTCAGATGGAGGAAAGAGTACTATGATGGCTCCCATTTCAGTAGCCATTGAGGAAATTGTTATCCTCTGGTCGAGAGTCATCCTATCAATTACCTTCCCGTATAATTCAACAGAGTATCCAAGCAGGGAATTAGCGCCGAATCTCGCAAGAAGGTTCAGGACAAAATCTTTTGCACTCAGGCTATCCTGCAAATCTCCTTCAAAACTGATCTTAACCGATTCGGGGATTCTGAACCATATTTTTCCCTTGTTCCAGCCCGCCGATATATCCATATCTCCCATGCCCTGGCCGAATGCCCCGATAGCGCCCAGTATATTGGCATGAGAATCAGTCGAAATTGCAGTCGCACCCGGATAGACTATACCCTCATCTATTATTACATGAGTTCCAATACCGGCATCTATATCGAACACTTTAATTCCATGCTTGCGGGCAAACTGGCGGCAGATATGCTGATTAACAGCATATTTCTGATCTGATCCCGTCGGATTGCAATCAAATGTAAAGAACGTTCTTTCAGGGTCATCTACCAGCAATCCGTGATCAAGGATATTCTTTACAACATTGGCTCCCCCAAAATCGCGGGCAATCCGAGCATCAATACTTATATCCGCTATATTTCCCGGCTTAACTTTTTCGTATTTCGAATGGTTAGCCAGTATTTTCTCCAGCATGGTCATTGCCATTGTAGTAAAATGATTAAATCCTGGGTAAAGTAAATAAAAATAGCAGAAACTATTTGAACCGCGCCCTATAATCCCGAGGAGCCAGACCTTCTGTTCTCCGGAATTGTTTATTGAAATTTGAGATGCTCGAAAATCCGCATTGGGTCGCAATTTCATGAACCTGATATTCAGTTTCACGGAGAAGATGACCAGCTTTGTTCATCCTTACCTTGTTAAGATATTCGACAAATCCTGAGCCGGAGTATTTCTTAAAGTACCTGCTGAATGCAAACGGACTCATATGGGCCATCCTTGAAACCTTTTCGAGAGTTATCGGACTGGAATAATTTTCCCTGACATAATTAAAAATATCAGTCATTTTCTTATTCCCTCTTTCATCGAATGCGTGTTTATAATTTTCTGTGCAGAGAGGACTTCTTTTGTCGGATGAACACATTATCTTAAGCACGCTGAAAAAACTTATCATTTTCTCAATTCCTTTATTGTGGACCATATTTACCAGATGTGATTCGGTTTTCTTTGCATCTTCAACTGAAAAAAGAATACCCCTTTCAGAATCCATCAGCAGTTTTCTTACAGAATGCAGCTCATGTTGTGACAATAATGCTTCCCCCAATGAGGAAAGCTTGAAATGAAGCATAATTCCCCAGTTTTTGGGATTTGAGATCTCATTCCTGTAATAGTTCCAGCAATGTGGAATGTTACCGCCGATAAGAACCAGGTCATAATGATCGAAGATCTCGATACTATCTCCTACAATACGGGTTCCGTTGCTTTCTGTGTTCAGCATGATCTCATACTCGGGATGAAAATGCCAGAAACCATCTGTATCTGAAATATAATCAGCCCTGAATCCGCCACTGTCGTCATAATTTATCTTTTCAAGTTCAGCAACCATAATTCATGCAAATTGATAGGATGGTAGTGTTACTATCAAATTTAAACAATATTTTGTCAATATCCGGCTATTCTTCATCAATTAATAGGATTGCTTCATCAATAATAGTTATGTATTTATCTTAATATTTTTACAATTGTTTTGATAATATTAATATTTATTTTAAATTTGTTCCTAGCTCATGCTATTGGTATAAGAGGAGAAAAGCAAGGGTTGAGAGTGGAAATCATAAGGATTGTATTGCAGACATTGACTTTCACATCTGGAACCTTAGGATGAGCGCCAGCTTACCATGGTTCCGTCCTTTTATCAGACAGTAGACACGGGAATTATCTCACTAATAAAGCCCGCTCCCTGATTTTCATGACAACCCTTCCTCCTCTTATTTATTCAGGCAGTCAAAAACAGACTGCTTTTTCATTGTGATCTGCAGGCTTGAACTGATTTGAAAAATAGATATCTATGATACAGATCGTCAGAAAATGTAAGTTATTTACTTCACACCCTAAAACCGGGAGAGCATGAAAACTTATATCAGAAGAAGGGAAAAGAATGATAGTCTGATCGTCTTTTATGGAGGGTGGGGTACTGATGAGAATGTATTTACTCCCCTGTGCACTGATGATTTTGATTTTATTCTTTTTTATAATTATTCAGCTGACGAGGCTCTTCTGCTTCCCGAAACAAAAACATACAATTCTATAACCCTGATAGGCTGGTCGCTTGGTGTATGGGCCGCAGAATATTTATCTCCCAGGACAGGGATCAAACCTGATCTTGCAATCGCAGTAAACGGAACCCCGATACCGGCCGATGATCACTACGGTATTCCTCTCAATATATTTGAAGGGACACTGAATAATCTCACTGAAACCAATATGGAGAAGTTTTATCTGAGAATGTTCGGCGACAGGAAAAACTATCTCCGAAATGCCGACCGGATTCCTCACAGGTCTATTAAATCTCTGCATGATGAACTGAGGTGGCTTTATAACCGCATAATGGAACAGAAAGAGCCAGGATTCAAATGGGATTATGCAGTAACAAGTGAGATTGACAGAGTCTTTCCATCAAAGAATCTGAATGATTACTGGGAGAAAGAAAAAGGGACAAGACACATAGTTCTACCCTTTCCTCACTATTTTTTTCATGAGTGGAGCTCATTCACCGATTTTATCGATTTTGTGAAGAGGTACAAAAAGGTAACATTTAATGCTTCAGCTTTTTCTACAGATCTTTAACCAGAATATTGGAATCAGATTTGGCTACAAGCTTATCAAATTTCTCCATCATTGAGGTTATCCTGTTGTACTCCTTGCTTCTTACAAAAATCTGTAATTCAGATCCTTTCTTGTCAATCTTGTTCAGAACATAACTTACTGACAACTTATTGATATCCATGGCAGGCTGGTAGAGTCGCTCCTCATGCTCATTTTCATGAATTACTGAAACCAGGTCACAATTTGTAAGGTCCAGCAAAATATCCCTGACAAGCCTTACGGGTATTTTAAGGGTTTTTGATATAGTTTCAGAGCTGATCGGTTTTTCACCTACTGTAAAGTTCCTTATTATAATGTTCATGATCATCAGCAGGAGAGCTCTCTTCTGATATGAGCTAACGTTAAGAGCCTCAGATTCAAATTCATATCTTGAGACATTCTGGTTAGCGAATGAAAGCTCTGCTCCAAGAAGAAGAATGATCCAGCTGCTCTGGACCCATATTATGAAAAGAGGAATCGCTGCAAAGCTCCCGTAAATGGCGCTTAGTTTTGTAATGCCAAACTGCAGGTCAATATATAACCATTGCAGTAGTTGAAGAATTGTACCTGCAATAATTCCTGACACCAGGGCAGGAACAAACCTGACCTTGGTGTTTGGCATGATTATGAATAAAGCCGTCAGAGCTATCCATGTCAGCACGTAAGGAGCCAGCTTGATCAGGAAACCAACAAAAGGTTTGAAGATTTCCAGTATCGAAGACTTTGCAATAAAATCCGGCAATACAGTGCTTACAACAACTGTAATACTGCTTGAAAGGATCAGGAATATAGGAGCAATGATCATTATTGCAAGATAATCGGTAAACTTGCGTAACCAGGGTCTTGAAGCTTCAATCTGCCAGATATGATTAAAGGAACTCTCTATCTGACCCAGAAGGGACATAACTGACCAGAAGAGTATTACCAGACCAATGCCAGCAATATAGCCTCCCCTGGTTGCCTGAATGGCACTGCTGGCCTGATTCAGTATCCAGGTAAGAACCTCAGGCTGGCTTTGAAATTCTTTAACAAGCAGTTCCTGAAGCTTTTGGTCCAGAGCAAACCCCTTTGCTATACCAAATGCAATCGCCGCAAAAGGCACTATGGATAGCATTGTATATAATGTGAGTGCGGATGCCCTGAGCTGGACCCTGTCGTTCATGAAACCTCTTGCCGCAAGAACAATGATCCTCAGCTGCCTGATAATAAAAGACTTTCCTTTTGAGATATCTGAAATGGATGTGTGCCAGATGACATCATTAATTTGCTTGACCTTTTGAAGTGCCCAGGAAAGTGGATCTGCCATTATAGTCGTTTAACACTCTAACGTCCAAAGATACAAAATAGTACATACAAAAATAATTGCTACTTTTCAGATCAAATTTTCTGCCATGAATATTGAGATAACAGAATTTGTGGAAGGAGCCAGGCAGGCAAAAGGATTAACTGTGATAATAGATGTTTTCAGGGCATTTTCGGTTGAATGCTATGCAATGGATTCAGGTGCTGCGAAAATTATTGCAGCCTGTGAAGTTGCTGAAGCATTTGAATTAAAGAAAAAGTATTTGAAAGCGGTGCTTGTAGGGGAAAGGGATGAAAAGAAGATTGAAGGGTTTGATTATGGGAACAGCCCGACCGAATTAATAAAAGCTGATCTCACCGGAAAAACAGTGATACATACGACTACTGCAGGCACAAGTGGTATTGTCAATGCAGTAAATGCTGATTTAATCGTCACAGGAAGTTTTGTTAATGCCTCAGCTGTTGCGAAATATATCCGTGCAACAGGACCGCAGCATATTTCCCTTGTTGCAATGGGATACAGAGCGAAGGAATCAGCAGAAGAAGATTTGTTATGTGCTGAATACCTTGAATCCCTGATCAGCGGAAAAGAAGGAGACTTTGAGTCGAGAATTGCTGATTTGAGGATTACATCGGGGAAAAGATTCTTTAAGCCTGAAAATATTGACTTCTCCCCTCCCACGGATTTTTTTCTTTGCACAATGATCAACCGGTTCAACTTTGTGCTGAAAGCAGAAAAAAGATTTGACGGAAATTTTGATATGGAAAGGATCGATATTTAAATAATATCAGGAGGTATGTTAAATATCGGCAGAAGCTTTCGCCTCCTGTGAATTTCCCTGAAAGTGCAGAACATGCTTATTTTATAAAGCTTAAATAAGGGAAGCGACACTTTAGAAGAATCAAGGCGGATTTCCATCCTTTCCCTGTACCGGATGAAGATCCCAGCAAATAACCTTGTCAGGTGAAACGTTTTCAGCCACCAGAAAAGCCGGAGCAGGCTGACCGTCATGGAAAAAGTTCTTTTATCCGTGACATTGTCATAGAGCTTGCTCAGGTTTTCGATGCTGGCCTTTGTTTTTGTAAGGAATTCCTTGTTTGTTTCAAGACCTTCATGGACCAGCCCGTTATCGATATGATAAATACCTATACCTGCTTTCTTGAGCTGGTAGCTGAACAATGTATCCTCATGCCCATATTGTTTGAGTTCCTCATAGAATCTGAATTTTGAGAAAATCGATTTATCAATCAGGACATTGAAAGTTGAAAACCTTGAATAAGGGTGTTTATTTCTTTCTGATGCTTTTGTCTGCTCTTTTCGCCTTCCGTATTTCCATCTGAGGAATTTATCAGGATCACCGGGAGGGCTGTCCTGATATAATATTCCTCCGCTTATAACCCGGGCATAATCAAGGTATTCGAGCCATTTATATAAATAATTTTCGGCAGTTCCCCTGATCATTGTATCTGCATCTATGAACAGTAGAAAATCTCCGTTTGCTTCCAGAATAAGACGGTTTCTTATTGATGCTCTTCCAATGTTTTTTTCTGAAGAAATTATTTTGACTTTATCGCCTGCAAGAGACTGGTATTTCTTTTTGTATTCTTCTGACGACCCGTCATCGCCTACAATGATTTCGCAGAATTCAGGAACCTGTACCATTCCATCCCTCATACAGTGAACGAGTGCAATAATATCAAAATCCTTCACCGGAATCAGGATTGAAATCTTCATTTTGATGAAACTCCAGGTTAATCAGATCAAAAATACAACATATTTCCAATATTCCTAAGGTCAAGCTTTGGCAAAGAAATTACAATAACTAATTTTGTAATCCGTTATTCCATTCCATTTTAAGATAAAATGAGAAATACAATTTTTTGCCTGATCATGCTATCCACTGCTTTTTGCTCGTCCGGGCAAATGAAGAAAGGATATGAAATCGCAGTAAATATATCGGGCTTGCAGGACTCGACAATCTTTCTTGCATACCATTTAGGGGACAAGCAGTATATTAAAGACACAATAAAACTTGACGGCAAAGGCAGTGCAGTATTTTCGGGCGAGGAGAACCTTCCTCAGGGGATCTATATGATCGTACTTCCCGGGAAGCAGTATTTTGAGATCCTGATGTCAACCGATCAGAATTTCTCCGTCACTTGTTCATATACCGACTATTTCAATACACTCAAGTTTTCCGGATCAGATGAAAACAGCGCATTCATTGTTTATCAGAAGCGTTGGGTCGAAATGCAAAAGAAAGCTTCAGCAATAAATAAGCGGCTTCAGAATAATAAGCAGAATACAGATTCCCTCAGGATTCTTTCAGAAATGCAGAAAAAGCAGGAAGATTTTATGAAATCATATCTCCACGATGTGATAAAAGAGAACAACGGGAACCTCCTTTCGCTGCTTGTTAAAGCTATGCTTCCCGTAGAAATTCCGCCGGTTTCAGTACCGCAGGGAAGCAAGAATCCTGATTCAGTAAAATGGGTCCTTACTTATCTCTATAATAAGGATCATTTTTTTGACAATATTGATATAAATGACGAGAGGCTGTTGCGTACACCCATTCTTCAGGCAAGGCTGAAAACATTCTTTACAAACGTTTTGATTCAATCAACTGATTCAATAAGCAAAGAGATTGACAAGATGATTGGTAAGGTAAAGGATAATTACAAGGTCTTTCAGTTTATATCTGTCTTTCTGTTCAATCATTTCAGGGAAAGCGAAATCATGGGTCATGATGCCATAGTGGTTAAGCTTGCTGATGAGATCTATCTTTCAGGCAAAGCCGACTGGGTATCAAAGGATTTCAAGGATGACCTTACGAAACAGGTCGACCGGATCAGACCCAATCTGATTGGCAAAAAGGCTCAGGACCTCGTTATGAATTCCTACAAGGGATTATTCGTTTCATTATACGATATTAAGAAAGATTTCACCATCCTCTATTTCTGGGAACCGGATTGCGGACACTGCGCTGAAGCAACTCCAAAGCTTAAAGCCTATTATGATAAGGTCAAAAATCAGGGAGTTGAAATATTTTCAGTGTGCACAACAGGTGAAAGGGCAAAATGGGAAAAATATATTGAAGATCATAAGCTTGACTGGATAAACGGATGGGACCCGGAAAGGAGAACTAATTTCGGGTATTATTACAATGTTGAATCAACTCCGATGATATATATTCTGGACAAAGACAAAACAATAATTGCCAAAAAGCTTGGCGTTGATGATATCGCTTCATTTATTGACAATTACAGGAAATATTTTAAAAAATAAAATTACTATCCCTGATCCAATTGACCAGCTCATAAATGGAATCACATTCCCGGCACGATCCGTGAGTTCTGCAGTTCCAGTTTGAAT
>Ga0315293_10004864_pt1 | contig 12685 bp, 9 predicted proteins | sample YL17G13_20_MG_FD_203071 | JGI IMG/M metagenome (GOLD analysis project Ga0315293, IMG submission 203071) | Sediment microbial communities from Yellowstone Lake, YNP, Wyoming, USA - YL17G13_20 | ecosystem: Environmental > Aquatic > Freshwater > Lake > Sediment | place: USA: Wyoming | collected... | reverse complement strand
TTCATTTTTCTTTTCATCCCTCCTTTTGGGACTGGTATGTATGCTAGGGGAAGTGAGAGATTTAAATCTTACGACTTACTACACAATATTCGGCGTTTGCAGAAAACTGTAGAACACCAATACTCTCGATTGAAAAACAACTGCTATAACAACGATTAAAGAAACATCTGAAAAGAAAGTGTGCGACGGCAGCGATTACTTATGCTTCAAGGCTTAATGCTCTAATTTGTCGAAAAGCTCCAGCAAAAGCTTCGCAACTTTCTCGCCCATTTCAGTCTTCTTGTATAACTTCTTCAGCGGATCAATCCTTTCGCTCTTGGCCAGCCCTAACCCTTCAATCTCGATCATTCTTGCACGGAAGGTTCCATCGCTCAAAGTCAACTTGTTCTCACGCATGAAATCCTTTGCTTCCTTCCACTTTCCTCGATCCATGTGGAGCAGCAGCAAGCAGTCTATGGAATGGTCTTTTTCGAGCATGGCCTTGATCGCTGCCAGTCTTGGATCCGTCAATATATGTTTTGCCTTCTCCATTTCTCGATCAGTTTTCATCAATACACCCGTCTTATCCTTTTTCTGTTATCTGATTATACCGTACATCCTTAAAAGATTTAACCTATATTACGATTTATGACTTATTATAACGGAGTATAGCTTGTTTTTCTCGATACTACCTATGTTTACGATAGATCATCACACCATTGTATTCATGGACAAACTCGTATCCAGCAGATATTAGGCTAGATGCCTTATCCAAAGTCTTAGCTGTAGCAACATGGAAATCTTGATTTGCAGCGTTACGATAGATTTGTTTTTCCAAATGGATGTGGAGCATGGTTGATTTGATGTTTATGTGTTCAGCGAAGTCGAACATAGAAGGGATCACGGACTTTACGGGTTATCGCGGTCAGTTTCCAATGTCTAAAGGTTTGATGCGCGCGCGTATCCCTAGACTCGTAGCACGCGTTTCATGGAGTGCCGGAAAGTTCGTTCTGACTTATTACTTTCTGCAGGTCGCCGGCCATTCTGGAAAATGTCATCGGTTGATAATGGGCATTGGCGTCCAGGTTTATCAAGAAGCTTGTGATACCTTCAGGGTAGATGAGCGACTTCAACCTGCCAGTCATCTCGGTTCTAGTCGATTGGATATAATGGCTATATTCCGAAAAGTTTCTGAAGTACGAGATAATTACTATGTCTTCACCCATTCCAATACCGTCCATTACCAGAAAGACACTGTTCAGATTGCCCTCTCGTAGTTGCAGCGTTCCCTTGAACATTTCTTCACGTTCCTCCAGAGAAAGAGGATGACTCAGTTTCAGAAAGATGATTGCCATTATATGATACCCCAGTTTCTTGAAGTCGGGAATCACGGTGTATTCTCTTATGCAACCTTCTTTCTCAAGTTTCGTCCGTGCTCTAGTTACCGTCGGCTGCGATACTCCCATAACCCTGGCTAGTTCCCTGTCGCTTCTGCGACCGTTTTTCATGAGTTCAGAAACAAGTCTCAATTCCACGTTTTTCATTTTTATCAAGTGACCTGTTGAATAATAGAAAAGTGCGATGCTTCGTTATAAAGTTTGGTTTGAAAGAGGCGCGTCGAGGTTTAGTCTTTTCAAAATAGAGAAGAAGCAAGAAGTCAACAGCACAGAAGCCACATGGCGGCAAGAAGGGACATCATGACTGAAGTCACAAGAAAGAAGCAAACTCGAGCAGAGCGCGCGCTATTACTTTTCTTCGGCGGACTCGATACACGCTTCGTTCAAAATGTCAAGATGAGCTTTGATTTGCTTCCAAGCATAACGATCCCATTTAAGATCATAGACCATGACATTCGGGAGTGTAATGTCTTGTCTTACAAGCCATGCAAGGAATTGAAAAGTCTCATCAGGAATCTTGAGAATCTTCATTTTCTCAGCGCTCTTGGCAGCGGTTCGCTCCTTGGTTGTTTCTTTTATAACATTCGCGCGTTATAACTCTTACTTCGCCAAGTAGAACAATTGCGACAACGATACATGATTCAGAGTCAGACACCGAGTCTATAAAGCGCTTCTGAAAGCGCGCGCTACGGCAGCTTCCTTTGCTTTTTCAAATTTTTCTCCCGACATAGAGCTACTGCAGTCTATCGCCAAGCATACGTTGAGAATTGAGGGAGAGATTTGTCTTTCAGCGTCTTCTTTAGCTTGAATATCTGCACTAATAAAGACCACGGCCTTTCTTTCAGCCCTTAGATTTTTCCTATTAACTCTACACTCAAAGCTAAAAGTGCAGGACAATCGACCACGACCGGAAATGCCCTGTTACGTGAATAGTAATACATGAGAAACCATCTTTTAAACAGTGCTCATAGTTCTGATTTCGATTTCACCTCCACATTTGAAACCAAGATAATCTACCGCATCGAGTTGTAGACTTGTCGCCGGTTCCAAATACGGCTCCTGCATTTGGCGTCACATTTTTTGTTCATATTCTGAATCGAAGTTACAAATTTTACTGATCTAAATTGTCATTTCATAAGTTTTAAAGATAATTTACTTAAATTATCTGCAGTGGTCAACATTGAAGATTAAATGCAACATTCTGGTATTCTACGTCTTGTTGATGTTTTTGTTTTCGGCGATGCCCCATGCATCCAACTCTTCTGAAACCCCATCATTCGAGAGGGCTGTAGGCGTACAAGTTGGAGATTGGTTTGAATATACAGTAGCCTCTCTCTTAAACACCAGCAACCCCAGCAGAGAATGGCCGGGAGCGTGGGGTCCCCAAACAACTGTGGAGGCTAGAATCGAAATTCAAGGGGTTCTAGGCACAAATGTAACGTTCGTTACATCGGTTAGAGCGCCGGACGGAGCGTGGTCTAATACAAGTGGGTGGATCGATGTCCGTAACGGTCAAAGTGATCCGCCAAACAATTTTGTCGCTATCGCCGCCAACCTGAGCACCGTAAGTGTTTATGAGGACCCAGCCTTTGAGCAAGTGCTAATCCAGTATACGACAACAGATTATTGGGGCGAGAACTTTAGAGACGTAAACGTTGTTGTATTAGAGTCGCTAACTATCCAACACTTCGGCGACATACCGTACACTCGCTTTGAATCCAGATGGGACAAAATAACGGGAATGAAAGTTAAGAGCACATATAGGATAGACGACGTGCAAAACGAAACAAACTATTATCATGCAGACCTGAGTATTCAGCTAACAAGAACAAACGCTTGGCCTAAGAAGGAATGGAAGGTTGGAGTCAATGTTGGCGATTGGTGGAAATGCGGCAACATAACTTTAGACGTGAACAGCAGCGACCCAACTGCTACACCCTCAATGTTTCAACCATTTTTCCTTGCAAATGAAACCGATTGGCAAACATTCAACGTGACAGAAGTTTCTGGAAGAAACGTCACGCTAAAAACAATTGTCCATTTCAAAAACCAAACAGAAATCGTTGAAGAACTTCATGGTGACATCGCAAACAACACCAACCTTATCTTTGTGCTTATCGCTTCAAACTTAAACATTCGGGAATCGTTCTTAATTGACGGCCCACCCATCATGTTTGAAAAAGTTTATAATTGTATTGGAGTGCCTAGAAGGGCTGTTGCTTTCAACATTTCCCAACAAAGTAATACTACAGACGGGACAGAAGGTGTGTTCGTAGAATTCACGTGGGACAAGTTCACTGGTATCCTTCTTGATCTTCACGAACAGTTTTGTGTGACCAATGGATCAGCATATTACAAGTTAGACTTGCACACAAACGTTGTTGAAACAAACCTTTGGGGTCTGCAGGCTCACGTAATAAATGTGGCTGGTCAACAATTCACAGTCACAACATTTAGCAACGCTTCGATTTCAAATATGACTTTAAATACGGAAGAAAAAGCCTTAATTTTCAATCTAACAGGCTTTGAGGACACAATTGGCTATTGCAACATAACCATACCTAAGACTCTTATATCCTGCGACTCACATAGTGGATGGCAACTATACATAGACGAAAGTCCAATAGCAGATTTTCTCGTCGTAGATAATGGCACGCACACTTCAATATACTTTACACATGCACTAAGCAGTCACCAAGTGAAATTGGTCGGCCAACAGGCAATACCGGAATTTCCAAACTGGCACTTTTTAGCATTGTTGATAATCACGATCTCTATTATGGCAGCTCTCAGAAAAATCCTCAAACTTGCCCCGAAAACCCGTATTCAGTACTCAGACACCAAATGGCCATAGTATCAAGAAAGGTTTAGTTTGGAAAGCCATAGACGGACGCTCTAATCAAGGATGAAAAAAGCAGAGAAGAATTAGATGGATTGTAGTTCGGTTATTACTTCTCTAGTTGCTCTTCTTATGGCTTGTTTGCTGTTGTATTTGGGTTTCCACCTTAGTGATTTTGCCATAGGTTTTCGAATGAGGTTTTTAGCGCGCGCCTTTCTTGATAACTCTGTCTCCTACATTGAATGAGACAAGGCAGGAAAAGCATGAATACTTTTTCAGTTTACCTTCAACCTTCTTGGTAACAACAAAAGAGTTACTCATTCTAGAACCTCAAAAAGAAAAAGAGAGGTTGTGCGGGAGGACACCTTACTGTTAGTTGGCTTTTAGGAAAGTTTGATATACCACACGAAACAAATGGAGTGTGGTTGAATGGAATTGAGCGAACAAGAATTCTTAGATTCGGTATCCAACCCGAACACCAAGAAAGAGTATAGACATGGATTAAACAAGTTTTGCAGTTGGTATGGAAAAAGCGCAAAAGAAATCCTTGAGCTAAGAAAAGACGACCTAACTCAAAGAGCAGGAGAAAACCTAATCGAATACAGAAACCGCGCAGCAAGATTTGAAAAAGAAATCGAAAAATTCCATAGTTACCTGATAAGTCAAAAATGCAGCATCAACACAGCAAGAACCCAAACCTTAGGAATAAGACAGCTCTTCAGGTTCTATGAGATGGGCATACGATTCAGAACAGGAAGCAAAGTATCAAAGACGGTCAAGACGACAAAGAACTTTCCCCTAACAATCGAGCATGTGAGGGCTATGTTTCAAGTTGCAGACCTACGAGAACGACTAGTCTTAAGCATGGCCACAGATCTAGGGCTTAGAATAAGCGACTTCATCACGCTGAAGAAAACCGATCTACCATCATTGAACCAAGAACCGCCGATTGCGTTTGACACGATGACAGGCAAAGAAGATGTCGTAGCTCACGGGTTCCTGAGCCAGGAAACCGCAGATCTCCTGAAGGTCTATCTGCCCACATTGGAAAAGAAGAACGGAAATCCTTACCTGTTTCCCTCTAATGGAAGCAGTCACATTTCAGACGAATGGCTAAACCGACTCCTCCAAAGACTTGCTGAAAAGGCCAAGATCGACCTGAGTGGAAAGAGCATATCGTTTCATTGTTACAGAAAGATGCTTCTCTCCGCAGCCATAGACTCTGGAATCGGCTTGACAGCGGGAAAGAAGCTCTGCGGAAAAGCCATAGCACAATCTGACGACACCTATTTAACAGTGGTTAACTTGCGTCAGAAGTTCATCCAACTGAAGAAGTTCTTGACGATAAAGGAGACAACCAAGCTCGAAGACAGTGAGGTGATTGAGAGTTTGAAGGACACCGTGGCAGAGCTTCAGGAAGAATTGACTCAGCAAAAGACTGTGACGGATGCTGTTACCGAGAGGAACATCAAGGTTTCGAAGGACATTGAAAGGCTAGAGAAGCAATTGCAGGATACTACGCTGGTACTTGACTTGATCAAACAGGTTCTGACTCCCGAGATTCTAACCAGACTTCAATACGACCACCTTCACAAGGAGCACGAGGGCGACCAGAGCCACAAGAAGATAAAGCCATAGTAATGAAATTCCTACGCTTGGAAAAGGACGCTATTCCCTCTGCTTATCCTAGACCCTCTGAAGAAGGCTGATTGTGAAGGCGTCCCCAGAAATTCCCCACAAGGCTCATACCGATCTACGGCTAGATGTAGACTTGCATACGGGGGGATTCGGAGATTTGAAAACCAAAGAAGAAGTGTTGAGAGCTCTGGTAGTCCGTGGTGCCATTGTAGAATACGTGACAGTAGAAGGGCTTCTAAAAGATCCAGTATTGCGGAATGTGAGGCCTAAGACCTTGGGGGTTAGACTGCTAAGGTTGAGGAGAGAAGGTCTTGTAACAAAGAAGAATCTGGGAAAAGTGCACGCATATAGACTTACCATCAAAGGCGTGAAGAGACTCGACTATTTTCGTGGAAAAAGTAGAATAATGGAAGAAAAAGTTGAGCAATTCAAAAGAAGGATTGATGAGGAATATAACAAGATGATGTTTCAGAAACTGCTGGAAGCCGCAAAAGATGAACAGGGAGCATAAGAGACTGCTTTCGAAAATGGAATTAGAAGGCGAAAGTGATTCATCATGTTTCGACCCAAACTTGTCTGTGAAAAATGTGGATGTTGCTGTCTTCAACTTGACCATATAGAAATCTGTAAGAAAGACGTTAGAAGATGGGTCGATCAAAACGAAGGATTTGTTCTACAATATTGTCAGGGCTGGAATGAAGATTGTTGGAATATGCTGTTTGAACATAAACAGAAATTGATTGAGCATTTAACCAAATCTTTGATGGAATGTGAAATGTGGTTTGACCCAGAGACTAGACAACAAATGTTCTTGTGTCCATTTTTGAGAAAAAGACGTAGCAAGAATCAATTCGAGTGCATGATTCATGATAGTAAACCGTTAATGTGTCAAGATTATATTTGTGGCCAAAAAGATATGAAGGGAATAGTCAAAAGACCTTTTGAAGAAAACCTTAGAGACTATCGTAAGAGAAGAAAACAGTACCTTTCATTCTTGAAATATATCTATCCGAAAGAAAAGAGAAAGAAAAGAAGAGATTAGCGCGTGCACTATTGATTGTGTCCCCGTTGAAAGGACTGATTGATGAAACGTTCCCACAAGGTTTTCCCTCTTGTCGAATCCACTTGTCGTTCATTATTTCCCCTGCCAGTGCCGTTACATCTGCCGTACGTAAGCAGGAAATCTTGTGGGGACAATGTGGGGACATCACGTGGGGACTTCTGGTAACACGCGCGCGCTAAGCTAGATAGATCGACAGTCTTAATTTTCATTGTCATAGGTGTCTACACTTTGAAGAAATAGCATTTGAATGCGTTGACCATGCTTTTGTTCCATTCTCCATCTAAGAACCAAAATCTAATAAAGTCAAATAGCTAGAGACTGAAGTCGAGAGTCAGAATAATGAGCCTTGATGAACTCGTTGCGAAAATGAAAACGAGTCCAATAAGCTTGTTCTATGGAGCAGGGGTATCAATTCCTTGTGGAGGTCCTACGTGGAACGAGCTAATGGCACTCATCCAAAGCAACTTTTCAGTCCAAACAAAGACTGATTTTTTCAGCTTAATGCAAGAGGTAATCGGCTGGAATGATACTAATAGGGCAGAAGCAGAGGCCTTGATTCAGAAACGATTAGCTGCCATATCGCCTAAGGACGACCAAAAATACCTCTTTTCAATTCCTTGGAAAGCAATTTTGACAACAAACTACGACTGTCTACCTGACATAATAGGTTCAACATTGGATGGATCCAGACAAGTTATTCCCGTTGCTGACCTCGAAAGAGAGGTCAACCAGCTCAGGGACGATCACTTATACTGCTTCAAGCTCCTTGGCGATTGCCAATTCTCGTATCCACAAGGGGGCTGGATGATACTTTCTACAAGTGACTTGTTCTCTGAATCTGAAAGGCGAACAAGTTTCTTCAAGAAATTTAGGACACTAGCGATTTCGGGTCACATTATTTATCTAGGTTACTCCTTTAGAGATGATATTGTCTTCTTGTTGCTGAGCCATATGAAGAAAGTGTTGCAGGCCTTTCCATGGAAAGGATTTGCGATTATTCCAGATGAACCTGATCTCGAAACGAAGAAGAAGCTTGAGTCTGTAGGGATCACATGGGTAAGAGGGAATCTTGAGGATTTCGTAAAATCGGCCAAGAAAGTTTTTGGGAATACCCCCAAGAGTGGCCCAGTTGACGTCGGTTGCCTGACGTTGCATGGTCAGACGGTGGACATCGACCGTTCCGTGTTCTCAAACATCAAGGGCAAATTTAGCTTATTACACGAAGATCTAATGAAATCAAGCTCAGAAAGAATCGAAGATTTCCTTAAAGGAACTTCCAATACGTTCTTTCCATACGTTTGGAATTGGGATTTTCACCGAGAAAGCAAAGTCATTTGGGAAAACCCCAACGCAAAAGCTATCATTCCAAGTGATTTGAAATTACTCAGTAATCGAACTTCGGTCCTGGACCTTGACCAAAACTTCTTCTGCGCCCTTGTCGGAATCGCTGGATCAGGAAAGAGCATTTTTGTAAGAAGAATCGCTTTTGAATGGCACCAGACTGGCAATCCAGTCATTTTCATTGACCCCACAAATTCTTCAATTGATACGCCAGCTTTAGACGGCATGATGAATGAAATCAGAGAAACCTACATGAAAAGAGTGAAGGAAGCAGGTGTTGCCAACCCAAAACTACTCAAATGGCTACTCATTGCTGATGGTTGTGCTCCGATTATCGGCCAAATCAAAATCCTGAGGGACCATCTATTGTCAACTGGAAAGCCTGGAGACATAATTCTGGTGTCAAGGGAGTCGGAAGCTCCCTTGGAGAAAATCAGAAACTACGGGCTTGACGCAATTTATAAACTAAGTGACACTATTCACGAAGAGGACCGAGATAGCTTCCTCCAGCAATACAAACGCTTTGGAGTCATTGATGAAGATATCTTCAACCAAAACATTAGAGATCCAGAAGTCAACTTCTCTTTCTTTGGTTTGATCTACTCAACCGTGCATTCTTCGAGAAAGACAATCGATAGACTACTGAAGGAAGAATATGACAAGTTAGATGAAGAATCCAAGAAAACTTATCAGACTGTATCTCTTATCCAGGCCTATCAACTAGATCCATTGGTTACGTTGGTAACAAAGAGCCAATCCATTGATCCTAACTGGCTTGGACCCCAGTTGGTCGCAGGGAGCCTCAGCGGGATCGTAAGACCTGCAAATTATGGTCGATCTCTTTTCACTGTCCAAAGAATCGTTGCGGAATCAATAGCGGGGGCGATATTCCGCACTTCCGATGAAAGGAAGCTAGCTCTAGGAGGCATAATAGGTGCAGTAACCTGTGGGGAGGAATCCGAAATGCGCCTTCTTGAGAATCTCCTAAACTTCAGAATCGATCTCGATATTGGTCCTCGATTGACTCCCGACCACAAGATTGATTTATACGGTCAAGCTGTCGGAGTTGTCAAATCAAAACCTCTCTTGATTCATTTGGGAAGATTGCAGACTAATGCTCACAGATTTGAAGATGCACGTAAGACGCTTAGGGAAGCTTATGGTGCTTATGTTGCGGGCTTTGACGAGAGAGAAGAACATGTGAGAGACGCTGAGGGTCGCTTGGAACACGCAATTGCAGAAGATGAAATGACTAAAGGCAAAAACTGTCGCAAAGATGTGGCGTGGGAACACCTCGAAGAAGCGGAGAAGAAGTTCAACGAAGCCAAGATTGATCCTAGACTCACACCTCACCCTTACACTGGACTAGCGAGAACCTATCTTACTAAGGCAAGACTTGTACTTGAGGAAAGTCTTCAATGGGATCTGATCCTGGCTGCAGCCCAAGAATGCAATTTCTTAGATAGATCCGTTGGAGAGAGCCCTGACAGCTATGTCGTGAAAAAAGAAGTCGGCAACCTTCTTGACAATTTGGGATTTGACGAGCGTCACATAGAACGAATGCCCAGTCCAACAGGAAAGGCAAACGGGTATGCTTACCTGGCCGAAATAAGAGTTGCACATGAAAAAGACAAGGAAGCGTTGGAATTCGTGGAAAAAGGGCTCAAATTCGATGGAATGTCAATTTGGCTTATGCGTCTTCGCATATACTTGCTTAGGCGTCTCGATCCAAGCGATCATGCAACTATTAGAAGTACGCTTGATGACTATGCGGCTATCAAGAGAACAAAATATGACGTTGAACTGTCATTCGAGCTAGCGAAGGAAACGTATATGGAGGGCAAAGTCAGAGAAGCAAGGTTACTTTTTAAAGAATTGGGGCGAAGAGCTGAGAATTACCCAAGAAAGCTAATACCACGAGAACAAGAGGATCGATGGATTGAAGCTGGGACCGCAAAACGCCTCACAGGTACGATAGTAAAACTGCCCACGAGTGAGTTGTATGGCAGGATCCAAACTAGTTTTCCACAACCTCATGGTGATACATTAGTAGTGAGAAAGCCCGACCTGCAATACGCAAATCCACGAGTAGGTGATCGCGTAAACTTTGAAATTGTCTTCAATATGCTCGGCCCCGAGGTCAGCAGAGTCAGAAGACTGTAATTGGCGACCGAGATTCCTTTTGGATCGATTAGGCCAGCAGCTTCAAAGAAGGATGTTCCAATGTATCAGGCTTCTATAAGCATGCTCTCCCAGCATGCAGCGTGGTAGAACCTAGCTTTTCCTAGGTGAATTTTCTGAGCACTAGGTCTCCAGGTTTCAGAGACTGGCCACATCTCTCACACCCGAGCTCTGTTCCAAGCCCACGAACACGTTTGAGGAGCCCTATGGTTGCTGGTTTCAGAACATAGAGCTTCTGGTTCCTGATAGTCTGGGCTCCTAGTTAGTTAAATGAAACGTAGCTAGTTTTATGAAGCAAATTACTGAAAGCGACACTTCGGACGACAAAAAAAGAGAGGCTGTGCGGGAGACATCTCCACACTTTCAGAAGTCTTATATTGAAGATCGTTGTATTCTCATCTGGTATATCATAGGAAAGAAAAGCCTACTAATAGTAAGGACTTCGGGAGATGTCTCCCTTCAGATGTCGGAATGTCACGTGCACTTCTCCAGAGTACGCTGAAGGCATGGTTGATTTTCTGGAAGCATTGTCTAGAATCCAAACATTAAATAGTCAATTCAAAAGTACATCTAGAAGCTGCAAGTGAGAGCATGCTTGATATCAAGCTCATCCGTGAGAATCCCGATCTAGTTAGGACCAACCTGACTAAGAGGGGGGACCCTCAAGTTGTGAAGATGCTTGACGACTTGATCAACTGCGATCGAGAATGGCGTCAATCATTGACGAAACTGAATGGTCTTCGGCATGAAAGGAGACAGAAAACGGCCGACATAGCGATCGCCAAAAAGAAGGGGAAGGACGCAAGCGAGAGAATATCTGAAGCAAAGAATGTTGACGTCGAAATCACGAAGCTGGAGAAGCAGGTGGGTGCGTTTGAACAGCAGGTTCATGACTACCTCATGCGCTTGCCGAACCTCTTGCATGAAACGGTTCCGATTGGGAAAGACGAAAAAGATAATGCTGAGGTAAAGAAATGGGGCAATCCCCCGAAATTCAGCTTTCCCATCAGAGACCACATGGACTTGGGAACCGCTCTAGACATAGTCGACGTTGAAAGGGCAGGAAAGGTTGCTGGAGCAAGATTCTTTTATCTGAAAGGAGCCGCAGTTCTCCTTGACATGGCTCTAGTTAGCTTCGCACTTGACGAAATGTTCAGAAAAGGCTACACGCCTGTGGAGCCACCGTACGTAATGAGGAGAAAACCGTACGAAGGCGTCGTCGCCCTAGGTGATTTCGAAGATGTTCTCTACAAAATTGAGAATGAAGACCTCTACTTGATCGCCACCTCAGAGCATCCTATGGCCGCAATGTATATGGACGAGGTATTGATGGGCGAAGATCTGCCAGTGAAACTTGCCGGGTTCAGCACGAACTTCAGAAAAGAAGCAGGTGCCCATGGCAAGGACACGCGCGGAGTGTTCCGTACGCATCAGTTCAACAAGATTGAACAGTTCATATTCTGCAGACCTGAAAACTCGTGGCAATTGCATGAAGAGTTGCTTAAAAATGCTGAAGAACTTGTGCAGAAACTCGGTCTGGCTTATCGGGTCGTCAACGTGTGCACAGGAGACATCGGAATCGTTGCAGCAAAGAAGTACGATGTCGAGGCATGGATGCCTGCTCAAAACGCGTACAGAGAGATTGTCTCATGCAGCAACTGCACTGATTACCAAGCTAGGAGACTCAACATCAAGTATCGGGAGAAAGAGGGAGAAGCTCCAAAAGGTTTCGTGCACACATTGAACTCGACGGCGTTGGCCACTGGGCGAACCATGGTTGCGTTGATCGAGAATTATCAACAAGAAGATGGTTCGATTGTTGTTCCCGAAGTGTTGAGAAAGTATATGGGCGGAATCGAGGAAATTGCTGCCAAACGGTAAACCTTTTAATACTCTGACGTGAACTTTCAAGCTGCATTCGGAGGATCAATGTGTCTTCAAAAACCAAACGTGTGCGCGATAAGTGGCGAGGAAAAGCATGGTACATGGTGCTGTCTCCACCATACTTTGGAAGCGTCGAATTAGGGTCCGTGCCAGCGGAAGAACCTGACAAGCTAATTGGAAGAGTTGTTGATTCAACACTCTACGACATCACGAACGATTTTGCTCACCAATACTTGAAGATGCGCTTCCAGATCGCTGAAGTCGAAGGCAAAAATGCAAAGACAATGTTCAAGGGGCACGAATATTCACGGGACTATCTGCGAAGTCTTGTCAGGAGAAGAACAACAAAGGTTGACGGTCACT
>Ga0315293_10004863_pt1 | contig 12688 bp, 7 predicted proteins | sample YL17G13_20_MG_FD_203071 | JGI IMG/M metagenome (GOLD analysis project Ga0315293, IMG submission 203071) | Sediment microbial communities from Yellowstone Lake, YNP, Wyoming, USA - YL17G13_20 | ecosystem: Environmental > Aquatic > Freshwater > Lake > Sediment | place: USA: Wyoming | collected... | reverse complement strand
TGGTGTCGAAAACACTCGAAGACAGGACGCTGATAAATCCAAACGCGCAACAGTCGGCTTCCGCTATTCTCCTCTTGATACCGTCAAACTGATCGGCTCCGGCGGAAAATGAATTTAGCGTGACCGCAAGGACAATTATCGCAGCAAGTAACTTCATGATAGTTTATACGGAGAAATGCCGGGTTTAGTTCTTCTCGGCATCCCCTCTGATCGCACCTGTCGCCGGACCGAATACAGTGTCCAAGTAGCTTTTGTCGACAATCACTTCACGTGCTTTGGAACCGTCGAACGGCGATACAACTCCTGCTTCTTCCAGCTTATCGATAAGTCGGGCCGCCCGCTGGTAGCCGATGCCGAGGCGCCTTTGCAGCAATGAAACCGAACCCTGCTTGTGACGAACCACAACTTCGCAGGCCTCCCGGAACAGTGGGTCGCCGAGGTCAACATCAGATTCCTTACTCTCGCTTGTGTTCTGAGATATTCCCTGTAAGGTTAGCGTCGGAAGGTTCTGCTCCTTAATGAAACCCACCAGGCGATCGGTTTCCGCGCCGGAAATATATGCACCATGGATACGAGTTGGTTCAGGCTGCCCGGTGCTGAGAAAGAGCATATCGCCATTGCCAAGCAGCTTTTCAGCGCCGTTGGCATCAATGATTGTGCGGGAATCGACCTTAGTGGCAACCTGAAAAGCGATACGGGCAGGGAAGTTCGCCTTGATCAGTCCGGTAATCACATCCACCGACGGGCGTTGGGTTGCCAGAATCAGGTGGATGCCGACAGCGCGGGCCATCTGCGCCAGGCGAGTAATGAGCATCTCCGTCTTGGATGATGTCGAGGACATCATCAGGTCAGCCAGTTCATCGATAAATAACACGATGTATGGGAGCTTGTCCTCTTCCCTCTGCTGCTTGCGGTTAAAATCCTCAATATTCCGCACCGAAGCATTCGCTAACCGGCGATACCGATTCTCCATCTCCACGACGGCGTCGGCAAAAACCTTCTCTGCCTGTCGAGGCGTCGTGACGACGGGGCGCCCCAATTGTGGTAGCCCGGCGTACACCGAGAGCTCGAGCATCTTCGGGTCCACAAAAACGAACCGAATCTGCATCGGATGCATTCGGTAAATCAGGGATGTGATCAGCGCATTCATGCAGACCGATTTACCTGAACCGGTCGCTCCCGCAATCAGCAGATGAGGCATCTTCGCAAGATCAGTAACATACGGTTTGCCCGCTGTCGTCTTTCCAAGAGCCAAAGGCAATCTGGGCTTGGGATCGGTGAATTCCTCTGCCGCCAGGATTTCTCGAAGGTACACCTGCTGAGGGGCGCGATTTGGAATCTCTATCCCCACTGCCGCCTTCCCTGGAATCGGCGCGATGATGCGAATCCGTTTTGCCTTTAAGGCGAGCGCGAGATCATCGGCGAGGTTCACAATCTGGTTGACCTTTACGCCAATTCCGGGTTTGAACTCGTACCTCGTGATAACCGGACCAGGGTATCGGTCAATTGGCCCCTCAATACTTACACCAAATGTCTCAAGTGTCTCTTTAAGCATCTTGGAAGTGCTGCTCAGTTCCTCAGTCGAGACCGACGGCCCTTGATCGGGATTGGCATCAAGCAAGTCAAGGCTCGGATACGTATAATTGAACGACGGCACCTGAACCGGCTGGGCGGCCTTCTTCAACACCGTCTTGCGGCGTCCTGTCTTGTCCGACTCTGTTTCTTCGAACATATCCTCTTGTTCTTCGTCTAAAGCTCCAGTCGGCACCGGCTCCTTTTCTTTGCGCCGACCTGCCGTTGGAGCCACGACGACCGAGCCAGGTTCCTCCTTCGACAGTCTCTGACGATGAAACAAAGCTTTGAGCCAGCCAAAGGCGAAGAAGATTTTGAGCCATGACCACGGCTTCAGGTACAAGCTCTTCAGTGGAGACAGAATCTCTGCTTTGCGCAACCGACCTAGCAGGAAGGGAGTAATAAATGTATACAAGGTCACCAGAATGAGAACTAGGCCGCCTAATGCTATGTAGGTTCCACTTTCCCCCATAACGGTGAGAGATACCCGGGTCAACATCCATCCGAGGTAGCCGCCGATAGCATCGGAATGCTCTACCAGACTACTATCAATCAAATCCTGCACATTGAGCATTATGCTGGCGGCCGCACCGACAAAGAACAGCATGAATAGCCGTGGATGGATCTTCTGGGCGAATTCTCTCGACAACATGCTCAGAGCGAGAGAGGCCAGCCCAAACGGCACGAAATAGGCAAGCCATCCCATCAGAAACAGTAACAGGAACGACAAATAGGAGCCGATCATTCCGCCTTGATTGGCGAAATTAACCTGGAAAGGATTCGCTTCTCCGTCCGACCTGCCCTGAATCCGCACGTCATCCATTGCCCGGTGGGTAACGAGCGAGACCAGTACAAACAATGCCAGAAGGAGCAAGATCGCTCCAACCGTCTTCCGCCCCCGATTACTCTTCCGCGATGCCATAGTGATTACATAGTCGGGCTCAGGGCCCCAAAATGCAATTATAAACTGCCTGAAAAAGAGCTCTCCGAACCCGTCTAATATCCGGTGTTTTGCAGGAGAGAGCTGCTGACCAGCGTATTGGAATTGTCGATCTTGATCGCGGGAATAGCGGTCACGTACAGGCGGAATGAGTAGCCGCGGTTCGAACCGACCGGCACCCAATTGAATTCACCGGTCCAGCAGTGAAGAGTTCGAACAATGCTGACCTGGCTGTTGATAGTGCGCCCCTTCACCGGGTCAAACGCCTGGCGAAAGCTGACTGTTGTGTTGGGAGTCAAATCGAACCGCAGCGCCAGGCTAAGCGAGCTATGTTTCCGGAATTCAGCCTTTCGACCTGATTCACCGTATGAGTAGTCAACGCGGAGGCTCCAACCCTGCCCTGTACTTGCCCGCGTCCGCACCGGCGCACCCGGAGTGACTTCCGCTGCGGAATCTGCGCCACGTTCAATCCGGACCGGTTCATCGAATAGGAATTGGCTGCCAGCGATAGTCATGCTCGACAGAATGTCAAAGCGCAGTAGATACGGCGAGAGCAAGTCAAGAGTGTCGGTACCGGGCTTGTACAGCGAGTGCTCCATCGATCCGCTCAGTGCAATTCGGGGAAGCACCTGCGACTGAAAACTCGTGATGAGATTCGAGAAAGGGCGTTTGATGTTTTCGAAGTCATACGAAAAACCGGACTGCATCGACAGCAGGTCAAGATTCCGCTCTGCATCTTTCTCCCTGATCTTGGCCTGATACACCTGCCCAAGTCCGGCCGTTAGCCGCGACGATCGCGCTTTGCTGCCGGCTCCGGCTCCAGCATAAGCGCGCTCGGTGGGCAAGCGATCTATCTTCGGTACAAATCCATAGGAAACCGAGGGGGTGAGCACCTGCCGCAGGCCAAGCAATCCAAACAGATTCGGATGAACTGTGCCATACAACGTGGTCGACAACGAGGCGCCGGTAGTGTACATGTAAGTCCGGTAGGTCCTGCCGGCGTCGATTCCCTTGGCATCCGACTGATCCGTCCGATAGATTCTGAACCAATTTTCTGAGTAATTGAAACTTGGATTAAAGATAACGTACTTTGCTATCGTCATCGGGAAATTCACGGAAGCGCTGTGGTCCAGACGCGTGAACTCCTTCCGGCTTCGATGCGATATTGTGTCTTGGACGATAGCCGCAGTGGTATCCCCGGTCGTGTCAACGGGCAAAGTTATAATTGAGTCTATTACGGTGGTGCGGGACGAAAAATTCGTTAGGCTTGGCCGGTAGGAAATGGTCAGATTGTTGTACCACCGTGGAACCAACTTACCCTGTTCGTCTATGTGGCCGCTGCCTAACGGCTTGAGGACCGGCAAGGATATTCCAAGAGTCGGCAACCTGTCGGTCCGGTTTCTTGCATCCAGGTTCTCCTCGTGCGAGAATGAGCCGGACATCGATACCGATTTGCTGAAGCGCTTCGAGAAGTTTACAGTCGAACGAACATTTCGATTCGTCCGATCCGCAAGATTGGCTGAATATTCCTTGTAGTAGCTTGCGTCCGACTGGTAGCTAACATTGCCATCAATCTTCAGCCCCCCGGAGAACTCCTGTGCGTGCGCGGCGTTGATAGTCCAGCGGGTGCGTTTCACTTCAGTTGCCCTGCCCGCGTCAAACCAAGTCTCCTTGCTTATATTGGCCGCAACAGCGCCCTTGAACCGGTACAGAGCCATGTAGCTCAGATTGCTGGTCACAGTGAACGAATTATTCCTCTCCCGATAGCTCAACCCGTTCTGCCAATCCCAGTAATCCGAAGCTGCCCAGTAATACCCCACGTTTTCGATATATCGGTCCCCTTGCTCGATATTGCCGAGTCGAAACGGCAATATCCCCGAATGCCTTCCCTTCTTCAACGGAAAGACATAATACGGCAATGCCAGTATCGGAATCCTGCCAATGTGGAAAACGACCGGTTTGGCCAGCAGTTTATTATTGTTCATGAGCTTCATGTGCCGGGAATGAAAATGAAAATGCGGCTCGTCGGCGTCGCATGTGGTATAACGACCGTCGTCAACATAGAATATGTCCTTGCTGGTGCGTGCTACCTTCCGACCATAGTACAGTCCAGTTTCATAGCTGGATTTTGACTGCACAATGCGTCCCTTTTGTGTTTCGATTGAGTATTCGAGAAAATCACCGTACAACTCCTCATCCTTATCTTTGAGAATGACAGGAATCGGATTCGGCTGAAATTGCGCCAACAATGTCGAGTCAACAGTTGAGGAGTCCTGAGAAACCCCGGCAGAATACGCCTTGACCAGACGGTGTCGGGTCTGGAACACAATTTGGTGGGCGCTGAGGGCGACCGTGCCGGAATTGACCGTTGCCTGCTGAAAGAGACTGATTGTCGAATCAGTCAGATCATAGACTATCCGAGAACCGGTGTAATCGACGGTGTCGGTCTGCTTTGTGCTCAAAGTATCCGACGACTTAATAGTCTTCGAGTCCAGATATCGACCGATTCCACCACCGATCACCGTAACCGAGCGTAAGCGCTCTTCCTCAATGGCGAAGCGGATAGTATCTCCCGAAACGCTGTTCTGCTGCTCTTCTCGTTTGCCCTGCGTCGCCGGGAAATACCACGAGTAAGCCTGACCAAAGGAAGATATTCCGGACAGGCTCCCCTGGTCAAAATCCATGACAATCCGTTTCCCGGTGAGCGTGGAGTTGTCGAATTGAGTAGTGTCCCCCTTGATCGGCTCCTTGAAATCGCCGCGAGCCGAGTCGAGAACATCGATCCGGCTGAGCATGTCGTTCTCGCTACGAACGGAAATCAGGCCGCCGCGGACAATCGAGTTGCCACGTTGTGCCGCAGGATTGTCGAAGAGGTCAAGTACGTTTCTTCGCATCTGTAGCACCGCACATCCCGACGTTGCAGACAGATCTTTGGAATCGATCTTGACATTCCCGGCAGCTTGCGCCAATCCGTTCGCGGCATCGAAATCAACCCGGTCGGCTACGACTTCAATCATTTTGGCGCTATCGGGATATTTCAAGTAGACGGTCGGCCGGTCTTCCATGCGAAACTGTTTCACAGCGCGGTGATAGACAATGTGTCTTCCCACCGCCAACACCGAGTCCCTTCGGGAGAACAGCTCAACATAGGAGCCGCGTGCCGTAGCGATGTTGGTATTCTCATCATACCGAACTGAGTCCGCAACCAGGTGATAAGATGCATCATCGATCACTACTTTTCCCCTTAGCGCCAGATCACGACCGACAGCCCAGATGGCGGAATCGCAGTAGATCGTACCGCTATCGGTCTCGAAAATAACATTCCCGATCGCAAACATGGTATCGATTGACTTACCGTCTGACGACAAGACAACTTCGTATTCGTCGGAATGCTGGTATCGTAAAACCTTGGGGTCATCGGTCCGAGCTGCCGGCGCAAAATACAATGCTGCGGCTGAGATCGCCATGAGCCTCCACGCCTTAGACATTTTGCACCAACGATACAAGAACATCTCGGTACTCTGTAAATCTCTTTGGATCCGCTCCGCCGAGCTGAGCAACTCGCGCGTTGCCGCCGCCCTTGAGCCCCTTCCTCTGACAAAGCTCTCGAGCCAGTTGGTCTGCAGCAATGCCAGTTGATGCGGCAGCGGCAATAACCAGTCGTTCGCCGCGCGTCAGGATTGCCAAACCGCCTATCTCGTCAGCAACCAATGAAGCCAACGCTCCAATCAAACCGCTGTCGATATCGGCAACCTCTTCTGTGACCAGACTCACTCTTCCCGACTTGATAAGCTTAGTCGTTAAGACCCGCGCCCGTACAGGCAAAAGCTCCTTCTGAAGCTGTGTCATCTCTCTGCGAAGGCTCCTGTTATCCGACACCAGTTTCTCCACCTTCACGAGGAGGTCGGTCGGGTGACACGTGAGAGCTCTGGCTAACCTGTCGGTGACCTCGAATCGTATCCGGTAATCTTCAATGGCCTGCTCTCCGGCCAGGAACTTGACCAACACATGTCCGCGCATCTTCTCAGCGCCGATGATCTTTATAATGCCAACCTCGGCCGTGGAGCTGCAATGTGTGCCGCCACATGCCGACCAGTCGAGGTTCCCGATACGAATCACTCGGACAACGCCTTCGCGCTGCGGAGGTTTGCGCAACGGCAGTCCGGCCAGTTCATCACCGGAGACGAACAGGATGTCAATCGGCTGATTAGCGGCCACGATTGAATTCGCCTGATCTTCCACCTCCAGCATTATAGCATCGCTCACGGTGCTTGCATCCGTCTCTATGGCGCCGTAATCGTCGCCCAGATGTACGGAGAGCGTTTCCGCACCGAGCCGCTGCACGAATAGCTGACTCAGAATATGCTGGGCCGTGTGCTGTCGGCGATTCTTGAGGCGCCGCCGAGCATCGACAATGCCGTGGACCTTGCGGCCGACGTCAAATCCTCTGTTCTCAACAATGTGGGCGACATCGCCGTCACGAGTCTCGATGACATTGATTATCGCAATGTCGTTAAGCGTACCTAAATCATGCGACTGCCCGCCGGATGTCGGATAGAAGGCCGAACGATCAAGATAGACCAGGAACCGGCCTTCTGCTTCCTCGAGGCGAGAAACCACGGCGTCAAAGGTCAGGAGCGTCGGATCATGGTAATATAGACGTTCTGTCACCTGACACCTCTGCAGACTCGCCCTCTAACTTCCCGTGGGTCGGTGGTTGATAAGTGCTCGCCACCGATGCTGTAAACAGCAGTGACTGCCCTGTTCTCAGAAACGAGCAGACTTGAAACAGCAGCAATTCCGCCATTACCCCAACTTTGTTCGCCAGCGCGCCGGTCACAACCAGTGCGGACTTCTCCACAATCACCCATATCACGACAAGCGGCACAAACAGCAGAAGATATACGCCTACCAGTTTTACCCAGTGAGACCGAAAAAAGGTGAATGCCTCTGTGAGAAGCGGGCGCACCGTCGCTCCGTTGGAGCGAACTGACGCGGCTCTCAAGGTATCCGAGAACGCTATTGCCGGCGTCAGAAACAGACCAATCACACTCAACCAGACGGCAAAGACTACGCCTCCCGCTTCCGGCATAGCTCCTGATATAATGTGCCCGATAAAGGACCCGAACCAGATACCAACGCCAAGAAGAATGAGATACGCGACAGCCATCAATCCCGTAATGCGAAGATGCACCGCAAACCGTTCTCCGGATGCGGCGAAGAACTCCTTCCTGTTCACGCGTCTGCCGGAAGAGTATGCCCGGTAGATCCCTCCGTTTAGGAATTGCCGAATTACCAGAACCAGAAGCGTGAAAACGACCAAGACGATTATCGAGTTTCCAAACACAAACGGGCGCTGTGCAATGAGTTCTCCTATTACCTTCAGTGACCACTCTTTCAATAAAGGAGACGAATATAGGGTGTTGTCCAGCGCCGATTGGACGGTAACGAGAACGGGAAGCGTTACTACCAGAGCTAGGCCGAGCTTAATCAGGTACATATACAGCCAGAGGCGGCGATTAGCCTGAAATGCCGCCCAGCCATGACGAATGATCCCCACCATCACACCCCCCATAGGTAACTGAACAGGGATTCGACAAGAAATGTAATGCCGGAAAGCAGACGAAAGCCTGTTCCGTTGCCGGAAAGCGATAGGGAATTGTTCAGCAGGTTTTCATCGAGACCGATTCGCACATCCGGATCGAGGGTCGCTGAAACAAGTGGTTGGCTGCCTACAAATGTCAGTCTTGCCTGACCTGCTTTGGGCATCAACAGAGTGTCGCGCAAGCTGCCGTCTGCGAATGCCAATCGCATTGCGACCGGCAAACCGATTGGATTGTACATAGCATAGTCAACTGTGGAGCGGTACTGCGGGCGATTTTCAGCCCCGCCTAATAAGGAAGCTGCCGAGCTATTGTCTGCCGTTATAGGTTCATTCGCGATTCGCTCTATTAAATAGTCTATAGCCCCGGTGTTGTGCAATATCGTCACCGCAACGTCGCTTCCGACATAGGGCTCGTATTCGCACAGCAAGCTGACGAAATCGCCTTCTCCGGGAGTTGCAAAGTGACAACGCTCATAGTAACGGCGCCAAAACGATGATTCGTCTCCGGGCTTCAAATGACTGAACAGAGTGCGAAGCGTCACCGCTCCCTTGTTATAGACCGTGGCCGTGTAAGAACTCATCGAGAAGTACTGGTCTGCGGGCAGGGTGATCGGAAGGCGGTCGAACGATAGTAATCCCCGCAGCCTCTGCAGGCTGCCGTAGTCAAGAGTTATCCCCCGCCAGTTGAGAAAATTCTTCTCGCCATAGAGCGCCCGACTGACCCTCTCCGTAAAATAGTCGCTGACCGCTTCATCCAGCCATGGGGCTGAGGCCTGGTCGCTGTTTATGATGCCATAGAACCACTGATGCACCACCTCGTGAATCATCACCGCATCCTTAGCGCCGAGAAATTGGCCTCCTGACGGCGCCGAACAGACAATCATACGAGGCAGTTCTATCCCGCCGACAAATCCGAGTTCGCACACTGCAACATGAAGTTCCGAGAACGGATACGGCTCTACCCACTGCCCCATGCTATCAAGCGTCTGTCCGCACACTTCCGCTATTTGGTCGGCCACATACATTGTATGCTGCGAAGCATAGACGCTGATTGTAATTGGACCATGTACATAGCGCTTCGACACGATTGCCGGGGATAGATAGAAAGCGAAGTCGTGGGCCGAGGCGAGGGAAAATGAGTGCGTTATCATGTCGTCACTCGTGTCGGCGGAGGTCAATCCGGCCCCCACTACCCGCAGGGACTCCGGTGCTTGCAGCCGCACTTCAAAATCAAAGAAGTCCCCCACCAATTCGGCCAATTCGGAATAAGCGATCTTGACCCACTGACTGTTACGCCAAGGCGCCGGCATCGGAAACCAGCCGTCCAGGAGATACTCTCCGTTGGCAACGAACAACCGGTCCATCCCACGTGAAAGCGACGCCACGTGCGTCGTAAAATGTACTCGCACCGTCAATGACTCCCCTTGTGCGTACGTTCGCTCGGTCGGGCAGTACAAGTCCGTCCCTTCAATCCTGCAATGGTCAGTTAGATCGACGTCACCCACTACAAGCGTGTCGACATTCGTGTATGTGGAATCGAAAGATCTGTCGAGACTCGTCCACCCAGGCAAATCGGTTCGCAGGTTGGCGTACAGTCGGAAGCGCAGGTCACTCACTGCGCTCTCAAGCGTCGGCCAGGTGACCGTCACCCATCCCGAGACATTATGCTTAGCGGTGTCAAGCTCCGCCGAGATATGAATTCGGTTGGCTGCCGTGCTCGCGCTCACAAGCAGGAACGCCATGAATAGGCTACGCCATGCTGTTTTCAAGCGTACCAATCCCTGCAATTCGCACATGTATAGTGTCGCCTGCTTTCATCGGAGCGATCCCTGACGGTGTGCCGGTGGAAATCAGATCACCCGGCAGCAAAGTCATGACCGACGATATGTAGCTGATAAGATATGGAATATTGAATATCATTTGCGAGGTCCGACCGGACTGCATGATCTTGCCGTTGTAAATACCCTCTACAAGTAGATCGCGCCAGTCCAGCCCCGTTACAATCCAGGGGCCGACCGGGCAGAAAGTGTCGAACCCTTTGGCCCGCGACCACTGTCCGTCCTTCTTCTGAAGGTCCCGAGCTGTCACATCGTTGACGCACGTAAATCCGAAAATGTAGTTCTCTGCATCTTTTTCTGACACGTTCTTTGCGGTTTTGCCGATCACTATTCCCAATTCCGCTTCATAATCAACGCGTTCCGACTGAGGAGGATGCGCTATCTTGTCGTTCGGTCCGATGATCGCCGACGGCGGCTTGAGAAAGATCAGCGGGTACTCAGGCGGCTTGTCGGCGGAAAAGGACGCGCTAACGTGCGCATGGTAATTCAGCCCGATACAGACGATTTTCGAAGGCTCCACCGGCGCCAGCAGCCGAACGTCATCTGTCGCGTACTCTTGATCTGACGTCCGCCTTCCCAGCCAAGGCGCGGTTGAAAGTCGCAGTATCTTCGTGTCCGCCACTACTCCATAGAACTGCTCACCGGAGGTAGTGCGGCACCGTACATATCGTTCACTCATTAGTGGTATCCTATCCCATCAAGATATTGCGTAATTGATTCTATGTTTCCTTGCTCATCATATCCCCCCTCCAGCGCTGAAACGATGCGACCGCCGCAGAAGCGATCCGCCGTCTTGCGGAGCATTCGCCCAATTTGGAAATAGCCCGCACCGGTCACTTTCATGCCGCCAAGTGGATCGCGGTAGCACGCATCAAACCCCGCCGAGACCAGCAATATATCGGGTCGAAACTGCCCCAGTGCCGGTATTATATCCTTCTCATACCGAGTTACTATTTCGTCATCTTCGGTACCAACCGGCAGAGGGACGTTTACTGTAAACCCCCTTCCGCCTCCAGCGCCGGTTTCCTCGGCACTTCCGCTCCCGGGATAGAACGGATACCGATGCGATGATATGTAAAGGACATCCTGTCGATCATAGAAGGAGTGCTGGGTTCCATTGCCATGATGAACGTCGAAATCGACAATCGCTACCCGTTTGGCGCCCCATCGGTCCAGAGCATATTGAGCCCCGATTGCGACGTTGTTCATTAGACAGAATCCCATAGCATGGTTCTTCTCCGCATGATGCCCCGGCGGTCTGCCAAGCACGAAGACCCGATTAGCCTCTCCCTTGAATATGGCTTCAATGCCGGACAGCACGACATTTACGACCGATATCGCGGCGTCAAAGCTGCCGGATATGACATACGTATCGGCATCAAGATATCCCGCTCCTCTTTTGCATATCTCTCTCAAACCGGTCACGTATGCTGCATCATGAATTCGTGTGATTGGATCGATTCCATGATCTTGACATTCGAGCCGGGCTACCTGACCGGACGCAATCAGCGCCTCTAGTTTTACAGCTATTCCCCGTAGACGCTCCGCATTTTCTGGATGACCACACGGAGCGGCATGCAACTGCTCGTTAAGCTCGATTGCGATGGAGAGACCGGCCATGACTCCGAATTAACTCATTGCCGGACAACGCGTCAATTAAATTCAGACCTTCTTGAGTTTCCACTTGCCGCGGCTGAACCAAAAGGCCAGCACCGTAGCCTTGATAGTCGTCGTAATCGTGAGTGTCCACCAGACACCGTTTATCCCCCAGTTCAAATGAAAGCAGAGCCAATATGCCAATGGTACCCTTATAATGGCTCCGGGGATAAGCACCAGCATGGGAGCCATTGTGTCCCCGGCCCCGCTGAAGGAGCCTTCCAACACAATTTCAATTGCCATAGTGAACTGTGATAACCCGAGTATGACAAGATAATCGGATGCGATTTTGTGCACTTCGGCATCTGACGTGAATATCCCCGTGATCCAATGCGGTACCACCACAAAAATCGCTCCGATAACGCACGTTATAGCTACGGCAAAGCCTGCCGCCCCCCATGCGCAGCGTGCCGCACGATCCGGCTGGCGCGCCCCCAAATTTTGACCGACCATGGTCGAGGCGGCAATTGCGAATCCTGAACAGGTGAGATAAGAAATCGACTCCATTCGGTTGCCTATTCCCATTGCTGCCCCGGCCGCTTCGCCATATTGATGCACCAAGCGAATAAGGAACCAGTACACAACTATAAAGGTGAGATACTGAATCGTGATCGGCAGACCGATTCGAGCTATTTTCAACATCTCGCTTATTTTTGGCCTCGGTGCAAACAGCCGCTCTACCGGGAAGCCGGCTTTTCCACGCCGCAACAGGTAGAGCATCATACCACACGCCAACAGAATTGAAATGGTCGTAGCAACACTGGCACCGGGTACACCCAGCTTGGGAAAGGGCCCTATGCCGAAGATGAACAGCGGGTCGAGGACTATATTGAGAACTATCATCGACGAGCCGACAATCAGCGGCGTGCGCGTGTTTCCGGCCGCTCGAAAGGCTGCACAGCCCGAATCATATAGCGCAAAGAAGGTGGCCGAGACAAAGAATATCCGAAGATATGGGATGGCGTGTCGCTGGGTCTCTTCACCGGCCTGCATAAACGCCAACAGATGTGGGGTGAGAATGTAGCCGGCCGTAGTAACCACAGCTCCCAGAATGAGCGCCAACCACATACCCTGTTG
>Ga0315293_10004862_pt1 | contig 12688 bp, 17 predicted proteins | sample YL17G13_20_MG_FD_203071 | JGI IMG/M metagenome (GOLD analysis project Ga0315293, IMG submission 203071) | Sediment microbial communities from Yellowstone Lake, YNP, Wyoming, USA - YL17G13_20 | ecosystem: Environmental > Aquatic > Freshwater > Lake > Sediment | place: USA: Wyoming | collected... | reverse complement strand
TGGCGATGACGGCGTCCAGCACTTTTTTGTTGAACTGTTTGACGTTCTTTTTGAGCCATGAAATGTCCTGCGGCGTTAGCTGCTTGGGGTGCGTCCAGCCGAGCTTGTCAAACACTTTCTCGCGGATTGCGTGGTATTCCTCTGGCGTTACGCGCTTGTTGAACACGTGGTATTTCTCCAGCACCAACTCATTGCAAAACAAGCAGCAGGCGCTGTTGTCGCACCCCGTGCTGTTGTAGCACCTCGTGCTGTTGTTGCACCACGTGCTGTTGTCGCACCACGTGCTGTTGTTGCACCACGTGCTGTTGTAGCACCGCGTGCTGTTGTCGCACCACGTGCTGTTGTCGCACCTCGTGCTGTTGTTGCACCACGCGCTGTTGTTGCACCGCGTGCAATTTCGGCAGTTCACTACGTTTTCACAGTCAATATTTCCGTTTTTGTCTTTCATATTCAGTCACCCCAGACAGCGAGGCACTGTCGCATGCCGTTCTTTCTCATGATAATAAACCACCAACCGAGATATGGTATTCCCTTCGTGTCAGCGTCTTTCGGGCAGTTCTGTTTGTGTTCAGCCATCACGACTTCACCCTCTTGTCTAGCTTGACAAGGAAATCCCGCAGTTGTCGTGCCTGTGCAGTGGTGGATAGTGTAACGCGGGGCAGTTCAAAGTCAATGGCGCACTGCACGTCAAAACGTCTAGAGACCAGCGCATCGCCATAGACCAGCGCATTGCCATAGACCCGCACATTGCCAAAGACCAGCGCATCGCCATAGACCCGCGCATCGCCAGAGACCTGCGCATCGCCAGAGACCTGCGCATTGCCATAGACCAGCGCATTGCCATAGACCCGCGCATCGCCAGAGACCTGCGCATTGCCATAGACCAGCGCATCGCCATAGACCCACGCATCGCCTTCGTGCGATAAGTTGGCTTCTTTTTCAATAAAGCCGCCGATTTCACCCTTCGTCACTATTCCGAACGAACGCAACGCGATAACGCGATGCAGTCCATTGGCTTCACGCTTTCCGAGCTTGAATTTCTTTTTAGTTCCCATGTTCAGTCACCCCACGGCGGACACTTTGCGCCAAAGTGTCCGACGGCCAGACAGCGAGGCACTTGCCGATGTATTCCGCGTAAGCGGGCGGGATTGCCTCGCACAGCCCGCGTTCATCATTGATATGTGTTATGCCCATGGCTGCCTGCTTCTGTGCAAGCGTCCACTTGGGGATTTTATTGCGCTTCTCGTTGTTGCCGAAGCAGCCGGGGCGGCCACCACCATAGACATAGACAAGCGTGCCTTCAGTGACCTTGCCTTGGTGCTTCTTATGCTCTGGCTGTGGCACTGTGAAGCCGTGAAGCTCGAATACCCTGTGCCGTATAAGGGGCAAGCCGAACATCTGGCCGCACAGCATGAGGTCTTTGCGCAGCGGGGCGCCTGGAACGTTTTCCAGCACGAACGGGATGCCCGTGGCTTCCAGCTTCTCGCGCACCTGTGGGATTAGCTTAGGGTGCTTTGCCTGGGCATCCTTGCGCCCAGGGATGTAGCCTTGGCATGGCGGGCTTGCCCAGATGAAATCGTAGCCTGTGCAGCCGAGCGTGAGCGCGTCAGCCTGGATAAAATGCCCGGGGTAGCCGGGCTGTGGAATAATGTCCACGCCCGTCACATCAAAGCCAGCCGCTTGCAATCCAGCGCACGTGCCGCCAGCGCCACAGAACAGGTCAAGGGCTTTCGGCTTCGTGTCAGCGTCTTTCGGGCACTTCATATAATTCCCCACCCATAGAGTATCGCGAGAGTGCATAGCGCGACGCAAAACAGCCAAGTCAATACTAGAACACGAACGTTTAGCTCTTGCGGTGTCATAATTCGTTAGGCAGGATACCCAACAATTTATTGTTGGGAGGAATGCCGTCGTCGTGGCTATCGGCATTACATCCAGCCTTTACCTCCGTTATTCTTTTATTAGCAATATCAACATAACTTTGTTCTAATTCTATACCTATAAAATTACGATTAAGATTTAAACACGCCACCGCAGTAGTTCCAGAACCCATACAATTATCAAGAACTAAAGCACCTTTGTCTGAATAAGTTAATATTAAATATTCAAATAATGCTAAAGGTTTTTGTGTTGGATGAACCTTATTAGAATCGTATTTAAATTTCTGCACTGTTAGAGGATAACGTTTTCCATCTGTATTTATTGTATCTACTCTTGTTTGTTTTCCATAATTAGTTGAATAACTTTTGTCAAGTCTTTTAGCAGTATATGGTGTTGATTGCCACATTTGAGGATTATATGTTGGTTGAGATTTATAAAAAACTAAAACTTGTTCGTGATTCCTTAATGGTTGCTTTTTAGCATTTAAAAATCCTGTTCCCTGTGTTTTCTCCCAAATCCATTCATACTTAAATAGTTTCAAATTACTCATAACAACCATACTTGCAAATGGTTGAATAGCAGTTAAAACAATACATCCATCATCTTTTATAATTCTAACATACTGTTCCCATATTTTATCAAACGGAATAATAACATCCCATTCGTTTCTTGCAGTTACACCATAAGGTAAATCACATAATATAAGATTGACTGATTTATCTAGAATTTCTTTCATCAGGATAAGGCAATCACCTTGATGTATTTTGTTGATTTCAAGCATTGAAACCACCTAACTTTGTCAAAAACATCGTCGTAAAAAAGAACAGTTCAGCCATCACGACTTCACCCCGTCTTTCCACACTCGCCTCTGTGCAAGCCATATCTCTGTTTCCCACATTTCAAACACGCGGTCAAGCGCGGGCTTGTGTTCCTTACACGCAGACACTGAAAGGCGATAGCCATCACCATAAGTGATTACTGCTTTGCCGCCTTCTTTCATGCTGGTCTTCTTCTCACAGATAAAACACTTCATTCAGTCACCCCAGACAGCGAGGCACTTGCCTTTTTCGTGGCAGTGATGCTTTTCAGTATGCCCTTTCTTACGAGTGCAAATGTGCCAAGTGGCCATATCATTCGGAGATACACAACAAAGAAGTTTGTTGGGCGTCACGTCAGCGTCTTTCGGGCAGGTAGCAGTTTTGCGCCCCTTCACCAACGTTCTGGGCGCACTCTCACCAACGTTCTTGTTCATGGCTTCGCCCCCTGCCGTTTAGCCCCATGACGCTGACTCGCAGTCAGCGTCCCATCCCCGCAGGGATGGTGTTCGCGCCACGCCACGCCAGCGAGGAACGACTTGAAAACAATACACTCCCGGCATCCTGCGAGTAGTTCGTTGGCGTTGTGAAAACAATGCGAACAGTTCTTCGAAATCCACAACAGTGCACCCATATCACGCTGATAACAAGCAGCGTGCCGCGCTGTGCGCGGTGACTCCTTCGAGGCTGCGAGTGAAGCTGCAGCTTCACAGCCCGTCCGGTTTCTCTGCGGAGAAGCCGTCCGTGCGGCTTTTGCGTTCATTTCTTATCCCCTCGGAACCCCTTGCACTTCCATCGCTTGAACCTGCGTTTTGCCTCAGTGGACTTCTTACTCACAGGAGCGCCGCCTGTGAAGCCTTCTCGTGGCAAGGGTCGTACCACTTGCACGACGGGCAGATTGGGCGCCCGACCGTGCCGAAACACTGTGGGGTTTTAGCTTTCGGATGGGCACCCACCTTCCCTGCTTTGTGCGCTTCATGGTGCGCATGAACAGGCGCTGCTTCCGTCTGCGGTCTGTCATCGCGGCCTTGTTCTCGCGCCTGACATGCTCCTTTATTTCGGATGAAACTGGGATGTCGCAGGCCTTTGCGATTGCCACGGCGTGCTGTGCACAGTAGGGGTAGCATAGCTCTCCCACCGTCATGTGGCATTGCTTCGCCTCGTCACAAAGAAGGCACTTCGTACATGAACCTCTCTGCCGCTTTTGTAGCGAGTAAATTCCGCTGGGTGCTTCAGCAAGTACGCGGTGGTCGTTGTCTGGCTGCGGTGAACCTTCGCCGCGAGCTGGCTTATGGTCAGCTCTTCCTGCGCCGCGAGGTGGTATGCGAGGGATAGGCGTTTTGCTTTCAATGGGAATCAACCCCCGAACAGCAGGCCTATAAGCAGGCAAGCCCCACCGATAATCAGCAGCGGTATTGAGAACCGCCTGGTCAGCTCAAACATGTCGACGTTCATACTGACTATTGTAAGCTATCTTATATATAAATATGTAGTTTATATTCCTAACTGAAACCCATACCCGCAGTTATCAGGCACTTCATTGGCACATCTCGGAAACTCCTTGCATATCCTGGGCTTCCTCTGCTGGATGTCGCACGTCCCGTTGTCCCTGAGATGCCTGCACACCAGCCCCTCGAACTGCATGGCGAAGCCGACAGAGCACGGCACGCTGTGCATGTGCACGACGTGCGGGAACACATAGACGGCCTGCTGCTCCTCGCGCCTGACAGTAATTCCCCGCCATGCAAGCAGCAGCTTCATATCGGGCGCCTTCTCGATGAGCAGCAGGTACTCGTCGTATGGCGTGCTGTACGAGAGCACGTCAGCCTCGGTGGGAGGGGTACCGCTTGGGCTATACAATCGGAACCGCCTGCAGCACTGGCTGCCGCACAGCCAATACTTACAGCTGCCCTTCATTGGGCTTTGGGCTTGTGACATTTGAAACACCTGCCGCTGATAATCTCAGCCTCGCCTTGATTCCCTCGGCAATCGCATACGCCTCGTTGTTGCGCTTCAGGAAGGGATAGTGCTGGTTGACAATCTCCAGGATGTCGTTCGTGGTCAACACCATGCCGTTCAGCGTGACCTTGCCTTCCACGAGCGAGAACGTGTACTGCGCCATTATCTCGCCAATGCGTTCCGTCGTGGGGTCGTTGCCCTCGCGCTTCAGGATGGACATTATGTAATCGTCCTTCTGCTTCTCGTACTCCTCGACCATGCGCTTCGGCATGAAGTGCCACGGCGCTGAGATGAGCACATAGCCGAGGTGGTGGCGCTGCTCGTTGGATATGGCGAACTGCGTGACCTCGTCTTCCCTCGACATCCTCACCGGCTCCAGGCACCACATCGTGGTTCCCTGCGGCTTCCGAACAGGAGTCGCGGTGAAGACCGAGTGCTGCTTCTTGCGGATTGACTCGATGTAGTTCTCCCACTCAGAAGACGCACGCCACGAGCCGATGCCCCAGTTGCGCGCCACCTCGTCCAAGCCCCATGATATCGGCGCCTCGAACCTGTGCTCGCTCTGCATAATCAACTCCAGCGAGTAGAGGATGTTGCGCTTTGGCGAGAACTTCTTGTCCGTTTCGTGGACAAGCCCCAGCATGCCGTACGACTTGCCCGAGCCTGTTCTCCCGATAAGCTCGGTCACGACGTTGGCATGCTCTTCGATAATCCTCGTGGTCATCCAGTTGCCGTAGTCGTCAGTCCTGTCCTTCTGGAAGACGTACTTGAACGTCGGGTCGAGGTGCGACCTGAGCACCATGGCGTCCTGGTCGAGCATGGGCGTGTCCCAGTTTATCTCGTCTGCTGTCAAACCGGTACGGTTTAGGTTCATACGAAGCACCTCACGCATTCCCCAGCCCCTGCATCGCAGGGTATAGAGTTGATGGCTGTGCATTCCTCTATCGCAGCCTGGCGCTGGCTGGACATTTCCTGCATGCCCTGCACTGTCATAAGCACCATCACAACCGTAAATACGCCAGCTATGACCAATGCCAAGGCGATTACCAAAGGCAATAGGCTAACCAAACAGCCCCACCTTCTGATTCTCCATCACGAGCTGGTAGATGTCCATGCGCGCCTGGTTGACCTCGCCAATGACGTCCAATGGAATCAAGCCCGCGCCGAGCACGGCGCGTATCTTGTACTCGATGGAAGCCACGGGCTCGTCGAGCAGGTGCGTGGTATGCTTCTCGATGTAGTCCAGCTTCTGCATGGCCGTCTTGTTCATGCGGCATATGCGCTTGGCAAAGGCGACCTGGCGCACCAGGTCGAACTGGTCTATGCCGAGCAGGACATCGCTCGGCGGTATAGGCTCCGCGAGCGACATCAGGTCTCGACCCCCAGCACCTTCCCGTCAGGCGTCAATATGGTCGTAGTCCCGTTGTTGAACCCTGCGTCCACGCTGTAGTTCGCCCGCAGCATGTCGCACGAGCAGTTGCAGTCGGGCGTGCCGATGTACCACACACCGAACATGATGCTGCCGCACCATACCACAAGCACCGCGATTATCAGCAGCGCACCAGCGGCGTCACGGCTTAGCATAAGCCAGCCTCACTGCCGCTTCGAACATCTGCTTCTCATGCACGAGCTGCTCCCTTCGGACATGCTCTGTGGTCAGCAGGAACTTGCCGACAGAGCTTATGACGTAGAAGGCGAACACTGCCCTAGCCCAGTCCGGCGCCCCACTGTAGAACTTGATAAGCACAGACCCGCACACGAACATCAGCACGAAGCTGATGAGCAGCTTGTGGTCTGCAATCAAGTCCTGCATGCAGTGGATGGCGAACGGGACGAAGGACATGCCGACCATTGCCTGGGCTGTCGCCTGTTCTTTCAAGGTCATTTGATTTCCCCCTTAACAGTGCGACCGTGTTCGGTCGCAGCTTCGTGGTTCTCCGAACCACGAACGATTCTTACGAATCCCCTTCTGTCGACCACCAGCTTATGCCCACACTTCAGGCACTTGACGGTCTCGTCCTTCTCAGGCTCTCCGCACTTGCACACCTCGTCGACGTGCGAGTGCATCATTGCGTAGCCGCAAGCCGGGCACTTGATGAAAACCATTGTCACACCTTCCTGGACATTGTGATGTCCAACGCCGGAACCATCTCGGTTCCATGTTCAATCCATTCAGGGTATGTCCTTGTCTCCTTGACTGTTGCGCCGCTCAGGTAGTTCGCCACCATCACAGCGGATAGCGCCCGCTGGTTTGCCTTGCCTCTGGACTGCACCAACACGGTGTCATTACCCTGCCTGAAGAGCTCACATATGGCCAAGGCGTATGGCAACACACCCTTCTTACCGACCTTGACCACCGCTTGCTGGCGGTCTTCAAGTAATACCATTACACCTGCACCGCCAGCACAGCCGTGCCAAAGACGAACACCTTCATCCAGAAGCATATCTGGTGGTAGTGGTCAATCATCCAGGTAGAGGCGCCCTTCGGCGCCCCCTGGAAACTGTATTCAAGCGGCCTCAGCAATGGAGTCACTGCTTGTCGCCTCCCTTGTTGCCCTTGAACACATTGACCGCCTGGTTCCTGCCGCCGATGAACTTCAGGTACTGGTTGTCGGCTTCCACCGCACGCTCTGCGATGTTGCCTATGTACTTCCAGTCCTGCTCATAGGCGACGTAGACGCTGTTGGTCTTGATTACGTCGGCGAAGTACTTGCGGTTCACGTTCGACGGAACCATCCACAGGCCGCACACGGGCAGGAAGCCCGCGACGTTCACCAGGATGTCCCCCGCCAATACGTCGTCAATCACCATGGACTTCGGAATCATATACAGGAAGTGCGGCTTCCACAGGTGCCACCACTTGCGTGCGGCGAACACATAGCAGTCCACCAACCCGGCAGACTTCATCTTCTTGTATTCTGTCATGCGCTTGGCATACGCCCGCTCGCCTTCCTTCGTCCGTGGGAAGTCCGACTTGGTGGGTGGCTCGTGCTGGACTTCGTTGAACCCGTCTATCTTGCCGATAGGCCTGGTAGAGATGCCCTTGGTTCCCGCCACGACAAGGTTGACCATGTTCACGTCCTTGTGGCGCTTGCAGGTGTCCAGCCAATCCTTGTAGGACGAGCGGTTGGTGTCCCTGTATGCACGCCCCTTCAGGAGCGTCATGATGTAGCCCGCGATGGTGATGACCACATAGGCCACCGCCACGACTTGTATCAGCTGGATGAGGATGTCGATGCCGTACGACGCCAAGTCGAGCGCGAGGTTGCCTGTCTGTAAAGCCATTAGAACACGCCCAGGAACTTCTTGCGGGGTTCGGCAGCCTTAGCCTTTGGAACTGGCTTAGGCTTTAAGATAGCCACAGGCTTTTCTTTTGGCTTCATAGCCACAAGGAACCTCATCTCGTCCTCTGCCGTCTTCTTCAGCACATAAAGGCACAATGCAGACATGAAGAATAGGTTCAGCAGGTTCGTCCTTAGGGGATTAGTCCTGTCCTCGATGAAGCCCTTCTCCTGGTTCTCGATGGCAGTCATGCGTTCTTCCATTCCCTGGAGCTTCTGCTCGTAGGACGCAGCCGAATCAAGGATGGCCTGCTTCTGCATGCCTTCGAGCGTGGTGAACCTAAGATCTGTCACGCGCTGCGTCTCGGTCACGACGGCAAAGATGTCGTCGGTGTTGTGCACTGGCTGGTATTCCGTGTAGTTTGCAGCCATGGCTACCGCCAGTAGTAAGGCCAGGCTCAGTATCTGGTATCTCATTGATGTCACTGTCGTTAAGCTTAGAGCGTCCGATGGGACGCGTACACTGCCCACACACAGGTGAGCACGAATAGGATTGCCGCTATCATAATAATCGCGACGAACGAATCACGCGCTGTTTCATACAGCGTCAGGGCATCAAGCGCCCCATTGCTTAACGCGGGAAGGAACAGGTTCAGGACTGGAATCTGGTCTATTGCGCCGAACAGCGAGTAGAACACCATGTCCACCCCGGCGAAGAAACCCCGGATTCCACTCACTGCCTGTGTATTGGAATGTGTTGACATCACAGGCATTATGGTGGTTGAGCAGTTAAGGTCGGTGTTGAACACCTGTTCGGCGTCTGCGCAGTATATGCGCTCCTTGGTAGTAGAATCAAACAGGACGTCGCAGTCCGAGAACGAGTCAAGGAGATGCGGGTATGTGACTTTCCAATTGGAGGCGTCCATTGTGAAGTGAACCCACTCCCCACGCGCCCTGCGGATGTACTCGCCCCGCGCATTCCCATTCTCCATCATCAGGTCGTCGCGGCATAGGGACGGCGCCTCGGCGCGAAGGCTTGCCAGCTTGTCTGCGAACGTCGTCCCGTTCAGCGCCGTTGCGTTTGGGGTGTATCCGCAGTCCATGAACTCGTTCTTGTTCAGGCCGGTTGGCGGGACTGTCCCGCGCCACAATACCACGCCGCCGGTGGACGGCCATCCGTCGATATGGTATGGGAGGTTCGCGCCACAGAACTCCAGCGGCGTCTTCGCGTAGAACTCGGTCGCCACGTTTGAACCGTATAGGTTCCATTCGCTGCTGTCAATCAGCTTGCTGTAGGATATCTTGTCAATGGCTTCAGTCGCAGCTAGGCTCTCCCATGCTCCTGTGGTAGTTGTCGAGATAGTGCCGCCGAATATGGCGGTATACGCTGGGTTGCCAGTCCAATGCATCCACACACCGACTGCACACAGGATGAACACAACCAGCAGCACTGACAGTGTCTTGTCGCCCCCCGCGAACTCGAAGGCGAACCTGATAGTGTCCATCACTCCCTGAATTACTCCAGAGAGCGCCGCCGAAATGTCTTCAAACCCTATCGCAAATCATCTCTTGAATATCACCACGACGAACATCATCAGCAGTGCGAAGAACAGCACATACATGAGCTTCGTCTCCAGTGTTCCATTGAACAGGCTATCGAACAGCCTGCCTGGGTCTGCCGCCAGGGACGCCATGAACGCATCAAGGTCGTCATACCACTGGCCGCCGCTCGGGATGTAGCTCGTCTGTATCGAGTTCAGGATGGTGGACGTGAAGGCGTATGGGATGTAGAACTGGTTGGTTATCGTGGCCGTCGTGTTGCCAAGCCCGAGGAAGGAGTCCTTGCCGATGTTCGGGACTACAACGATGAAGCCCCATTTCTCGCCTTCGACATCATGGTATACCTGGCATGACGGCGACGATGACACCAGCGTCGATGCGAGCTGGCGCATAGTGGTGTCGGTCAGCCCTTCAGCATCCAGCGCGTTCCTCGGGTCACAGAGGATGCTCGTGGTATAGACGCCATCCACGTCGAAGATAGCCTCGGGGTTTTGGAACACGGTCGAGTCGGCGTCGAACTTCATAAGGCCGTATGCCCACAGCGTTCCACCGCGGTTCACAGTGCCGATGGAACCAGTGGCAAGCTCGACAGGCGCAGCCTTGTAGTCCATGAATATCACAGAGAAGCTTGGGTTGGAATTGACGCTCACACCGGATGGGATGCCTGACAGTGTCAATCCGAACGGATGCGGCGCGTTGACAGAGCAATCGGCGCCGCCACAGAGGAGCTTGGTACTGGACGTGTAAGTATACACGCCAGCAACCCCACCCATTGGCGTCATCGAGACAAGGTCGCCTTGCGGCCTGTAGCGCACGGTCATGCCGCTCAGCGAGATTAGGCTGTAAGTCGGGTTGTTCGACTCGACATAGAACTGGCACTCGGTTGGCATGACGGATTCGGATGGCTTCATCGGCTCGCCGTCATTCACCTTGCAGCTGTAGCGCAGGATGCCCTCGTCGAGCGAAAAGAATCCGAACGTCTGCGAGTAGTCCTGGTAGCCGTCAGCCCAGCACTCCTGCTTCACCCAGTAGTGCCCGGACGACTCGTTGGTGTCCATGTCAAGGTCGCCCGATACGGACGTGCCTGACACTGTGAGCGCGGTGGGCGAGCCTATGGCCATCGTCCCATTCCACAAGGTTCCGTTGCATGTCAGCCCGTCTATCGCGCCGTCGTTCCCCCAGTCGGGGACGTCACGGTCGTAGACATCGGAGCTGTAGTGCATGCCGGTGATTCCGGCAGTGCTGTTCTCTCCAGCAAGGTAGGACACGCCGTATGGTATGGCCTGCATGTAGGACTCGGTGAACGTCAGGTTGAAGTCCTGCGAATATCCGTTGGTCGTGTTCGCAATGTTGACGTCAAGCCATCCACCCGCAAGGCACTTCAAGTCCATTATGCGCGTGAACACAGTCGAGTCCCACAGCTGGTACTCGCCATTGGTGTAACGCACGGAATACCCGCCAGCCCACTGCGCCTCGTCGGAGAAGTTGCAGTTGAAGCGGGAGATGGTTGCAGTGAGGTCGCCATTCGCGTATGACAGTATCGGCTGCCCGGTGACTGTGTCGAGTAGGTCGAAGTGCATATACAGTATCGTGTCGCCCGCCTTTGTCTCCAGTGTCGGGTATTCGCTGCTTACCTCCACCTCTCCACGGTATGAGGTAGTCATCATCAGCAGGGTCTTGACAAGCTCGTCCTGCTGCCTGTCAATCATCAGGGTCAATCCGCTGTAAGCCTGGGTGTGGTTGGACGTGACCTGTATCGGAATCATGCCGCCATAGGAATAGCCAGCCGCGTCGGTGTCACCTGGTGCAATGGTCAGCCAGGTTGAGCAGCCGTCCGTAAGCTCTGTGCCTTCCACGAGGAAGCCACCCGCCGTGTCCGTGTCGGCGCTGCCGATGCTGGTCTTGGTTCCCGCGCACATCTGGTAGTATGACACTGTGATGCCAGAGCCGACCGCGGGGTGTGTGGGTATGTTGTTGGCATAGACATTGCCGCTGACGTAGTGGCCTTCGCCTGCGCCTTCGACAAGGCTGTACTGGTTGTCCATGACTGTGGTGAGCAGATACGGATTGGCTGCAGCCCATGTGGTGCCGCTGTTTATGGTATAGATACTGTAGGCGTCGTACGGCTCATACGAGTATATTCCGTGCGGGTTGTAGACACAGGTATAATAGTCATTGGAAGTCATCGATGTTCCAACAAGTGCAGTACACGAATCCCAACCCGTGCCACCACCCATGTTGCATGTGGCATGCAAGAGAGACAAGTTGGCCTCTGCCGCTCCAGTCTTCTTCGGATAGATTGCCGCTATCCTTGTGCCTGTAGCGGAATCCCCGAACCAGCCGCCGATGAGGATGCTGTCACCTGTGGTTGCATCCTGTGTGCGTGTGAACGGAGTGCACTTGATTACCGCCGCCGTGGTTGCAGGCGTTTCAATGTTGTCAAGGGACGTGTCAGTATAGTCCTGCATGTAGGTTACTGCGCCAGTTGGAATCTGCCAGTAGTCGACGCCGTATGTTATCGTGCTCGTCTGCGTCTGGTAGCCGGTCTTGGAGCAGGAGACGCTGACTGTGTGGTTGTCGCCATCGCTTCCCGGCTCGGCGTAGACAAAGCTGTATTGGCTTGCGCTATATGCTACGGTTCCGTGGTCGGCAGTGCACGTTGCGCCTGTGACTGCACCTGCCGTGGAATAGCTTTGGTAGACATCGTAGGCGCGGGCATAGCCACCGGGAGAATAGGGGTATCCTGTGTCAGAAGTTACCGAGCTTATCGTGTCGAAGTCGAAGTTGCCTGCTAGGTAAGCTGTGCCACTCGAACTGCCTGCATTGCCTGAGTAGGTATAATTAAACTGCATGTGTGTCGAGTTGTGGTAGGATATGTCGTAGTTTAATGTGGCTGCGGCAGACGGTGAGGCGCCGCTGTCAACTATGCTCCAAAGGACGCCACCAGCCCCGTCATAGACATAGGCTGCCGAAGGGATATAGTAGACTGTATAGACTTCCACCTGTACGCGATAGGAAAGCACGCCGCCAGTATATAGGTAGTCGCTTACTTGGCGCTCGCGCAGGTATAGCGAGCTTGCCTGTGCGACTATCGTGTGGTTCATGGACGGCGCGTGTGTAACCGTGCCTGCGACCAAGGTTGCGCTGCCGCCTGTTGACAGCTCTCGGTAAGAGCCGGAGCGTGATACCCCA
>Ga0315293_10004861_pt1 | contig 12689 bp, 8 predicted proteins | sample YL17G13_20_MG_FD_203071 | JGI IMG/M metagenome (GOLD analysis project Ga0315293, IMG submission 203071) | Sediment microbial communities from Yellowstone Lake, YNP, Wyoming, USA - YL17G13_20 | ecosystem: Environmental > Aquatic > Freshwater > Lake > Sediment | place: USA: Wyoming | collected... | reverse complement strand
CGACGCGGGCCGCCAAAGCCTGTTATGACTGCCACAAGAAGGCCAAGACAGAATTCAGTTCGCGTCAGATCGTTCACGACCCGGTTAAGAAGGTGCAATGTGAATCGTGTCACAAACGACACGGTTTCGCCAACCAGTTAGTTCTCATAGATAATTCTGCGCAGCTCTGCTATACCTGTCACCCAAACTCAAAAGAGAAGTTTGCCTCAGGCAAGATTCATTTTCCAGTGGAGAAAGGGTTCTGTTGGGATTGCCACGATCCACACGCTTCCGATAAGAAGGGATTAATCCGGCAAGGACCGGAGGGTGTCGACGACCCGAGCGGATGTCTGGCTTGTCATACTGGAGACATTCCTGCTGTCGGCAAATCACAGTTCAAGCATACGCCGTTTGAGTCGCTGGCTTGTATCTCGTGTCATGATCCCCACAACAGCTCCCAACCGGCCTTGCTCAAAGATGAATCGGCCAATCTCTGCGGCACATGTCATAAGCCGGACGATAGGAAAGTACAAGAGGCGCATGAGGGAAAATTCATTACTGGAACCAGTTGTTCTGCCTGCCACACCGGCCATTCCTCCGAGCTCAAAGGGCTAATCTCTTCGCACGCTCATGCCCCGTACGCCGAAGGCAGTTGCGACGCCTGTCACTCCCTCCCTGGAGCTGACGGTAAGGTGACGTTTGCAGAAGGCGTCACGCCGGGAAACGTCTGCGCCAATTGCCACAGTGACCAGGCAGCGGCCCCCAGCTTGGCGTTTCCTCACCCGGCGGTAGAAGCTGCAAACTGTGACAACTGCCATGATGGTCACTCCGCTCCAAATGCCAAGGTGCTGAAACAAGAGCAGGGGAAGATCTGCCGTGAATGTCATGACGATATCGCGGCCGACACAACCCTGCCCATCCACGCGCCGGTAGCTCTCAACGAGTGCGGCTCGTGTCATGAAGTACACGGCTCGAACACTGAGCACTTGTTGAAAAAAATCGGAAGTCAACTGTGCCTCGGCTGCCACAAAGATTATGCCGCATTGCGCGACTCTGCCACTGCGATTCATGCCGGCGCTGAAGACTGTCTCCAGTGTCATGACCCGCACCAGGGAAAACAGCCGTTTCTTCTCAAAGCGCCGGGCAAGGAGTTGTGTCGCAATTGCCACGCTCTTGACGAAAAGGCGCTTGTCGCGGCTTCCAGTCATTTACCGTACACTGATGGGGACTGCTCGCTTTGTCACGATCCCCACTTCTCCAAGACAAAGCACCTTGTGCGCGAGGAGGGGAGTAAACTCTGCCTCAATTGCCACGACCAGATTGGTCAGCGGCTCGGCATGACGACAGTTCATGCGCCTGCGAAGGAGGACTGTAGCACCTGTCATAGTCCCCATTGGTCTGAGCAGAATCATCTGCTCTCGTCCCCTGAGAAAGAACTTTGTATCGGCTGTCATGACCCCTCCGAGCTTGGAATCGCAGCTGCAAATGTACACACGCCGGCGGCCCGGGGAGATTGCACCGGCTGCCACAATCCCCACGGCTCCGTGCAAACAAAGCTGTTGACCGGCCGCGCCAGACCTGTCACATCCGGCGGCGTTACCATGCTGATTACGCCAAAAATCGGCGCCATTAGAGCCGACCTCTGCTATACTTGCCACGAGACCTTACAGGACAAATTCCAAGCAGGCAAGCCGCATCAGCCGGTAGCTCAGGGGAACTGCGATGCGTGTCATGCTGCTCACGGTTCTGATCACACTGCCTTTACTAAGGACACTCAGGCCAAGCTGTGCGGCAGTTGCCACACGGTTGACTCTGCTCTCGCCGCCAAGCACGATTCTTACGACCTGTCCAACGCCAACTGCACTGACTGTCACAACCCGCACGTGTCGTCTAAACCGAAACTTCTGCGCACCAACGAACATCCCCCCTTCGCTGAAAAATCGTGCGAGAGCTGTCACACGCTCGGCCCCGATGGCAAGCCCAAGTTGACTGCGCAGGTTTCCGAGATATGTGGCGCCTGCCACGACATCGTGCCGACGGAAATGGCCAAAGCCGTACGCCATGCCCCATTCGAAGGCGGAGAATGTACCGCGTGTCACAGCGCCCATGCCTCAGACTTTGCTCATTTGCTGATCAGTGACGGCAACGATCTGTGCCTCTCCTGTCACACCGATCTCAAGGACCTGAAGAACGCGGTATCCACGCACAAACCGTTCGTGAGTGGGAAGTGTCTTGATTGCCATGCACCGCATGCTTCACAGAATGTGAAGCTGATGACGAAGCCGGTTGAAGGTTTCTGTCTTAGCTGCCACACAGAGCTGAAGGACCAAATGGACAACGGACTGGTTCACAGCCCTGCTCGTGCCGGCAAGTGCTTATCATGCCATGTGCCGCACGGCGGTCCGGTAAAATCGTTGTTGATCAGCGAACGAGGTCAACTCTGTAGCCGGTGTCACAATCTGACCAGTGCGGCTCTAACTACTGCCCATCGCGGATTCGACATGACGACTGCCAACTGTCAAGGCTGCCATGCCGCCCACGTTGCCTCCAAAGCGAGTAAGGGTTTGTTGCTCCCTAAAGCTCACGCGCCGTTTGCTGCCGGTACGTGCGATAAGTGCCATCAACCGACCGGCAAAAGGGACTTGATTGCCGCCGGCAAAACGCTTTGTCTCTCATGCCACCAGAAGGTTGAGCCGGGTTTGAACAAAGCCATCAAGCACCCTCCGGTCACCGAAGATAACGGCTGCGTCAAATGCCACGCTCCCCATGCCGGATTCACCGGCAACCTCATGAACAAGGACGGCGTCGCCACCTGTCTGAGTTGCCACGACAGCCGGGAATTCAATGGAACGTACCGGCACAAAATTGCGTTTGACGACTGCGGCAACTGTCATGAGGCTCATTCCGCGGACTACAAGGGACTACTGAGCACTCTTGATATCAACAGCCTCTGTATGAACTGCCATGATGACGCTGAGAAAACCCACTATCATCCGCTTAAGGACAAAATTGATCCGCGCACGAGAAGGCCGATGACCTGCGTGAGCTGCCATTCACCGCATTCTTCTGAGGACAAATCACTCCTGCGCGGCGACAAGAGCCGCGGCCTTTGTATCGGATGCCATGACCCATCGGGGCACTGAGGAGACTACGACGTGCGCGTGAAGATGACGTCTGTTCTTGCCGGTTTGATCTTCTCCGTGATTGGGTGGGGTTATGTGCAGGCGCAGCAAATTGAGCGTGTATTTCGTACGTTTGATGGTACCCAACCGCTGATTCGGCCGGTCCAGATGGCGCTGTCTCCATCCGGGAACCGTCTCGCTATATGCGATCAACAAGGCAACCGAATATACATAATTGATACTGACGGCAATCCGAATTGGACAATCGGCGCCGGCTCCGTTGTGACCCGGCCGATACTGGTCTGCTTCGAGCGCGACGATGCCCTGCTGTATTATGTGAAGGGTGAGAAGACGATATTCCGAGCCCGGGAATCGAATCCCGACACTCCTGACACGGTCGCCACAGTCCCGGACTCCGCACTCAATGGGCTCAGTCTCGATCGCGTGATAGCGCTGGATAAGGGGCAAAAGGGGTTTCTGGTCCTTGATCGAGAGAAGGGCACCGTCTTCCGCTTAAAGGCAGACTGGACGTTTGACAGGAAGCTGATTTCACAGGGATCGGGCAAAGGTCGACTCTGGTCGCCCACGGATATCGCCGTGGATCGGTCCGGCAACATTGTCGTATCGGATGAAAGTGGTTGTCCGGTACAATCGTTTACGTCTGATGGGAGACCGCTGTTTTGTGGCTCGTGGAATCTGAGCGAAGCGCAGCGGTCGTGGAATTCTTCGACTGTCGGCGTGGATCCGGGCGAATCTATATGGGCGGCCGATATCACGAACCTTTGCTGGCGCGTCTTTGACCGTGCCGGGATTCAGATTGCGCAATTTCCCTTCGAGAAACCGCTATTCAAACCTAATTCGTTTGCCATTACCGCAGACAACCGGATGTTTGTTGCCGACGATAACGGTGCAATCATTGTGATGTCACTGCCATGATTAGAGGGACTCCGTGAGACTTGGTGTGTCCATCGTACTTTCCCTGCTGTGTCTGCCTGGGCTTGGTCTGGCCGGAGATTGGCATGTTGCCGGCTCTCTGGAGTGCGGGGATTGCCATCTTCAGCACGGCAGCAATCAGAGAGACCCTACGGTCGAAGGCGCGTTTAGCTTTCTACTGAGAAAGAACTCTGTCAACGAGCTTTGTATGTCCTGCCATGATGGCACCGATCCCACTGCGCCCGATGTGATTGCACCGGCGCCAATGTACAGTTCAACTCCTTCCGAGGAGAGCGCGGCCGGGGCGTTTGCACCACTCGGTGTCGCCAATCCGAACGGGCATTCGATTAGCGTTGAATTGCCGACGCCTTTACAGCAAGTTCCGCTACTGCGGGAACTGAATTGCGTGAGTTGTCATTCGGCACACGGCAACGGCAACTACCGCAACCTGCTTACCGACCCGGCGGGAACAGGCGCATCCCTACAAATCGAACAGGGAGTAAGTGTATTCATCGGCGCCCAGCCGGATGATCCCCCGTCCTCCGCCGGATCAATTGCCGCGTACAGCCGAGACAATGTCGGGTATGTGTCGGGGATGAGCGCATGGTGCTCAAGCTGCCACGACCAACTCGGATCGAATAGTTATGCGTCGGCGCCGGCACACTTCAACTCGCACCCAAGCGATATAGCTTTGAATGCATACCCTTATGACGACCACACTGATCCGACCCATTGGGTTGCCGGCAACGGTGAGGGGTTTGCGCCAATCGGACAGTCTCCGGCGACGCCGCGCGTTCCTTTCCTTGCCACCGGCGCGATCGACTTTCGAACATCTCGAACAGCCGCAGCAGACAACAGAGTCTCGTGTGTGAGTTGCCATAAGGCGCATGGTTCTTCGTATCGAAAAGGAATGGCGTGGCCGTACCTCGAAGAGAACGACAATGCCCTGTCGGGCTGCCAACAGTGTCACAACAAGTAGGCAGGGTCTGAGAAATGGTCAAGAACCTGATGACATTGAGACGTGGCACCACTGTGGCCTTGTTGTGCGCTTCGCTGATCGTGCTATTCTCATCGGCGTTGGACGCAGATGGTGGTCGCTATCGGACTTCACCACACGGTTCCCCTCAAACGGGCGTGTATCGCACCAGCGAGTATCCGCGCGGCACGTGCGCCCAGTGTCATTCGTCTCACGATATTACTACTGCCTATCCGTATGCTCTGTTCCGGGAGAACTCCAACGACCTATGCCTGACGGCATCACAGGGGGGCTGTCACGCCGATCAGCCGACCGGAGCAACATCAGGATACCCGGCACAAGAAGCGGACCGAATGCCTATGGGATCATCCGATCCCGGCTACTTTGAATACAACAACGGTGGCGTGAGACTTCCGGGCCTGACCAACCTCGTGCGATGGCCTGGCCAGCAGGTATGGGAAGACGGCGCCTACTCAGCGCACAATAGTGACCCCGATATGCCGATAAAGGATGCCTTTGGCAATGGTTCCTGTGACAACTGCCATGACGTCCACGGCGGTTCGTCGTCGCATGATATGCTGGACACGACCTACGGCGGCATTACCAAGTCAACCCTCGAGCCGCTCGCTGCCAACCTGGAGCTATGCCTGTCATGCCACTCGAGGAACGGTCCGGTCGGCATGCGTGATTCAGCTAAGTACATTGCCGATTACTATGACAGGTCACTTAATCCGAGCGGTTTAAGCGGACACGGCGTTCTCAGGAGCGGCAGTTACGTTGCTGTCGGCGCTCGACTTCCTTGCTATGATTGTCACAACCCGCATGGCTCCCAAGGTTACGGCAAGCTTGGCGCTAATAGTCTCTTGCTAAGTGATCAGCGGCCCGGGTGGTACGGCCTGACAGATATCAAGAATGACGGCACGCAAGTCCGCAGGTTCTGCTTTGGATGCCATCAATCCTCCGACGGCATAGGCGGCGGTACAGTGGAGGGTGTGACATTGCCGGCGTTACCGGTTTCGGTCCCGGACCATTCGTCACTGGCGACATCGCATTGTTACCGTTGCCACGGCCGCGACTATACTTCACCGGAAAGCCGCAATGTTCACAACCCTTACCCTGATTCGACGGGGGCAGAGAAGTGAGTCTGCGGCTTGGCATCATCTGCTTGATCGGTGTAATTGCCGGAGCCGTCTGGGCTCCAGGAAGCGGCCGCGCGGGCCAGTTATCCGGCACGATAAACGCCATGTACCAGCGAAGTACACGAGAAGCGACACGCGACAGCGCCGACTCGGTTGTCTCCCCCGAGACTTCGACTGAAAGTAAACAGTCGAACATTCTCATCAACTATCAGGACGTGCTTTTTTCCAAGAATCTGATGCGGATCGGAGCCAACTATTTCATCCAGCGTGACGTGGCAGCGGGACGTTGGAATGTCCGGCCAATCTACAATTTCGATCTTAGCAGCGCCGGTTACCAATACAGCGGTTCTTATTCTCCTCGCAAAGTGCCAAGCAGCCAGCCGTTAAACGACAGTACCTATATCAAGACCCGAACCTATATTCGTGACTGGCGGAATTCCCTGACCCTCAGCTACAGTAAGCTGCCGGTCGTCAATGTTAGTTACAATACAATGCGCTTCTTTGACGACCAGCCGGTACGAACGACCGACCGCAAAAACCGGTACCTTACTGTGCAGTCGGGCTACGTCGCCGGTCCGGCATCAGCCAATGTTGTTTATACCGGTTCGCGTAACGAGAACAGGCTTACCTCCCCCCGCACCAGAGACAACTACCGAACGTGGCAGGGCACTACCGGGTTCACGGGAACGTCCGGAAAAATCGGAAGTTACTCCGCATCGTATTCCTATCTGGATTCCCGATCAAGTCGACAGGCCGTGACGCCGGGCCCGATATCCTCTTCCCATATCCACTCAGTAGCGGCCATGGTGACATCTCGCGAGTTGTACAAACTCTCCTCCACGGCCAGTTATTCCGGCCGATTCCAGACCGCGCAGTCAGCCAGCATCCGGAATACGACCGGCGACGAGAATTTCTCCGGCCAACTTTCCTTCACACCGCTGGCTTTCCTGTCGTTGTCGATGACTAAGAATTATCAGATTGCGTCGCAAGCCGGACGTCACCGTATCAATGAGAACCTCGCGTTCTCAGCTGCTTTCACGCGATTTCTCCGACGCGGGCTCGATACCAGACTGAACTGGTCCAGGACATATATCCAGAAGGCCGAGGTCATCGCAGATTCATCCTCCCTTCCGGGTGCCGGCACCAGAGAAAGCAGTGGCAACAACTATACGGATGCATTTTATGCGTCGATTGCCGCAACCCCGTATCACCGCACCAAATTGCTGGCCGGTCTTTCGATCTCGCGCGCCAGCAGTCCCTGGGTATTATCACAGAGATACTTGTCGGTCCGCTCCCTGAGTCTCTCAACTGGCGTCAGCCGGGCCATCGACGGCCGCCTGACTGCAACGTACTCGAATCAAGGCGCAAACCTGGATATTCTTCATAGTTTTGCGAGAAGTTTGACTGCCGGTGTAACGTATCTGCCGGGTTCGAGCATAAACTGCAACCTCAATTACACACGCAACGACATCAATACAGTGCCCCGTCAATCCAATAGCGTGATTAGCGGCTATGTCGGCTACTCCTTTAGAAACGCTTACACGTTTTACGTCCACATGAATCGACAGCGACAAGAGACTCCGATTGCAGGGTCATTAATCGAAACGACAGTTCGCAGACCGCGGTCATGGACCGGCCAGTTGCAGGTCAGACTTTCCCCCAGGTCCACTCTTGCCGTGAGTTACGCCAGGTCCTCAAATGCTGCTGCTGCGGCCGGAGTGGTCGGGGCGCATTCGTTGCAAATAATCTATCATGGACAATTCTAATCTGAGGATATATTAGGCTATGCTAATCAAGTTGAGGTTCCTGATCGTCTCAATGCTGGCAATTATGTTGATGTCTTGCGGTGGCTACCGCTTGTACATCAATGAGGAGGCGGATTTCGGCTTCTACCAGCGGATCGGCGTCCTCCCCTTCTCCAATCTCAGCGGTGACCGCAACGCCACTGAGAAGGTCACATCCAGTTTCCTGACCGAACTACTCATCGACAGCCAGGTCGAGATTGCTACCATGGGCGATATGTTGAAATCGTATCGAAATGTCATCAAAGATGAGCGCTCAAACCTTCCGGAGCAGTTGACGGCGGAGGAAGCCCAAGCGCTTGGCAAGGACGCCAATATCCAGGGGATTTTGGTCGGCGTGGTCCGGGATTACAGCCAGGTCCGCTCAGGACAGGCCGAGTTCCCATTGGTCTCTATTGCCGTACGCTTCATCGATTGCCAGTCCGGAAAAATCGTATGGACGTATGAAATCACTCGCAAGGGCGGTCCCAAATTCCCGGTCTTCTCGTTCGGTGAAACTCACACCCTTGGCGACATGACCGCCAAAGTCTGCCGCAAGGTGGCAGGCGCGTTCAAGGAGACCTTGAAATGAACGCCGTGCGACTTCAGGCTCTGTGCGCCGGTCTGCTCCTTCTTGTCGTGGCCGCTTTTCTTATGCCGGGTTGCGGCGCACCGCTGGCCACGCGGCATGCCCAAGGAACGGTATTCGCTTCCAACCCGAAGATCGCAGTTCTTCCCTTCGACAACTACACCGACCAGGATTTGGTCTCGGCGAAGGTCACCGAGTACTTTCAGACGACCATGGCCGGTCGAAGCAAATTCACTTTGATTGAGAACGGTACCACCTTCGAAGCCCTGCGCCGCCTACGGATCCGGTCGGCCACTGTGCTTCGGAAGGGGCAGATTGACTCCCTGGCTCAGACCCTTCAGATCGACTATCTCCTGGCCGGCTCAGTGCTGGAATACAGAGAGATCGGGGACAAATTCCTGCAGAAGATTCCGCAGGTATCAATCAATGCTCGCTTAATCGACGGCAAAACCGGTGCGACGGTCTGGACTGGCGTCTCCAACGACAGCGGCGATCGCACTGAACTGCTATTCGGGCTTGGAGCCATAAAATCGGCCGACGACTTGTCGCGGAGAATGGTTGAGTCGATGGTGCGGGATATCGAAGGTCTTTTCAGGTGACCGAAAGGCGGCACTCTTTGCGGCTTCTCTGCTTACTTCTCCTTTTGCTGCCCGTAACGGCGCTAGGTCAGGCTTCCTCCCTTAGGCTGAACCAGGAGGCCGCCACTTTTACAGCGATGACCTATGACAATGGCGCCGACGGTCCGCTAAAAAACCCTGGTTTCGCATTCTATGATAAGCGAGCCGGCGAGCTGTTTGTGGCCGCCACCGGTAACCGCCGCATTGTCGTCTATGATTTTGACCTGACACCCAAATTCGCCTTCCAGCACTTCGTCCGGGATCAAAAAGGAGAGAACATGGTGCTTGGTGAGCCAAAGGCGGTCGTTGTCAACAGTCATGGAGACATGCTCGTCATAGATAACCTCGCGGACTATGTTGACGTTCTCGATTTCAGGGGAAAATCGTTTCAGCAACTGCATCCAAATCACCTTCTGGGCGACACGACCCTGAAGGTCAAAGCCGACCTGATCGCCATAGATGACAGTGATAATGTTTATCTCTCGGTTGGTGGGGACATAACCGCGGTTCTCGCGCTGGACCGCAACTTGAACTTCAAGCGCCGCCTGATCGAGCACACCGCCGATTCCAATGCCATCGTCGGGCCGCTGGCTATGGCTGTCATGGACAGCCTCCTGCTGCTGACGGAGTTTCGAGAAGCCCCCGTACTGAAGCTATTCGACACAACCGGACGGTATCTGACCGGTTTCGGCGGCCGTGACATTGCCAAAGAGGATTTCTCTATGGCAATTGCTGCCGCAATCTACCGCGATTCGGCCGGGAATCTGAGCTTTCTGGTGGCTGATGCTCTTCGCCAAGTGATAAAGAGAGTTGCCGCCGACGGATCACTTATTGCCAGTTTTGGCGGCTTCGGCGCATACCCAGGGGCTCTATCGTATCCAACGGGACTCACCTATGCTGGAAACAGGACATGTTTTGTCGTCGAGCGCGTTGGAGCACGAATTCAGCGATTTGTCATCAAATAACCTGATAGCAGCGTAACTCATTGACTATCAGCACAGTAAATAGACATGAAAAACATCATAATTCCTTAAAATACCTCTTGACAATTTTTCCTCTATAATTATCTTTTTCACAAACTAATTGGCTGTCACTGGTCTACTTTGTATCGAATCAAGTACTCCGGGCCTCGATCCAAGGTGATGGGACACAATAGATTGTGAATTGTATCACATGACGCACGGTTTGGACAAGACATGTCACTGCCCCGTTCAGTCGGTATTGGTGGGCTGTGGCGATCTTTTTACATTCGTCAAACAAGAAGTATCAAGATACTGTCAGTTCAACAGTTCTGGCCATTCAAAGGAGGACTTCCCGGAAAGCAACCCACACAGACTCTTACATTCTGAAAATACAACCAATAAACCATTAAACGTAACAAACTAGGTGTAACGTATGAAAAAGCTCTTCTACCTCGCAGCTGCGTTTGTCGCTCTTCTGGGTGTTACCGCAATCGCCGGTGACTATCACAGAGGCGCCTCGCTAGTCTGCAATGACTGCCATGTGATGCACTTCAGCCAGTCACACAGCTACGGCGACAACTACGAACCGCCGGCGTTGGTCAATGGCCCGAACCCTCTTCTGCTAAGAGCACCGGAAGTCGATCTGTGCCTTACGTGCCATGATGGACAAGCCGGTGCCCCTGATGTTCTTGGCGCCAATTTCAATAGCTACGTTCGGAATGCCGGTGCTCTCAACAAAGAAGACGGCTCGGTTAGTGGATACCCGAGTTCAGCCGGTCACTCGCTTGGATACATGGGGAACATTCCTGGTAGCAACCCGGCGAAACAGGATACTCTCGAATGCTCTAGCTGTCACAGCGTGCACGGTGGCGCCGGTTACCGCAACCTTCGCACCGTCACGACTGATACATTATCGTATGCTTCCAATGTAAACGACCTTGCGAAGGACGTGTTCCAGAGAGACAACGCCCACATGTATGATGGCGGCGCCAGTCACTACGCTACAAGCAACGTCGATTACAATGAACCCGGTGATGCCGGTTCCAGCTACGCCGTTATGTGCAAGAACTGCCATACGGACTTCCACGGTACTACCTCCGGTTCCACCAGCCCGGAATACTGGGATGCCGTCGAAGGCGCGTTTCATCGTCATCCAGCTTCAGATGTGAATCTAAGCGGCAGCAGATACTACAGCGCTGCATCCAGCACGCGTCCAGCTCGCGGCTTTGCGAGAAACCTATATCGCCTCAAAGTCATGAGCGCGTCCGGCGCTTGGGGTGACCAGGGTGTGTATCTACCCGGTGGACCGAGTGGTGGTACGGCGGTAGCCGACCTTACGCCGGGCTGTATGACCTGCCACAAGTCGCACGGTAACGCTAATCCGTTCGGCTTGATCTTTGCCACTGGTGCTGTCGCGATCGACGAAAACGGTGATGGCGAGTATGTCAATATGTGCCAGCAGTGCCACAGCCAGGGTACGCTGCTCCCGGGCCAGATTTAATCTGACCTTCGTTTTGGCTCCAATTCATGGTAAGGAGGCGTAACGCCTCCTTACCTTATTTCGGAGAAAAGAGAGAACCAAACACTTTCTTTGGGGAATTCATGGCCAAGAGAGCGCTTGCTATAGGTATTGCAACATTAGTTCTGCTTTCAGGGCTATCGCTAGTAGCCCAGGTTGATCTTAGGACTGGCGTCAAATCGATGCATCGCGGTCAGGCCACCAGCGCAGACCCACGGGCCATGGCAAGCTCGGCGGCAGCATTCGATGTGGCTTCCTATCACCGCGGCGCCAACTTGCTTTGCTCGCAGTGTCACACCATGCACGCCAGCGAATCACACGCCGACCTCCCGAGCGAGCCGGGGGCGTATCCGCGCACGTACACGCCCCAGCCGAAACTTTTGAAGGCGTCTGATCCCGTCACGCTTTGCCTGACCTGTCACGACAATCAGGTCGGGATGCCCGACGTGATCGGGGTGGACGTCAACAATTTGAGCGATCGTGCCGCCGGCCTTTTTGGTACCGTTGATATGCCGAATGATAATGGCCACAAGATCGCGACCGGCGTGGATCCTAATGAACTGTGCGAGCGGTGCCATGCTACAAATAATGTCCGTGACGCGAGCGGTTTCGTGACCGCCTCGGTGTCTTGCATCGACTGCCATAATCCACATGGCAATGGTAGAGCGCGCAATCTGCAGTGGGCGAGTTACCCGGGTGGCGAGTATCCGTTTGGCTACTATATCAGACCCGGCTCCGCCGGTTTGGCCCGCTATGAAGCAGTCAATATCGGTTATCCGGCCCCTAATGGCACTGCCTTCAGTACCGAAGGTGTCGAAGTCGCCAACATGTGCATCGATTGCCATCATGCAATCTTCAATAATACCGATGTCGATACCACGCATGTGAAGCACCCGGTCTATAATTCTGAATGGGCTCAGAGAAATACGATTTCGCAGGGAGACGCCAAAGGTTCGACTGTTTCCTCACACTGGATTAGCGGAACCGGCGCCGGCTTCCTGCAGACGCAGAGAGTTCCCTTCGTGGTGAGGGGCGCCGCGACTTTCGCCTCTGCAACCACTGTTGCGGCAAG
>Ga0315293_10004860_pt1 | contig 12689 bp, 19 predicted proteins | sample YL17G13_20_MG_FD_203071 | JGI IMG/M metagenome (GOLD analysis project Ga0315293, IMG submission 203071) | Sediment microbial communities from Yellowstone Lake, YNP, Wyoming, USA - YL17G13_20 | ecosystem: Environmental > Aquatic > Freshwater > Lake > Sediment | place: USA: Wyoming | collected... | reverse complement strand
AACCAAAGAAATTTATCCCGCTTGCCCTGCCTGGCCCATGAAACGCTTCTGTTATTTCACTGGGGTAATGTAAGCGTACAGGGGCTTGCCCCGTAGCGAAAGCGTACGGGATGAAATACGCCCTGCCCTGTGGAGTGTGGAAACTACTCCATGGGGACTTGCCCTGTGGAGTGTGGAAACTACTCCATGGGGACTTGCCCTGTGGAGTGCGAAAACTACTCCATGGGGACTTGCCCTGTGGAGTGCGAAAACTACTCCATGGGGGGCTATTTCACTGGGACCCAATAAACCAAAGTAAGAGATGGACAGACTTGATTAGTTATGATACTCTTACTAAAGAATTGAGACGACAATAATGGCTGGAATTACCAGAAAAGATATATTGGATACCCTAAGTGAGTTCTATGGAAAGTTCATTGAACCCGAGTTTAGAGCGATCCAGGGCAAACTGGAAGAACATGATCAAAAATTCAAGGATTTAATAGAACATTTCGATAGAATTTATGTGGGACTTGACTGACTTGAAACTGAGTATTATTCGATTGTTGCTGCCATTGATAGGGTAGAGAAACGCCTCGATAGAGTTGAGCAACGTCTCGATAGGGTTGAAACCCATCTGGATGGAGTCGACCAAAAATTAGATAAGGTTGAAGGACGCCTCGATAAAGTTGAGGGTCAACTCAATGGTATAGGCCAGAAGCTCGATAAAGAAATCTCTGTAAGGGAAATTATTGAAAAGGAAATAAAGGATCTTAAGCAGCGTGTAACGACATTGCAAGAAAAAATCGAAGACTTAGAAAAACGCCTCAAAACCTTCTCATAATACTAAATCAACCAAACTAACCAAATAAACGATCTTAACGCATTAACGCGTTCAACGCATTTAGACATCGACGCATTCACTCAATCGCTTTCAACTTTGAACCTCGAACTTAGAACTGATTTTAACTCAATAGACCCAATAAACCAGAGAAACCAAATAAACCAGAGAAACCAGAATAATGACATATGAACGGGCTGTTGCCCAAATAATAGTTGCATATATACTACTTTAATGGTATAAGAGTGGCATTAGCCGTGACGGAGGGAGCTATGCCATGATGGGTTATCAAAACGGTTTTCAGTCTAAGTTGTTCTATCACCAGATCAACCTTGAGAAGAGAGTTCCGAAAGATCACCTTCTGAGAAAGATTCAAGGGAAGATTGACTTTGATTTCATCTATGCGGAGGTCAAAGACACCTACGGAGACAATGGCAACGTTTCCATTCCCCCTCCTGTAATCTTGAAGATGATACTTCTATTGATTCTGTATAATGTTCGTTCCGAGCGAGAGTTGATGGAGACGATTCCCATGCGGTTAGATTGGCTATGGTTTTTGGGGTACGATCTGGACAGTGAGGTAGCGGATCATAGTGTATTGAGTAAAGCCCGGGCACGCTGGGGGGTGGAGGCCTTTAGGAATTTCTTTGAGCGCATCGTTTGGCAATGTGTGGAAGCAGGGTTGGTGGATGGCAGTAAAATCTTTATGGATTCCAGTTTGGTGGATGCGGATGCATCGAATAATTCCGTGATAGATACTCAATCTCTGAGGATTCATTTACGGGACAATTATAAGAAGTTGGAGGCTCGTTTAGAAGAGGTTCGGGAGAGTACAGACTCTTCCAGCAGGAGGTATGTCAAGAAGAACAGTCGTTATATGTCAACCACTGATCCTGATGCCGCGATTGTGAATCGGGGCAAGCCGAAGCTTTCTTATCAAGTTCATCGAGCAGTGGATGGGAGGAGTGAGATCATCACGGCTACGGAGACGACAGCTGGAGATGTGAATGAAGCCCATCTGATGGTTCCTTTGCTTGAGCGTCATCATTCCAATACAGGGATAAGTGCTGACACGGCTGTTGCGGACAGCAAATACGGGACCATTGAGAACTACTTAGCCTGTCATGATTTAGGGGTAGAGGCGCATCTGCCGGACTTAGGAGAATTCTCCGTAAAGCGTACAGAAAAACGGAAGATCTTCACCGAAGATCGGTTTGAATATGATCCCCCAAGCGACACCTATCGTTGTCCGGTAGGGCAGCTTTTGAAACCGAGATCCTTACACACCAATCGGCAGAGCAGAGACTATGCTGCCTCCAGGAAGGTTTGTGCTACGTGTCATTTAAGAGAACAATGTACCAAGAACAAGTCTGGCCGAACGATCAAGCGTCATTTGCGGCAAGAACACCTGGATAAGATGCGTGAGGCGAGTCGTTTAGCCAAAGCGAAGCGAGACATCAAAACGAGGCAGCATCTGATGGAGCGATCCTTTGCGAGAGGCACGCGGTATGGTTATGACCAGGCACGATGGAGGGAACTTTGGCGAGTTCAGATACAGGAGTATTTGATCTCTGCTATCCAGAACATTCAAGTCTTGCTCAGGTATGGAGATCAACCGAAGAAAAGTCTCTCGGTAGTGGTAAATCAGGTGGAGCCCCACGGGCATAGCCCGTGGCACCCTACTTCACGCCCCAGCGCGGCGACATCTCCCGTCTAACGTCGGGACGCATTCGTCCACGGGCAAAGCCCGTGGCCTTCTGCTGCCGGGGCAAAAGGAACCCTCCCGAGGGTAATAAGATCTGTTTCAGATAGGATGAAAGGCTTGCTGATCAATGAGATCAACCGAATCATGCCAGCAGGTCTCATCCGTATTGAATACGTCCAGAGCTAACGTTTTAGGCTCCAGATTTTTTTAAAAGGCCGTTTGAGCAACAGCCCGTCCACTATTGCCATCAGGGGTCAGATGGACAACCACGGCGAATGCTCAATACCTCGAGAGCAGAAAGAGAATTTGGGTTTAAAGCGAAGAACTCATTTGAGAAAGGACTGAAACAGACAATCGACTTGTATGTCTTAACCAAACAGACCCAATAGGGTCCTCAGAAGGCCAATAATTGACATTTTCTCTGAATATGCTAATTTTATAGTCGTAGGAGGATGAATTAATGAAGAGCGTTACTCTTAAAACGATTTATAAAAAAGTTGTTAATTTACAGCGGGATGTAACTCAGATCAAAAAAAATCTCATGGAAGAACCTGAGTTGCGTGAAGATTTCATTTTACGGATGAGGGAAATTGACTTTGAAAAGTCAATCACCGTTGAAGACTTCGGGAAACGATACGGTTTGAAGTAGTGTATAAACTTGCCATTAAAGAAAAACTGGACAAGAAATTTAAGAAGCTCCAGAAAAAAGACAAGGAGATGCTTCGATTAATTGAAAGAAAGGTAAGAGATATTCTTGAAGATCCTTATCGGTTTAAACCTTTAAGGAAACCATTACAGAATAAGCGTAGGGTTCATATCGGTGGCTCTTTTGTGTTGATATATGAGGTCAATGAAGAAGAGAAAATAGTAACGTTATTTGATTTTGATCATCATGATAATGTTTATAAAATATAATCTCCGTAACTTCCCGTACGACTAAGGTCCTTTCGATACATCCGTTTTTAGATCTGCAGTTCCTTGATGCGCTGTTTCTCAGATGTCATTTGCCAAGATAACTAAAGAAACAAGAAAGTCAAGAACGTCAAGAACGTGCCAAACGACCTCGTATTAAAGAATAAAATGGAAACAGAATCGTGGGAAAAGATACGAGCGATTCGCCGCCGCCACCGGGAGAGGATGATTCTTAGAAGGAAAAGCAGGGTTGACATGGGTCGTTGGCATGTGAAGAGCCTTGGTTATCTTGCAAAAAATAATACTGTTTGTTCATGTTGGATGTGTGGTAACCCAAAAAAGTATTTTGGTGAAGTCACAGTTCAGGAACGGAAGTTTAAGCAAGCCTATCAGAGAAGTGACCCCGGTTCTAATAGAGAAATTTATAAAAATACCTGTTGAATACCGCCCAGCTCTGCTGGGCGGATGAAAACAGGTTCGCCGAAGGCGAAATGTTTTAGAGTTTTAAATTGATAATTCCATGTAGCTTGCTATAAGTTTACCTCATCTGCCATTCCCACGAAAGTGGGAATCCAGACTTGTCCCTGTGAAAACAGGGAACCAATATAAACTGGATTCCTGCTTTCGCAGGAATGACAACATGGAAATAGGTTTTGAATTTTAATGCCCCGCAGCTCTGCTGCGGGGTAGTTTATTTAGAAGCCTTGGAATGACGACACCGGGTTATATTCGTGCTCATACGCACTCAATGCACAATCGCGATGAGTTACTTTCGGGTGAGCGGTGCGGGTGCTTTTACTGCGGAGCGATCTTTTCTCCAGAGGAAGTGAAGGAATGGGTTGATGAAGAGAAGGGCATCGGGCAAACAGCGCTTTGCCCGAAGTGCGGAATAGATGCAGTTATCGGTTCTAAGTCGGGTTACCCTGTTACTGCTGAGTTTTTAGGAATCATGAAGACACATTGGTTTCGAAGGGACTGAACAAACCAAAGAAATTTACCCCGCCTGTCCTGTAGCGAAAACATACGGGGCTTGCCCCGTAGCGAAAACGTACGGGATGAAATGTGCCCGCCCTGTGGAGTGTGGAAACTACTCCATGGGAGCCTATTTCACTGGGACCAAACAAACCAAACAGACAGAATTGGCGAAACTAACGAGAATATTTCCAGAAAAGGAGAAGTGGAAAAAAGAGAACCGTTCTCCTTTTGTCTGACGATGTTGATCCTGAATAATTTGTTCCCTTTTTCATCCTATTTTGATAAGTTATAAATAATGGAGGTAATTAGATATGGCTCGAAAATTACGTAACGCCGCAGTTTTAGATAAGATTGATGGGATAGAGCGTGAGATAGCCAAACTTAAAAGGGATGTTATCCACAATTTAGTGGCTAGGGGGCCCCTGAGGAAAATGGAACCTTCTCTCTTTGGCAGCGTCAGGAGTGGAGATGTTACTGAAAAGATGATCCAGGAGAGTAAGCGCAATCTATTTCGGAAGTTGAATAACCTATGAGGAATGTGGAAGAACGAATGCTTTATATACTTGATACACATGTCCTGATTTGGTATTTCAAACACATCTACTCATTCACGCCTCACGCTTTACAGTTATGATAACTTAATTATTACCCAATTACTCAATGACCAAATAACCAAATTACTTTGACCTTATTAATGACTCAGTGACCAATTACTTATTGACTAAATAACCAGACCAACCAAACAAACCAAATAGACTAAACAAACCAAATAGACCAAACAGACCAGACAGACGAAATAGACGGGGTTTAATATGAAGAAAGCATTAATTACCGGCATCACCGGTCAGGATGGAAGTTACCTTGCTGAGTTTCTATTAGAGAAGGGCTACGAAGTCCATGGGCTCATTCGAAGGTCGAGCACTTTTAATACCGAAAGAATAGACCATATATATGCCGATCCCCATGACCTTAAAGCAAAACTTTTTCTTCATTATGGAGATATTACCGATTCAGGGCAATTGACCAATCTCATTTACAATATTCAACCTGATGAGATTTATCATTTAGCCGCTCAGAGCCATGTTCGAGTAAGCTTCGACATGCCGGAATTCACAGGAGATGTGACAGGCATCGGAACCACCCGGTTGTTAGAATCCATAAGGAGGAGCGGAATTAAAACCAGGTTTTATCAGGCATCCTCCAGTGAGATGTTTGGAGATGCACCGCCTCCTCAGAATGAAGAAACACCATTTAGACCACGAAGTCCATATGGCGCCGCCAAGGTCTATGCCTACTGGATGGTAAGAAATTGTAGGGAAGGCTATGGAATGTTCACTGTCAACGGCATTCTTTTTAACCATGAATCCCCAAGAAGGGGAGAAACCTTTGTAACTCGAAAAATTACAAGGGCCCTTGCCAGAATCAAGATTGGGTTACAGGATAAGCTATACCTTGGTAATCTTGAGGCCAAAAGAGACTGGGGGTACGCAGGAGATTATGTTGAAGCGATGTGGCTAATGCTACAACAGGATGTCCCTGATGATTACGTCATCGCAACCGGGGAAACGCATTCAGTGAGAGAGTTTCTCGAAGAGGCTTTCAAATATGCAGGATTGGACTGGAAGAAATATATGGAAATTGATAAACGCTACTTCAGACCCCTTGAAGTTGAGTTCCTTCAGGGTGACGCCTCGAAGGCCAGGAAAAAGTTGAAATGGGAACCTAAGGTGAAATTTAAGGAACTGGTTAAAATCATGGTTGATGCAGATATAAAAAATCTCGAAGAAATGAAGCAATGCCAGGACGTTATAAGGAAACTCTCGAACAACAAAAAGTAGGATAGATTCGAAGTCTGGCTGTTGATTCACTCAGTTTCCCATGATACTATAATAAAAAAGATTCTAAGTTAGCCGGCAGGGGATACCTCGAATGAAGGTATATCTGGATCTTTGTATTTATAATAGACCTTTTGACGATCAGAGACAGCCCAGAATTGTAGTAGAGACCGTAGAATTTATGTTTTTGTTAGAGAAGGCAATCAACAAAGAGATGACTATCAATAATTCTTTTGTATTGGAATATGAGAACAGCAAAAGTCCGCTCATCGACCGCAGGGACAAAATCGATGATCTTCTAAAAATTGCGTCGGAATATGTAAGATATTCTGAAAGATTGGAGAATAGAGCCGAGGAGATTGAAAAAAGGGGTTTCATGGCGATGGATGCATTGCACATTGCCTGTGCAGAAGCAGCAAAGTCGGATTTCTTTATCACCTGTGATGACCTGTTGTTACGAAAAGGAAAAGCCAATAAGGACAAGTTAAAGGTTAGAATAGTTGGTTTAATGGAGTTTTTTTCTGAGGAGGTGTTTAAAACATGAGTCAAATTCTTCATCGGACACCCACCGAAATACAGAAAGCTGGATGGGAGGCGTTGAAAAAGCAGTTAGGGCTTCCGGGGGCGCTGAGATTCCTTCTACAATATGAAAGGGGAGAGGGGGATTATACAAAATTAAGAAAGAAGTATTTTAAAGGTAAAACAGTAAAGAGTTTGGTTAATGATATGAGGAAAGAAAGGAAAATTTGACGGAAAGAAGAAAAAGGGAAGACGTATGAAACACTAAAGGAGAAGGCGAGGAAGTATTGAATAATGTTAAAAACGATTAGTGAAGTCAAAGAAACAGGATGGAATGCTCTTGTTGAGCGATTAGGAGTTGCTGGAGCGACTTTGTTCATCTTGGAATATGAGAAGGGTCATGGTAATTATACTGAGGAAAGGAAGAAAATTTTTAACAAGAAAAAATTGGATGAGATTGTTAAAGAGATCAAGAAGAAATAACTTTTCCTAACCCTCGAAAGAAAAGAAATGAAATGCGTGGTTTGTAATAGTTCAAATTTAGGGATGAAAAGCGTTGAAGAGGAGATTAGATCGGATAAGGATATTCTACTCGTTCCTCTCGAGGTCTTAGTATGCTTGGGTTGTGGCGAAAGATATTATGATAGGAAAGCCATGAAGAAGATTGAAGAAATGAGATTAAAATTTAAAAGGCGTGATTTAAAGGTAAAAGAGGTCGGTAAGGTCCTAAGAGAACATACCGCATAAGTCAATGTTCTCTACAATCCTAATGATCCCAACTAAATCAACTAGAGAAACGAAAGAAACAAAACAAACCAAAGAAACTCTCTGCGCTATGCTCTATGCAAATCCTTCGGTTACCTTAACCTTATGAATCCCTCTTCAAAGATCTACGTAGCTGGCCATACTGGCTTAGTTGGCTCGGCTATCCTTCAGACTCTTCAGTCTCAAGGTCACAACAATCTCATTCTCAGGACTCACGGGGAGCTTGACCTGGAAATGCAGAAAGATGTGAACGATTTTTTCGAAAAAGAGCGCCCTGAATACGTTTTTTTAGCCCCCGCCAAAGTGGGTGGGATTTATGCCAACAATACCTACCCAGCTGACTTTATCTATAACAACCTTATCATCCAGGTAAACGTTATCCATTCTGCCTACAAGTATGGAGTTAAAAAACTTTTATTTCTGGGTAGCTCCTGTATTTACCCTCGGCTGGCTCCTCAACCAATGAAAGAAGAATACCTACTTACTGGCCTGCTTGAACCTACCAACGAGCCCTATGCTCTTGCTAAGATTGCTGGTATAAAGATGTGCCAGGCTTATAACAGGCAGTATGGAACCAATTTTATATCTGTCATGCCCACCAACCTCTACGGTCCCAATGACAATTACGATCTTATGGATTCTCATGTCTTGCCAGTCTTAATTCGAAAATTTCACCTCGCCAAGTGTTTGAAAAATGGTAATTTCAAGACTATTAGAGAAGATTTACAAAGGTATCCGGTATGTAATTACGATGTGACTCAGTTAAAAGATGAGGAAATTATTAATCTACTTCCAAGATTTGGAATCAAAATTGATTCTTCAAATAACTCATCACTCATCACTCATCACTCATCACTCTCAACGGCAGTTGAGATATGGGGAACTGGCACTCCGAGGCGCGAATTTATGTACAGCCTGGACATGGCAGAGGCCTGTATCTTTCTTATGGAGAATTATAATAGCAGCGAGATCATCAATATCGGAACCGGCGAAGATATTACGATCCGTGAACTCGCTGCCCTGATATCGGAAGTGATAGGTTACAAAGGAGAGATACGATGGGATAATACAAAGCCCGATGGTACTCCTCAGAAACTCCTGGATGTCTCCCGTCTTCATAGCATGGGTTGGAAACATAAGACTTCCCTTAAAGATGGACTTCGCCTTACTTACCAGGACTTTTTAAAAACAAAAAAAACTAAATAGATCAAACAAACCAAACAAACCCGTTGCCCCATGCCTTGTTGGACCCAAAAGGCTCAAGGCAAGATTGATGTTTGTAGAGATTAATGATATAATTAATTATAAATAAAGTTGGGAGAACCTAAGATGAGTTACGATTATTCAAAAATATCTATCAAAGAGATCGAAAATATCCTACCAAAACTTTCGAGGAAACAGATCATAGAGTTGGATCAACGAATCCACGATTTTTTAGAGACTTCTCTCCTGACCAAAGCCTCAGAAACTTCCTTCTCCGAATGGGAAGATCCTGAAGAAGATATCTATAATGCCGATGTATAAACCCGGCACAATTGTGTTGGTTAATTTCCCTTTCACCGATCTTTAATCTTCAAAAGTTAGACCTGCCTTGGTGCTTACCACGAAAGGGGATGATGTCATCATTCTTGGTATCTTTTCTAAGGTCCCCGATGAATTTCGGGATTCCTGGATCAAGATTGATGAAATCAATGCAGATTTTCATCTAACTGGTTTGAAGAAGACTTCTATCATCAAAACAGAAAAAATTACAGTAATTCACAAATCTTTGATCAGAAAAGAACTTGGTTCTCTTCCTTCAGCATTAATGCAAAGAGTTAAGGAGGCTCTTTTAAAGACTCTTGAAATTGGATAATTCTTTATGAATTCATCAACATTCCCAATGTTCTCGCCTTAGCCTTAGATAGATCAAACAAACCAAATAAACCAGAGAAACCAGACAAACAGAACAGACGAAACAGACCAGATAAATTTATCCCGCCTGTCCCGTAGCGAAAACATACGGGGCTTGCCCCGTAGCGAAAGCGTACAGGATGAAATGTGCCCGCCCCGTGGAGTGTGAAAACTACTCCATGGGGGCCTATTTCACTGGGACCAGAGAAACCAGAAAGTGAAAGAATTCAACAACACAACTTCTGGGGCAGGATTTGAAATTTCTATAAAAGATTTAGTTGAATTGATTGCAAAGTTAACAGGCTTCAATGGTGATATAATATGGGATACCGGTAAGCCCGACGGCCAACCCCGAAGGATGCTTGATGTTACCAGAGCCGAAAAGGAATTTGGGTTCAGAGCAAAAACTTATTTTGAAGAAGGATTAAAGAAGACGATTGATTGGTATATTTCAACCAAACAAACTAAAGAAACGAGAGAAACCAGACAAACTAGATAAACCAGATAAACCCGATGGCCAACCCAGGCGCATGTTGGATACATCGAGGGCAGAGAAGGAATTTGGTTTTAGGGCAAGAACGCCTTTCGAAGAAGGCCTCCGCAAGACCATCGACTGGTATAGATCCAAGATGGAGAAATGAAATGAGGAAGGAAGATCTTTTTGAGAAGAATGATATTACCGCATTTCTGGCAGGTAGTTGGCGAAATAGACGATCCAAACCGTCTCAACAACCCTAACGTTCTAAATGAATAATGCGTAAACATCACAAATGTCCTCTGGCGAAAAGGATCAAGAGGAGCCTGAGGAATTTTTGGTGGGAACATTGGATAATTGCCATTACAATTGCCGTTGGTCTCGTTACGGCTTTCCATATAATTCCCTCTCTTTACAGGTTCCTTATGGAGCCCGAATAGAAATAATGACGGCCGAATGGGTCTTAACGGTCCTAACGTTCTCAACGCTCTCAACGTCCCAAACCTGATAGACAAAGTCAATGCTGCCAATGCTTATAAATGGAAGGCAGTAAACGGAGCAAAGTGTATACTTTAGCTTTGACCCCAAGGACCTTTCCAGGGATCACAATGTGATAGACCAGGTAGACCAAATAATCTTTTTATGTTACCATTGCAGTGGAATTGGAAGATCATGGTGAACGACATCAAAAGCGAAACATTAAGAGAATTAAAAGAGTCCCTGGAAACCTTTTTGGGTGACAGGTTGTTAAGAATGATTCTCTTTGGTTCAATAGCAAGAGGGGACTATACTGACGAGTCGGATATTGATGTGGCCATTATAATCCGGGGACTTACACGAGAACTGAAGCACCAGATTCTTGATAGAGTGGCTGAGGTTGAACTCAATCATCTCATGCCCGTATCCGCCTTATTACTTTCGGAAGAAGAATTTAATCGCCTGAAAAAAAGAGAGCGCAGGATTGCCCTGGATATCGAGGGGGAAGGGATTCCCTTGTGAATGAGGAGAATAAAAAGGCTAACATCCGGGAAGAGATCGATCGGGCGGATGAAGCAATCAGAGCTGCGAATCTTCTGTTCGAGAATGGATTTGTAAGGGATGGCGTTTCGAAACTCTACTATTCCCTACTCTACAGTATCAGAGCCTTGCTCCTGACGGAGGGGCTTGAACCTAAGAGCCACGAAGGCGCCCTCCGACTTTTCGGCCTCCATTTTGTTAAGCCTGGGGCCTTTGAGGCAAAAGACTCTCACATATTCTCAAAGCTTATGAAATTTAGAGAAGAGGCTGACTATAATCCATCCTATAGCTTTTCTCCGGAGGATTTCACCGAGTTCAAAAGCGAAGCAGAGGGAGTGATTCAAAAAATAACCAACTACCTAAAGAGCAAAGGCTATTTCTAGGACTCAATCATTTCAGCACTTTTCTTGCACTGTCCCTTTCGCTTTATAACCAAACAAACCATAGAAACCAAATAAACTAAGAACCCAAGGAGAAATGGAAAATAGAACCGCCCCCCTTTTTTTAGACGGGGAGCCTATTTCACTGGGACCAAATAAATTTATCCCGCTTGCCCTGTAGCGAAAGCGTACGGGGTGAGATGTTTTTGGGTTTGTTATCTCACTGGGACAAAATAAACCAGAGAAACCAAAGAAACTCGATAAACCAGATCAACCAGATAGACAAGAAAAGTGAAAGAATTGAGCAACGTTATCTAATTGACAACTCATCGAATTTTGAATAAGGTTTTATGTCAAATGTTGCCTATCTTCATCGCTGTATAACCAAATATATTGAATGACCAACCACCTATGAAAAAAGTTGAAATTATTCCTATTGCTCAACGGAAAGCAGATAGGAGAGGAATCAAAAAGGAGTGGATAGAAGATGCAGTTATCAATCCATTACAGGTAGTCGGTGGCTATGGCGAAAGAAAAGTTGCACACAAAAAGTTTTTTATAGATAATAAGGAATATCTCCTGAGAGTTGTTTATGAGGAGACAGAAGATATATGTACAGTGGTAACGGCTTATATTACCTCACAAATAAGCCGTTATTGGAAGGAGTGAGATAAATGAGAATAGAATATGACCCAAAGCATGACCTTTTAAACATCGAGTTTATAGCTGATGAGGCTATCGCTGAATCTACTGAGCTTGATGGGGTTGTCATTGATTATTCAAAGGATGGAAGGATCGTTGCCATTGAGATACTTGATGCAGGGAAGAGGACGACGAAGAACCCGCTCGATTTGATTGATTTATCGATAGTTAAAGAAAAAGCAGTGGCTTAAAATAGGTATAACTCGCCTTTTAAACTACATAAAGAAAGAATTGGAAGGATGATAATTAAGGAAGGCTGAGGAACCTTAAAATTCTTTCTGCTCTCTTGGTAATAGAAAAAAATAGTTAATTACTTATGTCTGACCCCAAATCCTGTCTCACCAAGTGAAAGAATTCAACTACGTTCGTATGCCGTGTAAGACGCATGACTTGTCCCGTAAAGCGGGACCATGGGAATTCGGCAGTTCGCCCATGTAGCTTGAAGGAGGTGTGAGGGGTAACCCAAAACTCTAAGTTCCTTAACAAAGGCCCATTTGGTGGGTCGAGCAAACCTGCGGGTTGCAGCGCGAGCGAACCTAAATGTAGCCTCGTAATTAAGAAAATGGAGTTGCCGACCCTGTGGACGTTAGGGGAAGGCTGGGGCATCTGTCCTGACGAAAACTGCCAGAACCGACAGATGGACTTCCGGGGTAGCAGGGGTGACACGCAGGGGAAGTCATGAGGGATAGCA
>Ga0315293_10004859_pt1 | contig 12690 bp, 11 predicted proteins | sample YL17G13_20_MG_FD_203071 | JGI IMG/M metagenome (GOLD analysis project Ga0315293, IMG submission 203071) | Sediment microbial communities from Yellowstone Lake, YNP, Wyoming, USA - YL17G13_20 | ecosystem: Environmental > Aquatic > Freshwater > Lake > Sediment | place: USA: Wyoming | collected... | reverse complement strand
ACCGTAACAGATGATGATGGTTCGACTGCCAGCACATCACAGCCCCTCGACGGAACTAACGTGCCTGAACAGGAGCTCGCAAAACTCGTGGATACTACAATTGCCACTTGGACGAAGAGTCCGAAGACAAAGGTGAGTCTGCTGGACAAGTTGGCCGTGGCCAAGCATTTGATGGAGGCGCGCAAAACCGGTGGTGACGCACCAGCAATCGGGGCCCGCAAAACTGGCGGTGAGGCACCAGCGAACATGCTGCAGGTGTTCGACAACATGCTGGTGACATACACAGTAGTTGGCGAGATAAATCCTGGGGATGGCTGGGACTTGACTTGTCAAGCCAACTTGGTGATCGCGTTGCTCACCGACCACGTAATGATAGACGGTGTTCCCTGCTACAAATGGCAAAACGGATGTGGTCCGACGGCAGCGGGGATGATAATCGGATACTGGGACAGAAATGGTTTCGGTGACCTCGTGAATGGCAACAGCGACACACTTGTTCAGACTCCTGATGTGAATGCGATGATAGCCAGCAAGGAGCACTACGAAGATTATTCGCTCGGGTGGGATGCAGCCAGCAAGAAGTGGGTTCTTGACAACAGCCAGGTAATACTGCCCGACAACTCTTCTGTTGGAACACCTCATCAGCCAAACTGCCTTGCAGACTTCATGCATACCAGCTGGAGCTCGGATGGTCTATGGTACGGAGCGACCGACTGCAACAGCGTATGTGACGCCCTTGAACAATACACTGCGTCCAAAGGAGCGTACGTTGGAGTCGCCACGCAGCTGCATGCAGCGTCCCTATCTTGGAAGGACCTCAAGTATCAGGTCGACACAAATCATCCGATGGCTATGACCATTGACTACAACGGCGATGGCGATACCGACCACCTGGTGACGGTGATTGGCTACTGCGAGATCGGCAGTGCTAGATTGTATGCCTTCTACAGCACCTGGGACTACTCCATATGGTGGGCCAACTTCGACCTCATGCACAAGGGCATCTACTACGGAGTGTATAGCGGATTCACGTTCGACATCACTGATGTGACTCCGTCGCAATAAGGACAGACAGGTCGAGAAACCCTTTCCATCCTTCTTATTTCCTTTGAAAGCTAGCCATGCCTTATGACTATCCTGAGCAAGAAGTAGCGATTGTCCCTAACTTCAGACGATTGGAATCGAGGACCGTCAATCTGGAGCTAGTCTGATCGAGGAAGACAAGATCACCGAGCGAAGCTCCCTCTTCCCTATCTTCCCCCTTGGTTCCACTCTAGCATCAGAATCGTCACCCTCGCATAGTACAGCAACCAGACTATTGGCCTTGCTGAGAAAGGAGAACCTCCAGGTTTCTAGGAAATGTCGAAAGATCGAGTCCGACTCTTTTCAGCTTCTTCTTGATCTTCGCTTCCCTCGCGCCTGAGAACTTGCCGTTCAAGAGGTATGTTGTCTCCTCCTCGCTGAACTCCCCGCGATCCTCAAACCAGTCTGCGACTTCCTTGTCGTAGGGACAGGCCCTCTGGCAGCGCATGCACCCGACAATGCAGTTGTGCGCCGAAGCATCCATCCATTTCGGAAAACTGTGCTCTGAACTCTTCTCGTTCAGATATGTCAAGCACCTCTCCACATGAATCAAGAACCTGTCTTTCTGAATGGCCTCCGTTGGACAAGCATTGAGGCACGCCCTGCACTTGTCGCACAGAGGAAGCGACTTCTTCTTCTGCCAATAGTCCACCGGGCTGTCGTAGTCAGAGAGGAATGCCGTCAAGCGGTGGAAGCTGCCGTACTTGGGTATGTAAGTGATGTTGTTCCTGCCGTACTGAGCTAGGCCGCTCCTGACGGCAAGAAGTTTGACTGGCAAGGTAGCTCGCACAAGTCTGTAGGATCTTGGCTTGAACGCCTCCTCCACTAGTTGCCTAGCTTGCCTTGTCACCTTGTTCCCGTCGAAATAGGTTGGAGGTACAACGAATTGCATCGCTCGCCCCCTCCAATGGAAAGTCGTGCGTATCATTGGCTGTGGCGTCGCAATGACAATTATCGATTTCGCCTTTGGGAAGTTCCTTGGCAACTGCGGGTTGAAGTACGGCGTCGCATACTGTCTGAACAAAGGATCATAGAGGTCCCCTTTGTCGTGGAGTGACCTGATCTCTGCCCCTAGCTCCTGCAGGTGCTCAATAGAAACAACGCTGCCATAGCACCCGTTCTTCTCCAGGTATTGGATGAACCTCGGCTTGCTGCTCATAGAACTCTGTCTTTATGCAACGGCAATTCCGCATATTAACTATATGTCTGTCATTCCGGGCTAGGCCTTTCCCTTCCTCTTTCCTCAATCTCGCGGAGGCACAATCGCAGCATCAAGACTTGAGTTGCAGTGATAGCACTTGCTCTCTGTCCACAGAAGCGAAGACAAAGATTTCCCACAGCTTCGGCACTTGAACCGCTCTTTTGATTCAGACAGCCAGGCCTCCATGTCTCCTGCTCTAATCCTCTCGAGATTCGAGTGTAGGTCGGTCATATACTTCGCGGCATCTTCCGCGACCGCCTTGTGGTTCCTGCATCCGCCACGGGAATACTCAGGGCATTGGAAGCAGAACTCGAATCCCTTGGAACTGGTACAACGGACTATTTCGCATCCGGATCCGTGACATTCCTCGGTGAGCGCGTGGCAGCCCTCGCACCGGACCTCATCGATAGGCATCTCCCACTCCTTCGAGAACCGCTTCTTGAAGTCTCCGCCATCCTTGTAGGCTCTGTACACTGCGCACGAGCCGCAATATAGCCCACACCTGCCTGCCAAAGCGTAGTCCTTCGTTGCCTGCCTACTTGTGCATCTACTGCGCTGAGTCTCAACACGTCCTAAGACTCAATGCCGTCCAATAATCTCTTTCTCGTAGTTCTTGATCAGCTCATTTCCCTGCTGGATGACCGACCTGTCCAGTTGCGGGACAGAGTGTTCCTTCAAGAGCCTTATGGCAATCTCCTTCGCCTCGGCCACCATTGCCTTGGATAGCGTCGCCTCGAACTTCCCCTTGACTGGATCCCTGACGATAATCTCCTTCTTGAAGTTCCTCGCAGTGTGTAAGCTCGACAAGAAAGTGTTTCCATGCCCAACCTCCCTAATGACATCAAGGGCAGCCGTGTTCTTGCTGATCTCAAACGGAGTCATCTGCTTCCGGACATTCTCCCAGACGTATGCATCAATGACTTCTTGCTCGAGCGCCATTCCTTTTGCGCTATCCAGTGTGCCGATCCCTCCCTGCATGTCAGTGCCAGACATTGTGCTGAGAGCAATCCCCATCGTCTCGCTGAATGTGTGCGGAATCCCTGGCTCTTCGGAATCGTTCAATCCCCAGTCACCAACCATGCATGGCAACCCATATCTCTTTGCCATCTGAGCCAATCCAGTTGCGATAAGTGGCTGGTTTGCGCTCTCGTAGTTGATCATCCCCGTCTTCATGTTGATGGGTGTGGACGATGAGCAATAGATGGTGCGCGCACCCTTTCTCGCGGCCTGGCCGATGACGAAGCTAGCAAGGTTCTCAGAGTTCGCATTGACGAGCGTCCCGGCCATTGTGACAGGTGCAGTTCCTCCGGAGAGTGACATCGACATAGTCGTTATCGCCACGCCCGCCTTGGCAAATTCGACCATCGCCTCGACCGCATCATGCTCGAACATCAGTGGGGCGATCGAACAGTGGATCACTGTGAAGCTCGGCTTCTTCATGAGTTCCTCCCTGCCCCCGGCAATCAGTGCTCCGAGCTCTATCTGCTTCTTGGCGTCCGCGGCGTTGAAGATCTCTATGCCTTGGACGTGCTTCGTCGTGTTCTGGAACGCAGTCCAAAGCTCGTGAAGCCCGTGTGTGAGCTGAGGGACCTCTGTGGCCGTGAGGGATGTCTGGACGTAGTCTACCCCTGTCAATGCGTCGGCCAGCTTGACGCAATCGGCAATGTCTTTCACAGTTGAATCGCGTTTCTTGCCAGTCTTGATATCTAGTATGTATGTGCCTAGGCCAGTAGTGCCAACGTATGGCCACGAGCTGACTGGGATTTTCATGTTGTTTTTCGGATCTCTCCCATGAAGCGTCATCTCTTTCGGGACGGTCTTGAGAGCGTCCCTGACCATGCTCTCAGGAATCTTGGCAACCTGGGTCTTGTGATCCACCTGGCATCCTACCTTGGCCAGCATGTCCAGGACGTTCTTGCTCTTGATCTTGACGCCAATGGTCTCGAGGCATTCAATGCTCTGCTGGTCTATCAGGTCCTCTTCGGTTCTATCCAAGAATTTCATTCTTGCGACTGCCATTCGAACACCCCTTCGGCATCCTTGTCTAAAGCGTCGCTCCCCGTAAGGACAGGAATATGAAAAGCATTTCCCTGCTAGGTTGTTGGTCCAGATTGGATGGGCAGACAGGCTAGCTCCTAATCCTTCTGCATCTTGATAAGGTCAGCGAGTGTGAGTGAGGCTCTGGTTGACTCCTTCGCCGCGACAACTTCCGGAACCTTCTCCTTGAGGGCGATCCCAAGCTCCTTCTGCAGCTTCGCTATGACCTTTTCGTCCGGCCTCATCTGCAAAGCCTCGATCTTGCTGAGTATCGTCACGCGCTCGTTGATCTTCATCGCGAGCTCTTTTTGAGTCATGCCCGCGCGCTCGCGCGCCGTGCGTATGCGCGCACCATAGTCCTCGGCTAGGTCCTCCTTGGTCGCGGATTCGAGCACGTCCTTCGGACGTGAACGCTTCTCCCGCACCTCGAGCCGCTGCGCGATCACTGGCATGGGCCCTGCCTCTTTCGCCGGCTCCTTCTCGGCCTCAATGCCGAATTTAGCGCATTCGGAGCAAACTTCAAGTTGGACTCTCTCTATTGTCACCTTCCTGCAGAAGGTGACATCCTTACCGCAAATCTCACAAATCATCGTCATCACGATGCTGAATCCAGGTGACAAAGAATAAATAGACTATTTAACTCTATATAATTACCAGCTCGGACAAACGAAGGTGCACACATTGGAACAGGACCAGCCAAGCACAATGTTTGATGAAATTCAGAGAAAGATCGCGGTCCTTGAGGAAAGGAACCTCGAGTTAGTCGAGGAGTCTCGCCGGACCGAGGGCGAGAAGAGGTTCGTCGAGGGGGAGCTGATCCGACTCCAGAAGGAGCTGAAGAGGCTCAAGGCCGAGCTTGAGCGACTGAAGGCACCGCCACTTATCATAGGGCAGATCAAGGACATCCTTGCCGACGGCAGGGTCGTCGTGAAGAGCTCCACAGGCCCGGATTTCATCGTGGGCACATCCGACTACGTATCGCCGGACCTGCTTATCTCGGGCGCCCGCGTGGCCCTCAACAAGCAGACGCTCGCGGTCATGGGCGTCTTGCCGCCGTCGCTGGATCCGATCGTGATTGGCGCGGAGATCATCGCGAAACCTGAGACGCTGTACGATGACATAGGCGGCCTCGAGGAGCAGATACTTGAGGTCAGGGAGGCAGTGGAGGACCCATTGCTCAGGCCAGAGCTCTACAAGAAGGTCGGCATTGACCCGCCGAAGGGCGTGCTTCTCGTAGGCCCGCCAGGCACGGGCAAGACACTGCTCGCGAAGGCCGTTGCCAAGCAGACCAATGCGACATTCATCAGGTTTGTCGGCTCAGAACTGGTTCAGAAGTACATAGGCGAAGGCGCGAGGCTCGTGAGGGAGCTGTTCGACCTCGCAAGGCAGAAGGCGCCTTCGATAGTGTTCATCGACGAGATAGACAGCGTTGGCGCAAAGCGGCTCGAGCTCGCGACATCAGGAGACCGCGAGGTCCAGAGGACGCTGATGCAGCTCTTGGCGGAGCTCGACGGGTTCAACCCGCTTGGAGAGGTAAAGATCATCGGTGCGACGAACAGGCCGGACATACTGGATGAAGCGCTCCTGAGGCCCGGTAGGTTCGACAGGATCATAGAGATCCCGATGCCGAACTTCGAGTCGAGGAGCTGTATCTACAAGATCCACTCGAGGCGCATGAACTTGGACGGCACAGTCAACCTAGAGGAGCTCGCAGCGCACTCGGATGGTGCGACCGGTGCCGACATCAAGGCTATATGCACGGAGGCGGGCATGTTCGCCATAAGGGACAACAGGGATGTCGTCGCCATGCCCGATTTCGAGAAGGCCATCCTGAAGGTGCTCGACCTGGGCGCAGAGAAGGCGATGGAATCCGGACCGATGTTCGCCTGATGTGATCCGGCAAAACAGAGGCAGGCTTCACTTGCCTGCTTCGTCTTCTTCAATATCCTTTTCTATCACGAACGCTCCGATGTAGTTGCATTTCTTGCAGTGGTACTTGTACCCTGTGATGAGGGCCGCCTCGTAATAGAGATCGGCGGAGCCGCATTGAGGACATGTGAGGACGGTCCTTGGCTTCTTCTTCACGTCCTCGTTATGGTCATGATGCGCGATAAGCATATGCCTAGTACTGGCTCGGGTCTGCCTTCATGAACTCGCGGAGTAGCGCGGTCGCGTAGCATCCCTTGTTGAGCGCGAACCTGAACCTGGCCTCCGAATCCGACGCTTCTATGGTCAAGTCCTTGCATAGTGCAAGGAGCTCTCTCCTCGTCCCTTTGGACGAAGCCTCCCTCAGCCCAACTATCTGGAAGTCGATCTTCGCGATGTTCTCCCGTGTGATGATCTCCCTTTCGATCTCTCCCATCATCCCATCCGCGAAAACTGATTTCGTTCCATAGAGGAGCCCGCTCACGAACGCCTTCTTCTCCTTCGCGTTCCTCAAGGACTTGTCCAAGTTGTCATTTGTCACAAGGATGGGGTTGTCATGGTCCGGAAGGTTCAGCTTGTTGAGCGGGAGCACGAGGTCGCCCACCTGCGGCTCCTTGATGGAAATGCCGCGCCTGATCCGCTCGCTCAGTATCTTGTTGAAAAGGTACGACTGGTATGCATGGACGAACATCATCAGTAGGTTGTTCGGGAGCGTCCTCAGGGTGCCAAGGTAATCACCAGGCTTGTCGTGCAGGTAGCCGATCATGGTCCTCTCGAAGGTCAGTTTCTTCGGGAATTCCCTGAGCGCCTGCTCGAAATCCCTGGTCTCCTGCAGCCTCCGCCTCGCGTCGTTCGCTTCCGAATCCTCCGCATCCATGGGGTTCGCAATGTATCGCATCACGGCCCCTTCGAAGTCGCCCGCTATGAGATCCTTTCCGATTATGTGCGTGATCGGTCTCACTGACCCGAATCTCTGCGTGCCGAAGAAGTTGGGAAACCCGCCCAGCGAGTCGAGCCGATCTCTGACGGAATCGCAGGTCGCCTTGGTGTCAGGGCCGCTTTCGACATCCGCTACGCGGATGTCGAACCGGTTTCCTAGGAGATCTCCGATCGAGACCTTCCGCCGCGCCCTGTAAGGTTCCACGATCTTGACTTCGGGTATCGAGAGCGCCTGTACTTGCTCCAAGGGCGCATCGAAGGACATCAGCTGTGTCGCGACGGACCTCCCGTCCTTCGTTCCTGCGAATCCTATCTTCGATCTTCCGACCTTGAGGTTGCTTCCGAGCCTTCGCACGAGCCTGTTCTGCTCCCAGTTGCGGTGCCAGACCTTGGCGATAACGTACTTGCCCTCCGGGTCTGCTGGAGGCAGTATGGATATCTCGTCCACAACGAAGTCGTCAGGGGTATTCCTCAGCTTTCCCCCGATCCCTTTTGTGTCTTGGGTGAGGAAGACTTCGAGACCCAGGTCGCTCTCATTCATGGCACAACAGAATCCTGACCCCTGCCTAATAAGATTGGGTCTTTTCTAGCCGAGCTGCTTCTCGACCAGCTGGCGCGCTTCCGCGAACTGGTTCGCGAGGGACTTGGCCGCCTTCTTCAAAGCTGCCTGTGGCTTGCCCTCCTTGACCTCGACTACCAGGACGGGCTTGTCGAGTTGTGGGTGGCCGGTGATGTACCGTGCCTCGGCGACGTTCTTGTCCTGGAGCAGCTCATGGATGAGCGGGTAGATTAGCGTCTCGTCCGCGTCGTGGATCTCGACCTTGATCGTATCCTTCTTCTTCTCCACTAGCTTGAACTCCATGGTGCTCGGACTCACTCGTATGGGCAGGTGGTTCATAAATCTATCTGAGCCGCCAGTTAACGACTGGCTGCCTACTTCTTCCCTTTCTTGGCTTTGGCCTTTGGCTTCTTAGCCTTCGCCTTTGCCTTCTTCTTGGCGGGCGCTTTCTTGACCACGCTCTTGTCTCGGGGGTACATCGTCACGCACATCTTGCATACGTCGACTTCACACCAGCGCGAGTCCTCGGTCGCGATGATCTTGAGAATGCACGGGCTCCCACAAAGCGGACAAACTGTCTCTTCCATCTAGCCTTCCTCCTCTCCGTACTTCTTTCGCAATACTGTATGGATACCTTCTGCTATGACCCTTCCGATGCCCTCCACTCGCATAAGTTCTTCGACGTTCGCGTCCGCGATGCCCTTGACGCTCCCGAACCTCTCGAGCAACCGCTGGGCGAGCGTTGCGGAGACGTTGGGCAGTCCCTGGACCAGGAACAACTGCCTGCTGGGAACGTCGAGGGTTGTCTGCAGGGAGCGCCCGTCCTTCCCGCGCTTGACTTCTTCCTGCTTATGAAGCGACACGATGGCGGAGGTCGTCTCCGCTGGGTTGTGTGTTGACAGGATCGACATGTGGAACTCGGATAGCAGCGAGCTCAACGCATCGAACACCGCCGCATTGCCGGCCTGGACGCCTTCTCCTTCCGGCTCACCCTGCACTATTAGGATCGGGTGGAGATATTCGTGTTTGAGCTTCGCCAGAGTGGACAGCATGCTCCCGTCTGATATCTCGTCGATGAACTGGTTCACAGTGCGTACTGCGACCGCGACTCTTTGCGACACCACGATGTCCGCGCATTCGAGATCCTCCTCGCGCAGCGAGAAGCCCCCGCCAGACAGCGCCTCGGCAAGGCCAATCGAGCTCACCCTTGGCGACACGAGGAGGCCGACGCCTTGCTCCTTGCCTTTCAACTCGAATTGCCCGAGCGACTTCTGGCCCCTCTTCTCGGCCACCTTCTTGGAGAGCCCCTCCTTGTCGGTCATCGGCTTCTCGGCCATCATATCCTCTAGATTCGCCTTCGTTAGTGGCGCCCGGACCTGGAACGGTTCCTCAGGCAGGCCCCTCTTCGCCCTCAGCTTCCTCCTGAGCGAGTCCAGCTCCCGCCGCATCTGCATCTCCTTCTTCCTGCTGGAGTAGAAGTAGACCTCGTCCTTGGTGTGCCTCGTGATGAGCATGACGACCTTTCCTGCCCGCCTTCTCCCGGTCCTCCCGCGCCTCTGAATGGTCCTTATCTCCGACGGCACGGGCTCGTAGAACACCACGAGGTCGGTTGCCGGAATGTCCAAGCCCTCCTCCGCGATCGATGTTGACACCAAGATGTTGAAGTCGCCATTCGTGAACTTCTCGATGATCTCCTTCTGCTCTTTCTGGTTGAGGCCGATGTCCTCACCCTTGCTCGCCTGGCCGACGAACCTCACGGGCTTGAAGCCCGGCTCCTTCTCGAGCATCTGGGTGACAAGGTCGCACGTATCCCGGTAGTGCGTGAACACGATCACCCGTGAATCGGGTTTTGAGAGGAATTGGGTCTTCAGGATTGGCACTATCTTCTCGAGCTTCGGGTGGTCCCGCTCCATGCCATACAAGAGCGTCCTGGCCTGCTGGAACCTGGCGTCCTTGACGATGTCTCGCGTGGCCTTCGAGCCGCCCTTTTCCGAGCCTTCCCTGACCTGTTTCTCGAAGAAGTTCTCGAGCGCTCCCCTGCCCTGTGTCTCCGCGAGCTCCACCGCATGGTTGACCTTCATCGCTACGGATTGAGTGCTGGCCGCCCTGAAGAGCTGGTAAGACTTCTTGCCGGAGTTCAGCTTCGCCCTGATCAAGTTGCCCGCTTCGAGGAGGTCTCTGGTCGTCGCGGGTTTCTTCGGGTCCAGGAAGCCGAACGCCCTCAGCTTCTTGACCTGCTCGTCGTAGATCTGCCTGAGCAGGTAGACGACAGGTCCCATGCCCTCCTGGACATTGACGGCTACGTACTGCACATCGATGTCCTGCGTGTACTTGACCACGTCCTCGTCCAGCTCGGATCGCATTTCAACGTTGGTGATCCCCAGGTTTTCGCAGACCTCGGCAATCTTCGAGACGCCGGAGCCAGGGGAGGCCGTCATGCCGAGCACGAGCCCTCCATATTTCCGGCCGATTGAGACATAGGCGTAGTCGCCGGCTGCCCTGTGTGCCTCGTCGAACACGATCAGGTCGACTCCCTTGAGGCTGATCCTCCCCTCGTCGAGGTCGTTCTCGATGACCTGGGGCGTGGAGACGACGAGCCTGCTCTCGTTCCAGGTCTCCGCTCTCTCCCGAGGATTGACTTCCCCGGTGAACATTGCCGGTTCGAACCCCAGGAGGTTCTCCTTCAGGAATCCCGTATGCTGCTGGACCAGGGGCTTCGTCGGGGCCATGAACAACACTTTGCCCTTCGAGTCCCTGAGGATGTCAGCGATCACGATCAACGCGACGGTCGTCTTGCCGAGGCCAGTCGGGAGCACGACAAGAGTGGACTCATGACGAGCAGCCTCCGCGATGTTGACCTGATAGTCCCTCCGCTCGATGCATGAGGGTTTGATGAGCTCGTGTTCCAGGAACACGAGCCATTGAGAACAGAACGAGTGTATGAATGTTTTCGTCCGGGTCTGCCGAACCTAGTGGCAGCCCGGGCACGAGGTGCACGCCGTTTCACCAGTAGGCTTCACCCGCACGACTACGCCTGGTCCCTGGGGCGTGTCGACAGAATCGACAATGGCTTCTTTCAGCTCGTCCTCGAGTTCCTTTTCGTAGATGAGCCTGTAGCCGTCGACCTTCATCTCAACGTCGTTCTCCTTCTTCTCGTCGAAGCCCATCATGTACGAAGGACCTGAGCAGGAGAACCCGGCGAAGAATATTCTTATTGTCCCCTGGCGCTTTGGCTCGTCCACGATCTTGTTCATTGCCTCAATGGCTTTTGGGGTCACTGTGACCATTCGACTTCCTCGCGCTGAGCTAGGATTGGACCATATTTAATGGTTTGCGCCGAACAACGGCGCTGCTGGCCAGTGCCCCCTAGGGGACTTCGAAGAAGTCGGTGATCTCCTTGCCCCAAGGCAGCAGGAGGACCAGGATGATGGCTATATCGAGGACAGCCCCGGCCTTCACGCCTCCGATCACGCTCTTCCACCAGGGCAGGATCGCCACAAGCGACACGACGGAGCCGATGACGGCCAGGAACCGCCACCATTCCTCGTCGAGAAGGATGCCCAAAGCCGAACCGACAAAGAAGACCATGGCAACTATCCACAGCAGCCCCCACGCGCGCCCAATCGCGCTCTTCATCTTGTGGCCACCGGGAAAGAGCCAGGCAGCATCCTTGAACCCGACATCGATAGAGGTCCACGATGCCAAGACTCCTATCAAGTGACCTATGCCGTGTCCAAGAATGACCAGCAAGGCCAGGTACTGCCACAAGCCATCCACCGGCTTGGGATGTACCTACTCAGGCTTTACCTTTTCGAACCCCTCGCCACCGATCGGCTTCGTGGCATCTATCCCGACTTTGGTCGTGGTCTCGTCTGCGCTCGGGTCGAGGCTGCTCCCCCTGGCATTCTCGATCATTACTAGGCCCTTGTGTCCCTGGAACCTCGTCGAGACGGCCCACTCAACCTCGCGGTCGTCGAATATGTTGATGTCATTGTCGACGATTGTGACCATCTTCATTGACGGGTGTGAGCCCAGCGCGGCCATGATCGCGTTGACCGCATCGCCTTCCTTCTGTTTCGTGATGGACACGACACCGTGGAGCCAGCAGCACCCGCCTTCAGTCAGCCTGACTCCATGGACGTCGGGGACCGCGAGTCCGACCGCCCTCTGGATGACCGGCTCGCGCGGCATGCCCATCATTAGATAGTGTTCGTCCGCTCCTGGCAGGATCATCTGGAAGATCGGGTCGTCCCTGTGGTATATCCTGTCGATCTCGACGACGGGCTGCTTCCTGACTGGGTCGATTGTGCCGGTTATGTCCACGAAAGGTCCCTCGTCCGCAGTCTCCTTCGTGACGCGGCCCTCGAAGATGTACTCGGCGAATGCGGGCACCAGGAGGCCGTTCCTGATCTTCCTGACGCACACTGGCTCCCCGAGACAGAGTTGCCTCAGAGCGTTCGCGACCGTTAGCTCGTCCTTCCCAAACTCGAGGTTCATCGCCGCGCTAAGCATGATCGAGGGGCACAGGCCGACCGCGACTGCGATCTTGAGGTCCTCGCCTTTCGCCAATGCTCTCTTGTGCAACGCGTAGAGGTGCCTGGGCACCACACGGATGGCGAACTTGTTCTCTCCTAGCACCATTAGCCTGTGGAACGACATGTTCCGGATCCCTTCGTGCTCCGCGACGACGACTCCGGCAGTCACGAACCTGCCGCCGTCAGTCTTGTAGAACTTCGGAATCGCCGATTCCCGCAGGTCGAAGTCCGTCAGGATGTTTCGATCGAAGGGTGCGTTCTCTATCTCCTGCGGAGTCGACGGTGAGTCCATCGCCCGCATCATGTTCTGCGTTAGCTCCATCGGAGTGATGCCCATCGCCCTGGCGATCCTCTCCCGGGTCGACCAGAGGTTTCCCACTGCCCTGGACCCGTCTAGTTTCTCGAAAAAG
>Ga0315293_10004858_pt1 | contig 12691 bp, 7 predicted proteins | sample YL17G13_20_MG_FD_203071 | JGI IMG/M metagenome (GOLD analysis project Ga0315293, IMG submission 203071) | Sediment microbial communities from Yellowstone Lake, YNP, Wyoming, USA - YL17G13_20 | ecosystem: Environmental > Aquatic > Freshwater > Lake > Sediment | place: USA: Wyoming | collected... | reverse complement strand
CTAGTTTAGTTTTTTTAACCGGTTCCGCTGCCGGTACTACAGTTATATCACAATCAACTAATATAGTACCTTTATTTAACGGTGATTATTGGAGTTTATTATGGAAAAGACTAGATTCAGGTAAAACGGCAATTGACAATTACGGTGCAGTAAATGACTCTGATGAGGATGATTTTGCAGGCACATATATGCATAGTTTAAATTTAGTACAATATAAAGAAGATAAGGTTTTATATCACGCATCTGCGTCTATTAGTAGAGCCGGTAAATTTCAAAATTTATTATTTAGTAGTTCAGCATATACTGCGGATGCTTATATAGGAGGAGCGCCTGCAGCAAATTCTGCATATTTAACATATGTGCATAACGGCGGTGTCGGAATCGCACCTGCATCATTTGCTTGGGATACTAAGTTTGGAGGTAATCGATTCTCCGGTTCTATTCAAGAATTTAGATATTGGAATCAGCCTTTAGATACAGGAAAATGGATATCCAGAAGCTTTGACCCGGAATCAATTGAAGGTAACTATTATAGCAGTCCTTATAAGTATTTAGGTGTTAGGTATTCATTTACACAACCTAAAAATTTATACGCTGACCCGTACATTACATCTAGTCAACCAAATCAAACATGGTTGTATTTTGGTTTAACTGGTGCGTCTTTACAAGGTCAAGCTATGTATAGATATGATTTAGCACCTAGACCTGTACCGTTAAATGGTGCATATCAATATTATAATCCGGTTGTTGAATTTGTTAGAACATCATGGCCTAGTATAGGTATGAATCGCGAAATAGCAAATAAGATTCGAATTGAATCTGCTAGTATTAATACAGGAATATTAGATAGTAAATCTAGATTAGAACAAAATAGTTATGATTTATATCCGTTAGATTCACCAAAAGTCGGTGTATATTTTTCACCACAAAATGAAATTAACGAAGATATAGCTCAACAATTCGGTGGTATAGTTTTAGATGATTATATCGGAAATCCGAATGACGATAATGAATTCGAATATCCAGATTTGAAGCAATTGAGTTTGCATTATTGGAAAAAATATGAAGATACAACTAAATTTGATTCATTTAATTTTCACGATTATATCAAATTAGTAAGTAATCTAGATTCATCACTTTTCTATTTAATTAAGAATTTCTTACCTGCAAAGGCGGCTAAAGAAGTAGGATTAGTTATTGAACCTAACTTATTAGAGCGTTCAAAGATAAAAATATCTGATTTAGTTGAAATAGAAAACCCGCAATATGAACAAAATATTGTATTAATTAATAAGGATTTAACGGCTGAATATATATTGATATCAGGAAGTTTACCAGAAAATGGTAGGTTCGCATATCTAGTACCTGAATATATTCATACATTATCAGGTTCATATCAAATGAATATTAGAGCACTTCAAGATGACGGATTCCAATTAGTATCCGCTATTAATAGTAACATAGCTAATGCGTTTACTCCTGCTGGTGTATTTAATTCTAGATATGCAGGTACTAAAATAAGCAGTTTAGATTTCAATGTTAATAGCACAGATACGATAGATAACAAACCAGTAGTAGAATATTGGTACGCGAATCCGAATGTTATAACAGTAAGTTCTGCAACGGGACATGGGGCGTTTAGTGCAACTGGTTTGGGTGCTGTAAATAAACCGTTATTTTTGAGCGGGTTACCTGCCAGGTATAATGTTACACAACAAGCAAGGAAACTATAATAGATTTTTATAGTACATATATTTATTATTAATAAAACGAGAATTAAATGGGATATTTAAGTAATACCACGGTAACCGTTGATGCAATATTAACTACTAGAGGTAGGGAACTTTTATCAAAGGGGTTAGATTTTTTTAAAATTACACAGTTTGCATTAGCTGATGATGAAATAGATTATACATTATATGATACTACGCACCCATTGGGTAGTAATTACTATGGCCAAGCTATTGAAAATATGCCACTTATAGAAGCTTATCCGGACGCTGACCAATTAATGAAATATAAATTAATTACATTACCTAAAGGTACTAAGTTTATACCGTCAATTAGCGTTCCTAGTACTGCTATCACATTATCAGCAAACGCTAAGATTGCATCTATCACACCATCAACTTCTAATATACCTAACGGTAACTCTATATTAGGTTATACTGTAATTTTAAGTGATAGTACATTAGCTGATTTAGTAGTTGCAGCCGGTGGTGCAGTACAAGCATCTACAAATACGGTACCGACATTCTTATCAGATGATGGTACGTCTAGAAGTATAAGTATTGTAGGTACTAAATTTGAATTACGATACAAGTCGCAGGTGACCGATAAAGTAGGGTCTGTAATAATAATAGGTAATGAAACCGGCGGTAGAGTAACTATCGCATTAACAGTATTAAAAGACAATATCTTTAATAACTTAAATCAAGTAGATTCATTCCAATAATACTAATATAATATGGCAATTATAAAAACGAACCTAACAAGTAAAGATAACTTAACCAATAAGGTTAATGCTAGTAACTTAACATCGTTATCTAGCTTTACTGCTAATGGAACTATATTCACTAGATTTAATCCTGATACTGATATAGTATCTAACTATAAAGAAACGGTATCAGCAACTTGCTGGAGTAATACCGATGATGTATTATCACAATTCTGGACATCGTCAGTAGAAATAGCGTTATCATCTAGTCACTACTATTGGAATTTATACCAATCTAGAAACGCGGCCGTATCTAGTTCAGAACCACAATTTAGTATTTCATACGGTAATATAAATGGTAAAGGTTCAGTAACAGGTTCACCTGCAGGATATTCTGGTAACTTAACTGGTAGTAGAACTCCTTCTAGAGCAATTTATTCTCAATATAGAAATTTATTATTGCATCCTGATGATACTAGATTTACATTTGGTACATCGAGTAGGGATGACATATATGTAATTAATTTTGCTCGAGCTAGATATAAAGAAAAATTAGACCCGGGCAATTGGCAATTGCAATTATCAGGTAGTTTAATCAATATCACATTGATAGATAATAGTGGTGCTAGTGTTAATCCAGCAATAAACGCTTCCGGTAGAGTATTTAATATTGTTAGCGGGTCTATAACAAATGGTACAGCTTCCGTAGCTACCGTATACGGGTTATCATATCCAGATGTTGGTATATTAGTATTAGACCCGATGGCTATTAGTTCAAGTATCGGTATTGGATATAATACAGGTTCATTTGTTGATGCAGTAGGAGGTGGCGGCACAGGTAGTAATAATTACCAATTATATTTAGCTATATCCGGTGGAGCAATGTTCCAAGCAAGAAACGAAGAAAATATTAACTCTTCATATTATTATGTTAGAGTAAAGCATTTTGAATATAATTATTCGAATAACCCGACATTTACCACAGGGTCATTAGGCTTAGTTAGATTATCTAACTTTGTACAAAACCCTAAAGTGTATATAACTACGGTAGGTTTATATAATGATACCAATGAGTTATTAGCAGTTGCTAAATTGTCTAGACCATTGTTAAAAGACTTTACTCGTGAAAGTTTAGTGCGAATTAAAATCGATTATTAATTTAATTACTAAGTAATATAGAATCCCGATATTTATTATTAATACCGGGATTTTTTATGATTTTTATAACAAGATAAACGATGAGTGTTTTCAAACCAATTGATGGGTTTAATGTATTAGTTACGCCTTTTTATGCACACAAACGATGGAACCTAAATAACTTAGATTCAGCAAATCCATACCCGTATGATATTAGTAATACGGTAAGTGCTTCAATATATGACGGAACATATTATAAGGATAAACTTATAACAGCGTCTTTAGAACCTACTACAGAACATAATAAATTACAACGAAGCATTTGGGACTCGTCTAACCATTTATATTATGACAATTTCTATCTAGACCCGTACGGTAAATGGATTCAAGGAGATATACCTACTGAAACTAGAAAAATATATAACGCTGTTAAAGTATTATCAATACCTACAAAATATGTAGGTGAAGGTGTAAAACGAAATACATTCCGATTAACTGTAAGCAATAGTGTATATGTAGATGACGGGCACGGTAATGTTGTAATTGAAAATTCAAGTAGTTATTTTGTTCCGACTAAGGATATTATTCAATATAGTTTTAATGATGCATTTAAAGTTACAAATACTACCTGCTCTAAATATACTATTCAAGAAGATTCTAAGTTCAGAGTAAATGCAATTGCTAATAGTGTTGTATTTACATCATCTAAATATCCAATCATTGGACAATCTGCTATATTCGATGCTAATTTGACATCTAGCATTCGTACTACTCACCATGATAAATTGCATTTTTCGGTTAATCATGATTATTCAGTAGTAACAAATGTTTCATTACCAGTTAGGCAAGTAGATGTAGACCATAATACTAATATTATAATAACTAAGAACGGTAAAGTTAAAAAAGAATTTTTAGTATACGGTAACGCAGGTAATACCGTTGAGTATCATGCACATACTGCTAAGTATCCTTTTGCAATTGAAGTTTATAATCAGACTTCAGCTACAAATCTGAAAATTAAAGCTAGTTTATCAGATGGTAGTACCGTAGTCACCGTTACTAGTAGTGCTGCTTTAATATCAAATACTAGTACAAATATAGCGTTAATAAAAACCGGTTCTAGTTTACAATTGTATATTGATGGTACATTAAATAATACAGCTACTATACCTAGTAATGTTATTGATATCGGTAACGAGTCAATGCTATTCATGGGTACTAGGGGTGACGGTCAATATAAATTGAACGGTATTATCGATTATGCTTTAATATATGACAGAGGTATTTTAACTTCTGAATTAGCTTTAATTAAAAACTCTTATAAGAAAACCTATTATCAAATAGGAAATATTCTGTACAACCAGGGTTTAGTTGTATTAACCGCACCTAAAAGTCCAGAATCTGGTTATACGATTTACACTCTTACATCTTCAATGACCGGTGGTGATAATAATTATCATACATATTATGGTGCCATTTCAACTAATGGAACGTCTGTTGTGAATTTGGATTTTGCTAATAGTAACTCGTATCCTGCATATGAAACTGGTATATGTATGTTTCGCCGTTCACCTGTAATAGTTGGATACTCTAATGTTTTAAATCCAGTTAATAGTGCATCATTTGTAAATAGTTCCGGTGCTGAAGAGTATACTTTAACTAGCGGTAGTGTAATGTATATAGTTAAATATGATTCTGAACACATGGTTAATATTGAATGGGCTAAATATATAACCGGTTCTCATCCGGCCGCTGGTAGTAATTTTCGACCTACTAGTATAGTATCTAATAAAGTTGCAGATGTACCTAATTCATTCTATATTTCAGGCCGGGCTCTAGTTACTACTAGTTTTGCTGATATGGGTGGGCCAGCAATAGTTACAGCATCAGTTGCTGATTGTCAAGGTTTTATTTTAAAAATAGATGCCTCCGGTAATTATGTTAATCATATAAATTTAGGAAATAATAGCGGTTTTACAAAATTAGTCATCGCTGGTTTGTCATATTATAGTAGTTCATACGAAGGTATATATGGTGTTATAACATCTGATTTTGCTATTGATATACCAATGTCGGCATCATTACATAAATCGTCATATGATGGTATTATTGTTAATTATAGTCCAGAATTAATAATGCGTTCTGAAAGTTTATCCAAGCAACCTGATAATTATAATTGGCCTCAATTAATGACCGGAGGAAGTAGTCCGTCTTTACATTTATTAGCTTGTACTTCAATACCAGGTAATGAAGGAGTATATGTAATAGGAAGAAATAATACAGAAGTTACGGTACCAGCGGCTTCGGTTGGCGGTTTAATGGATTCATCTAGGTTTGTTCTATTTACTGCTAAATATAACCGTGAAGGACGTTTTCAATGGATGGTGCAATCAAATGATGATACTAATATAGTGGCTGCGGGTACTGATAGAAAATCTTATCAATATTTAAACGGTGATGTTACAGCGGATACTAACGGTGATTGTTATGTAGTAAGTAGTAGAACAGGTAGTGTATCATTTACAGGTTCAGCCACTGCTATAACTAAACAAACTACCGGTGATGGCCGAGATATATTCGTGCATAAGTATAATACTAATGGTGTTTTACAATGGGTTCAACAATATTCAGGTAGTGGCGGTTCTTGGTCTAATTTCGATGATGCGTCATCTATTAAAATGAGTATATCCGGATGCTTTTATATCGCCGGAGCGGTTTCAAATGCTACCGCGTCGATACCTAAATTCGGAGGAGGTGAATTTGAATTATATAGAGGTACTACTGAACTAGGTATAGGATTTATAGCTAAATGCACCGGGTCTGATGGTACTGCTATATGGGCACAAAGAATACCGTGTTACATTGATGATACAGCGTTATATTTTGGTACATTACTAAGACAACCGTCATTAGATGTGTATGACAGGTATCCTGGCGGTGGAATGGTTAATGTTACTAGTAATTATACTGGTTCTGGACTAGTACCTAGTTCATCTGGTGAATTTGTTACTTGGGCACCGTATCCATGGGATGTTGAATATAAAAGTACAAAAAAAATTACGCAATACGAAATTCTATGTACAGTAGGTCCAGATGAATTAAATGCAACGCAAAACCCTACTATTGTTGACACTACAGATACTAAACGATATATAGCTAAACCGTTTGTTACGGGTTCAGAGTTTAGTCCGTATACTACTACTATAGGATTATATAATGAATTCGGTGACTTATTAGCAGTAGGAAAATTAGCAAAGCCCGTGAAAAGAAATCAAAATATGGACACTACTTATGTAGTTAAATTTGACCTTTTTTAATTTGGTTTATACCAAAATCATACTTATAATAAAGAGGTTATATGCGAAGACGATTCAAGTCACCTAAGCAAGCAGGATATCTAATGGGATACCGTAGCGGTTTGGAAGAGCGAGTTCAAAAAGAATTAAAAGCGGCAGGTATTATATATCAATATGAGCCATTTAAAATTCCATATATAGTTCCAGTATCTAAACATACATATACTCCTGATATCGTTTTAGAAAATGGTATTATAATTGAATTAAAAGGAAGGTTAATGTCAGCTGACAGAAAAAAAATGGTATTAGTTAAAGAGCAGCATCCAGAAATGGATATTCGATTTGTATTTAGTACACCGAATGCTAAATTATCTAAGGGTAGTAAAACTACTTTTGCTATGTGGGCTGAAAAGAATGGATTTCCATGGGCGCATAATTCAATTCCAGATTCTTGGAGCAAAGAAATAAAACAAACTATATTTGATATCGACATATAATTTATTTATATTAATCTTAGATGTCAATAAACAAATTACAAGTACTAGAGCAAGTATTAGGAAGTAGTCGTAAAGTAGGGCAAAACGATGTGATATTTTACTGCCCTTTTTGTAAACATCGAAAGCCGAAGTTACAAGTGCATTTGGATTTAGAACATTGGCGGTGCTGGGTTTGTGATAGAAAAGGTAGAAGCTTGGCAATTCTTCTTAGATACTTAAATGCACCTAAGAATTTAATTGAAAAGGTAAAATCAAAGTCAGATATACTAATAAGAAACTCATCTACGAGTAAAAAGCGTGAAGATGAATTATCATTACCTTCCTTATTCCATCCATTATATAAAAAGAATAGTTCAATTGATTATAAACACGCTGCCGTATATCTTAAGAATAGAGGAATATCAGAATACGACATATTGCGATATAATATTGGGTTCTGTGAGGACGGTGATTATTCAAGTATGATAGTGGTACCGTCATATGATGCAAATTTTGATTTAAACTTTTTTGTAGGTAGGTCATTTTACGATACAGACTATAAGCATAAAAATCCTAAAATATCTAAGAATGTAATAGGGTTTGAATCGCTAATTAATTGGAATGAACCAATCACATTGGTAGAAGGAGTGTTCGATGCTATATCAATAAAACGAAATGCTATACCATTATTCGGTAAGTACATAAATGATAGCCTAGTTGAAAGAATAGTGAATACTGGTGTACAAGATATTAATATTTTCTTAGATGCTGATGCTATAAGCAAAGCATTAGAGACTGTGGAATTCTTTATGAATTCAGGTTTGAGAGTTAAATTAGTCGAACCGACCGGTAAAGACCCGAATGAGATAGGTTACGAGAAATCAATGCAAATATTACAAAATACTACGGAATTTAACTTCTCAAAGTTAATTCAATTAAAAATGAGATTATGATAGAAATAATTGATTATACAGATATTTATTAAAAAATGAATATCAGTAATATGAAATTAATTAATAAAATTTGTGAAGTTTGTGGTATCGAATTCAAACCAGGTAACTATAAAATAAAAACATGCAGCAGGTCCTGTGGTTCTAAATTAAAATTCATCAATAATCCTAAATTAATTGATGCGTTTAAGATACGAAGCAGTGCAGTTATGAAAAAACTAAATGCTGATGGAAAAGCATGGAGAATGCCACCCGGATACCATACTGATGAATTTAAGAAAAAATTAAGTTCTAGAATGAAAAATAAAGTAGTATCAGCTGACACTAGAAAAAAAATAAGTGATAATCATTGGAGTACTGATATTAGCAATAAAGAATTAATTATTAAAAAAATATTAGAAACTAGAGAACAGAATTCAAATTGGAACTCAGATGAGAGACGTCTACGATTAGCTAACTATATGATATTAAATTCGAATTTACATGGTGGTTCATATCCGTTTAAACGAGGTTATGAACTTAATATATTTACTAATGAATTGGAATATTATATGTCTGGTTTAGAATTAGAATATATGAAAAAATTTAACTGCGATTCTAATATAAAATTTTGGACTACTAAACACAATATTAAAATTGAATACGAATATAAAGGTAAGATTCGCCGATATATACCTGATTTTTTTATTGAATATAAAACCGGAGAAAAGAAGATTTTAGAATTAAAAGGACGTATATTTGATATGGAAATTATACAATTAAAAAATAAAGCAGCTGAAAAGTATTGTGAATTACTAGGAATAAATTACGAAATAATATATCAATAATGACTACACGAATTATACAAGATTTTACTAATATTCAAGGGTTACCTAAGCATATACGAAACATAATTCAGATTAGTGATATTCACATTAGGAATGTTAGGAGACACTCTGAATATCAAGAGCAATTTAGAAAATTGTATTCTGATATTGTAAAATACGACCCTTCTAATACTATAGTGATACTGTCCGGTGATATTGCTCACGCTAAAACTGATATGTCGCCTGAATTGGTTAGGGAAATTAGTAGTCTGTTAACTGAGTTATCTAAATTATTTTTTGTCTTAGTATTCCCGGGTAATCATGATGCTAATTTGAATAATAGTAGTCGACTTGATGCATTAACTCCGATAATTGAAAATTTACGAAATGAACGCGTTCTCTACATTAAAGAATCCGGGTTATATAAGATGTCAAGTATATATTTAAACTTAATGTCGGTGTTCGATACAAGCGATAGGTACCTTGGTTATGACGATATTAAAGGAGTAGATGGGTATAAAATAGGTTTATATCACGGGCCGGTTACAAATGCAAAAACTGATATGGGATTCAATATAACCGGACATTTGAATATTGATTTTTTCAATGGTCATGATATAGTTATATTAGGCGATATCCATAAACAGCAAGTATTACAAGAATATTCTATTCAATTGCTTCCTTATTCAAATATCAAAAAACCTAGAATTCAATATGCTGGTAGTTTGATTCAGCAAAACTTCGGTGAAGATTATTTGGGTCACGGTTATGTAGTGTGGGATTTAGATAAACGAGATTCAATGTTTGTGCATTTAGATAATAACTATGGATTTCACACCTTATACTTAAATAATGGATTATTAGATGAGTATAAGCAATTAGATACATTAACTTCAAAATCTCGAGTTCGGTTAAAAGTGTCGAATACAGATAAGGTTAAAATACAAGAAATAGTATCAAAATTAAAACATGATTTTAAGCTAGAAGACATAGCAATTATCAATAATAAACCGACTACTAACAAAAAAGTATCGGATATTAAAGTAATCGAATCTAATATATCAGATGTCGGATACCAGAATTCATTGATTGTTGAATATCTAGAACAAACGGGAACGTTTATTGATGCAACTATGCAAAATTCTATATTTGATATCAATAAAGATACAAATAATAACATTGTATTAAAGAGCTTGCATAATAACGTTTTATGGATTCCTAAGAAGTTTGAATTTTCAAATATGTTTTCATACGGTGATGATAACGTTATCGACTTCACTACATTGAAAGGTATAACAGGTTTATTCGGACAAAATGCAACGGGTAAAAGTGCTTTATTAGATGCGTTATGCTTTTGTTTATTTGATAAAACATCTAGAGCGTACAAAGCTGAACAAGTATTGAACACCAGAAAGGATAAATTCAAATGTAAATTGGAATTTGAAGTTGATGGTAAATCATATTTCATTGAGAAGATAGGTTATAACTATAAGAAGCCGGGTGAAATTCCTAAGATAAAAGTAGATATTAACTTTTGGACATTAGATGATGCCGGTACCATTAAATTTTTAAATGGGGACGAGCGACGAGGTACAAATCAAATTATTCAAGAATATGTAGGCACCTACGATGATTTTATTATAACTAACTTAGCTATGCAAGAATCATCGGCTAATTTTATAAATAAATCACAATCAGAAAGGAAGGAATTGCTGGCTAGATTTTTAAATTTAGAAATATTTGATTTACTATATAAGAATGCAAATGAATCTTATAAAGACATTACGGTATCACTAAAGAACTTAGATAAACTTAAATTATCTGATGAATTATTATCTAATCAAACTAAGTTAACTGACTTAGAAATAGAGTTAATTAAGTATACTGATATAGAAAATGAATTAGAAAAGGAAGAATCTAAGTTACTAAAATTAACAGATATACATAAAAATAACATTAAACAAATTCAAATTATTGACATTGATGCAGTACGAATAGACAAAGGTAAAGTAGAGAAACTTATAAATGAAATCAATAAAAATCAAGATATCCTAAAAGATAGCATAGCTAAATTAAAAGAAAAGAAAACTATATGTATTGCTAATTTAGATATAATCGACTTAGCATTAACGGAAAATACTATCTTAAAGATGATTAAGGTTGAAAAGGACTTAGCAGTAGTTGAATCTAAATTACAGTTAAAAAATAAAGATATTGATTATAAACAATCTATTTTAGATAAATTACAGAATCATAAATACGACCCAAAGTGCCAATATTGCATTGATAATCCATTTGTAAAGGACGCTGTTAATATTAAAAATACTTTTAGTCTAGATATTTTAGAAAGAAATACATATGGTATTCAAGCACACGAACTGCAATATATCCTTAGAGATTTACCTGAATTAGAGTTAAAAAAATCTAAATATTTAGATTTAAACATTCAAATAGCCGAGTTAACTGAAAAGATACGCATAGCTGAAACTACTAATGCGACTAGTATTTCAATGTTAGAAAAGTGCAATGAAAAGGCAGTTGGGTTAGATGAATTAGAAAAGAAATATCATGATAATCAAGATTTAATTGAGAAAAATATACTGAATAGTAATGAAATTACTAGACTTGAATCATTATTGCTACAAACCAAAGTTAGTTTAAAAACTACTCGTAATGAAATTTCAATGATTATTGGTAATAAAAAATATCTAGAAAAAACTATTGAATCTATACAGCATAACATACAATTATACGCTGAATTATTATCTAAATCAAAGGCATATGATATATATTTAAGTGCAGTTAATAAAGAAGGATTACCGTATTATATGATTTCAAAGCTTCTACCTAGTATTGAAGACGAGATTAATAATATTCTAAGTAACATGGTAGATTTCAAAATAACGCTTAGTATGGATGGTAAGAATATTAATTCGTATATAGTATATGATGACAATTATTGGCCTCTAGAATTATGTTCTGGTATGGAACGATTTATTTCGTCTATGGGATTTAGAATAGCATTATCTAATATATCGGCTATACCTAGGCCTAATTTCTTTGCTTTAGATGAAGGTTTAGGAGTTTTAGATTCAACTAATTTGAATTCAATTTATCTTTTATTTAATTATATGCGTGACATTTATGATTTTACTATGATAATTTCACATATAGATTCCGTTCGTGATATGGTAGATACTAGTATAACTATTGCAAATAAAGAAGGGAATAGTTTTATATCCTTAACTTAGGAATATTTATAATTATAAGTAAGTTAAAGGAAATTCATGATAGTTAAGAATCAAAGTAGTTATTTAGGATTAGATGCTATTGATGTTTATAATGAAGATAAAACGGATAAATCTTCCGATTATTTTGTTATTGACTCAATACCCAGAGAACTTACTGCCGGGAAAAATATTATTAAATTATCAGGTAATACTACAAATTTAGAAGTAGGATATCCTATTTTAGTTGAAGTGTTAGATAGTGCAGGAAATACAATTTTTTCATATATTCCTGATTATTTTGATTCTCTTAATCGACGAATTATAGTTATAGAAGTAGATAAAAATGCAAAACCTGGTCC
>Ga0315293_10004857_pt1 | contig 12692 bp, 7 predicted proteins | sample YL17G13_20_MG_FD_203071 | JGI IMG/M metagenome (GOLD analysis project Ga0315293, IMG submission 203071) | Sediment microbial communities from Yellowstone Lake, YNP, Wyoming, USA - YL17G13_20 | ecosystem: Environmental > Aquatic > Freshwater > Lake > Sediment | place: USA: Wyoming | collected... | reverse complement strand
GGGCCAGCATTATGCGATATGGATGGAGGAGAAGGGTCTGGACAATTGGCGGGACTACTTCGGGGCATGGCCGCCAAGGGAGGACGAGCCGCGAAGAAGGGGGGCCTGGGAGGTGCCGGAGGAGTTCCACTACACGACGTGGACGGGGGAGCGGACGATTGCGAATCTGGAGAGGCACGCCGAAGAGGGGCGGCCGTTCTTCATGTTCGTGAACTTCCATGACCCACATCCGCCTTATCTCACATCGGAGCCGTGGGCGTCGATGTATAGGCCGGAGGACATGGAGCCGGGGCGGCTGGCGGAAAGTGAGATGGATCTGCTCCCGCCACACTTCCAGAAGACGCAGGAGAGAAGCCCGGATTACTCTATGTATAAGGAAACGTATGGGGCTCACGGTTTCCACTCGCACTTGATCGACGAGCAGCGGCTGCGGGAGAACATCGCGGTCTACTACGGGATGATCAGCTTCATGGAGGCGTGGATCGGGAGAATCCTGGAGGCGCTGGAACGACTGGGGCAGGCGGAGAAGACGCTGGTGGTGTTCACCACGGACCACGGGCATTTCCTGGGGCAGCATGGGCTGGTGGCGAAGGGGGCCTTTCATTTCGAGGACATGATCAGAGTGCCGATGCTGGTGCGGTATCCGGGGGTGGTGCCGGCGGGGTCGGCCAGCTCGGGCCTGGTGTCGCTGGTGGATCTGGCGCCGACGTTCCTGAGCGCGGCGGGGGTGGAGGCGCCGGGCGCGATGCAGGGGGTGGATCAGCTCCCGTGCTGGCGCGGGGAGGTGGAGAGGGCGCGGGAGAGTGTGATCGTGGAGAACCGCTACGAGCCGACGCGGGTGCATTTGCGGACTTATGTCGATGAACGGTATAAGATCACGGTGTATCGGGATCAGAGCTATGGGGAGATGTTCGATCTGGTGGAAGACCCGGGGGAGACGCGGAATCTGTGGGACGATCCGGGGAAGCAGGAGCTGAAGTGCGAGCTGCTCCGGCGGTTCGTGAACGCGGAGCTGAAACGGGAGCCGATGCTGATGCCAAGGGTGGCGGAGGCGTAGACGCAGAGGGCTATCCAGATCGCTAATGGCTTGTTTCGGGACTGGAGTCCCGAAACACCAGCAAACAGGCTGGGCAGTGGCCTGCCCAGCGGGCATCCTTCGGGGGGCGTGCGGTCGCCCCCCGAACCTCCTCCCCGCCGGGGAACCCCCGGGGGCACAATCCTGACGGGGTCGAAGGGTGAGGCGGAGAGAGGCTAGGCGGCGCTTTCTATGGCCGGGGTGACGTCTGGGGCTGGCAGGCGGCTTTGGCGATGGTCTCCTCGATGATCTGCCGGACCCAGGGCCCGTGCTCGCGGAGGCAGAGGCCGCGGAGGTGGACGACGCGGTCGGGGGAGACGACGGCGATGGTGGGGGTTTCTCCGATGCGGGCGAGCTCCACGGACTCGATGCGGTCGAGGTCGATCTCGTCCATCTTGCGGTCGGGTCTGTGGAAGCGGAACTTGCCGTCTGCGATCTCGACGCGGGCGCCGGTAAGCCGGGCGATGAGTTCGGCTCCGAAGACGAAGGCGAAGTAGATGGTAAGGCAGAGGGCGGAGATGGCGACGATCCACCAGAGCCAGAGGATGATTATCCAGGGATAGCGGAGCACGATGCCGGTGGAGAGCAGGGCGAGGAGAGCCGGGAGGGAGCCGCAGCCGAGAAGGGTGCAGCCGATCTTGCGGTCGGCGAGGGGGTAATGGAGAGACCAGCGGCCCTCGGCTTCTTCGATCTCGAGGTCGCAGGAGGGCGGGCGCGGAAGTGGCTCGGGGGCGGGACGCCGGGCGGCGCGCTGCTGGAGGCTGCGGCGGATCTCGTCCGGGTTGGTGCGACTTTCGGCGCCGAAGCAGGAGACGAGGAGGGGGAGATTGAGAGCGAGGCCGAGGGTGCGGAGGTGGCTGCGAGCGGAGAGCTCGTCCCGGTGACGGAGGAGGGGGATGCGTTCGCCGGTGCGGAGGGCGGCGGCGACCACCCAGGGGCGAAGGCCGCCGGGGGAGACGTCTAGCTCGATGTGGGTGATGACGGGGGTGTCGATGTGCTTCTGTCTCTGCCAGGGGCCGAGGGAAGAGAAGACGGTGACACCGGAGGCGTCCTCGTGCACGGTGGCGGCGGTGCGCCAGTGGAGCAGTGTGAGCCAGGCGATGAAGCCGCCGGCGACGGCGCAGAGGACGAACACCTCACGAACGTCGGGGAGTATCCACCGAACGGGGAGGTTGGAGGAGCGGAGGGCTGAGCCGACGACGATGAGGCCGAGCAGGAAGACGGAGGTCCAGGCGGCGCGCAGGAGGTAGTGGCCGGCGGGGGAGCGCCACTGGGAGACGAGCTGCCCTTCCGGCAGGCGGCCACGCAGAAGCAGCGCGGCGAGGGCGAGCCAGAGGAGCCCGGTGAGCCAGAGGGCCTTTCGGGCAAGGGGCATGGCCTGCCAGAGCTGCTCATGCTGGGCGGAGAGGAAGTCGCGCCAGGCCACCTGAGAGGGCCATCGGAGGCGGAGGCGGTCGGGGGTTCCTTGGAGGTAGGCGATTTCCTGCGACTCGCCGGGGCGGGGCTGGCGGCCGGGGTAGTCGATCCAGATGTGGTTGAAGGAGGCGCGGACCTCGTACGCAAGACCCTTTGCTTCCAGCAGGCTGGCGAGGACGAGGGCTTTGGCCTCGCAGTCTCCGTGGAGCACGACGACGGCCTCGGTGGGGGTGGGGACGTACCAGGGAACGCGGTAGAGGCGCCAGTCGGGGGTGGGGACGAGGAGGCTGTCGACGAAGAGCTCGATGTTGGCCGGCTGGGCGGGGAGGTCCCATTCCATTCGCTGTTCGAGGTCGGGGTCGATGGGGAGGTGGCGATAGCGGGATAGGTTGCGGGAGAAGACGGCGGGGTTGGGGTAGCAGGAGAGGAAGCTCCACACGAGCGTCCCGAGCAGAAATAGGAGGAGGCGCCGCAGGCTGGGTCGCTGGCGGGTGGTGGACGGGGCGGTCATGGGGCCCCTCGATGGGAGGGGCGAGTGAGCCGGGCCAGGCGGGCGCGCAGGCGAGGGGCGTGGGTGCCCTCCCAGTAGACGCGGTCGCAGCCGGGGCAGCGGGCGTAGGTTTCGTGGGTGAGGTAGATGAAGGGGGGGATGCGATCCCACACCTCGTCGCGGGTGGCGGGAAGGAGTGTCTGGTTGCAGACCGTGCAGCGGGTGAGGGGGCGGGCCTGGGTGAGGTCGAGGGGGGTTTCGGCGACGACTTGTGCGAGCTGATCTTCGATGTGATCGTGGTTGATGAAGATCTGGCGAAGGTCGGAGGGTTTGGGCATTCCGGTGTCCCGGGTGAGGACGATGGCGCGACGTTCACGGGCGCGCGCGATGAGGTCGTGATCGTCTGCGAACGGATGGTAGACGACGTCGAAGCCGAAGGCGCGCAGCCACTTGGCGAGCCGTCCTAACATGCTGTCTGCAACGAAGCGCGGGAGCATGGAAAGCCCTCCCCTACCCCACCTTAGGTTCGGTAGAAGGGGGCATCGTCCTGCTTGGTGAGCGGTTGGGGGAAGAGATGAGCGGAGGTCGGCGCGCGGTTGGGCCCGCCGCGGCGACCTGACAAGCGCGCGAGGGCGTGGTATAATCGTCTGTGGGAGATCGTGGCAACGGTCTCCCCTTTTATAGGGGACAATGTCGGTACTCTCCGCGATTTTTGATTCTACACGCCGTGAGCTACGCCGGGCAAGTGTTCTGGTGGACGGGATCAACGCGTTTGGCCCGGATATGGAGCGGCTGACGGAGGAGCAGCTTCGGGCCAAGACGGACGAGTTCCGGGACCGGCTGGCGAACGGGGAGACGTTGGACGATCTGATGCTGGAGGCCTACGCGCTGGTGCGGGAGGCGACCTGGCGCGTGCTGGGCAATCGGCAGATACGGTTCCGCGCGTATCGGGAGGGGAGGCTGACGCCGGAGGATGTGATCTTGCCGCTGGCGGAGGCAGACGCGTTTGAAGAGCGGCTGAAGTCGGAGGGGGTGCGCTACGAACGGGAGCGGTTCATGGCGCACTTCGATGTGCAGATGATCGGGGCGATCATGCTGCACTGGGGGCGGGTGGCGGAGATGAGGACGGGTGAGGGAAAGACGCAGGTGGCGGTGCCGGCGCTGTATCTCAACGCGCTGGAGGGCAAGGGGGCGCACCTGCTGACCCACAACGATTACCTGGCGAAGCGCGACCGAGACTGGATGGCCCCCATCTATGAGATGCTGGGCCTGCGGGTGGGTGTGATCCAGCACGATATGTCGCCGCAGGAACGCCAGGAGGCCTATGCGTGTGACATCACCTATGCCACGAACTCGGAGGTGGGGTTCGACTATCTGCGGGACAACACGGTGGACTACGCGGATTGGCTGGTGCTGAGGGACGTGCACTATGCGATTGTCGACGAGGCGGACAGCTTGCTGGTGGATGAGGCGCGCACGCCGCTGATTCTGGCGGGGATGGGGACGAAGCCGACGGAGCTGTATCGGCGGGTGGAGCGGGTGATCCCGCGGCTGCAGCAGGACACGGACTATATCGTCGATGAGAAGGGCAAGTCGGCGACGCTGACGGAGGACGGCCTCCAGAGGGCGGAGGGGCTGCTGGGGGTCTCCAACCTGTCGGACCCGGAGAACCTGTCGCTGTATCAACACGTGAGCGCGGCGCTGAGGGCGCATGCGTGTTACAAGCGCGATGTGGACTATGTGGTGCGGGACAGGAAGGTCATCATCGTCGATGAGTTCACGGGGAGGCTGATGCACGGGCGGCGGTTCAGCGCGGGGCTGCACCAGGCGATAGAGGCGAAGGAGAAGGTGCAGATCGAGCGGGAGAACGTGACGACGGCGACGATCACGCACCAGAACTTCTTCCGGCTTTACAAGAAGCTGGCGGGGATGACGGGCACGGCGAAGACGGAGGAGCCGGAGTTCCTCAAGGTGTACGGGATGCCGGTGGCGGTGATTCCGACGCACCGGCCGATGATCCGCGAAGATAATCCGGACGTGATCTACAAGACCGCAGAGGGGAAGCTCCACGGGATCACGGCGGAGATCCTTCAGATGAGAAGCCTGGGCCGGCCGACTTTGGTGGGAACGCGGTCGATCGAGGTGTCCGAGCGGCTGAGCGAGAGGATGAAGGCGGAGCGGCTGCAGCTGTTCGCGCAGCTGCTGCTGCTGGAGGACACGCTGCAGGGAAGGAAGGAGCTGGCGGAGGGGCAGAGCCGAGAGCTGGCGCGGGTGCTGCGGGCACGGTTGGGGGAGATCGAGCGGGAGGTGCGGCACCTGGAGATGGCGGTCTCGAAGTTCGATCAGGGGGGGATGCGGGTGGCGCAGCCGGAGGAGCAGCGCCGGATCGAACAGCGGTTGACGCGCACGGTGCGGTTTGTGGAGGAGATCCAGGGTCTGGTTCAGAGGCTGGAGGGGAAGGGGGAGACGGGTGAGGGGGAGATTCGGCGGATGGCGGAGATCATCTGCTATCAGGAGCTGGAGGAGGTGCCGATGGGGCGCACGGCGGCGCTGCTGCGCACCTTCGGGATCGACCCGGATGTGACGACGCCGCAGAATGCGCGGCACCTGGCGGAGCTGGTGGGGCTGGGAGAGGAGAGGCACGCGGAGCTTGCGGAGGTGCTGTCGCACGGAGCTCCGCACCGGGTGCTGAACGCGAAGTACCACGAGATGGAGGCGCACATTATCGCGCAGGCGGGGCGGCCGGGGGCGCTGACGATTGCGACGAACATGGCCGGCCGCGGCGTGGACATTCTGCTGGGTGGCAGCCCGCAGGAGATGGCAAACGAAATCCTGCGCGACGAAGGGGTGGACCCGAGCCAGGCGACGGAGGAGCAGCTGCGGGCGGCGCGGGCGAAGGCGGAGGAGGTGTGCGCCCGCAACAAGGAGCTGGTGCTGGAGCGGGGGGGGCTGCACATTCTAGGCACGGAGCGGCACGAGAGCCGGCGTATCGACAACCAGCTGCGCGGCCGATCGGGACGACAGGGCGACCCGGGGTCGTCGCGGTTCTATGTTTCCTTCGGGGACGAGTTGATGCGGCTGTTCGGGCCGGAGCGGCTGGATTTCTTTCTGAGCAAGTGGCCGGAGAACGAGGCGATAGAGGCCAGGATCACCAGCCGCATGATCGAGAATGCGCAGAAGAAGGTGGAGGCGTACAACTTCGATATCCGCAGGCACCAGTTGCAGTACGACGACGTGATGAATCACCAGCGGACGGTGATCTACGAGCAGCGGAAGCGGGTGCTCCTGGGAGAGGATTTGCGGGAGAGCATCCTCACCCATATGAGGGAGTTTGTGGATGGGCGGGTGCGGGAGTTCGCCAGCCCGGAGTTGCCTCTGGAGGACTGGAACCTGGAGGCGCTGCACCAGGCGATGAGGGAGGCGTTCCCGCTGGAGGCGGGAGTCGAGGAGCTGGCGGAGCTGAGCCACCACGATGATCTCGTGACGTTCCTGCAAGAGGAGATCGTGGGGGCCTATGAGCGGAGGGTGGAGGAGATCGGCGCCGAGCAGCTGGCGGAGCTGGAGCGACTGGTGACCCTGCGGGTGGTGAGCACGCGATGGATCGACCACCTGGCGGGGATGGAGGACTTGAAGGAGGGGATCGGGCTGCGGGGGTACGCGGGGGTGGATCCGCTCATCGTCTATCAGAAAGAGAGCTACACGTACTGGCAGAACTTGCTGGCGACGATCCGAGACGACATCGTGCGGTACATGTTCCGGGTGCAGGTGAAGACGCCGGATCGCCAGGAAGAGGCGGCTCTGGGAGCGACTCCGCAGGGCCGGCCGGTGGAGGCGGAGGATCAGGGGGGGATGGCGAAGGCGGCGGCGGCGCGTTCGGCGACGGCGGTGAAGGCTCCGCCGAGCCGGGAGCTACCGCGACGGCGGGCGGGGGAGCGAACGGGCCGGAAGGTGGGACGGAACGATCCGTGTCCGTGTGGGAGCGGGAAGAAGTTCAAGCGGTGCTGCGGGAGCAAATCGTAAGTGAGAGCGGGCAGGCCAGAGGGGAGCGGTCATTCGCTAAATATCTCCCGCCTGACGAAGCTGAATTCATGCTCATCACCAGCAGAGCGAACCCGAAGATAAAGGAGATACGGCGGCTGTTCACTCGCAAGTACCGCCAGCGGACCGGCCTTTTCTTCGTTGAGGGCCTCCAGCTCGTGGAAGAGGCGGTAGCGATGCACGCGGACATCACGACGCTGGTGGTTGCGCCGGAATTGCTGAGCGAGGAATCTGCGAAGGGCCTAGTCTCCGTTCGGGAGCGCGCCGAGGTCCCGTGCCTCGAGGTGACGGGGGAGGTCTTCAGCAGCATCTCGCCAAGAGATGGCCAGCAGGGAATAGGGGCCGTGGCGTGCCAGCGGTGGGACTCGCTGGATGACATCGGCCCGGCAACGGATTTCTGCTGGGTGGCCGCGGACCAGATTCGGCATCCTGGCAGTCTGGGCACCATCCTTCGCGTCTGCGACGCGGTGGGCGGAGAAGGAGTCATCTTGATCGGGGATGCCAGCGATCCCTATGACCCGACTGCGGTCCGGGCGAGTCTGGGGGCGGTCTTCTCGCAGCGCCTGGCGAAGGCGAGCTTCGGAGAGTTTGCCGCTTGGAGGCAACGGCAAAACTGCTTCGTCGTCGGCACCTCCCCGACATCATCCACGGACTATCGGGCCGTCTCCTATGGAACTCCCGCGGTCCTTTTCATGGGGAGCGACCGGAGGGGGCTTTCAGCCGAGCAGCAGGCAATCTGCGACGTGATGGTGAGGATTCCGATGGTCGGTCGCTGCGACTCACATCATGTGGCGGTGGCGACCGGGATTGTGCTATATGAGATGTTCAATCAGCGTGGGCCGGCGAAGAATCGGGTGCCGCATGAGCATGCGCTGAGTTGATGGAATGTCTGTTGACTACTAGGAGGTGATGCAGCGTGGCGGAGATGCACGAGCTGCACAAGCGCGCAGAGGAACTGCTCAATCAAGCGCGGGAATTGAGGGGTCATCTTTGACCTGGCCCAGCGGGAGGTGGAGCTGAGCCAACTGGAGGAACGGTCCGCGCGGCCGGATGTCTGGGAAGACCGGCAGGCGGCCCAGTTGCTGCACGCAGACATCAGCCGGCGCAAGCGCGAGCTGGAGCCTTTGCAGGAGCTGCTGCGGAGGGCGGAGGATGTGGTGGTGCTGGCGCAGCTGGCGGAGGAGGAGGGGTCGGAGGCCGAGGGCGGGGAGATCGAGGAGGAGCTGGCGGCGCTCAAGAAGGTGCTGGTGGAGCAAGAGGTGGCGCGGCTCTTCTCCGAGGAGTACGACGATCATAACGCGTTGCTGTCGATTAACGCGGGGGCCGGGGGAACGGAGGCCTGTGACTGGGCCGACATGCTGGTGCGAATGTACGGCCGGTGGGCGGAACAGCATGGTTACACGTGGGAGATCATAGACCGGACTCCGGGAGAGGAAGCGGGGACGCGGGGCTTGACGGCGAGCATTACGGGCGACCACATCTATGGTCGGCTGAGGGGGGAGCGGGGGGTGCATCGACTGGTCCGGATTTCTCCTTTTGACTCGGCGAGCAGGCGCCATACGTCCTTCGCCGCGGTGGACGTGATGCCGGAGGTGGAGGAGACGGACCCGGTGGAGATCACTCCGGAGGAGCTGAAGATCGACACCTACCGGGCGGGCAGTGCGGGCGGCCAGCACGTGAACAAGACGGATTCGGCGGTACGGATCACGCATCTGCCGACGGGGATAGTGGTGTCGTGCCAGAACGAGCGCTCGCAGCACAAGAATCGAATCTTCGCGATGCGGGTGCTGAAGGCACGGCTGTTGGCGATGGCGCGGGAAGAGCAGGAGAAGAAGCTGGCGGAGATGAGAGGGGAGCGGACGGAGATTGCGTGGGGGCATCAAATCCGATCCTATGTGCTGCATCCGTACCAGATGGTAAAGGATCACCGGACGAATGAGGAAACGGGTAGCACGGCGGCGGTGATGGCGGGGGGAATCGATCAGTTTCTGGAGGCCTATCTGCGCTATGATATGGCGCGGCGCGCGAAGTCTGGGGCGGAATAGGTTTCCCTGACCGAGATAGGGGTATACGCGCGGTGTAGGCAAGCCCTGGGCTTCAGATCCAAGGGAGGTGCCGGTATGAGGGGTGTGAGAGTAAGAATCGGGATGCTGACGGTGGTTGCGCTTGCGCTGACGGTGGGCGCGGCCTGGGGGGAGGTGGTCGGCCGCACGACGCGTCCGCTGGAGGCGCAGCGCGCGCGGGTGAGCGAGTCCACGTTGGGCGATTTGGTGGCGGACGCGGCGAGATCCGTGATGGAGGCGGAGGTCGCGTTGGTGCAGGCCAGCCAGGTTCGCGCCACCGCGCTGCCGGCCGGGGAGCTGACGCGGGAGGCGCTGCAAGGGGCTTTGCTGTATCCGGATGAGCGGGTGGTGCTGGTGGAGATGTCGGGGGAGATGCTGCTGGCGGCGCTGGAGCGAAGCGTGTCGGTGCTGCCGCAGCCGAGCACGGGATTCCTGCAAGTGTCAGGGCTGACGGTGCGGTTCCGGTCGGAGGGGACGGCCGGCCAGCGCGTGGAGTCGGTGAGGGTGGGCAGCGCGAGCTTGAGAAACGCAATGACGTACCGGGTGGCGATGCCGGATTCGCTGGCAAAGGGAGCGTTGGGGTATTTCCGGATCTTCAACGGCCTGCAGCCGGTGAGGACGGGCCCGGCGGTGAGCGAGGCGGTGGGGAGGTATGTCCTTGCGACAGGCACGATTGCCATCACTCCGGGGCAGCGTTTGGAGGATCTCTCCGCACCCAGCGAGTAGCCGACGCCGAGGGCGGTGATCGGCGGGGGGCTCGTGACACTTCCCGGTGGTGCGGCCGGGTACCATGCGATATAATCATCGCGAGAGGCTTGCATTTCCAGCATGAGGCGCGATTTCAGCATCCGCAGTATCATCTGGTGGACGTTACGGATTGTGAACCTGACGCTGCTGTTTTCAATCGCGGCCGTCGGCGGCTTGCTGCTGGGGACGTACTCGGGGATTTCGGAGGTGATTCCGAACGCGCGGGACCTGGGGGAGCTTCGGCCTGGGCAGGCCTCGCGGGTGCTGTCGGCGGAGGGTGAGCTGCTGGCGACGGTGGCGACGGAGAACCGGGAGTTCGTGTCGCTGGAGCGGATTCCGGAGGCGCTGCAGCAGGCGGCGGTGGCGACAGAGGACCGGGAGTTCTATCAGCACATCGGGGTGAACCCGAGGGCGATTCTGCGGGCGGCTTTCTACGATGTGGTGGCCTGGGGGCCGCGACAGGGCGGCAGCACTATTACGCAGCAATTGGTGCGCAATGTTTATCTGACGCGCACCAAGACGCTGGCTCGGAAGCTTGCTGAGCTGGTGCTGGCGCTGCAACTGGAGCGGGCCTACACGAAGCCGGAGATCCTGGAACTCTACTTGAACCAGATCTATTTCGGGGAGGGGGCGTACGGGGTGCAGGTTGCGTCGCGGACGTACTTCGGCAAAGACGTCTGGGATCTCAGTACGGCGGAGTGCGCGCTGCTGGCCGGCCTGCCGAAGCGGCCGGAGTATTATTCGCCGTTCGAAGACGAGCAGCGGGCGACCGACCGGCGCAATTATGTGCTGGCGACGATGGCGGAGCAGGGGCACCTGACTCCGGAGGAGATGGAGGAGGCGCAGGCGGCGCCGCTGGAGCTGGTTGAAGACAAAAGGCCGCTGGGGCTGAGCAGCTATCAGGCGCCGTACTTCACGAACTACGTGTTGCGGGAGGTGGCTCGGCAGTACGGGCCGGACGCGCTGTATCAGGGCGGATTGACGATCCACAGCACGCTGAACCTGGAGATGCAGAGGGCGGCAGAGGAGGCGACGGCGTGGGGACTGGCGCAGGCGGAGCGACGGGGGTTCCGGGTGGATCAGATCGCGCTGGCGGCGGTGGACACGCGAACGGGGGCGATAAGGGCGATGGTGGGCGGGGCGGATTACTCAGAGAGCCAGTACAACCGTACGGTGCAGGGTGGGCGGCAGGCGGGGTCATCGTTCAAGCCTTTTGTATACACCGCGGCGCTGGAGCAGGGGTTCTCGCCGGACAGCACGGTGGAGGACTCGCCGGTGAGTTATCCGGGACGGCCGGGGCAGGTGTGGACGCCGCGGAACTATGACGAGGAGTATCACGGGAGGGTGACGTTCCGGCAGGCGCTGACGCGTTCGTACAACGTGGCGACGGTGAAGGTGGCGGCCATGGCGGGGGTGGGCTCGGTGATCGCAACTGCGGAGCGGATGGGGATCCACCACCCGATGGAGAATCAGTTGCCGCTCGCCATCGGGTACTGCGATGTCGGCCCGCTGGAGATGGCCTCTGCCTTCTCGGTGTATGCGACGAGAGGGATGCGAACGGAGCCGTATGGGATCCAGAGGATCGTGGACGCACGCGGAAGGGTGGTGCAGGAGCACAGGTCGCTGACGTGGCGAGTGCTGAACGAGAACGTGGCGGAGCTGATGGTGGATATGCTGGCGGAGGTGATCCGGAGCGGGACGGGGGCGGGGATTAGGCGGCAGCTCAGCTTCCCGGCGGCGGGGAAAACGGGGACTTCGAACGATTTCCGGGACGCTTGGTTCATCGGGTTTACGGACGATCTGTGCGCGGCGGTGTGGATGGGGAACGACGATTTTTCGAGCACGGGGAGACAAGGCCGGACGGGCGTGTCCGGGGCGACGATCCCGGCGCCGGTGTGGGCGCGGTTCATGCGGGTGGCGCAGCCCTTGGCGGGGAGCGCACACCCGGAGCGAGAGCAGCCGCGGGTGATCGAGATCAACCCGAGCACACAGGGGTCGCCGCGAGCGCCGGTGCCGCCAGACGCGCCGGAGCCGCGGGGCAATGGGGAGGAGGGTGCGGGAGGCGAAGGGGTGGATCAAGGCCGCATCCTGACGAAGTGGATCTGTCCGACGTCGGGGCTGTTGGCCGGCCCTCACTGCCCGACTCCAGTGGAGGTAACGTACGATGTCGAGTCCGGCGCGGAGGCGCCGGAGAAGACGTGCGACACCCACGCGGCCGGCGGGGAGCAGGGATCGACGGAGGCTCCGAGGAATGCGCGGCCGGCAGAACCGGCGAGAGGGACGTCGCGAGGAGGGGCTCAGGTCAGTCTGTCGGTGTGCGCCATCACCAATCAGCTTGCGTCGTCGTATTGCCCGATCGTGATTAGGAAGGCTTTTTCGGCGGAGGAGGCTCCGACGGCGACCTGTGAGCGTCACGGACCCCGGCCGCCGGGGCCGTAGCGGGAGGAAAGGTTTCGACGAATGACGCGCGCGTTTCGCATAGGCCGCATCTTCGGAATAGACATCGAGGTGGACTATACGTGGTTCATCATCTTCTTCCTGGTGGCGGCCGCGCTGTCGACGGGGTTGAAGACGTGGGGGCTGAGGGACTTGCCGCTGATGACGAAGTGGTTGGTGGCGGCGTTTGCGACGCTGCTGTTCTTCGCCAGCGTGCTGATACATGAGCTGTCGCACTCGGTGGTGGCGATGCGGCACGGGCTCGGCATCGCGGGGATTACGCTGTTCCTGTTCGGCGGAGTGTCTAAGATGTTGGACGAGCCGAAGTCACCGGGAGATGAGTTCAGGATCTCGGTGGCGGGGCCGGCGACGAGCATGGTGCTGGCGGCGATCTTCCTGGGGCTGGCGTTTGTCGCGCGCCGGGCGC
>Ga0315293_10004855_pt1 | contig 12697 bp, 15 predicted proteins | sample YL17G13_20_MG_FD_203071 | JGI IMG/M metagenome (GOLD analysis project Ga0315293, IMG submission 203071) | Sediment microbial communities from Yellowstone Lake, YNP, Wyoming, USA - YL17G13_20 | ecosystem: Environmental > Aquatic > Freshwater > Lake > Sediment | place: USA: Wyoming | collected... | reverse complement strand
TTCACAGGAATAAGGAAAAGATAACATTGTTCACCCGGAGGCTTGAAAATGTCACAGCACAGTTCCCGGATGTCGTTAAGGTTGTAAAGGAAAACACTGAAAATTCCATATTTATCATTGACTCTGAAGCAGTTGGTTACAGCCCAAAAACAAAAAAATACAGGCCTTTCCAGGAAATTTCCCAGAGAATAAAAAGAAAATATGAAATAGAGCAGATGTCAAGGGAGCTTCCTGTTGAGCTGAATATTTTTGATGTTATTTATTACAAGGACAAGAGCGTAATCAGCCTTCCTTTTGAGCAGAGGAGAAAGCTGATTGAGAAAATTGTGCATCCAAAAAAATGGAGCATAGTTCTTGCAGAGCAGACAGTCACGGGAAGCGAAAAGGATGCAGAAAAATTCTATAAAGAATCGCTGAGCGCTGGAAACGAAGGAGTAATGCTGAAAAATTTGAAAGCTCCCTACAAACCAGGTTCAAGGGTTGGATTCATGGTGAAATTAAAGCCCACGATGAAAGAGCTTGATTTGGTTATTGTGGGTGCAGAATGGGGAAGCGGAAAAAGAGCAGGATGGCTTTCAAGCTTCACCCTTGCATGCAGGGATGAGGATTCAGGCGAATATCTTGAAGTAGGCAAAGTAGGGACAGGAATAAAAGAGAAAGAGGAAATAGGAGTTTCATTTGAACAGCTTACAGCCCTGCTGAAGAAGCATATTATTTCTGAAAAAGGAGGAGAAGTTAAAATAAAGCCTGAAATTGTTGTTGAAGTAACCTATCAGGAAATACAGAAATCCCCGACATACAGCTCAGGATATGCCCTCAGGTTTCCAAGGCTGAACAGATTAAGGGACGACAGGAGCCCAGAAGAAATCAGCACGCTTCAGATGGTTGATGAGTATTACCACGAGCAGAAGAAGAGGTAAGTTTATTCTATCTTCAACCTTGTCTTGTTGGTAAGTCCGTATCTAGCAGGAGCAATTCCTGCTTATCGCGCTTCTAAATTGAATCCAGTGGATGCGCTGAGGTATGAATAAAAATAATGCCCCTACTGGGAGAAACTAAAAGTATTATAAATGGGGGGAGTCTATCTTATTCTTTCAATTACCTTAGTTGTGTTTGCGAGGAATGTTTTTGCGTTTCTGAGGGAGTCCTCTGCGGGTTCCTTGTTTGCCTGGGGTATTGTTTTGTATGAGAAGTCCCCTCTTTTCTTTTTCTCGCTTCTAAAGATTTCAAGCAGGTACTCTGCCCTTACAGCCATCTTCCTGTAAATTTCCAGAAGCTTGACATCAAGCACTCCCGTGTCAACAAAATTGCTTTTGAACTCGTTGAGTGTCCTTAGATGTATGTCTGGCGGGTATGTTTTTATGTTTTTGGTTAAGAGTATTGCTTTTGCTGCATAGAAAATTGAATAATAAGCATGGGAAATTACCGAGCTGTAAAATGTCGTTTGGCTTGGGAGATTAAATTCCTCTTTTTGCCTTGCCTCTTCACTTAGTTTCTTTAGGGATTCTGCTGCAAGAATTTCATTGTTTGCCCTGTCCAGGAATATCTCAACCATTGAATCCATTTTCAATTGCCTCTTGGAGTAATCTGATGTATGTTTGTCCTCCAGTTAGTATGAGATTGTTTTTAACTATTTCCTTTCCGTAGTTTGCTTCTTTGTTGCAGAGCATCGCTATAAATTCCCTGTTTTTGAATGCCTGCAGATGTATTTTGGGAATGTTAATTTCGCAATAATGGGCCAATTCTGCATAGACCTTTTTTGTTTCAATGCAGTCATCAACAAGTATGGCAATATCAATGTCTGATTCCTTTTTTTGCTTTCCTGAAGCATAGCTTCCGGCGACTATAAAAACATAATCCTTTGTGGGAATTTTTACCATTATCTTCTGCAGGTCATCGTAGGGAATGTGTTTTTTGCTCCATCCGCAGTTTTCAAGAATAAACCCTGCAAAAATTCCTGCCTTTGCAGAAACTGCATTCAAGGAATAAATCAGCAGATGCCCTACCGATTCCTGCTTTAGAATTTTGCCGGAAACAAATTTCTTCAGCACAGCTGCAAGATAGCTTTTTGATTTCTTTTTTGAGGCCTTCTTTAGTTCAGTAAATGTGTATCTTTTCCACGGCTCCTTTGCAAAAAAGTATAATATTTCGGACTCTTTCTTAAGCATTTTTGTATTTCCCTATTTTTAGGTCTATTTATCCCTATTTATAGGGATTAACTATTTAAATGTTTCGCTTCAAAGAATAAAAACACCCCTGCCGGGATTTGAACCCGGGTCACAGGCTGATTGCAATCTTTTTCCAAAAGGTTACCGCAAGCCCGTATTCTATCCAAGCTATAATATATTTGCGTATAGGATATTTTAATTATATGGTTTGCGCAAAAGAACTTTAAAACTCCCCAGCCCATATGAAAAATATGGACTACAAGCAATTAGCCGAAATAATAGAGAAAAGGGAAATTGAGGAGAAATATAAATCTGTCGTAAGGCAGTATACAGAGAAGCTCATAGCCGAATCCAAGAGCTTAAACACTGTCAAGGGCAGGGTAACCCTGTGTTTTCAGGCGGCAGAGTGGCTAAAAGGGCGTGAATGGAGTGTTTTGAGAGAGGAAACCGCATTTAACTCGCTTATTGTAAGCTACAAACAGAGGGGGATTAAGGACTCCACTATCAGCTTTGTTGTAATTAGTTTTAAGGGGTTTTTAGGGTGGTTATTCGCCGAAAACCCCCCTAAATACCTCGAAGGGCTGAAACCCCGAAAAATACGGAAAGACTTGGTTGAAACCCAGTTATTAACCCCCCTTGAAATTAAGGCGATTGTGGAGAAGGCGATAAACATCAGGGACAAGGCGTTTGTCATGGCGCTTTATGAGTCAGCAACAAGGATTTCTGAGCTGCTAAATATGAAGATAAGGGATGTTGAATTCAGACCGCAGGAAACAGTGATAACGATAACGCAGTCAAAGACGTTGAAGCGTAAGATTCCATTGTTTGATTCAACACCTTATTTGATTAACTGGCTGAACAATCATCCTTACAAAAACGACCCTGAAGCTTATGTTTTCATGGTATTGGCTTCAAACTATTATGGGCGTAAAATGTGGCCTGGTAATGCAGGGTACCTACTTAGAACATTTGCAAAAAGAGCAGGGATAAAGAAAAAAGTTTATCCTCATTTGTTGAGGCATAGCAGATTGACATGGTTAGCCAAGGTCGAGAAGCTGAATGAAAGGGACTTGCGATTGCTTGCTGGCTGGTCAGAAAACAGCAATATGCCAAACACATATCTGCATTACGGGTTCGATGGTGTTGTAGAGAAAATGAAATTCAACAGAGGCATTTTGAATACCGAGCAGATTGAAAGGGAACACGAAAAACAAGCATTGTTGCCTGTAAAATGTCCTCGCTGTGAGAGAATAAACCCTGCAGACAGCGCATTCTGCAACTGCGGAATGGCATTAAGCATGAAAGCACACCTACAAATCGAGGAAATCAAAAAGAAAGAGGAAGAATTGCATACTGCGATAATGAACAAGGGAACGGAAGGAATAGACACAAAAGGGAAGGATGTGAAAGAAGTAATGTATCAAATAGTGAAATCCAACCCGATGCTTTTAGAAAAGCTAAACGAAATAGTCAATTTTTAGAAGGATAAATATAAAAATGACTTTTTAACCAGAAGGTATATAAACATAAATCCAAAAACATTGCTGGAGGGGTACAATGTTCCAGTTACGATATGACTACAGACACACATTTTTCATATCTGGCTCTATCTTATTATTTATCTTTGGTTTCTATCCTTTTTATACTATTCCCAACATTTTAGAAGTACCGCTCAAAACAATCTTCTTTCATATCCCCTTGATTTGTTTAGCTGTTTGGTTAATGCTTAAAGGCATTGATATCTGGAAGGAGGCGGATAAAGATAAAAAAGATATAACTGAATTTCGCAAAGAAGAAATGAAACGAAATAATGATACTAAGAGAATCCAATGCCAAGCTGCAAAATTGCGTATCAAGAAAGAAGAACTCTTATTTAAAAGAATGCGATTGGAAGAGGATATCACTAATAAAGAAAAAGAGAATGCACAATTAAAAGAAGAACACAAAAAAAAGACACAGGAGATAGAAAAGTTAGAGAAGGATATAATAAACAAAGAACAAGCGTTAATAGATAAAGAAAACAAGATATATTCTGAGCGAATGAAATCAATACAGAAACTGCCTGATTCCTATTTTAGCACAGGCAGCGGTATTGGTTTAATCTCATACTCCTCTTCATCTTCCCCTCCTTCGGTATATGAAAGAAGTGAAAGTAATTTTAAGGTATGTTCAAAATGCGGAATGCCTTACGAAACTGGTCTTTATTCGCTTGATGAAGGCGTTTGTTCAAAATGTAAGGGGCATCGCATTAGCTGGGCAAATCCTTGATAACCAGGTCTAACAATTCAAACTAATGTTTAATTCCATAGAATCAAAGTAAAAGGAATTCATTTTTAACATCAATAGATTTCCTTCTAACCAAAGAGTCCCATCAATTTTTTCGTTCCCCACGTTGCAATATGCTCTATTTGAGTCACAATTTAATTCTGTATCAATTATTTCCCCACTAACAGCATATATTACGGAAGAAATATTTGTTATTTTACATTCTGTTAGATTAACATTTATTCCACCCAAACTAGCAACAAAAAAGTTATTTAGTTCCACTGGAAGGTCAGTTAAATTACTGAATATGTTTGATGTCACAAAAACCTTATTTTTTTCGGACTTAACAACTTCCTTAACTTGAACTGGAAAGTTATTGAAAGAATAAGGTAGTTCTTTAATTCCAATAAAGTTTATCTCAGAAATATTTTGTTTTTTAAGCTGTTCTCTATCAATTTCAAAAATCAAATCATTTGTCTTTTTATCATAAGTTATAAGTTTCAGTCCAGCAGTTTTGTCCCTTTTGTCAAAGAAATCCACTAAACGATAACTGTTTTCTTTACCCTCTTTATCTTTTAATAAGATTCTAAAACTATCTTCATAGAAATATGTGCGGTTTGCTTTGGTATTCAATATTTGAACATCAAAATCCGAAAAGTATAATGGCAACCAGTTTGAAATAGGCGTGCTTATTCCAAGATGTCCTAACCTGTTTATTGCAGTTTTATGTAAGTATAGCTCATATCTGCCTTTTAGCTCATATTTAACATTCATTTCAGAAGTGTCTGACAATGCAGGAAAAATCATGAGAAAACCTATGAGTGAAACTATGAACACAATTATTCCACATATCCAGAAATTTCTCTGCCTAAATGTTTCTTTCATGCTCTTAAATAGTTTACTTTTTTCTCCAAAAAGACGACCGTTAAGAACAAGCAAAAGTGATGTAAACATAAAATAGAATCCTGTGATTACAAATAATCTCTCAAAGTATATCTCAGAATATACAGAAAAAAATGAAGCTGCTAACAGCCCTAAAAAAATAAAAAGTCCAAAAAATAGGAACAGATTCAAACCAAATAGTGCAGTAGCAAAAGATTCTTTTTTATGCTTTTTCTCTACGGCCAGTATTGCTACAAACAAAATCGTGAGGTATAATAGGAGAAGAATGCTGGTGAAATTGCTTATAATCCCCTGAGCAACGGTTTTGTCGGTCACTATTAAGAAAGCTATGGTTATAAAATAAATATATACTAAACCCGCTAAAAAAACTGAAAAAATAAAGAACATTCTCAAGATATCAATAATGGCTTGAATCTTCCCCTCCATCTTAAAGCTGCCATTATTAAAAAAACGAGCCCAAATTACCCATGAAAGAACCAATCCTGCTGCAAGGAATGGAGGGATTATTGTTTCAAGGCCTAGCATTTTAATCAACCTCTCCATATTTCTGTCTATCTAACACCTTTTCTTCTTCTTTAAATTTTATCATATCATGCACAATCCTTACTGGATTTTTATTTATGTTAATTTCTATTTCATTTTTTATTTTTTCGATACCCATTTCGAAGCACTTAAAAAAGGAATCAATCTTATTAAAATCTATGATAAATATTGGTTGCTCCCATCTGTTCCATAAAACCTGTTTGAACTTTTCATGTTCGTTTGGAGCATGGAGGTAAACACAATAACCGGTTTCTTCTACATCTTTAATTTCTCCATTGTTCTCAAATATCACATCATAAATATTTTTATTTGTCACTATGACTGGCACTATTAAAAATATAGGAAATGACCCTCCAATATAATCTGCGCGGTTTTCTAATAACGCACCAATCTGATTTTCAATAGCATTATAATCTATGCTAACATATTTTCGATTATTTAAGTAATAATATTTTAATGCGGGCATAATTTGTTGATTGCAGTATTCATATAAACTTTTATACTTTTTTTCTTTCTCTTCACCTCTTTGTTTATTAATCCCGAATTTTTCTTCTTCATCTTTCTTGAAAAAATTTGCAGTTTCTATTTGAACTATTTTATCTGCAATAATTACATCCCCCCATATTTTATTAAAGTCCGGAGTGCTCATACCTCCTTCATGGATACTATAACTCATACGTTCACCATTTGTAAGCACAGGCATTCCTATCAATAAATTTGGAAGTTTCTGCACATTAGGTTTGAATAGAAAATAAGAAAGATTTTGATAAGTATATTTGCAATCTCCTACAAAAATAATATTTAAAAATACATTAAGCTCATTTTTGGTATTTAATTGAACTTGTCTTCGTGCGATTATATCAATTTGTCTACTTACTCCATCATGCATATAAAATCCATCATGACATCTGTAGCCTTTGTCTTGGAAGAATCTATGAACTCTATTTTCAAAGGGGGCGCCAGTTTCTTCAAGAACTCTTAATAATTTTTCTTTTGCTTTTCCTCCTTCTTTAAAATTGTTAAACCACTCTTCGCTCACCTTAATCCTCCAAAAGTGATGTTCTAATTATTTTTTTATTGCCCATCAGATAAGTCCCCAAACCATGCTAAAGCATTATAGTTTAAAAACTTAACTCTTATCCGACCCCATGATTTTTAATAAACCCCCTTCCTAACCAAATTTACAATCCTGAAAATCATAGTCAATTAGCTCAAACTCTTGTAATTTTGTATATATGTCCGACTCTTCAATTGTGCCATCAAGAGGGCGGAATGTGAGATTAGTTATATCAAACGCATTGCTCCCTGTTATCTGTCCCGAGTTATCTGTTATAACTTTAGTATATCTTAACATCATAGGAAAATAGTCATTATAATCTGAATAGTAATAATTAACATTTTGCCCTTGTTTAGAACCGGTTTTTATTTGGAAATAATTTATTTGCTGAATTTGTGTTCCATCTTTCCATCCCAAATTTTCATAACTTATAAACCATGATTCGCTGCTACGTGTTTTTCCAAATCTTAATTTGGTAGGAATCAATTCTTTTGCTTTTTCTTCGCAATCATAATGTTGCATATCTTCCTGTTTTTCAGGTAGTTCGTTTGGAACCCCAACAACAGAGTTGCTTTCGCTAGTTTGTTTAGTTGGTTCATCTCTATTTATATCATCGAGAGTTATAAAATACTTGCTTCCTTCAGAAATGACCCCAACCATATTTTGATTTCTATTATATGTTTTGATGCTGTAATCAATATCAGAGATACTCTGATTAGAAATTATTATTTTAGGCCCCACTTGTGATAAAATATTTTCATTCACCTCCCCCTCTAATATCAAAATATCTGATTGAATATCTTTGTCTTTCAAAAACTCAAAACATCCCTTTTTACAATCATCTAAAAAAAGAAATGAAGCATTTTTATAATCTAAACGAAAAATGACTCTTGAGGGCGTAACAAAACTTTTGAATACCAAACTATCATCAATCTTGATATCTCTATCACTAGTAATTTCGCTATTACCCCGACTTTTAAAAACATAATCAATATTATTTTCTTCTTTAGATTGTTGAATAAAATCCTCACTAAAAAGAGGGTATGTATTATCAATCAAAATTTTTTTGTGTTGAGGAGTAAAAATCAAATAACCTCCAGATAAATTATTATAAAGAGTGAGTGTAACCACAGTCAAATTTGTTAATCCCTCCTTTTCTTCTTCATCATTATCACATATTTTATTATTGTTCGAATCTACGCAACAATCTCCCTTTTTGTACTCGATATATGGTGATTTGCAGAGTGGCTCTTCTGTAACCTTCGGCGCTTCAGCTAAGGAAGTATTATCTGTAGGGGTTGCTTCTTGTGTTTCGAGTTGTGAGCAACCAAGCAAAAGAATGGAGATTATAGACAGAATCAGTAACCATTTAATATCATATTTATGTATTTTCATAACGTCTTAATAATTTAACTGTTTATAAATATTGTCGTTTTTTGCTAATAGATTGTTGAATTTGCTATTTATACACAAAATTATGCTAAAGTCCCCATGGACCTCGTAGAATTGGAATCTTATGTTAAAAGGGGTAGTAACCGGAAGAAGGTTTTCCTTGCCCTGGAAGGGTCTCTGATGCCCTCAGAACTGGTTTTAAGGTTATATAGCAAAATGTCAAATACTCGTTTTAACATTGTTTCTAGGGCACTTGCAGAACTTGTACAAGTTGGGTTAGTGCGAGTTAAAAATCCGAAAGAGAAAACTGGCAGGTTATATGAGCTTACCCCTGCGGGCAAGAACTTAAAGAAAATCATCTCTTAAGGGGATACTCCATTTCTAATTGTTTCATTATCGCATCATGTAAGCGCTTTAAATCATACACGCTTGAACACCTTTCTTTGAGCTTCATAAGAGTTTCCCTTCCAAGCATAAGAATCATGCCTTCATCAAAAACTTCTGTATGGTAGAATGAAGCTTTGCCTCTTGCTTCAGGAATAACACAAAACATTTCAGAATCTTCAGTGAGGTTGCTTTCTTTAATTAAGCACTTAACATGACAATTCTTACACTTAGCGCAGGCACTATTTGCAATCATAACCGCCAAATCCTTTTGTACTGATTTTGTGGCGCCCCCTTTTGCCTGTATTGCTCGCGCCTCCTCTGGGCTTCTTTTGTTTAGTGGAATTAAGTTTTCGCTGCTCATTTTATCAAAAATCTTTATGGGGTTATTTTAAAAATAATAAAAATAATAACCTAACCCAATCTAATTTGATTTCAGGGATTGTTTCATTAAGGTCAATTATTTTCATTATTTCCATAATTTTTATTATCCCGTTCCATATTTACGCTCAGGTATATTGTGCTTCCTTCACCTTTTTCATCTATGATTTTCCCATCTATCCTCATCTTTCCCAGAAGCTTTAGCGCCGCAAGTTCTCCAATAGACAGGAAGTTCCTATTATTCTGTATAAACTCTCTGAAATCTCCCACTGTATGCTTATCATTCTTTATTATCCATTGAGCAATGTTTCTCTCTGCAATCTTCAGCTTTGTTGTTTTTGTAGTATCAGAGATTATGTCATATTCATCAAGCTCGAAAGCGTCGGTTAAGAAGTTGGCTATGCTTCTTAAGTGGTCGCACACTAAGGGGAATGCATAGTCCGCAGACTCATTGTCAACAGCGTCCTTTCCGGTTAATACTGCATGTTGTGCCATGAATTTATGTCCTAGAACTTTGCCTCGTATTAGAAAGGAGTTGATGTTATTCTGCAATACACTATTCTTGAACAGATTTGCTATGTGCTCCATGAAAAAGCTGTCTACCTTCTCTCCGAAATATTTGCTGGTCTCCTCGTTCATTTTAATTACGTACTGCTTTTGTTCGCCTACTTGGATGGCATATTTTTCTTGCATTCCAATAATTCCTTGAGCAATAGTTTTAATTTCTTCCAGCATGGGTTTTACATCTTCTAAATAGTCTAAAGAAGATAGTGCATCAAACTTTCCGCTTATTCTCAGGATATCATCTGTGGTGTATCTTTTGTAGCTCATATTGAATCTCTGCATAAACCCGTCCTCGATTAAGGAAGGTTTAAGGTTCTGAAAGTAGAACGTGCCTGTTGCGATAACTGCTCTGCCTTCATATGATAACCAACCAGGACCTAATTTTTTTGCTACATGCAAATCATCTAAATACCCATTTAAGGTAACTTTTAAGTCATCTGTCCAGTTATTGCCGCTTACGAGGCTTCTTGCTTCATCAACCCTAAGAAATTCTGAGTCATATAATGCTCCATGTCTCTTTTCTATTCCCTGCTTCTTTTCTATCACTTGCCCGATTATGCCTGCTTGTGAAAATGTGTTCAAAGAGTTGTACCTGTATTCCTGTCCTAAAAAAGCAACAGTTTTTCCAACAAGTTTATGCACCTCGCTTTTGCCAGTTCCACTTTGCTGTATAGCAAAATGATGTATCTTGAGAGGCACATAGTGGCCTGCGTAAATAAGTCTTGGCTTTACTATGCAACTTGTTAGCACATGGAAAGCAGGCATCATAAGATGCTCATTTTCCACAATTCTCGTAGAATATAACTTTTTCCATAATTCTAAAAGTTTATCAAAATCGTTGTTTTCCATTTTGTTCGCCTCCTTCTCCAATCACCTCGAAATGTTGTATTGCTTCAAGTGAAATAGTCACTTTAAAGCAAAATTTATCCACAATTTCACAAGTATCTTCCGAAACAGAAGTTATTTTTCCAGTGTAAATTCTCCCATTATTGAGGTATAATCTAATTTTTTGGTTCTTGTAATTTGATAGTGTTTTCTGCTTCATCTTCTCCACCTTCCTCCGTTTTTTTAGCATTCATTCTCTCTTCATTTTTATTACAATCCAAGAATTCTAGATAACGTACCCTTCTATTTGAAATAGAAATAGCTCCATCTATCTCAACAGACTTTTTGCTAAGTCGGGTGCAATGACCCGTCAACTTTAACAATAAGCCCTCATTCTCGAAAAAAACTGCAAATTTCCTTCCGAACCAGTCAGCTCGTCTCATTTTTTCCCTCGTTATCTTCGATTATTCCCTCCTCTTCCGACCTTTTAATAATAAACTGAGTTAAGGGGCTAAGAACCTCCAAAATTGCGTTATTCATTATTACCTTCATATTTATCTTGCAATAAACCCCTTATAATGTTGGAAACTGTCACTCGATTATTTAGTGCTTCCAGTTTTAGCTTAACGTACGCTTCTCCATCAATATCCAGGGAGATTTTTCGTTTGTCCATTTTAATAGATAATATCATTTTTTTTAATTATTTTATCAATAAAACCATATAACCAAATAAAGTGTAGTCATATAACTTAAATTAAATAAATCTTTTCTTGTATTTTTCATATTTTTCATTTTTATTCATAAAAACCGAAACATTTATATATTAGATAATATTTAATATATAAAAAGTGTATAACTAATGATAACAAAAAAAGAAACCATTTTCAAGAGAAGCTACAAAATGTTTAAAATTATCGAAGCTATGATACAGAGAAGAAAGATTGCTTATACCTACAATGCTGATTTTAGTAAAATTTGTGGAGAAGATGTCTGGAAACAGAAATATGCTCCGTGCTTAAAGGAAATGAAAATCATTGTCCCAATTAACCGGCGCAGAGGAATGTACAGTTTTAACCAAAGTAATTTTTATTATAATCTTTATAATTTCATTGTGGATGATGAAAAAAAATTAGTAATCAAATTGCTTGAAAAATACAAGAAAAAAATTCTTAAAAACTATGCTATTTATTTTAAGGGGGCAAGCGAAATAGATTTGCGGTTGAAGAAACTAAAAATAAAATCTGACAGGGATGCTCGAAGGTTGGACTATATTGCAGGCAGATGTCTGAATTTCAGTATGGGATTTAAGAAAGAGACACTTGACATCTTTAGCCTTTTTGCATGGCAGGATTTATTTTATGAACAGAACTTAGATGAAACTCCTAAAAATTTTAGATTTGCAGTTGACTTTTTAATAGATCGGGTTAATAGTTTTTATAAAATAGACTGGATTAACAAGGATATTGAGCGTTATCTATCAGTGCCGATTAAAGAAATGAATGATTACAAACAGGTCAAAAAAGAAATCATATCATTCTGGTTAAAAGAGTCAAAGAGTCATTCAGTTCCTTCACTTATCATGCTTCCAGTAATTAAAGAGCAATTAGAATGTAAAATGATGACCTCTCCGGGATTCGAACCCGGGTTGTAAGCTGTTTGCAGCCGGGCTGTAAACCCAGCAAATATCTGATTTTGCGCTGCCGCAAGCTTACGTGCTATCCAGGCTACACTAAGAGGCCAGATAAACAAAACTAAAGGGAGGAATGGGTGAGGGGATTTATAAAAGCATTGAAAAATATCCTATACCGAAATATAAATTATCCAAGCTATACTACAGGGGCAGGATTATGAGATGTCAACGGCGTTTTTTAAGGTTTCGCCTGAAAGCAATATAATAATCAATCCCAGAAGCAAGCCCAAGAACAAAGACAATCCATATCCATAAAACATAATAATCCAGCCCAAGCATGAACCAGAAAAGGGCAAACGCCTGGGCGAATGTCGTTGCCTTCCCAAGAATTCTTGCCTTTGCCTTTTTGATTGTGAATTTTAATGAAAGTATGATGAAGAAGAAGCTGAAAATGTCCTTTGAGAAAAACATAATCCCGTAAATCCAGTTAGTACTGCTGTTTCCAAAAACATAAAGCAGACCAAAGAGCGCTAAAAAAACAAGAATCTTGTCAGCAACAGGGTCAAGAACTTTTCCAAGACTTGT
>Ga0315293_10004854_pt1 | contig 12697 bp, 7 predicted proteins | sample YL17G13_20_MG_FD_203071 | JGI IMG/M metagenome (GOLD analysis project Ga0315293, IMG submission 203071) | Sediment microbial communities from Yellowstone Lake, YNP, Wyoming, USA - YL17G13_20 | ecosystem: Environmental > Aquatic > Freshwater > Lake > Sediment | place: USA: Wyoming | collected... | reverse complement strand
TGCCCCCCGGGCGCGGGTAGTGGGGGTGCGCGCGGGGGGTCCGGGGGGGCCCGGGGGGGGGGGGGGGGGGGGGGGCGGCGGTGGTGACGTCGGGGCTCTGCGGTGCGGGGGACTCGGGTGTCTCGGACGCCACCGGGCCTGGGGGCTCCAGCGCGGAAGGCCAGCGCTCCTCGGACGTTGCGCTGCATCCGACAACAAATACTATCACGAGCATCAGCACCAGCAAACCCATCCAGCAGATCATGGCATTGTTCCTCCGCCGGGTTCGCCTCCACCGACCCTTTCATCTATCCCCTCGACACACCGCCGGCCGCGTCACGGCGCAGCCTCGATGGCGAGGACCGTCGTCTGCTGCGGGACGGCGTCGCCGGTGGCGTTGACAGCGCGCACGTTTTCACGGTCTTCGCCCTCGACTGGTTTTCCGGTTCCGTGCTTTTGCCGCTCCAGAGCGTTTTCCGTTGCGGAGGCGCCGGCCGCCCGCGGGGGCGGACGGTCCGGCGCCTCCCTACCCTCCTGCTACGGGGCCATTACCCAGAATTGCTGCCACGCCGACCAGGCGCCTACGCTTCCTCCGTTCCGCCCGCGCACCCGCCACCACAGCGCGGGCCCTTGGGCGAAAGGCGTCGGTCGCGTCCAGGTCGTCCCGGCCGTCGCGTTCGCATAGACCTGGTCCTGCCACACGTCTATGTCGTAACTCGTCGCGTTATTGGCGGCCGTCCAGGTGAACGCCATCGGGTTCGGCGCCGCCGGCTGGGCCCCGGCGGGACCCGTCGGTGCCGGCACGCCGATCACCACCGGTTGCACCGTGAACGACGCCCAGGCCGACCACGCGCCGACGCTGCCGTTGCTGCGGCCGCGGACGCGCCACCAGATCAATTGGCCCGCGTTGAACGCCGTCCCGCGGGTCCACGTCGTCCCCGCGCCCGCGCTCGCGTACACCTGGTCTTGCCAGACGTCTATGTCGTAGGCCGTCGCATTGGCGGCGGCGGTCCAGGTGAACTGCGGCGGATTCGGGTTCGTCGCCACGTTGCCCGTCGGAGCGGTCGGCGTCGGAACGCCGATCGCCAGCGGCTGGACGGTGAAGGAGGCCCAGGCCGACCACGCGCCGACGTTGACGCCGTTGCGACCGCGGACGCGCCACCAGATCAACTGGCCCGCGTTGAACGCCGTCCCGCGGGTCCACGTCGTCCCCGCGCCCGCGCTCGCGTACACCTGGTCTTGCCAGACGTCCACGTCGTAGGCGGTGGCGTTATTGGCCGCCGTCCACGTGAACTGCGGCGGATTGGGATTCGTCGGCTGGTTGCCCGTCGGGGCGGTCGGCGCCGGCACGCCGATCACCACGGGCTGAACGGTGAAGGACGCCCAGGCCGACCACGGGCCGAGACCCAGTGCATTCGTAGCGCGCACGCGCCACCAGATCAACTGGCCCGCGTTGAATGCCGTCGGACAGGTCCACGTGGTGCCGGCGGCCGAGTAAGTCTTGTCCTTCCAGATGTCAATATCGTAACCGCTCGCCGTGGCCACGGCCAACCACCGGAACGCCATCGGGTTGGGGACCGCCGGCTGCTGGCCCTTCGGCCCTATGAGGGTAGGCGCTGTGGTCAGATTAACCGGCATGGCGACGGGCGCCGAAGGCGTGGAGGGCGGGCCCGTCCCGACCGCATTCGTCGCCGTCACGGTGAAGGTGTAAACCTGGCCGTTGGTCAGGCCGTTGACCGTCAACGTGGTGGAGGCCCCCGTGGCCGTCTTGCCGTCGGGGCTTGAGGTCGCTGTGTAGGAGAGGATCGGACTGCCGCCGTCGAAGGCGGGCGCGGTGAAAGTCACCGTGGCCTGCTTGTTGCCGGCCATGCCAGTCACCGCCGTCGGCGCGTCAGGCACCGTGGCCGGCGTGACGGCGTTGGATGGGGCCGACGGAGGACTGGTGCCGATTGCGTTCGTCGCCGTCACGGTGAACGTATAGGCCTGGCCGTTGGTCAGCCCCGTGACGGTTATCGGGCTTGCAGTTCCAACAGCCGTGATGCCGCCGGGGGCGGAAGTCACCGTGTAGGAGGTGATGGGGCTGCCGCCGTCGAATACCGGCGCACCGAAGTCAACCGTGGCCTGGGCGTTGCCGGCAACGGCACTTTGCATGACCGGAGACGAGGGCGCCACGGGCACTCCGGGCACAACCGTGTTGGAGAATGCGGAGTCGGCGCGCTTGTTGGGGAATCCGATCGAATCGGGCGTCTGGTCGTACACCGTGGTGTCGCCTGCCACGTTGGAAGCGAACACCCTGTAGTAATACGTCTGCCCATTCTGAACGGTGTCATCGGCGTATGTCGTCACACCCGCTCCGACCTTGAAGGTCGCCAGTTCGGTCGTGAAGGAGGGATCGGCCGCCCTTTGGATGTCGAACTCGGTTTCGTTCAGGGAGTTGTCGGTCCAGGCCAGGGTCACCTTGGCGCCTTCGTCGGCGGCAACGAGACCGGAAGGCGCTTCCGGCGCAGCCACAATCACCAGCGGGCGCATCATGTCCATTTCCTCGTGGCTCAGGATATGACAGTGATACATATACTCAAAGCCATAGTTGACAAGGTGGTTGATGACGGGGGAAACCGGCTCTCCGATCGGGTCGAGGAACACGCCCGGTCCCGCTCCCTGCAAAACGGCGCCCTCGGGCATCGTCGGATCGAGCAGGCGAACGCTGTTGGGGAGTTGGAAGGGCGCGGTGGGCAGGATCGGCCTCATCGCCACAATGGTGTCTTCCAGCGGGCTTACCCGGACGGTGTCCTTCCAGCCCAGTTCGTTGGGATCGGGCAGGCGGATGGCCCCGTCCCAGCCGACCCGGTTGATCAACTGGACGTCCGTCAGGTGGAAGTGGATGGGGTGAGTATCCACCCCGTTGTGCGTGATTTTCCAGATTTGGGTCCCGTCGCCCAGCGCCCCAATGGGCGTCGCGGCGACCGAAGCGTTAACGATCTCGGTAGGCGGACCCATGAACGGATAGAGGGCGAAATTTTGGTTTCCGGCGACCGTGGCCGGTTTTTCAAGCCCCAGGTTGCCGCTCATGCGGCCGTATTCCTTCTCGTAAGCCTCACCCATCTCGTCCTGGATGGCCTTCGGCTCCAGCGGCAGCGTCACGGTCGTGCCCGCGAGCGTCATGAAGGACATGGCGTTGTCCTGGATATTCACGTAACCCCACGTGGGCCGCGTCATCGGGAACGTCATGTTGTAGGTGGAGTTGTAGGCCGTTTGTCCCACGATGATCGGATCCTGGGACCGCGCAAAGACGCCCTGCGCCTGGGCGGTGGACTTGAACGCATCCTCCAGAGCGGTCATGTTGAATGGCGCGGCCGGAGCGGCGGCCGCCACCTTGATCTGCATGATGGTCCGCGTGTTGGGGCCGAAGCCGACCTGCGGCCCCCAGTGGCCGCCCGTGTCGGTCATGTCCGGGGCACCCGTGTAGTAGTCCAATCGCGGGTCGCGCGCCGGAAATGCCGCCGGGGCATCGTTGTATAGAATCAGGGTCTGGCCGGCATAGGCGGAGAAGTCAATGATGACATCCGCGCGTTCCGCCGGACCCAGCAGCAGCGCGTGGTCCTGAACGTTGCCGAAGTTGAAGGTCGTCTGGTCCATGTTCCAGGCGATCGGCTGGTTGGGAATCAGCGCCGGCGCCGGCAGGAAGCCGCCTTCGGTGGCGATCTGGATGAAGGACGGCCCCACCATGGCCGGATCGGGCACGCCCTCCGCCCGGCCGTCGGTCGGCCAAGTCTCCGGGAAGCCCGCCGTCGCTACCGCAGGAACCATCTTGACCTCGGTAAGAGTCCTGCCGTCTGAAGCGATGACCGCCGGATCGGCCACGTACAGTTGCAGGTTCCAGAACCGATCGTTGGCGGCATTCAGGATTCGGAAACGGTACGCCTTCGGCTGCACCGTAAGCGTCGGGAAAGCCGTGCCGTTAACCACGGGCGTATCGAAAAAGGCCTCCATTCCCATCGAAGGGTGAGGCACGCCGGGCATCATCGGCGGCTCCCAGGGCGCGTTGGCGGGATCGTAGTACGGGTTTGCAACCGGCCCATGCGTGATATTCGTCGTGGGTGGCCAGAACCAGGGACCGTAGTGCCACCGGCCGAACGGGTTGACGCCCCCGACGTCGTAGGGGTTCTGTGCCGGCACATACACGTGGGGCAGCCAGAGATCGCCGGTGTGCGGCGCCCGAATGCCGGTTACGGGGTCCAGGGCGCCTGTTCCCCAATTCCAGTTGGGATCGGTGGTGCGGACCGCGGCGGCGTCAACGAAAGTTTTTTCCTGGATGATCAGGGGGATCTGTTCGGCGGGGATTAGCCCGGCGGCGAGCAGGTCCCGCTCCGCCTGGTCGGTGATCAGATAACCCGCGGCCTCGCCGACATAGACGTTGAGGCGCGTGATCCCATAGGCATGGTCGTGGTAAAACATGAGCCGCGCGCTCTGCTGGTTCGTCCAGTAGAACGTCATCGCCCCGTCGCCCGGGTCGGGCATGTCAGGGACGTTGACCGCGCTGACACCCCGGCGATACGGTGTCTCTTCCTCCGCCGGCACGATCCACTGGTGCGGCGTGCCGTCGCTGATCCAGGGGGTGCGGCCGCCGTGCAGATGGATGGTGGCACGGTTCTGGGTGTAGTTCATGGGCATGGCGTCCATTCCCAAGGGCCCCATCCCCGCACCCATGACCGTGGTGTCCACAGGGATGAAAAGGTTGCCCTCTTCGCCTGTGGGAAGTTGGTTCGTGAATTTGATGCGCACCGGCCGGTTCTTCTCAGCAATGATGATCGGCCCCAAATAGTGGATCGGCGCAACGTCCTCCCCGTTCTTGACCTGCACGTACCCTCGCAGCCTGGTCGGAGGCAGGTCCGAGTGCATCTGCTCGCTGTACTCCCGTAACTCGATTTCGTAATAGTCGGAACCGGGGTACGTAACCTCGTCCGGAACCGCGACGGGAAGATACTGGCCGAGGTTGTTGACGTTCTCCTCCCCCAGACCGGGCAGGCCGTCAACGAATTTCCGCAGGGGCGGGCTGAAGGCCCAGTTCGCGACGCCGAAATAATCCGGCGTATCGCCCGGCATAGGCATGGCGAACGCGTCCAAAATTGCCTGCTTGCTCTTAATCCCTGCGGTCTGGGGCAGCATGCCGTCGGCCCTGAGAACCTGGAAACCGGCCGCCGCACGCGCCGCCGCCGCCGCCTCCCTCTGGGCCTGGCTCACTTTCCTCTGAGCGAGCGTCTTCCCTTGCGTCCTGCCGGCAGGGCCGCTCGGCGTTTGCGCGAGGCCCCGACCCGTTCCCAAGGAAAGGGCTGCTGCCAAAGACACGAAAAGTAGTAATCTAAAAATCCTCATGATATGCCTCCTTGGGCTGCGATTCCATTCGGCGTTCCTTGTGTCCTTCATCCCATACTGCCTTCGTTGCGTGTCCATCGGATTGTCCTTCATCAAGACCCCGTTGCCGTTCGATTCGTGGTCCGTGCACGAGCGGGCCCGCGCGCCCGAAAGGTGGCCGGCCCCCTGCGTGCCCGTTTCCGATAAGTTTGAGTTTGTTGCCGCCACGCGTCTCGCTCTCGCTCGCGACGTCCGACGTGCAGCACCTCGCTCGTACTGGTCCAAGTATGGCTGACAAAAGAATCGGCCACAATCGAGGGAGCCCCGCGGCGAGGCCCCGGATGATTCGCCATCCGCGATTGCGCACATCCCCCGCCGGCGTCTCGGATTCGCCGCTACGCGCCCTACGGAAAATCCCTATGCCGGATGGTAAAAGCCCTCACGCGCATTCGCGCGATTTCCGCAAGGCCGAAAGCGAAGGCCCCCTGATCCCGCTCCGGAGGCCTCTGCGCCGTACTACGGATGATGTTGGCTTCAGGCGGACGCACCTCGGGGAGCGAGGGGGCATAAGGGCCGGCCGATCCCGACCCGCGACACCGGACATGGATCGGGGACAAGGTTACGGATGCCCACGGTTAGCGAACAATTCGCTCAGGCGCTGCGGACCCGCCTGGACGGCCGGTTCGAGGAGGCGTTCGGCGAGGGCGCCGGGGTGACCCTGGCGGCCGCGAGGCAGGCCGACCTGGAGCCCGAGGTCCTCGCCGCCGCTGTAGCAGAAGACCCGCGGGCCCATGGGTGCCACGCTTTCGCTTGCGAAAGCATGGCACCCGAGAGAACCACGCCGCCGACCGCTCACGCCTAGCGGTGGCGGATGGCCGACAACAGGTCCTGGGGGGGACCCGCCTTGGGCAGGTAGGCGTCGGCGCCGGCCTCGAGCATGTCCCGGCAGAGGTCGGCCTCGTCGAACATCGAGAGGCCGATCACGCGGACCTCCGGCCACCGGCGCTTGATCTCCTGGGTCGCCTCGATGCCGTCCATCACCGGCATGGAGACGTCCATGACGACGACGTCCGGCTGCAGGCGGCCGACGAGGTCAATCGCGTCTTGGCCGTTGTCCGCCTCGCCGACGAACTGGAGGTCGGGCTCCTCGGCCAGGAGCAGGGCCAACCCTTGCCGCATGACCGGGTGATCGTCCACGAGGAGCACCCGCAGGACGGCGCCTCCCGCAGCGGTCGGCTCGGCGGCCGGGGCGGCGCACTCGTCGGCGGAGCGGGCCTCATCGGCCGGCAGCTCCTGTTCGGCCAGCGGCTGCTCGCGGTCGGGGATGTGGAGGACGAACGTGCTGCCGCAGCCGGGGGCGCTTTGAACGTCGAGGCGTCCACCCATCAGACCGAGGCGCTCACGGATGCTGAACAGGCCGAACGTCCGGATTTCCGCGCCGGGGGCAACCGACGCCGCGTCGAACCCTTTGCCCCGGTCGGCGACGGAGACTTCGAGGCGGTTGTCGGTTCGGCGGACCCGCACCTCGGCCTCCCGCACCCCGGCGTGTTTGACAACGTTGAAGAGCATCTCCTGGACGGCCTTGTACACGAGGATTCCGATGGCCTCGGAGACGGGCTCGACGGCCCCCTCCCACGCGACGCCGACCGCCAGGCCGTGCTTCTCCTCCATCTGTCTGGCGAGCCACTCCAGGCCGGAGACGAGGCCCTGCTGGCGGAGCGTCGGCGGGCAGAGTTCGTAGGAGAGGGTGCGGGCCTTGAGGACGGCCTCGCCCAGGAGGGTGCCCGCCTGCTCCACCATTCGGGCGATGCGCTGGTCCTTTCCCGCCCAGTTGGCCGCCAACTCCAGGTGGTACTTCGTCCCCACCAGCACCTGCTGGAGGTCGTCGTGGAGGACCTCGGCGAGGCGGTGCCGCTCCCGCTGCTCGGCGATCGTCAACTCGGAAGCGAGGCGCGCCAGTTGTTCGGCCCGTCGGCGGAGGTCCTCGTTCGTGCGCTGGAGGCTCTGCTCCGCCTGGACGCGGCGTGCAGCCTCGGCCCGGAGTTGTTCGACGGTGTTAGTCAGTTCCGCCGTCCGCTTCTCGACGCGCTTCTCCAGGACGTCGCGGGACCGCCTGAGGGCCTCTTCCGCCCGCCTCCGGTCGGTGCAGTCCTCGGCGTAGAGATTGGCGTAGCCTTCTTGCGGGAACGGCGCGACCGTCACGTCGTAGAACCGCTTGCCCAGGGCTATCTCCTGGTGCCGTTCGCGGCCCTCGGCCAGCGATTCCCGGACCAGGGCGAAGAGCGCCGGGGTAAGCGGCCGGCCGACCTCGGCCGACCACGCGGGCAGTTCCCGGGCTGGCGAGTTGGCGTACAGGACGGTTCCGTCGGCGGCCACCCGCACCACCGGGCTGGGGTTCTCCTCCGGAAACCGGGCCAGCCAAGCCGCCCGGTCGTGGGCCTTGCGGAGGGCCTCCTCGGCCGCCTTGCGTTCGGTGATGTCCTGGGTCGTTCCGAACCCGCCCCGCAGCGTCCCCGTCTCGTCGAACTCCAGTTCGGCCCGCTCGCGGACCCACTTGACCCGGCCATCCACGATGATGCGGTGCTCGATGTCGTACGGCTCGCCGCGAAGGCCCGCCTGCCACTTCTCATCCACGTACGCCCGGTCGTCGGGGTGGACGGTCGAGAGGAACGTTTCGTACGTCATCGGCGTCCCTTTCGGGATGCCGAACATGCGGTGGTTCTCGTCGGACCAGACGAGTTCGTCGCGCCGGACGTCCAGGCGCCAACTGCCGGTGTGGGCGACGGCCTGGGCGCGATTGAGGTCCTCGCGGCTCTCGCGGAGGGCCTCTTGCGCCCGTTTGCGTTCGGTGATGTCGCTCACGGTGACGACCGCCATCATCGGTTGTCCGCTCGCATCGCGGACGAGGCTGCCGCCGTAGCGGAAGACCCGCTCCCAGTCGCCGTGGCGCCGCCGGATGCGGATCTCCAGGTCGCGCAGCGTCTCGCCGCGAAGAATGCGGGAGAGCGGCCACTCGTCCACCGGCAGCACCGTGCCGTCCAGCGTCGCCAGTTCGAAGATGTCGGCGAACTCGGGAAGGCGCCGCCGGCATTCCTCGAGGGTGGCGAAGCCGTGCATCCGGATCGCGGCCGGGTTCCAATGCACCAGGTTCGCGTCCAGGTCGGCGGCGATGACACCCTCGGAGACGTTTTCGAGAATCGCCTGGAGCCGCGCCTCGCTCTCGCGGAGGGCCTGCTCGGCAGCCTTGCGCTCGATGATCTCGCCGATCAACCGCGCCGACGCCTGCAACTTATGTTTGGCCAGTTCGATGATGTAGGGGGGGCGCGTCTCGTAGGCCTCGGCGTGCCGGCGCAATTCCTCGACGCTGACGCCGTAGGTCGCCGCCAACGCCTGCTGCTTGTCCGGGGACTGGGGCGGGTCGCCGTAGCCGACATTGATCGATCCGACGATTTTCCCAACGGCGCGGACGGGAACGGCATAAAGACGTATGCCGCCCGCGCACTCGATGTCTACGGGCTGGAACGACTCAATGGACACCTTGGAGGCTTTCGTCCAGCACGATTCGTGGCAGAGCCACTTGCCGCAGGCTAAGGCTTCCTGGTTATCGGCCGTGCCGCAGAGACGGCGCGAGGCCAGATCCATGAACCGGCACCAGCTTGAGGTGAATAGGCCCAGCGCGTAGTCGCCGTTCTTCTCGTAAACCGCGGCCGAGGTGTCGAGGAGGTCGAGGTACTCGCCGACAATGTCGGCCAGCATGTTGCGGCCCACCGAATCGAGGATGAGGCGCGAACGGTTGAACTCGGTCAGGTCGCCGTAGGACTGGGCGGAGATCTTCAGCCGCCTGTCATCTTGTTCTTTCGGGTCTGCGCGTCGCGTCAAGGACCATTCGATGCGCCGCAGCGTCTCTTCAGCCCGCTTGCGTTTCGGACTGGTGCGTTTCGGAATCTTGCGTTTCGCGGCCATCGCTGCAGCGGGATCCGCCCTCCCGGCCCACAGAACCCGTCAGTCGGCACTCAATCCGGAGCATGCGGGCATCGTTTCACTATAACATCCACCCCTGCGCCCCGTCCAGCCCGTGGATTCCTGAACCCGGCGGTTGGGGCGGGGGCGGGCGGGGGGGCGATGGGGCCGCCCCCCCCCCGCCCCCCCCGGGCCACACAGCACAATATGAATCGCCTCGACGGGGCAGTCGGCGGCAGCCTCGCGGCAGGCCTCCTCCGCGCCGGCCGGCACTTCGGGCGCCTTCACGCGGGCGATGTCCGCCCCTTCCGGCAACTCGAACACCTCCGGGCACACCTCCGCGCACAGGCCGCACCCCGTGCACGAGTCCTCCACCGTTGCTTTCACCGCGGATATCCTTTCACGAACAGATGTGCGTTAGCCGCGGGACGCCCTCCGTCGCCCCGCCCCGCTCACACCTCGATCCGAATGTTATCCACCGGGCCAGTTGTCGGCTGCCTCGCAGCACGCCTCCTCCGCGCCCACCGGCACTTCGGGCGCCTTCACGCGGGCGATGTCCGCTCCTTCCGGCAACTCGAACACCTCCGGGCACACCTCCACGCACAACCCGCATCCCACGCAGAACGCTTTCACCTGTGTCTTCAACCTGGCCTCCTGTTTCTCCTCCACGTCCCCTTTTGCTTTCGCGTTCGCTTCGACCCGGAACCGCGCGCCGCCCTATCCGGCACTCGCCATCCGGTGGCCGGCGAGGACGGGGACGCCCACCGCCGGCGGCGCTGACGCCGACCGGACCGGCAGGTGCACCGTCTTCGGCATTTCGCGCCGGACCGCCTCGTCCGCCGCGGCACTTAATGCCAGACACGCCGACGCCGCCGTCGCCGATGCGTACCATGCAAAGAGCGGATACCCCGCGTCTCGGCCGTCCGGCCCGAGGGTTCCTTCCTGTCCCCACTTGGCGGCCGACTCGAGCGCCCGGACCGCCGACCGCACCGCCAGCGACAGGCCGCCGTGCTGCCGCAGCCACGACGTCAGCCGGGCCGCTTCCTCCGACACTCCCCCCAGGTCCTCGAGCGCGAGGGATTGCAGTCGGCTTCGCACGTCGGCGTCGCGCACCAGCGACGCCGCCACCCCCAACGCAAACCGCAGCCGGACCCGAAGGTCCGCCCGGCTCCCGACCCACAGGGGCCTCGGCTGTTCCTCGAGCGCCCTCCACTCCAGCGCCTGCACCCGGTAGAGTTCCTGGTGCGTGGCTCCCTCGGCCTGCGACCGCCATAGGCGGGCCCGACGCCCGTAACCGTCGTAGAACGGGTCCATCAGATACGGGACGTGCGGGCTGGTGCAGCAGAAGCCGGCGATCACACCCGTTTCCGCCGCCGTGTGCGTCACGCCCGCCTTCCACGTCAGCCCGGTGCCGCGTCCGGTCGTCCATCCGTTCCGGTCGGTCAGCAGCCAATAGGTCCGCGCGTTCATGATCCGCCTCCCTTCCCATCGGCCCGGTCCTACATTCGTATCTTGAAGCGCGGAGGGAGGGCGCACAATCGGGGGAATGGCCCCATCGGCCCTGAGAAAGGGAATGGTTGAAGGGTACGAAAATCCACCAGCCGCCGCAACCGGACGACCGGCGGGGAACCGGTCATCCGCCCGGGAAACCGCTCAGGCCTTCGCCGGCGCGCCCTCGCCGGCGTCCTCCCGGCGCACCCAGTCGAACGCGTGCTGGTGCAACTCCGTCGAGTCCGTCAAACCCAGTTTCCGCTTGATGTTCTCGCGGTGCGTGTCAATGGTCCGCGGGCTCAGGTGCAGGCTCTCGGCGATCTCCTGGGTACGACGGCCCCGGCCGATCAACTCGAACACCTCCAGTTCGCGGTCCGTCAGCGACTCGATCGGCGAGGCCCCCGCCGACGCCGATCTCCCGCCTACCATCCGCGCCAGAAGGCGGCTCCGCATGGCCTCGCTCAGGTGAATGTCTCCGGCCAGCACCTGCCGCAGCGCCACGATCACCTCCTCCAGCGGCGCGTCTTTCATCACGTATCCCTTGGCGCCCGCCCGCAGCGAGCGCTCCGCGTACAGCGCCTCGTCGTGCATCGAGAGGACTAGCGTCGGCGCCGCACGCTTCCGCGCCGCCAGGTCCTTGATCAGTTCCAGACCACTCTCGCCCGCCAGCGTCAGGTCCAGAAGGACCACGTCGCATTCCTGCTCGCGGAGAATCTGCTTCGCCTCCCGCACGTTCCCCGCCTCGCCGCAGACCTGCAGGTCGTGCGTCGCATTGATGGCCGCGATGACGCCGCTCCGCACCGCCGGATGGTCGTCAATGACGAGGACCTTCGCCTTGCCCTTTTGCGCCTGGGGTTTCCTGGCCACGTTTCATTCTCCTCTGGTCCGCCTGGCTGCTGCGCCACCCATTCTCCGCCGCCCCGCGGCCCCTGTCAACTGCCCAGAAGCGCCACCCCGCCGCCAAGAGACGTAAGAGACCGGCCGCACCGCGCACGCACGGGCGCGACGGAACCACATCGGCAGGAGACGCACAGGAACTGGCGTCCCCAGCAGGAGTCGAACCTGCAACCTTTGGCTCCGGAGGCCGAAAGGCCACGCGCAAGCCATGACGCCCCAAGCACTTACAGCGGCTTTTCGGGCCGAAAACGAGGGTTGCAAGTGGATGACAAGTCACTGAGCAGTGGATAACAAGTGGCTGCCACGTGACGACGGACCCACTCAGTGACCCACTTTGGACGGCGTCTACTGTCCTGTTGCCTGCTGGCCGGAAGACACTGCGACATCTCCCTGGGGCCTGACCACCGGGTCTTTCACCGGGCGGAGATCGGACGGATGCCGGTGCCCGATCCCTCATGAGAGGTCGCGACCGGCCAAGGGGCTGATTGCGCACGCTGGCCCGGCGAGGGAGGCGATACAGGTGTTCCGGCTAGTGCTTACGGCTGGCCATCGGCCTTCGAGCAGCAGATCAACTTCTGTCAATGCGAGAACCTCCAGCAGGACCTCGTCCTTTAGTGGCACCTTTTTGATTGGCGTGTGGCTCGTTGACATCGAGGTGCCCGCCAAGGCTTCATCCCAATCAGATTCGGCAGCCTCAGACCTGGCTTTTGGCCAACAACCCACGTTCCCAGCCCAAGGTCGAAAGTGGCCTGACCAGCCGAGTTAGGCCGGTTCGCTCAACCGGCCTTGCGCTGCCGCCCCGTCGTCTGCACCGCCTTCTGTTCGGTCAACCGCTCGGTCGCCAGATACCGTCGCGTGCCCCACGTGGTCCCCGCCACATGCCGCAGCCCCGCCGCTCATAGACCAGAGTAAGAAAAGGTACGGAGGGCGGCGGCGGCGAGGCGGACGGCGGCGGTCATGGCGGGGCTGAGACGGTCGGCAGTCGTGAGGTCGGCCGGCTGGGCGCCGAGGAGGGCGC